>ULVK01027430.1_pt1 | contig 155227 bp, 135 predicted proteins | sample 1959311 | NCBI WGS metagenome assembly ULVK01 (sample SAMEA4835783, study PRJEB28245) | human gut metagenome | biome: gut microbiome; material: fecal sample | place: Denmark | collected 2008 | reverse complement strand
CGACAGTTGCGGGAGTTTCAGAACAGGTGGAGCAGAATTCAGAGAGTGCCAAGAAAATCATGCGCGATCCCCTGCTTCTGGGAAAAAATCAGAGGATGCAACAGAAAAAGATAAACAGGTCGTAACGGCGGCAAAGATGATCGGCGTAAAGAAAAACATCATTGTGGTGGCTGCCGGTCCGTTTCAGTTTGCAATGATTAATCCGGTCATAACCAGAAAATCTGGTGCTTTTGAGACAGAGGAAGGCTGTCTGTCATTGGATGGCGTTAGGTCATGTAGAAGGTATGAAGAAATTGAGGTCGATCACTGTAATGGGATCGTGATATAAGAGTGAATCAGACAGGTAATTTTTTTGTAGAAAAACCCACAACATCTATAGTATAATACTTATAATAACGTTATAAGGAAAAGCGGCGCATAAAAAGGAGAAATACATGGCTACCATTATAGATGTTGCGAGGATGGCCGGCGTATCACAGGGAACGGCATCCAATGTATTGAACGGAAAAGGAAATGTCAGCAGTGAGAAGATAAAGGCGGTGGAAGAAGCTGCTAAAAAGCTTGGATATACGATCAATGAGCGGGCTAAGATGCTCAGGAAGGGAAGCGGCAATATTATCTGTGTGATCGTGCCTTCAATGGAACGCAGACATTACAGGGATTTTTATTACTGCCTGAAAAGTTATGCCGAAAAGAGAGGATACACAGCGGAACTTCTGATCACAAACGATAACAGACAAACAGAATACAGTATGATCCAATGGGCAAAGTCTGTAATGGCGATGGGGGTGGCGTCGATCACCTGTCTGGGAGAAAAGGAAGTCAAAGAGGCATATGCAGGATTTGAAAAGTTGTGCTTTGTGGAGCGGAAAGCGACCGATGATCTGGACTATATTGGATTTGATTATGAATCAGCGGGAGGGCAGATTGCAGAAACTGTCATATCTGCCAGATATCATAATGTTCTTGTGGTAACAGATTCTTTAAAATTTTCCAATGAAAATGAGTTCTGCAGAGGTCTCTACAAGATGCTTGCGCAGGAGAAAATAAAATTTTTCCATATCACGACAGACAGCAGGCGTGTATCCCATGCAATCATCAATACTCTTGTGCAGGAAAATGAATACGATGCAATCATAACGACGAATATCCGTTTTGCAGAAAAGATAAGAAATGTTGTTACAAACTTTTCAGCAGGCAATCAGACACCGATTTTTACATTGTCGCCGATCACTTCTCTCCCGGAAAAGGATTACCGCAAATATGAGTTAAACTATGGTCTGGTCGGGAAAATGGCTGCGGAAAAAATTATCGGAGATTCAAAGGAAAATGGGGCAGAGAAAGAACTGATCTGTGAGAATGATGGATTTCGTGAGTGGAATCAGATCACTTTAAACAAAACACCGGCGGATCATTTACGGATACTGACCCTTGACAGCCCGGAGACAATGATCCTGCAGGGACTGGCAAAACTGTATACAGAGGAGACCGGAACACAGATACAGTTTGATGTATTTTCTTATGATGATATTTATGAGCAGTTTATGAAAGCTGAAAATTCGGATTATTACGATATATTCCGAATGGATGTAACCTGGCTGCCATTGCTTTCAGAACGGATATTAGTCCCGCTTGACGATATGACGCCGGATATTGATGAAGTGTATAAAGAGTACATACCGGCATTGATAGATAAGTATTCCCGTGTGCATGGCAAGGCGTATGCGCTTCCGATCACACCGAGTACACAGCTTCTTTTTTATAGAAAGGATCTGTTTGAAAATACAGTTATTAAGAGACTGTACAGTGAGAAATATAAAGCGGAATTAAAAATTCCGAAGACATTTGAAGAATACAATAAAATTGCGGAGTTTTTTGCAACAAGTGACAGGCTGGAGGAACATTATTTTTCAAATCTGACACTTGGAAACCTGGGTGTCACAGCGACGGAATTTCTTACAAGGCTGTTCAGCCATAAAAATCATCTGTATGGAAAAGATGGAATGGTCGTGATCAATGATACAGCGGGCGTAAAGGCATTAGAAGAACTTCTGACTGCCAAGCAATATACAGATAAAAAGGTGGTCCACTGGTGGAAAACATCTGCAAAAGACTTTGCGGATGGCAAACTTGTAATGATGATCAATTTCAGTAATTATGCATCGGAAATCTTAGGAGCAGGCTCAAAAGTTGTTGGAAATATAGGAGTGGCGATGGTTCCTGGAAAAAATCCGATTTATGGAGGAGGAACAGTTGGAATTTCCAAAAACAGCCGCAGAAAAGAAGATGCATTTGCATTTATCAAATGGATCACAACAGAGCCGGCGGCGTCTGGCATGGCAGCACTTGGGAGCGTTTCTCCATGTGCGAAAACATATAATAAATACGATATCATAGATGTGTTTCCCTGGCTGGAATTATCAAAAGACTGTTTCAGCAAATCACATACGAGGAGAATTCCTGCGGATTCAGACAAAGCATTTGATGAAATCAAGTTTTTGAATATTGTGGGAATGGCTGTGGAGAATGTACTGATGGGATTCTTGCCGGTAGAGGAATCTCTAAACCGTGCACAGAAACTGATTGATGAAGAAATTAACAAATAAAATACGGGAGCTGTAAAGCGAAAATGGAATCGGAAGGTGGAATCATATGTTGGATATGTTCCACCTTTTTTGTTTGTGATAATAGAATATCCGCGGAGTATGCATTCTATTATTTTATGTGTCAATAGTCATAGGGAAATTATAACGTTATAAAAATTACATGGATTTTACACAAACTTGATAGAAGTATTGCAAAAAACAAACTATGATATAAAATGCCGGCAGATATATGAGAAAAATACAAAAAACTAATAAAATACAGGGGGATAATGGATAAAATGTATAATGACGAATAAAAAGCATGCAAAAACAAACATGTAAAAAGTACAATAAAATATCAAAAAATATAAAATAAATTGTTAAATTGGACAAAATAATATTGACACGTTTCAAAATATGAAGTATGATAACATTACAAAAACAAAAGAGAGGGAGGAATTTACAATGAAAAAAAGATTTTTATCAGTATTACTTGTATCAGCAATGGGGGTTGCAGCATTAGCAGGCTGTGGCGGTGGAAATACCAGCGCAGACAATGGCAGCACGGCAGCAGATCAGATGGGCGCAGCTGTGGAGGACAAGACCGATGCGGCAGATACCCAGAAAGAGGATACTTCATCTTCCAATGAAAAACTTGTTGTATACACGAACAGCGGAACCGAAGGTCGTGATGCATATCTGATCGAGAAAGCGAAAGAAGCCGGATTCGATATTGAGGTGGTAGCATTAGGAGCATCCGAGGTAACCGAGCGTATGATCGCAGAGAAAAATAATCCTCTTTGTGACGTTACATTTGGATTGAACAATATTGAGTACGAAAAATTAAAAGCAAACGGTTTGATTCAGAAATGGGAACCGGACTGGGTGGACGGAGTAGATGCAGACCTCATCGATCCGGACGGATATTATTACCCGGTTACAACAACGCCATTGGTATTAATGGGAAATGCGGACTATGACAATATGCCTTCTGACTGGACAGATCTGACGAAAGATGAATACAAAGGACTGTATCAGTTACATAATTTAGGCGGTGGAACAGCAAAGACGGTATTTGCAAGTATCATCAGCCGTTATCAGGATCCGGACGGAGATCTTGGCATTTCTGATGAGGGATGGGAGATCGCAGCAAAATTCTTAGGTAATGCACATAACATTGCAGATGGTGAAGACGCAGTCGGAAGTGTGATCAATGGTACCTATCCGATGGATGAGCACTGGGCATCCGGCGTTTTGACAGAGCAGAAAGACCGTGATTACAAATTCCAGATCATGACACCGGACATTGGAGAGCCATATGTGGTAGAATCTCTTGCAATTTCAGCAGGCACTAAGAAATATGATACCTGTGTAGCATTTTTAAACTGGCTTGGAAGTTCTGATGTTCAGCTTGACTGGTCTAATAATTATGGAACGATTCCATGTCAGAAAGAAGCATTAGACCAGGTTTCCGATGATATTAAAGAGTTAATGGAGACTTTGAAACCGCAGGATCTTGACTGGAGTTTCATTGCAGAAAATGTGGATGCATGGGTAGAGAAAGCAGAGCTTGAGTATGTACAGTAAATATAGAAGAAACTAAAAATACAGGAAGCTGACATTAAACAAAGTTAGGAGAACACCATGGTAAAGTTTGAAAATATTGAAATAAAGTATGGGGATTTTGTAGCGATTGAAAACTTGAATCTGGATATTAAAGAAGGTGAGTTCTTCACCTTCTTAGGACCAAGCGGTTGTGGAAAGACCACCTCACTGCGGGCGCTGGTTGGCTTTCTCTCACCGTCAAAAGGAAAAGTATATGTAGGAGACAAGGACGTTACAAATCTTCCGGTTGAAAAAAGAAACATTGGCATGGTGTTCCAAAGCTATGCGCTTTTCCCGACAATGTCAGTCTATGACAACATTGCGTTTGGAATGAAAGTAAAAAAAGCATCGAAGACAGAGATCGATCAGAAAGTACATGAAGTTGCAGCTAAGATCAAGATTACGGAATCACAGTTAAAGAAAAATGTGTCGGATCTGTCAGGTGGTCAGCAGCAGAGAGTAGCGCTTGCAAGAGCAATCGTTCTGGAGCCTAAGATTCTTTGCCTGGATGAGCCGCTATCCAATCTGGATGCAAAACTCCGCATTGATATGAGAATGGAATTAAAACGTCTCCAGAAAGAGCTGGGTATCACAACATTGTATGTTACGCATGACCAGGAAGAAGCGCTGACGCTTTCCGACCGGATCGCCGTATTTAACAATGGATATGTAGAACAGGTTGGAACGCCGTATGAGATCTATAATGAATCAAAAAGTGAGTTTGTCTGCGATTTTATCGGTGATATCAACCGCTTAAAGGGTGAACTTTTATCTGAGGTCAATACGCAGTCGGGTGCAAATTTAGATACAAACAAGACTGGATTTGTAAGAATTGAGAGATGTATCAGTGAAGAAAAAGCCGGTTATGTGAAACTCACAGGCAAAGTGGAAGAAGCTGAATTTAGTGGTGTGCTGACAAAGTATGTGCTGGAATGTCATGGACAGGAGCTTAAATATCTTGAAAAAAATGATGGACGCAGGCTGTATCAGGAAAACGAACAGATAGACCTCTATATCAACCCACAGGATATCATGCAGTTTTAGGAGGGATATTTTATGAATAAACTCAAGCAAAAAATTCAGGATGGAACAATCAATATTCCCGGCATTATTATTAAAATTGCATTAATCTGGTTTATCATTACATTTCTGGTATTCCCAAACTTAAATCTGCTTGCCAGGGTATTTGTAAAAGACGGACATTTCACATTGGAAGCAATTGACAAGATCATGAAATCAGCAAGGGCCATGAAGAGTTTAAAGAACAGCTTTGTTCTGGCGATCGCTTCTATTATTACCGTAAATATATCCGGTATTTTAGTTGTACTGTTTACAGAATACTTTGACATCAAAGGGGCAAAAATATTAAGTCTTGGATTTATGTCAACACTGATCTACAGCGGCGTTGTTTTGGTTACAGGATATAAGTTCGTTTACGGTTCAACAGGAATCGTGACAAAAGTGCTGACCAATATTTTTCCAGGTCTGGATCCGAACTGGTTTGTCGGATTTGGTGCTGTACTTTTTATTATGACATTCTCGGGAACATCAAATCATATGATGTTTTTGACAAATGCGATACGAGGGCTGGATTATCATACGATAGAGGCGGCGAAGAATATGGGGGCATCCCAGAGTACGATTTTATTTAAAATTGTGCTGCCGACAATGAAACCTACCATTTTTGCGATTACAGTGCTTACTTTTATCGCAGCATTAAGCACAATGTCAGGACCTTTGATCGTTGGTGGCCCGGATTTCCAGACAATCAACCCGATGATCAAGACGTTTGCCAATATGACGGGATCGAGAGATATCGCAGCGCTGCTGGCAATCATCCTTGGAATTGCAACGACGATTCTTCTTGCAATCATGCAGAAAATTGAAAAAAAAGGCAATTTTATATCGGTTTCAAAGACAAAAGCCAAAATGGAAAAACAAAAGATTGAAAATCCGGTCATGAATGTGATCGCACATATTGTAGCTTATGTGATGTTTATCATTTACATGCTGCCGATCATCAACGTACTTGTATTTTCATTTACAGATGGATTGACGATCAAGACAGGTGTGATCAGAAAAGATTCTTTTACACTGGAGAATTACAAAAAACTGTTCCGTTCAGCCACTGCATATAAGCCGTATCTGGTAAGTATTGTGTATTCTCTGCTGGCGGCACTGGTTGTAGCTGTGATCTGTATTGTGGTTGCCCGTATTGTGACAAAAGCAAAACACAAATATGACAAGTTGTTTGAACCGTTTATTCTGATCCCATGGCTGCTGCCATCAACCATGATAGCACTTGGTTTGATGCTGACCTACGATGAGCCAAGAATGCTCCTGGCAGATAAGGTATTGGTTGCTACACCGATCATCCTGCTGTTTGCATACATTATTATTAAAATTCCGTTTTCATACCGAATGATCCGCGCCGGATTTGTCGGACTTGATGGAAATATGGAAGAGGCAGCACAGGTTATGGGCGCAAAACCGCTCTATACAATGAGGAAAGTCATTCTTCCGATTATTATGCCAATCGTATTATCTGTCATTGTATTGAACTTTAACGGACTTTTATCAGAATATGACTTATCCGTATTTTTATATCATCCATCCTATCAGCCGCTTGGAATCGTGATCAAGCTGGCAACGGATGAGACAGCGACCATAGATGCACAGGCAATGGCATTTGTTTATACGGTAGTGCTTATGATCATTTCTACGATTGCACTTTGGCTTGGCAGATATGACGGACTTGGAAAGATAAAATCTTTTTTTACAAAAAAGAAAAACGGGGGTAAAAATTAAATGGAATCGATCATTGAATTAAGAAAAAAAACAGGTGTTCTGGTTGCCGCCCACAGAGGAACCAGTGGGGGAAATATTCCGCCAAACTCGATTGCGGCTTTTGATATTGCACTCAAGGAGGGCGCAGACATTTTAGAGATGGATCTGTTTCAAAGTATCGATGGCGAATTGTTTGTATTCCACACAGGAATGGAACCGAGCCATCTTGACAGACATATCAGGATTGAACGGTATACAGCCGGGGAGATCAGACAGATGAGACTCTGTAACAGCGATCTGCAGCAGACATTTCTGCCGGTAAATTCATTTGATGATGTGTTAGAGCATTTGAAAGGAAAATGTAAACTGAATCTTGACAGAAGCATCAATATTATTGAACCGGTTATGAAAGCAGTAAAGAAACATGGAATGGAAGATCAGATTTTAATGAAGAGTGATCCTTCTGACCAATCTTTGAAATTAATTGAAGCTTATGCACCAACGATCGATTATATGCCAATTTTCATGGAAGAGGATCTTGCCTCTGATAAAATTGAAAAAATGAACATCAATTATATAGGGGCAGAGATTGTGTTTGAAAAAGAAACATCTCCGGTGATCCAGGAATCTTATCTGGAAATGCAGAAGAAAAAGGGGCGGATTCTCTGGGGCAATGCGATTTTATATTCCAGCCGGGTTCCACTGGCAGCAGGGCATAGCGATGACGTTTCGCTGACCGATGATCCTGCGAAAGGATGGGGATGGCTTGCAGATAAAGGATTTGACATTATCCAGACAGACTGGACAAAGCATTGTGTGGATTACCTGAAAGAAAATAATTATCGGAAGTGATGCGTATGGATTTAAATTTTTTGGGATGTGGTTCGGCATTTAATCCGTTGTACGGGAATACAAGTGCCTATTTTACAAACAAGGATCAGCTATATGTGATCGATGGCGGGGAGAGTGTATTTTTGAAATTGTATCAGAAAGAACTCTTAAAGAAATACGCCGGTATCACAATTATGGTAACACATATGCATGCAGATCACGTGGGAAGTCTTCCGTCTATCATTTCCTATTGTTATTATGTACTTGGGAAAAAAGTGACGGTCATCTATCCGGAAAAGTCTTTGTGGATTCTGCTTGGATTGATGGGAATCGACCCGGATATCTATATTCCTGTGGAGAGCAGTCTGTTTACCGCAGAGGGACTGAAGGTTTGGGCTGTTTCTGTGAAACATGCGGATGATATTTCCTGCTTTGGTTATATCATTGAATTTGCAGGAGAGAAGATTTACTACAGTGGAGATTCGTATGAGATTCCCAAAGATGTATTAGACGGATTTTATAAAAGGGAAATATCAACAATCTATCAGGATACAACAGAATTTACATCGGATCACAGGTCACATTGCCCATTAGAGGAGCTGGAGGAATGTATACCGGCGGATTTAAGAAGGAATGTTTTTTGCATGCATTTTACTACAGATTTTACGGAAAAATTAAAGAAAAAAGGATTCGGTTATATTCAAAGTAATTGCAGGTGAGAATGGAGAGAAGAGCAATTTGAAAGATGATTTTAAATTGCTCTTTTTCTTTATCCTAAGATGCACAAAAAGATTCGTTGGAGATAAAATAGTGGGAAGGTGAAATCATGTGGAGAGCTTTTATTGACGCAATGGCAGAATGGAACAGCGTAGCGATTTGCGGACGCCTTGCGCTGGCAATCCTAACGGGAACTGTGATAGGAATTGACCGTGGGTTAAAACGGCGCGGAGCCGGGATCAAGACACATGCATTAGTGTGCCTTGGATCCGCTTTGGTAATGCTGACCAGTGAATATATGTCGATGAATTTTGACCAGAAAGCCGATCTTGCACGGCTCGGTGCACAGGTGATCAGTGGGGTAGGATTCCTGGGGGTAGGCACAATATTGGTAACGGAGAAACAAAGAGTCCGGGGGCTTACCACAGCAGCAGGACTTTGGGCATGTGCCTGTGTGGGTCTGGCGATTGGAATCGGGTTTGTGGAAGGTGCAGTCTATACGCTGGTATTCATTGTTGTTGTATTGCGCCTTCTGAATAAAATCGACATTTTTTTACAGAAACATGCGAAAGTATTTGATCTTTATCTTGAACTGGAAAATGGAAAGAGCATTGGATTGTTTTTGCAGGAGATGCGAAGCCGGAATGTGAAAACAGAGACGGTTGAAACAACCAAAAATAAACTGCCGGGTAAATTTTCCTCTTTAGTGGTAACTCTGGAAGTCAATCACTATAATATGAGACCGGAACTGATCGATGAGATCAGAAATTTTGACTATGTGCACTATGTGGAAGAAATGTAAGCATCTGGAAATATTGCAAATTCAGGATTAGAATGTATCAAAACTGGAAAGCAGAAGGGGGATAAAAATTTATGGATTCAAAAAAAATAAAAGTGTGGGCGCACCGTGGAGCAAGTGGTTATGCACCGGAGAATACAATGGATGCATTTCGAAAAGCCATTGAGATGAAAGCAGATGGAATCGAACTGGATGTGAATCTGACGAAAGATGGGGAAGTAGTTGTAATACATGATGAGGTTCTTGACAGAGTCAGTGATGGAACCGGACGTGTACAGGACTTTACCTGTAATGAATTAAAAAAATTTAATTTTAATAAAATACATCCGGAATATGAGAAAGAAGAGATACCAACATTAGAGGAAGTTTATCAGTTGATAAAGCCGACGGATCTCACCATTAATGTGGAAATGAAGACCGGAAACACGTTTTATCCGGGAATGGAAGATAAGGTTTTAGAACTGACAAAAAAATATGACATGATGGATCGTATCATAGTTTCCTCATTCAATCATTATACGATCCGCAGTATGAAGGAAAAATGCCCGGAATTAAAAACAGGTGCACTGTATGCGGATGGAATTATAAATGCGGTCGATTATGTGGCAGATGTTGTGCGGGCAGATGCTCTGCATCCGGGGTGGACGAAAATTTTTTATCCAAATTATCTGGATGACTGCAGGCGGAGAAATATATTAGTGCATGTATGGACGATCAATAATGAGAAAGACATGCGGCGCTGCTGTGAGATGGGACTCGATGCAATTATTACGAACTATCCGGATGTGGCGAGAAAAGTGGTGGATGAGTACCAGCTTAATTAAAATTGTGCATGCGGAAATATATCAAAATAATTTGATATATTTCCGCATTTCTATTATAATCAGCCGTAAAAGAAGTAATATATTGCCATCAGGAGAGGAAATAAATATGAAAACCTGAAAAGATGCCGCGAAAGAGAAAAGACCGCTTCCGGTAGGAGTTTCTGATTATGTCAGAGCACAGGCAGAATATTATTATGTGGATAAAACGCTGCTGATCAAAGAATTTTTAGACAGAAAACCGCTGGTTTCCCTGTTTACCAGACCGAGAAGATTTGGAAAGACATTAAATATGGATATGTTACGGGTGTTCTTTGAAATATCGGACGAGGATACCAGTATTTATTTTAAAGAGAAAGCTATCTGGAAGTGTGGACAGGAGTATACCAGACAACAGGGAAATAGCAGCAGTGTATATGTATCAGATAATGAATTTATCATTTGCCCGATTGCGGATGAAGATCGTGATAATTATGTAGAATTGCATCGTCAGATAAATGGTGAACATACATTGTTTTTAAATGAGCATTGCAAAGATATGATGTGGGAACAGGTTTTAGAGGGAGAAGATAAAGTATTTTCTGTATTTGAAATAAATGGCGATTATTGTGGAAGTCTGGAATTGCAGAATCCGGACTCTGATACACCTGAAATAGGAATAGATCTTTTCGAGAATAAGAGAAATAAGGGAATAGCGCCGAAAGTGGTAAAATTATTGGCAAAAAGATGCTATAAGGACAGGAAAGTAGATTATTTTCTGATTAGAAGAACAGAATTCATTAGTCAGGCGATTTATCTGGATTTCCCAACATAAAAATGTTAAGATAAAATAAATTCGTGTTTCGGGACAGTGATGAATAAGGAGGTATGAGATGGAACCAATGTATTTATCAATCCAGCAGAAAGAGACCGGCAGACAGATCAAGAGGCTTCTATCAGAACACGGTTACACGGTGAAAGATGTCCAGACCGTGATGGGATTTGAAAATCCGCAGGCAGTCTACAAATGGATCTCAGGAAAATCGCTGCCGAGTTTGGACAATTTTATAATTTTAAGTAGATTATTGCATACCAGTATTGAAGATATCCTCGTCATTGACGGGGATATCGTTCGTTTATGGTATATTTTATTTCGGAAATTAAACTAGCGGTAGAATGACAAACTTTTCTGTATGTCTTATATTGATATCATCATGAAGGATAGTTGGGAGAGGAAAAAGGTAAATGAAAAAAATAACATCGGCATATGCAAATAAATGGCTTAAAAGCCTGGAAGAAGACAAGGAATACTGGGTAAATAAGGAAGAAGCGTCAAGTACCTATGTGGCTGCGATCAATGAGGAGCCTGTGATCCCCGAATATGATTATGCTGAGGTTGCAGCAACGATTGCAGAAATTGATGAAAAGATCGCAGTGATCAAACATGCACTGAATGTCACAAATGCAACCGCAAAAGTGCAGGTAAAGGATACCGAGATGAGCGTGGACACGATCTTAATAAAGATGGCGCAGTTGAATAAAAGAAAGGCTGTCCTTGACCGGATGCGCAAACAGCTTCCAAAGACGAGGGAGACAACATCGTATATGTCCAGAAATGCAGTTCCCGAGTATCGGTATGTCAACTATGATCTTGATCTGGTCAAGCAGGAATATGAGCGGGTATCTCAGAATGTCATGGAATTGCAGATGGCATTGGATCAATATAACCAGACGGTGCAGTTTGAGGTAGATCTTTAAAAAATTTTCCGTGCAGGGTGCGGTCACAGGTAAATAGTGCAAAATAGTTCAGGTTCAGTGATAAAGTTTTTTCTGTTATTCGTTATTTGTTATTCGTTAAAGTTCATAGTGATTTCAAATCCGGATACGATAAATTTTAAATGCGCCCAGCAGAAAACCTGCAGGAAACTGCGATGCGGAGGTTCGGTTTCAAGCATCAGATGATGAAAGGAAGATAAACTTACATGGTAAAGAAAATCATGCGTGATCCCCTGTTTCTGGGACAGAAATCAGAGGATGCAACAGAAAAAGATAAGTAGGTCGTAACGGATCTTTTGGAGGGCATGTACAAGATATGAAGAAGACGGAAATGGAGGGATATATTTTGAAAAATTATTATAAATTACAGAGCCCATCATTTTTTAAATTTCAATATGTATTTCTTGACAGTGAAGATTATCTGGCAGATCAGTTATTTATAAAATACAAGGTAACTGTGGATTTTGGAGATGAATATGTAAAAGAAAATTCGCCGTATCATGTGATATTTTGCAAAATAAGAAAAAGGGATGAAAAAAAGTTTCTCGATGCACTTTCTGAGATGTATGACAAGATGCTTCTTATGGGATATAAAGATTATCAGGAAGTTTGTGATAATTTTATAAGAGTTGTAGAGAAAAATGAAAAAGAGAAGTAGCCTGATTTCCCTCTTGACATCCACTCAGCCCCGCAATACAATACTTGCATATGCAACTATTGGAGGTGCAAGTAATGCTGAAACGAGTTTTTTCTTATATGAGAGAATATAAGAAATATGCATGGTTAGGTTTGTTATGCATTGGCGTGGAGGTGGTCTTAGAGATCACGGTGCCGCTTCTCATGGCGGACCTGATCGACTATGGAGTCACAAATGCGGACGGGACTTATATCATAAAAAAAGGTCTGCAGATGGCACTCTGTGCAGTGCTGGCATTGATCCTTGGTGTCGGAAGTGCAAAATTTTCCGCGCTTGCAGGACAGGGACTCGGTGCAAATATAAGAAAGGCGGAGTACGAGAAACTCCAGTCTTATTCATTTTCAAATATAGACCATTTCAGTGTGTCGTCGCTTGTCACGCGCCTGACGAGCGATGTGACGAACATCCAGAATGCGGTGTCCACCGGTATGCGTCCGTTTGGGCGGAGTCCGGTCATGCTTATTTTTGCGACATCGTTTGCATTCCGGATCAATTCGACGCTGGCGCTGGTCTTTCTTGTGGCACTGCCGACGTTAGCAGTGCTTTTAATTCTTATTATTATCAATGTCGGGCCGCTTTACGGGCGCATGCAGAGTGCGATCGATCAGGTGAACCGGTGTATTCAGGAAAATCTTACAGCAATCCGTGTTGTGAAATCCTATGTCAGAGGCGATTACGAAGTGGAAAAGTTCGGTGTCGTCAATGAAAATTTAAAATCAGAATCTGAAAAAGCATTTGGAACAGCAGTGCTAAATATGCCCGCCATGCAGTTTGTGATGTACGGGACGATCCTTGGAATCCTTTTGATCGGGGGAAGGCTGATCAATGAGGGGCAGATGATGATCGGACAACTCACCAGTTTTTTGAGTTATGTGCTGTTAATTCTTAATTCCCTGATGATGATGTCAAATGTGTTCCTGCTCATGACAAGGTCGCTGGCATCCGCAGAGCGGATCATGGAAGTCATTGATGAAAAAATCGATATCACAGACGAAAATGCAAAAGACATTGCCGTGGCAAAAGGTGAGATCGAATTTGACCATGTGTGGTTCAAATACAAGGACACTGCAAAGGAATATGTGCTCTCCGATGTTTCTTTCCATATCAAACCGGGGCAGACGGTCGGCATCATCGGTCAGACCGGTTCGTCAAAGACTACACTGGTGCAGCTTATCCCAAGGCTTTACGATGTGACAAAGGGCGAGGTAAAGATCGACGGAATCAATGTAAAAGAGTATCCGGTCAGACATCTTCGGGACGCAGTTGCGATGGTACTGCAGAAAAATACGCTGTTTTCCGGTTCACTGATCGATAACCTCCGCTGGGGAAATGAAAATGCCACATTGGATGAGATTAAAGAAGCATGTCAGATTGCCTGTGTGGATGAGTTTGTGGACCGGCTTGCGGATGGTTATGATACCGAGATGGGGCAGGAGGGAGTCAATGTGTCCGGCGGGCAGAAACAGAGGATCTGCATTGCCAGAGCCATTTTGAAAAAGCCGAAAGTACTGATCTTAGATGACTCCACAAGCGCGGTGGACACCGCGACGGAGGCGAAGATACGAAGCGGGCTTGCAGAAAAACTGCCGGATATGACAAAGATCATCATTGCGCAGAGGATATCGTCTGTCCGCCATGCTGACCAGATCATTATCATGGACAGGGGGCATGTGGAGGCAATCGGCACACATGAGAGTCTGCTCCGTGACAATCAGATCTATCAGGAAATCTATGCATCACAGAAGGAAGGAGCTGATCTTTAATGGCAAAGTATGTGGGATATAAAAGACCAAAAGATACGAAAAAGACCATGAAGCACTTCCTGACTTATCTCGGTCATTACAAGTGGGCATTTTTCCTTGTGGCAATTCTTGTATTTATCAGTGCGGGGGCAGGAATCTGCGGCACATATCTGATCAAACCGTTCGTCAACAATTTCATTGTGCCGGGAAATATGAAGGGACTTCTTTTGGCAGTCATCGGCATGGGTGTGATGTACCTGTGCGGTGCGCTCGCAACGCTCGGCTATAACCGGCTGATGGTGCACACCTCGCAGAAAGTTGTGAGCGAAATCCGCATGGATCTGTTCCGGCACACACAGAAACTCCCACTGAAATATTTTGACGACAACACGCGCGGCGAGATCATGAGCCATTTTACCAACGATGTCGACACGGTGCAGGAGGCGATGAACAACAGTTTTGCAATGATCATCCAGAGTTTTCTGACATTGTTTGGAACGATCACAATGATGATGGTGCTCAGCGTAAAACTGACCATGCTCGTGGTGGTATTTTTAGTCATTACCTTTTTGTTCATGCAGTACAATGGAAAATGCAGCAAAAAATATTATCACAGACAGCAGCAGGAACTCGGAAACATCAACGGTTTTGTGCAGGAGATGATGGCAGGACAGAAGGTGGAGAAAGTTTTCAACCATGAAAAGGAAAACTTTAAAGAGTTCTGTGAAATGAATGAGCGGTTTCGCAGGGAGTCTACAAATGCACTGGCACATTCAGGTATGCTCGTGCCGGTGATCGTGGCGCTTTCCTATTTTAACTATGCGCTCTCAGCATGTGTCGGCGGCATGTTTGTGATCCGCGGGCTCATGGATCTGGGAAGCCTGTCGGCTTATCTTGTATATGTGAGACAGAGTGCGATGCCGTTAAATCAGTTTACACAGCAGGTCAATTTCCTGTTGTCGGCGCTCTCAGGTGCAGAGCGTATTTTTGACATGATGGACGAGACGGAGGAGATTGACGAGGGAAAAGTGACACTCTGCAATGTCTGTAAAAATGCGGATGGCACACTGACAGAATGCGCGGAAATTACAGGATTGTATGCGTGGAAACTGTCATCAGGAGAACTGGTACTGTTAAAGGGAGATGTGCGTTTCCATGATGTCGTATTCGGCTATGTGTCGGAGAAAACGGTGCTGAACGGAATATCATTGTTTGCAAAACCGGGACAGAAGATCGCTTTTGTCGGATCAACGGGTGCCGGAAAGACAACGATCGTAAACCTCATCAACCGGTTTTATGATATTCAGGCGGGACAGATCACATATGATGGGATCGACGTCAAAGATATTCGAAAAGATGACCTGCGGCGTTCCCTTGCCATGGTCATACAGGATACACATTTGTTTACCGGGACGATCGCAGACAATATCCGTTACGGGAAACTGGATGCGACGGATGAGGAGATCCGGGAGGCGGCGAAGATCGCCAATGCGGATTCCTTTATCAGCCGTCTGCCGCAGGGGTATGACACGATGCTTTACGGAGATGGGAGCAACTTATCTCAGGGACAGCAGCAGCTCATCGCGATCGCAAGAGCGGCGATCGCAAAACCTCCGGTACTGATCTTAGACGAGGCGACAAGTTTGATCGACACAAGGACGGAGCGTTTGATCGAAAAAGGCATGGATGCCATTATGGAGGGAAGAACCGTATTTGTCATTGCACACAGGCTCTCAACCGTAAGAAATTCCAATGCGATCATGGTACTTGAAAAAGGTGAGATCATTGAGCGCGGCAGTCATGACGAGCTTTTAGAGCAGAAAGGCAGATATTATCAGTTGTATACAGGACAGTTTGAATTGGAGTGATGCTAGGGTGAAAAATGAGATTTTTGATGTTGAAATGTTAAGAAGACGGTTTATCCGGCCGTATTTTATAGAGCTTGGACTTACGGTGGGACAGGGACAGCCGCACATTTTAAAGGAACTGAGGGAGCACGGTGCAATGAACCAGAAAGAATTGTCTGATGCCTGCCTGATCGAAGTTACGACGATGTCGCGTACGATCGACCGGTTAGAAAAGATGGGACTTGTAAAGCGGGAGAGCAATCCCGCCTGCCGCCGTTCCTGGACGATTGCACTCACGGAAGAAGGATGTGAGATGGCGGATAAAGTTATTGAGATATTTGAGATGACAGATGGTATAATGAAAAGCGGAATGAGTGAAGATGAACTTGAGATACTGTCTGCAGGTCTTGAAAAAGTAAAGAGCAACCTCTGGACGGCAATCAGGAATAACGAGGAAAATATGAGGTAAACAAAATACGAACTGAAATCAAATATGGAATGAAATCAAGTGTAATAGTAAACACAGCATTTGAAGAAAAGGAGAGAAATGCAATGGGTTATTTAATTTCAGAGACAACAAAAGAAGAACGCGAGAAGATCGTGGCGGAATCACTGGGAAACATTGATGCAGCCTGTGATGGCTGCATGTCCGGACTCGTGGAAATGTATCAGGATTACATCGACGGGAAATTGAACATAGCGGGTACTATGCCTTGAAAAATCTTATGGAATCGCTTAAGATATCATTAATTAGGCGGTAAATCCTAATAATGATTTTTGAAATGCCTCAACAGATGGCATTTCCCAGGCATCAAGATGTTGTAGCATCATGATGCCATAGAGGCGGCAGTACCACATCTTAGTCGATCGGTGCCTGCCGTCTTCTAATTTATAGTCTTCTTTCTCACGCTTATTAGAGCGTTCCACGGAAGTTCTTCGATTGTATTCCTTTTCCCATGCTTTTGAGTCTCTTGGCGGTATGTTAAACAGACTTGGATTATCCTCGGTAAAGATGTGCACGGTTCTGCCGTATTTTGCTGGCGAACAGGGATGTTCACAGAAACAGCCACGTTTCCGGTTAGCCTTTGGACACCGGTATTTCGCCCGGTGTTTAGCAGCTTCATAACCATCTTTATGCATGCGTAAGCCCAACTTACAGACAGGAACGCCATCATCGTCGATTGTGAAATCATTCTTATAAGTGAAGTGTCCGGTATGACCGGGGTTCAAGTCGATAAAAGGCGTGATCTTTTCCCGACAACAGTATTCATAGACAGCATAAGCATCATGGGCGGAATCCAGAAGGAGTTTTTCAATCCGGAATTCAGGAAGATATGCTTTCATCGTGAAAAAGGAATGTAGAAACGAAAGCATGTCATGCCGGGAAGCCCGTTCCAAAAGCGGAAATATGGGAAGGTCGCTGTGAGAATCGGATGCCACGTACATGTAGAGATGGTAGCCGAAAAAATAGCATTGGATAGGAGGATATCTTAAGTATCTTCCATTTTAGAGTTATTTTGTTAAAAAGTGTCAAAAGAGTGATATTGACGAGTCAGTTCAGTTATAGAGATGATGAAAGAAAATGATTAATATAAAGATACACCAGAAGAGAGGTGGATTTATATTAACCTGTCACAGAGAGGAGAAAATGTATGAAAAAAAGAATTCTAGCAGCTATGCTTACTTTGTCTATGGTTGTGTCCATGACAGCATGCGGAAATTCAGAAGCAGGAGGATCAAAGGATTCAGCTAAAAATAACGGTAATGGGGATGAACCATATACAGTTACCATGGTTCTGAATGGAAGCACACAGCCGGATGAAGAAAGAATCGAACAAAAAATCAATGAGATTCTTGAACCGGAACTTAATGCGAATCTTGATATTGTTGTGCTGCCGTGGGCAAGTGCAAGCCAGCAGTTACAGCTTATGTTATCAGGGGATGAAAAAATTGATGTCTTTTATACCCAGGCAACCAATGCAGTGCAGTATATGAATGCAGGACAGATTGTAGACATGTCTGAACTGATTGATAAATATGGAACAAATATCAAACAGATTTATGGAGAGGATATAGCTAAGATCAATCAGGTCGAAGGCTTTGTATATGGCGTGCCAAATCAGATTGAACGAGGAAGTATTCCTGCCATATTTATGAGAAAAGATCTGGTGGAAAAGTACAATATTGATACAACACAGATTAAAGAACCAAAAGATCTGGAAAGTGTTTTTGAGACAGTAAAAGCGGGAGAGCCGGATATGACAATGTTATATTCGAGCAGTGAGAATGATGCACCGGCTACAAGATTATTCCGTGGAGATACTCTGTCAGATAACAATTATCTTGGTGTACTCATGGATCAGACGAACAGCACAAAATTAGAAAACTTCTTTGCGACGGACTGGTTTAAAGATACAACTACCATGCTGCATAACTGGTATCAGAAGGGATATATCAGCCAGGATGCAGGAACTAACACAGAGAACTGGAGAACAGTATGCAAGGCTGGAAATTTATTTTCACTGTTTTTTTCTTATCATCCTGGAACACCGGTAGAATTTGAAAGCTCCACCGGCTATGATTTTGAGATCGTGCCATTTTATAACGAACCGATCATAAATAGCTCATCCTATAATGGTGTTACATTCTCAATTGCCCAGAATTCAGAAAATCCGGAGAAAACAATGGAAGTACTGGATTATATCTACGGAAGTTCAGAGATCATGAATCTTTTAAACTGGGGTGAACAGGATAAAGACTATGTGATAGAAGATGCTGATAATGGCATTATCAATTTCCCGGAAGGAATCACTTCTGATAATGCAGGCTATAACTTAAACCTTGGATGGGAATTGCCAAATCAGTTTATTGCTTATAAATGGACTGGTTCCGATCCGCAATTATGGGAAAAAATGGAAGAATTTAACGGTTCTGCAAAGAGCTCCAAAGCAGTAGGATTTTTATTTGACAGCAGTAATTGTTCAAGTGAGATCGCAGCTCTTTCCAATATTGTAAAACAATACAGCGGAGCACTTTACAGCGGTTCCGGAGATCCAGATGAACTTATTCCGGAATTGTTAGAAGCATTAGATGATGCGGGAATCAATGAAGTGATCCAGGCAAAACAGGAACAGTTAGATGCTTTTCTTGCAGCAAAATAATCAGGTTCAGAAGGAAAGTCCCACAGATACAACGTGGGACTTTTTCATAAAAGGAGAAACTTATGAAGAAGAAAAAGAACAAAGTTAAGGAATATCTGCCGCTCTATCTGATGATGCTTCCGGGATTATTATATCTGCTGATCAATAATTATCTTCCGATGACAGGTATTATACTTGCTTTTAAAAAGTTGAATTTTTCAAAAGGAATTTTGGCAAGCCCGTGGGCAGGACTGGATAATTTTAAATTTTTGTTCTCGTCAAAAGATGCCTGGATTATTACAAGAAATACATTGCTATATAATATAGCGTTTATTCTTGTCAATATGGTCGTTGGAATTGCAATCGCAATTTTAATCTGTGAAGTTAAGAACACAAAAATGAAAAAAATATACCAGAGTGCTATATTATTGCCATTTTTGATGTCGATGGTCATTTTAAGCTATATTGTGTATGCACTTTTAAGTGCCGAAAATGGTCTTGTAAACAATACGATCCTGCCATTACTGCATATAGATCCGATCCAGTGGTATCAGAAACCAAAATACTGGCCGGCGATTCTTATCATTGCAAACTGCTGGAAAGGAGTGGGATACGGATGTCTGATTTATATTGCATCGCTGATCGGTATTGATCCGACTTATTATGAGGCAGCAAGACTGGATGGAGCCACAAAGTGGCAGGAAATCACAAAAATCACATTGCCATGCCTGGTACCGACAATCATTACGCTGTTATTATTGAGCATTGGAAGAATCTTCTATTCTGATTTTGGATTATTTTATCAGGTTCCGATGAACTCCGGTGTGTTGTTCCCAACAACAAACGTAATTGATACGTATGTATATCGTGCATTGATCGAACAGGGAAATATCAGTATGTCATCCGCAGCGGGTGTATACCAGTCATTAGTAGGTTTTGTCATTGTCATGTTAAGTAACTGGATCGTTAGACGTGTAGATAAAGACAGAGCATTGTTTTAGGAGGAGAGTCCATTATGACAAATTCAAAAAAAACAAAGAGATACCAGTTTTGGATCAATCTGATACTGATCGTGATGACATTGACTATTATTTTACCATTTTTGCTGGTATTTATTTCATCCATCACGGATGAAACAGTGTTGATCCGGAATGGATATTCCTTTTTCCCGGAAAAAATAAGCTTTTATGCATATCAGTATATTATCAGACAGGGAGAGAAAATACTCCGTGCGTATGGCGTTACAATTCTTATTACGGTAGTAGGTACCTTTTTTAATCTGATGTTTTCAGCATTACTGGCATATCCGCTGTCTGTGAAGACATTGCCTTATAGAAGGCAGATTACTTTTTTTGTATTTTTTACAATGTTATTTAATGGCGGTTTAGTACCTACATATCTGATGTATGTAAATTATTTTCATATAAAAAATACAATATGGGCACTGATAATTCCTAATTTGTTGCTGAGTGCGAACAATGTGCTGATGATACGGAGCTATTTTATGACAAGTATTCCGGAAGCATTGTATGAAGCGGCAAAAATTGATGGCGCAGGACATACAAAAATCTTTTTTCAAATTACGTTTCCACTTGGTAAACCTATCCTTGTAACCATGGGATTATTTTCGGCACTGGCATATTGGAACGACTGGACAAATGGTTTATACTATTTATCAGGAAATCAGGGACAGAAATTATATAGTATCCAGAATCTTTTGAATCAGATGATCACTGATATCCAGTATCTTGCAAGCGGTAAGGTTGCCGGAAATATAGGGGCAGAAGTTGCAAAACTTCCGACAACGTCCATAAGGATGGCAATTGCTTTTATAGCAATGCTTCCATTATTTATCATTTATCCGTTTTTACAGAAATATTTCGCAGAGGGTATTACGCTAGGGGCAGTAAAAGGTTAAAGGAATATCATGGCGTTTGGAAAAAAGATGAATTTAAAAAGACGAAAAAAGAAATCTTTAGCACAACAGAGTAAGCAAATATTAATTTTAATGACAGTCATTCTGGTAATTATTCTGGGAGGATGCACTTATGTTTTAAACAAAACAAGTGGGCAGATTTACGAACAGATGAGCCAGATGGCACAGTTGTATGCGCAGGAGCTTGACAATCGTTTTTTGAGGATCAGCCGGAATCTTTTTTCTGCGATCATGGATACCAATGAGACAAATTCCACGTTCTGGGGAAATGTAAATCTGATGAAGAATGGGGATTATTCGGAGTATGCGATCGGAAAACTCAGAGAAGAATATTTTTCTTCAGCATGGGAATATGGAACGGAATACAGGATTTTTTTATATACAAACGATACGGATAAATTATATCAGCTTTCCCTGTCTTCTGATGGAAATTACACAATGTCACCCGAGATTGCAGCGTCTATCCGTGAGCAGATAGACAAATTAGATGAAAAGGCATATGCAGTGAAGCGGAAGTGGGATGTTTTGGAGTGTGATGATGAGGTATATATCTGCAAAATTGCACAAAAAAATGGAATTGCCTTAGGATGCATTGTAAATGTAAAAAGTATCTTAGAACCATTCTCAAAGCTTTCGTTGGGAAAGCATGGATATGTAAGCCTTGTCGATCAGGATGAGGTCTGTATAGGTATGTTAGACCAGAGCGGAATCATATCAGAGCCGCAAAGTATGAATACCAAAAATACTTATACGATCCGTCAGGGATTATCCAGAGCACCCTTTGAGATCAGGATCGGGATTTCTTTAGGCGGTGTCTTAAGCCTGATGGCGGGAAGTCTGCTCGGAATGACAGTATTGATCTTTATGATTCTTATTATGAGTGGGATATCGCTATTTCATGTGTATTCCAATATTATGAAACCGCTTAAAGTGTTCACACAAAACCTTCAGCAATATGATGAGGGTGGATATATGCTGAATATGACGGAAGGAAATCTGCTTGAATTAGAGCAGATTGATGGAAAATTCCGTACCATGATCCATCAGATCCGCAAATTGAAGATCACGCTATATGAACGGGAATTAGAGAAACAGAAAATTGAGATGGATTATCTGAAAATGCAGATCCGGCCGCATTTTTATTTGAATTGCCTGAACTTTATTTACAGCATGATCGACTTTGGCGATTATGAACACGCAAGGGCAATGACAAAAATCACTTCGGATTATCTTTCATATATTTTTCGGAATACAACGGACAGAGTTCCGGTTTTAGCGGAATCAAAGCATTGTGAAGATTATTTAAAAATCCTGCTGCTGAGGTATCCGGATAAGTTTACCTATTATATTGAAGTTCATGATGAAGTGGCAGATGCGGAGATATTTCCATTCTTAATACAGGTTTATGTTGAAAATGCTGCAAAACAGGCATTGATGGCAGATGAAAAAATGCTGATCTCAGTTACGGTATATCCTGAGGACAGGGACGATGAAAAATACGTTAATATTTTTATCTCGGATACGGGAAAGGGATTTCCGGACGAAATATTATGTAAACTACAAAATGGACAAAACATTTCTGACAATGGAAAACATATCGGTATTTGGAACTGTATGAGGCGGTTTCAGTATTATTATGGGGATCAGGGAGAGATCCATTTCAGCAATAGTCCATTAGGTGGTGCCGTTGTGGATATTCATGTTCCATATAAAATCGGAAGGAGCGATACACAGGAATGAAATTATTGCTGGTGGATGATGAACGTTATGTGATTGAAAGTATAAAGAAAAATATCTGCTGGGAGCGGACAGGTATTACTGAGATTTATACAGCATTTACAATGAAACAGGCGCAGGAAATTATAACAGCTGTTAAAATGGACATTATTATCAGTGATATTGTGATGCCTGCTGCAACAGGATTTGATCTGGTGCAATGGGTGAGGGAGCAGAATTTCAGGATACAGGTTATTTTTCTGACCAGTTATGCGGAATTTGACTATGCAAGACGTGCGATACAGCTGGAAAGCGTTGAATATCTGCTAAAACCAATTGATTTTGAAAAACTGGAAGAAGCATTAAAAAAAGCAGAACAGGCAGTGCTTCAGGAAAAACAGATAGAAAAACTTACAGAAGCGAGTGAACAGTGGGAAAAAGACCGGACAATCCTGCAAAAGGATATCTGGAGAAATTTGTTGAGCGGTAACATGACACGAAACCAGTTCTGCGAATCCGCAAAAAGGATGGATCTGTATCAGGATGGATTGATATATTTTAAACTGATCTGCTTTTATATGGATCATAAAGCGGAAGAGACACAAAAGTGGGAACCTTCCACCATCGAATTTATTATGCAAAATGTGTTGACGGAGTTATTTCATTCCTTTTATGCCAGAGTGGACACTGTATTTTGTGAAAATGAATGTCGATACTGGGTGGTTCTGTCAACGGATAAAATGCCGGAAGAAGGAGAAAAAATAAGGGAAAAAGATCTGCTCAATCATTTTGTGCAATGGATGACAGATCATGTACATTCCTATTTTTGGTGTGGAGCGGGAAATTGGAGTGGATTTTCTGAAGTGACTGCACAGGCTGACGATTTGCGGAAGATGCGCGAAAGCAGTCTGTCGGTATGGAACGAGGTTATATATCTGTATGAGTTCCAACCAAGTGGAACAGTCTATAAAAATGCGGAGCTGGATACATGGAAAACCCTTTTGGCAGGGGAGGAAGTGGAAGCAGTCATAGCAAGCATACGCAGTTATCTGGAGACAGTCAGGAAGAATGAGATGATCACGCGGCAGTTTTTGCTGTCATTAAGGACGGACGTTACACAGATGGTGTATGTATGGCTGTCAGAGATGGGGATTTATGCCAATGCACTTTTTTCAGATAAAGAGAGTGAGAATTACATGCTTGGCGCTGTAAATGGATTTAACGAAATGATGGAGTATGTAGAAAATCTGATACGGAAAGCGGTTGGATATAAATTATATATTACAAAAGAAGACTCTGTTGCAGATCAGATATGTACCTATATTGACAGTCATTTCAGGGAAGAGATACACAGAGATGAACTGGCAGAGTTAGTCTATTTGAATACAGACTATATGTCTCGGATGTTCAAAAAAGAAAAGGGAGTATCTATAAGCAATTATATATTGCAGAAAAGGGTAGACGAAGCAAAAAAACTTTTATGTGGCAGCAGTCTTCCAATCAATACAGTTTCATTACATATTGGATATAGTAATTTTTCCTATTTTACAAAAATGTTTAAGGAAAATACAGGCTTGACGCCGCTGGAATATAGAAGAAAATTTGGAGAGGGAGTACGCATATGACAGAACAGAAATTAATAGAACTCTTGCGGGATATGTCACTGGAAGAAAAAGTAAATCAGATGAGCCAGGTGACAGGAGGATTTTTTAATGGGGAGATCGTTGTCACAGGTCCTATGGAGGATAAGGGATTTACAGAAGACAATGTAAATCTTGCAGGATCAGTCATCGGATCCATGGGCGCTGAAACCCTGAAAAGTATACAAAAAAACTATATGGAAAAGCATCCGCACCATATTCCATTACTGTTTATGTTAGATGTCATAAATGGTTATAAGACAGTGTTTCCAATTCCGCTTGCGCAGGGAGCTTCCTTTGAACCGGAATTGTCAGAACAGTGTGCATCTGTGGCAGCAAAGGAGGCTTCGGTCAGTGGTCTCCATGTGACATTTGCCCCTATGACAGATCTGGTCAGAGATGCAAGGTGGGGACGTGTCATGGAATCAACAGGAGAAGATCCTTACCTGAACAGTTTGTTCTGTGCAGCAATGGTGCGCGGATTTCAGGGAAACAGCTTAAAAGATAATTATGCAATCGCAGCATGTGTCAAACATTTTGCAGGATATGGTGCACCGACAGCAGGGAGAGATTATAATACGGTAGAACTTTCAGAACATACATTCAGAGAGTTCTATCTGCCATCGTATCAGGCGGGAATAGATGCAGGTGCAGCTCTGGTTATGACATCTTTTAATACAGTCAATGGAATCCCGGCAACCGGAAATAAAAAGTTGATGCGGGACATTTTGAGAGAGCAGATGAAGTTCGATGGTGTACTTATATCAGACTGGGCAGCCATCGAGGAGACCATTTATCACGGATATTGTGCAGACAGAGAAGAGGCAGCAGTGCGTGCAGTGGAAGCAGGCGTAGATATTGACATGATGACAGGCATTTACTGTGAAAATCTGTGTCAGATGGTCAGGGATGGAAAAATAAAAGAAGAACTTATAGATGAGGCATGTCTTCGTATTCTGCGGCTTAAAAATAAGCTGGGACTCTTTGAGAATCCATATAAAGATGCAGATCAGAAAAAAGAACAGGAATATATTTTATGTGAGGAGCACCGGAAACTGGCTAGGGAAGCTGCAAAAAAATCTTTTGTTTTGTTGAAAAATGAGGAACATATTCTGCCTTTAGAGCAACAGAAAAAGATTGCCTTTATTGGTCCGTATGTAGATAACAGAAACCTGCTTGGGGCATGGTCGTTTATCGCAGATGCAAAAGATGTTATGACGCTGCATGAGGCAGTACAGGAACAGTACGTTTCAGAAAACAGTACATTTTGCCAGGGATCACCAATGTTAGGGGCGGATGTATGTCTGGAAGGATTTGGAGAACAACAGCAGCAATCCTATACTAAGGAGCAGGAGGAACATATGCTGCAAGAGGCGGTACAGGCAGCAGAAGAGGCAGATATCGTAGTACTTGCAATAGGAGAAGACCGTTTACAGTCGGGTGAAGCAACCAGTAACGCAAATATCAGAATCCCTGAGGTACAGGAAGCATTGCTTGATAGAATTGCGGAAGTCAATCAAAATATTGTAGTGGTTTTATTTTCAGGACGTCCGTTAGACATACGTGAAATAAACAAAAAGGCAAAATCTATCCTTCAGGTGTGGCTGCCTGGAACGGAAGGGGCGCGGGCAATTGTGGACACTTTATTTGGAAAGTATAATCCAAGTGGAAAACTGCCTATGAGCTTTCCATATTGTGTAGGACAGGTACCAGTACATTATAATGAATATTCAACAGGACGCCCACATATAGAAGGCAAAGATAAAGACAGATTCCGCTCGAAATATCTGGATATTCCAAATGAGCCATTGTATCCATTTGGATATGGCCTAAGTTACACAACATTTGAGGTATCAGATATTCATTTAGATCGGACATGGATGGATACATCGGGACAGATTGAAGCGGAGGTGACTGTAAAAAATACAGGAAACTGCACGGGAACAGAAACCCTGCAGCTTTATATCCATGATATTGCGGCTTCTGTAGTGCGTCCGGTCAAAGAATTGAAAGATTTTAAGAAGGTTACGCTTTTGCCTGGAGAGGAAAAAAAGGTAGTCTTTACCATAACAGAACAGGAACTGCGTTTTTTGACAGAGGATGGAATCTATGCGAGCGAAGCAGGAGAATTTGAAATATTTATCGGAAAAGACAGTTTGACAGGTAATAAAGCTTCATTTGTATTGAAAAAATGATCTACATAAGTCTGAGATTTTTCATGATACTCTAAATAGAATGTCATCGGTTATGACACAGCATTTATGTGAAGAAATTTAAGAGCCCGGCTTCGAAAAAGTCGGGCTCTTGGTATAAAATGAATGTATGATCAATGGAATCTCCGGAGTGAGCTTTAACTGGCAAAGCTGATACTGCACTCACGGAAAAAGGATGTGAGATGGCGGATAAAGTTATTGAGATATTTGAGATGACAGATGGTATAATGAAAAGCGGCATGAGTGAAAAGGAGAGAAATGCAATGGGCTATTTAATTTCAGAGACAACAAAAGAAGAGCGGGAGAAGATCGTGGCGGAATCATTAGGAAATATTGATGCAGCCTGTGATGGCTGCATGTCCGGACTCGTGGAAATGTACCAGGATTACATCGACGGGAAAAAAGAATTGCGTGAGATCAATATGGAGTTCAATGCCCGCTATGTGAAAAGTGAGGATATGCCGGGAAGGGAAGGCCGCGGATATCAGGGAAGATAAGGAGGAAAATCAAATGAGTTTCGTAAAAGGAATCCATCATGTACGTTTGAAAAGAAGCCGGATTTGAAAAAAGAGAGTGCGGGCAGCTTTGGCAGCAGATGTTGAAAATTAAAGTCAACTAAAATTTACGAAAAAACATTTATCAAACCCACCAGGACATGGTATAATGGTAATTTCTGTGCCCTCATGTTTATGATACGCTGGAAAAATATAAAAATCCCACAGTGGGTGATCCATCTGCTTCTTGTGTTAAACATGGGATTTTATGTTATGATCGCAACCGTTGATTATCATCATCTATACTATAAAGATTACTGGCTGGCTCCTTCGAAGGCAAACCTGAACGGATATACGCTGGAAATCTCTCCAGCACCAATGTACTATGTCTATATGGCTTTCTTACTGGCAGAAATCATGACTACGATCGGCATCATCATCTCTTCCTACTGCTCTCAGAGAAGTATGCCCAATAAAGGAAAAATCCATTTCCTTATGATCGCAGCGATGCTTTCACCAATGCTCCTGTTGTCTCTGCGCATTTTAAAAATTCTAAAAGGAGATGATCCAACACCTCTTGGAATTCTGTTGTCCTGTATCTTTATGAGCATTGCCGTTGTAAAATACGGCTTGTTTGATCCTGTCAAAAATGCAAAAAATTATATTATTGATAATCTGAAAGAAGCTGTCATTGTAACAGATGCGGATCACCGTTTCCTTTTTTTAAATTCGATGGCGGATAAAATTATTACTTCTATAAATAAGGAACAGGGATATAGCACGGATGATAAGATATATGCATTTATTCAGGGCAGTCAGGATTTTTTTGACTGGAAAGACCGGCATTATCAGGTGGAAGAAACGGTATTAAAGGACAATGAACTGATACAGGGATATATGATGACGATTGTTGATGTGACAAAGATCATAGAGCAGAACCATCTGATGAAGCGTCTTGTATTACAGACGGAAGATGCCAACCGTGCCAAAACCAACTTCGTTTCGAATATGTCACATGAGATACGTACGCCGATGAACTCTATTGTGGGAATTACAGAGATTTTACTGCGTTCCCGGCATTCACCGAAGGAGCAGGAATATCTGCTGAATATCCAGAGTTCCGGGCGTGTGCTTCTTACAATCATCAATGATGTGCTGGATTGTTCAAAGATGGAAGCCGGTAAAATGCAGCTGTTTGATGAACCGTATGATACATGTTCACTGTTTCATGATCTGAGGATCAGTATGGAAAACAGGATCGGACATTCTGGTCTGGAACTGATCTATGATATTGATCAGGATATTCCATGTAAGCTGAAAGGGGATATGGGGCGTATCCGTCAGGTCATCATAAACCTGGTGAATAACGCCATTAAATATACAGAGAAAGGCAGCGTCCGCTTTTCCGTGCATGTCAGACAGAAAAATACGGATAAAGTAATGCTTTATTATGAGGTGGCAGATACCGGGATCGGAATCCGCAAGGAAGATCAGAAAATTCTGTTCGATGCGTTTCAGCGCGTGGAGATGGACAGAAACCGTTATGTGGAAGGAACCGGACTGGGCTTGACAATTTCCCAGAATTTGGTCAATATGATGGGAGGGGTTATCGAAGTAGAAAGTGAATACGGAAAGGGAAGCAGGTTTTTCTTTACGATAGAACAGACAATCATTGATCCGACACCTGTTTCTGCGGTAAATTATAATGGACAGAAAGATAATGTGACGGAAAAAGAAGCGGAATGTCTGTTTATTGCCCCGGAGGCACACATTTTACTTGTGGATGATAACGAATTGAATCTTGTGGTGGCAAAAGAACTGCTAAAACCTCTCCGGATGCAGATTGATACGGCAGAAAATGGACTGCAGGCAGTAAAAATGGTCAGGGGCAGCCAGTATGATCTGGTGCTGATGGATCACATGATGCCGGTTATGGATGGAATAGAAGCTGCAAAAGCTATTCGTGCACTGCCGGAGGACAAGTATCAGAAGCTTCCGATCATTGCACTCACTGCGAATGCAATGGTAGATGCCAGAAAGGAATTCCTGAATGCAGGAATGAATGGTTTCGTTGCAAAACCGATTGATTTTGCACGGATCTGTAACCAGCTGAAACTGTGGCTGCCAAAAGATCTTGTGCGTGATGTCCCGAAGGAGGAGGCAAAGAAGCTTCTTGCAGATGATCTCTCTGACCGTGAGATACAGCCGGAAGATCCACAGATGGGATTTTCATTCGAGGAGGGGGTAAAGCACTGTGGTTCGAAAGCTGCACTTATGAAAACGATCCGCATTTTTTACCGTACGATCGACAGTAAGGCAGATAAGATCGAACAGTGCCTGAAAGAGGGCCTGATCAGTGATTATGTGATTGAAATACATGCGTTAAAAAGTTCTGCACTTCTGATCGGTGCAGTACCGTTGTCGGAGGCAGCAAAGGAACTTGAGGATTATGGAAAACAGGGTAAGACAGAGGTGTTAGAGGAAAAAACACCGGATGTGCTTACCCTGTACCGTGATTTAAAAAATATATTGCGCCCCTATGCAGAGAAGGAAGAGGATGCAAAAAAAGAGTTTTCGGACGGAGAGTGGATCACTGCATTACAGCAGATACACCAGTGCATAGAACAGTTTGACCTTGATGGAGTGGATCAGATCATGGAACAACTTGAAGAATATCAGGTTCCGGAATGCATCAGGGAATCCATGGATCAGCTGCGTGTTTATGTGGCGGATGTATCGCTGGAAGAGATTATGGAATTGACAGATACCATGACAGGGTTATTGCGGGATTAAAGGCGGTTGGGGTTAAAGTGATCGTAGATCATGCAATCAAGCATAAAACACCTGTGTTTGTCATGGGAAATGTGGAAGAACTTGAGAAACTCTGGGAAACACTTCCAAAACAGATGTTTACCGATATTTTTATAAGACCGATCAATGTGGTGGAGATGGTGGAAAACATCAAAAGGCAGATGGATGAATATTATAAAATGAAAAAAAGAACTATTTTAGCGGTGGATGATTCGGGAGTGATCCTCCGGAATATTAAAACACTGCTGGAAGATAAATATCAGGTAATTCCTGTCAATTCCAGCGAGATGGCGATCAAATATCTTGCCTTAAATATACCGGATCTGATCTTGTTAGATTATGAAATGCCAATCGTGGATGGCAAACAGTTTATGCAGATGATTCGTGAAGATACGGAATTTCAGAACATTCCGATCATTTTTCTTACCGGAAAAAACGATGCACAGACGGTTATGGACGTGATGTCGTTAAAGCCGAATGGTTACCTGTTAAAAAGCATGGATGCGCAGAAACTGCATGCAGCGATCGATGATTTCTTTAAAAAACAGACAAAATAAAGGCTGGCCAATCAATAGGAAACGCACAAAGATATGTATGATCCCCCCTTAAGCAGACAGGGTAAATGTTTCCAAACTGCTTAAGGGGGATTTTATGTATATAAAACTATATTCCGTAAATGAAAAAAGCAAAGAAAAAACTAAGAAAAGTTTAATCTTCACAAAATTGACAAATCTGTATGTAATGATAGAATAACTTTGTTGAAAAAGAGACTATGAGAGATGGAAATATGAGGAAATCATGAAGATAAAGTTATATTTTGAAAAAGAGAATCTGATCCGACTTGCTGTGGCAGTGGTCTTTGCAGCAGTGCTGTTTGCAGTGATAAGGTTTCCGGTATGGGTACTGTTTGGATTTGGAGTACTTTATTTTGGAATTAAAAGTTTAAAGATTGAATTAAACGAAAAGCTTTCATGGCTGTGGAGTGCGATCATGCTTGGGACAGGCGGCATTTTTACGGCGTATCATATCCAGTATCTGTTACTGGATGCGGAACTGAGAGCAAAAATATCCGACAATAAAATGCTGTTAAATGTATTGTGCTGTCTGGTAGTTTTTCTGGCTGTTCAGGTATTTACAAACAATACAGGACTGACCTGTCTGATTTCGCATATTGTGCTGTTGTCCCTTGCCGGGATCAACTATTTTGTATATCTGTTTCGTGGAAATGAGTTTATTTTCAGTGATTTAAAGTCCATCCAGACCGGGCTTTCTGTGGCGGGAAATTATGAATTTGCCCTGGATGAAAGGGCAGGGTATGTAATACTCCTTTCCACGCTGTACATTGCGTTTATCCGAAAGTTACATGTTTCCTTTCAGAAAAGGATTCCGATGTTGATCGTGTGCATTTCACTTGCCGTGCTGTGCTGTGCATACATTGGAAAGCATACGCAGGGTGTTGTGACGGAGACATGGGAACAAAAAGGAAGTTACAGAAACGGCTATATCTTAAACTTTGTGTTAAGTATCCGCGACTGCTTTATTGCGCAACCGGATGGGTATTCGAAAGAGGCAGTCAAGGAACTTGAGGATCAGTACAGCAAAGAGACGGATACAGTCGCCGGAGAAACGGAGAAGAAGCCGACCATTATTGTGGTTATGAGTGAATCCTATGCGGACCTTAGTGTGGTGGGTAATTTTTCAACCAATATCGATCTGACACCGTTTTACGATTCACTGGAGGAAAATACGATCAAGGGGCATGCGCTCTCTTCCGTGTTTGGCGCCAAAACACCAAACTCCGAGTGGGAATTTTTGACGGGAAATTCCATGGCATTTCTGCCGAGCGGTTCGGTTGTCTATCAGCAGTATATCACGGATACACCGACTTCTCTGGTGTCAAATCTGAAAAATATCGGTTACACCTGTGTGGCAATGCATCCTTATTATGATACCGGATGGAGCCGCAATATCGTATATCCGAATATGGGATTTGATGAAACGCATTTTATCGATGATTTTGACCAGACGAAGATATTGCGTGATTATATTACAGATCAGGAACTGTATGAGAAGATCGTCGACCGTTATGAGAGTAAGAAATCCAACGAGGATTTATTCATTATGAGTATTTCCATGCAGAATCATGGCGGTTATACGGAGAAATATGACAATTTTGATGAAAAAGCGCGTATGCTTGGCATCAATTATCCGGACGTGAACCAGTACCTGTCATTGATCCACGAGAGTGATTCGGCATTAGAGTATTTGATCTCCTATTTTGAAAAAGTGGATGATCCGGTTGAGATCGTCTTTTTCGGGGATCATCAGCCGAGTTTGTCATCCAGTTTTTATCCGTATCTGAATGGGAAAGGATTGGGCGGACTGACGCTGTCTGAACTTGAAAATCTTTACACCGTACCGTTTTTTATCTGGACGAATTATGACAGCGGCAAAGAAAGTGTGGAACTGACAAGCCTTAATTATCTGTCAACATTGGCGTTGGAGCGCGCGGGCATTGCGCTTCCGGCATACAATCAGTTTTTAGCCGACATGATGGAAGAAATTCCGGCGGTCAATTCGAGAGGATTTTATTCCAAATCGCAGGGAAAATTTTTACATGTGGAAGATGCGGCCGGCGAGGATGCAAAATGGCTGAAAAATTATGAGATACTGCAGTATAATAATATGTTTGATAAGCGGAATAAGAGCGAGTTATTTTTCCCTTATTTAAAACAATAGAATGTTCGTGGGTGTGCATTGTGCTGCATAGATGATGTTGGGCGCAAATAGTGGTTAAAACACGATTGATTTAAGGAGGAAAACGATAAGAGTTATGGAAGCGGTAGTTTTAGGAAGTACAGGGATCAAAGTAAATAAGAATGGATTTGGCGCACTGCCGATCCAGAGAGTCAGCACGGAGGATGCGGTAAAACTGGCGAGAAAAGCGTATGAAGCGGGCATTACGTTTTTTGATACGGCGCGGTTTTACACGGACAGTGAGGAAAAATTAGGCGAGGCATTCGACGGAATGCGTGAAAAAGTCTACATTGCGACCAAAACGGCGGCAAAAAATGCGGACGAATTCTGGGAACAGCTTGGGATTTCTTTACATAATTTAAGGACGGATTACATTGATATCTATCAGTTCCACAATCCTTCTTTCTGCCCGAAACCGGGAGATGGAACAGGACTTTATGAGGCGATGCTTGAGGCAAAGGCGCAGGGGAAGATCCGTCATATCGGTATCACGAACCACAGGCTTGCGGTTGCCGAGGAGGCAATCGAATCCGGGCTGTATGAGACACTGCAGTTTCCGTTCTGCTATCTGGCAACGGATAAGGATATTGCATTAGTGGAAAAATGTAAAAAGGCAGACATGGGATTTATCGCAATGAAGGCATTATCCGGTGGTCTGATCACGAATTCTGCGGCAGCCTATGCATTTGAGGCGCAGTATGAAAATGTACTGCCGATCTGGGGTGTGCAGCGGGAAAAAGAGCTGGACGAATTTATTTCATATATTGATAATCCACCGACGATGACGGATGAGATCCGTGCACTGATCGAGAATGACCGAAAAGAACTGGCAGGCGATTTCTGCCGCGGCTGCGGTTATTGTATGCCGTGTCCGGCGGGCATTGAGATCAACAACTGTGCGCGTATGTCGCTTTTGCTGCGCCGCTCTCCGTCTGCACTGCAGCTCACACCGGAGGTTCAGGCGAAAATGAAAAAGATCGAAAACTGCCTGCACTGCAATAAATGCAAGAGCAAATGTCCGTATGGACTGGATACACCGGCGCTCCTTGCAAAGAATTACGAAGATTACAAGCAGGTGCTTGCGGGAAACGTGAGTGTCAATTAGAAAAAGGAAATATGTGTGGATCAAAAGATTTATCACAAGCAGAAATGAGGATTATTATGAAAAAATATGAAACAGTCGTATTTGACCTGGATGGAACCTTATTAAATACGTTAGAGGATCTGGCAGATGCCACAAACTATGCGTTGCGAACGATGCAGATGCCGGAGCGCACGATCGGGGAAGTGCGTGCATTTGTTGGAAACGGTGTGCGTCGTCTGATGGAGCTTTCCGTTCCGGGCGGATTTGACAATCCGAAATTCGAAGAAACATTTGCTGTTTTTAAAAAGTATTATGGAGAACACTGCAATGACAAAACGAGAGCTTACGATGGTGTTGTTCCGGTGCTCCGCAAATTAAAGGAAAAAGGTTATGCGCTTGCAATCGTTTCGAATAAGATTGATTTTGCAGTCAAAGAGTTAAACGAGATTTATTTCGAAGGCATTGTGCAGGCTGCGATCGGGGAGCGCGAAGGTGTGGCGAGAAAACCAGCGCCGGATATGGTGCACACGGCGCTTGCAGAACTTGGAAAACCGGCGGATACGGCAGTCTACATCGGTGATTCGGATGTGGATGTCATGACGGCAAAAAATTCAGGACTGCCGTGCATCTCAGTGCTTTGGGGATTCCGTGATAAGGAGTTCCTGATTGAACACGGGGCGACAAATTTTGCAGAAAAACCGGAAGATATTGTGAAGTTTTTGGAGCAGTAGATGCTGGCAGACTAATTTATCTATAAAAGAAAAGGAATTCAGTGTAAAAAACTGCGCAGAAAAGGGGATCTATATGAGAAGAAGAAATCTTATATTAATTACGGTATTATCACTGTCACTCACGTTTGCAGCAGGCTGTGGTGAAAATAAAAACACTGGTGCGGCAGGCTCTATGGATCAGCAGAAAACCAGTGAGACTACAGTACAGAATGAAGCGGAGCCAGAAACCTCACAGGTTTCGGAGGATTCAGAACAGGACGAAACAGAAGCCGCTGCCACAACAGAGGCAGGGCAGGACGCACAGTCTGATTATCAGATAGAGATGGTAAGCTACAAAAAGACGGATCTGATTGATATTTCTTATCCGAAGATTACAGGCTGGAGTGATACCGAAAAACAGGAAGAATGGAATACTTACTTTGAAAATACGGCAAAAGAAGCTGCCGGGGAAATGACGGGAGATACGGAGGAGATGAACCTTGGTGCAAATGATTCCGTGGTGCTCACATATACCGTGCAGGAACAGACAAAGGATATGCTTTCTCTGACCTGTCAGAGTTATTATGATTATGAAGGATCAGCGCATCCTTCTGCAGCACTTACTTCCGTTAATATTAACATGAAGACCGGAGAAAAAATGACATTTTCTGATTTTGCAGATCCGGATGAGACGGCTAAAATTTTATTTGCCGGAAAAGACAATACAGATACTGCACAGGGCTATACCGTGCTGGATCCGGAAGGAAATCCGACTACTGAAATTACGATGAAAGATATTTTGGAATTTAATTTCATCTGGATGGAACCGACGGAGGAAGCACTTGCGGCAAGTCTTACCCATTTTGACGGAGATGTGGACGATTACGGAGCCGATGAGACGATGGGAGAGTCTTATGTGCACGACGGAAAAGTATATGTGATCTTTTATGTCAGTCATGCAATGGGCGATTATACAGTGGTAAGAATAGATTAAATTATATGAAATAAAGGATTATTATGCAGTCAGTACAGGAAAAATATAAAAATTTACAGGAATATTTAAAGTCACTGGGCAGTGTTGCAGTCGCTTTTTCCAGCGGCGTGGATTCGACATTTCTGCTTGCAGCGGCAAAGAAAACACTTGGTGCGGATCATGTGATCGCAGTTACGGCATCCTCCTGTTCTTTCCCGAAAAGGGAGTTAGAGGAGGCAAAGCAGTTTTGCAAGGAGCAGGGAATCAGGCACATTGTATGCAAGTCGGAGGAACTTGATATCGAGGGATTTCGTCAGAATCCGAAGAACCGTTGCTATCTCTGTAAACATGAATTGTTTGAGAAAATACTGGAAATTGCAAAAGAATATCATATCAATGCCGTGGCTGAGGGATCTAACATGGATGATAATGGTGACTATCGACCGGGACTGGTCGCAGTTGCAGAGCTTGGTATCAAAAGTCCGCTCAGGGAGGCTTTGTTGAACAAAGAAGAGATCCGTACACTTTCCAAAGAGATGGGACTGCCCACCTGGGACAAGCAGTCATTTGCATGCCTTTCCTCCCGGTTTGTCTATGGGGAGACAATTTCCGAAGAAAAACTCGGCATGGTGGATAAGGCGGAGCAGCTTTTGCTGGATATGGGCTTTCATCAGGTGCGCGTAAGGATCCATGGGGATATTGCGCGTATCGAGGTGCTGCCGGATGAGATCGCAAAACTGGTAGAAGGGGAAAACAGGGAAAAGATTTATTCTTACCTGAAACAGCTTGGATTTTCCTATGTGACGCTTGACCTTGGCGGATACCGTATGGGAAGTATGAATGAGACACTTGATATAGAGAAAAAATAATTTTGTACAAGACGCAAGAATGCACTTCCCGATATGGAAAAAGTAATTTTGTACAAGAGGCAGGAATGAACTTCGCGATATGGAAAAAATAATTTTGCACAAATGATAATAGGAACTAAGAGATAAGGAAATAACAGGAGAAAAGCACAGGATATGTTGAATCAGTTTTCAAGAACCCAGTTACTGCTGGGTTCAGATAATATGGAACGGCTTGCAAATGCAAAAGTTGCAGTTTTTGGAATCGGCGGAGTCGGCGGTTATGTGGTTGAGGCGCTTGCCAGGAGCGGAGTCGGTTCTTTTGTGATCGTGGATGATGACAAGGTATGTCTGACGAATATCAACCGTCAGATCATTGCGACCAGAAAAACGGTTGGAAAATATAAAGTTGATGTGATGACGGAGCGTATCTTAGAAATCAATCCGGATGCAAAAGTGGAAGCGAGAAAATGTTTTTATCTGCCGGAAAATGCGCATGAGTTTGATTTTTCTGAGTATGATTATGTCGTGGATGCAGTAGATACGGTCACTGCAAAATTAGAGATCATCATGCGCGCAAAAGAGTGCAATGTGCCTGTCATAAGCTGCATGGGAGCTGGCAATAAATTAGACCCGACCCAGTTTGAGGTGGCTGACATTTACAAGACGTCAGTCTGCCCGCTCGCGCGTGTCATGCGCCGTGAGTTAAAAAAACGCGGGGTCAAAAAATTAAAGGTCGTATATTCCAAAGAGCAGCCGACAAGACCGATCGAGGATATGAGTATCAGCTGCCGGTCACATTGCGTCTGCCCTCCGGGAACCGTCCACAAATGCACCGAGCGCCGTGATATCCCTGGAAGTATTGCGTTTGTGCCGTCTGTGGCGGGACTGATTCTTGCAGGAGAGGTCATCAAAGATCTTACAAAGTAAAATAGACTGTATTTTTGGAATGGATTTGTTGTTTTTAGTTACAAAACTCCAGTTTGGGAACTGCCCTCCGGAAGTTAGATGAAAAATCTAATGGCTGGAGGGCTTTTTTTCTTTATAGGATTAGGGTGTCAAAAGGTGGTTCATAACTTAGCGATTGTCAAATTGCACAAAGCCGAGACTGTTTTTGTGACTTTGGGAGAAAATTAGAAAATCTTAGTATGCCTGTCTATTTACAGTAATGTTCTGCCACGGACGGCAGAACAAGGCTTCACGAGCCATGGAAGGCTCGTTGAATGCCGTTTACGTCACTCTGTGAAAAACTGATTCAGGCATACTTAGTTTTTCTTATTTTCGGACAACGGAACAAAACAAGTTCGGTTTTGTGCAATTTGACAGACCCAAAATTGAAAACCACCTTTTGACACCCGAATCTTTATAGGATGACAATAGTACATGCAAGATTTTTGATTGACAAACTGCACTATTTGAGCTCAACATCATAGGATTAAGGTGGCAAAAAATTTTAAAATCATGATTGTTTGAGTGAGGGAAAATAAAAGCTATTCACCCATTATATTAACGGAAAAATAGTACGAAAGTACAAAATGTATAACATAATACTTGCATTTTGTAATGTGATGTGCTAAAGTGTTATCAGCGTAAAGGGGCGCAGAGGAAAAGAGCCATCTTTGCGCATTTTTATTAAGGAGGAAAATCCTCTGTTCCTGCAAGAGGCACATGCTATGCAGGCATAGCAGACATTTTGCTCCGCAAAACAAGGAGGATTACTATTATGAAAAAAACCAAAGCAGTTTTGGCTATTTTGATGGCCGGAACAATGATGCTTGGTCTTGCAGGCTGTGGCGGGAACAGTTCTTCTGCAACACAGGGAACAACCGCAGGCACAGAGACAGGCAGTGCAGCAGGTGATGCTGCAGGAACAGATGCCGCAGCAAGCGCATCAGACATGAATGTTATGCTTGAAACTCCGGTCGAGTCACTCGATCCGCAGCAGGCTACCGACGGAACATCCTTTGAGGTAATCGCTGATTACACCGACGGTCTGATGCAGATGGATGCAGACGGACAGGCAGTTCCGGCAATCGCAGAAAGCTATGATTTATCAGACGATGGTTTAACTTATACATTCCATCTTCGTACCGATGCAAAATGGAGCAACGGCACACCGGTTACCGCAGCAGATTTCGTATTCGGATGGCAGAGAGCTGTTGATCCGGATGTCGCATCAGAGTATGCATATATGTTAAGCGATATCGGTCAGATTAAAAATGCAGCAGAGATCATCGCAGGTGAGAAAGACAAGAGTGAACTTGGTGTGACAGCAGTAGACGACAATACACTTCAGGTTGAACTGAATGTACCAGTCAGCTATTTCACTTCTCTGATGTATTTCCCGACTTTCTATCCGGTAAATGAGGAGTTCTTTACTTCCTGTGGAGATACATTTGCAACAAGTCCTGAGACAGTATTATCAAACGGTGCATTTGTGCTGGATTCTTATCAGCCGGCAGCAACTGCATTCCATTTAACAAAAAATGCAGACTACTATGATACCGACAGAGTAAAACTTTCCGGATTAAGTTATCAGGTAATCCAGGATTCACAGCAGGCATTAATGAGCTACCAGACAGGAGCGCTTGATACAACATTAGTAAACGGTGAGCAGGTTGATCAGGTAAAAGATGATCCTGAATTCACAACCGTTGGTGCCGGTTACTTATGGTATGTCAGCCCGAATATGAATTCTGTTCCTGAACTCGCAAACTTAAATATCCGTCTTGCAATGACAATGGCAATCGACCGTGATTCCATCACAGCAGATGTATTAAAAGATGGTTCTGCTTCTACATACACAGCAGTTCCAATGCAGTTCGCAGCAGGTCCGGACGGATCTGACTTCTCCGAAGATCAGACAAAATTCTCTGATGTATGTGCTTATGATACTGCAAAAGCAGCAGATTACTGGGCAAAAGGTTTAGAGGAACTTGGTGAATCTGAGATCACTTTAGACATGGTAGTAGATGCAGATGACGCACCTCAGAAAGTAGCGCAGGTATTAAAAGAGCAGTGGGAGACAGCTCTTCCGGGACTGACCGTAAACCTGGTTGTTGAGCCGAAGAAACAGCGTGTGGAAGACATGCAGAACGGTAACTTCCAGTTAGGTTTAACACGTTGGGGACCGGACTACGCAGATCCAATGACATATCTTGGAATGTGGGTAACAGATAACTCTAACAACTACGGTCTGTGGAGCAGCGCAGATTACGATGCAATCATTGATGAGTGTACAACCGGTGATCTTTGCACAGATGCAGAGGGACGCTGGGCAAGACTTTACGATGCTGAGAAGATCGTTATGGATGAGGCAGTTATTTATCCGCTTTACACACAGTGCAACGCAGAGATGCTTTCTTCTAAAGTAACAGGCGTTGAGTATCATCCGGTAGCTATCAACCGTGTATACAAAGATGCTGTAAAGACTGAATAAAGAAATTTAGACAGTAGAAATCCTGTTTTACAGGAAAATGAATATAGCCGCACTAAAGTGCAAAACTTTGGTGCGGCAATTTCATCATATTGTTGACGCTATAGGAAATGAGGCAGGAATTTCCTATGTCGTGAACGGAAAAACAAGGAGGAAAATCCTCTGCTCCTGCAAAGGCAGTCGCATTTTCCTTCGGAAAACAAGGAGGATTAGAACGTGAAAAAATATGCACTTAAGAGAATCGTAACGTCTCTGTTTACGCTGCTTGCAATTTTGCTCGTTCTGTTTATTTTGATGCAGCTGATGCCGGGTTCTCCATTCAACGATGAGAAGTTAAATGCAGACCAGAGAGCAGCACTGTATACGAAATATGGACTGGATCAGCCATTGCCGGTACAATTTGTGAAATATGTAGGCAATATGTTAAAAGGAGACCTTGGCGTAAGCTACAATATCTCAAAGAATACACCAATCTCCCAGTTGATAAAGACGAGACTTCCGATCTCCATCAGTATCGGAGGATATGCGGTGTTGATCGGTGCCGTGGTCGGGCTTCTGCTCGGGCTTCTTGCGGCGTTAAAGCATGATACGATATGGGATTCGTTAGCGACGATCATTTCGGTTATCGGTGTGTCGGTGCCATCGTATGTGTTTGCGCTGGCACTCAGCTATAACTTCGGATTTAAATTAGGATGGTTCCCGATGCTGTTTTCGGAGAGCGATATTTTCGGATCAAGCGTGCTGCCTAGTATCTCACTTTCGATGTTTACGATGGCGTCGATCGCCCGTTTTACGCGAAGTGAAATGCTTGAAGTACTCGGCAGCGATTATATGCTGCTTGCGGAGAGTAAAGGAATTTCGGGTTCAGCGCTGATTTTTAAACATGCGCTGCGAAATGCACTGATCCCGATCATCACTGTGCTTGCACCGCTGATCGTCGATCTGATGACCGGTTCTCTGGTTGTTGAAAAAATATTTGCAATACCGGGTGTCGGAAGTCTTCTGGTAAATGCCATTCAGTCGAACGACTACAACGTGGTTATCGCATTAAGCTTTATTTATTCTGCAATGTACATTGCCATCATGCTTGTGGTAGATATCCTTTACGGAATCATTGACCCGAGAATTCGTCTGGCAAAGAAAGGAGACTGATATGGTGTCACAGGAAAATACCATGAATGTGGGAAATGATGCTGCCGGCTACATACCGGTCGAGGCAGATTTTAAATTTAAACATACGGATGGCGAACTTGCGTTAGATGATAACTTTGCAGCACAGAGTTTCTGGAAAGACGTATTGATCCGCTATTTCAAAAAAATCAGTGCAGTGATCGGTCTGATCCTGATCATTATCATTACGGTATTTGCAATTATTGGCCCGGGGATGAATGATTTCAGTTACTCCGAACAGTCACTGACACAGAAGAACTTTGCACCGAGGGTAAAAGGTCTTGAAAAACTTGGCATCTTCGATGGCAGTGAGGGCATGAAAACAACGACCGGAACAAAAAAGATCAATTACTATGAAGAAAAAGGCTTAGATGATCTTTACTACTGGTTCGGAAGTGATAACTTCGGACGTGATATCTGGACACGTACCTGGTCCGGCGCACGCGTTTCCCTGATTATCGCCGTAGCAGCCGCTATCATCGATATGGTGATCGGTATGAGCTATGGACTGATCTCCGGATATTTTGGCGGGAAAGTCGATATGTTCATGCAGCGGTTTCTGGAGGTCGCGAACGGTATTCCGCGTCTTGTTATCGTAACTCTTTTATTATTAGTACTGCAGCCGGGTATGCTTACCATTATTTTTGCATTGATGCTGACAGAGTGGGTCGGCATGAGCCGTATTGCAAGAGCTGAGATGCTGAAATTAAAAGAGCAGGAATTTGTACTTGCATCACGGACACTTGGAGCAGGAAATTTCTTTATTATTTTTAAAGAAGTTCTGCCAAATATCATTGGACCGATCATTACACAGGTAATGTTCTCCATCCCGACAGCGATCTTTACCGAGGCATTCTTAAGTTTCGTAGGTCTTGGTATTCCGGTGCCACAGTGTTCACTTGGTTCACTGATCTCCGAAGGATTTAACAGTTTTACCACACATCCGTACCAGATCATTCCGCCGATCGTTGTAATGGCTCTTTTGATGTTAAGCTTTAACCTTGTAGCAGATGGTTTACGTGAAGCATTAGATCCGAAGCTGAAAGAAATGTAAGAAAGGGGATTCGTATATGTCAGAGACAAAAGAACAGATTTTAAAAATACGGGACCTGGATATTACGTTTCAGACGACTGCAGGAAGCGTGCACGCCATCCGTGGAGTCAATATTGACCTGATGAAGGGCGAGACAGTTGCGATCGTTGGTGAGTCCGGCTCCGGTAAATCCGTAACAATGAAAGCTGCCATGGGTATTTTGGCATCCAATGCGAAAGTAACGGGCGGTACTATAGAATTTTCCTATCATCATGCGGATGGAACACCGCAGACGGTAGACATTTTAACAAAAGATAAAAAGTGGATCAGACGACATATCAATGGAAAAAGAATTGCTATGGTATTCCAGGATCCGATGACGAGTCTTGATCCGACCATGACGATCGGAAAACAGATCATGGAAGGTATGATCTGGCATTTTAAGACACCGAAGAAAGAAGCCTGGGATAAGGCAGTAGAACTGTTAAAAGAGGTTGGTATCGAGGATGCGGAAAAACGTATGAAAAACTATCCGCACCAGCTCTCCGGTGGTATGAGACAGCGTGTGGTCATTGCCATCGCGCTTGCCTGCAACCCGGATCTTCTGATCTGTGATGAGCCGACGACTGCACTGGATGTTACGATTCAGGCAAAGATCATCGAGCTGATCCGCAGGGTACAGAAAGAGAGAGGCATTTCCGTTATTTACATCACACATGACCTCGGCGTGGTTGCCAAAGTGGCAGATTACGTCAATGTCATGTATGCCGGAAAAATCGTTGAGAAAGGTATGATCAATGAGATCTTCTATGATCCGAAACATCCGTATACCTGGGGACTGCTTTCCGCAATGCCTGATCTTGACACTGCGGATGAGAGACTCTACACGATCCCTGGCTCTCCGCCAAACCTGTTAAACGAAAAACCGGGCGATGCGTTTGCACCGCGTAACCAGTTTGCGCTTGAGATCGACGACAAGGCAGATCCGCCAATGTTTCAGGTGACAGATACACATTATGCGGCAACCTGGCTGTTAGATCCGCGGGCACCGAAGGCAGAAATGCCGCCTGAATTAAAAGAGCGTATTGCGCGAATGAAGAAGGAGGCAAAGATCGATGACGGTGAATGAAAACAGTAAGCCTCTTCTTACCGTGAAAGGCTTGAAACAATATTTTAAGGTAAGTAATAATTATACCGTGCATGCGGTGGAAAACGTAAGTTTTCAGATCTATCCGGGTGAGACATATGGTCTGGTCGGGGAATCCGGTTCCGGAAAATCAACGATCGGAAGAAGTATCATAAGACTTTATGATCCGACCGCCGGGGAGATCAATTTTAATGGAATGGACATCAGCGGCAGGATCAATAAGGCAAACAGCCAGGCACTGCGCACGCAGATGCAGATGATCTTCCAGGACCCGATGGCATCCTTAAATCCAAGAAAAAAGGTGCGCGATATCATCGGCGAGGGGTTAGATATCCATCATATGTACAAGACACGCGCAGAGCGTGAGGAAAAGATCAAAAACATCCTGGCAAAAGTTGGACTTGCGCCGGAACATGCGGGCCGTTATCCGCATCAGTTTTCCGGTGGACAGAGACAGCGTGTCGGAATTGCGAGAGCGCTGATCATGAACCCGAAACTGATCATTGCAGATGAGTGTATCTCTGCGCTGGACGTTTCCATTCAGGCACAGGTCGTTAACCTGATGAAGGATATCCAGCAGGAGACAGGAACCGCGTATCTGTTTATCGCACATGATCTTTCCATGGTCAAATATATTTCGGATCGCATCGGGGTACTTCATCTGGGACATCTCTTAGAGACCGGAACAACGGAGGAAATCTTTGAGAATCCAATCCACCCATATACGAAGAGCCTTCTTTCTGCGATACCTGCACCGAATCCGGTCGTGGAAAAAAATCGTGTGGCACTGAGCTACGATTACAAGACTTCCGGCATTGATTATAATAAGGGAACGGATCATCTGGTGTCCGGGACACATTATGTGAAATGTACGGATGAAGAATTTAAGAAGTGGACAGAATAATATAGCAGGAAACCATCACAAACCGGGAGCCGGGGAGTGGTGGTTTTCTTTTTTAGTAAAAGTGCTGAATTTTTTTGCGTGGGATGTGCTGAATATTATGCGAAAAGTAGAATATGAAAAATTGAACCGAAACCGTATTGACTTTAAAAATGGAATTTGGTATATAAGAGTAAAAATTCAAAAATTCAATAGAGAAAGGAAATAACAATCTATGTTGTCACAAAAGAGTACAATGAAAGACAAATTGGAAAATATGCATCTGCAGGAGAGGATAAACTATGGCTACGGAAAAGTCATTAGTATGATGTTGATTTCGGGTCTGTTTTCTATTGTGGTCATAGGTGTGTTATTTGCTAATATGTTACATTATATAGATGATGTCAATGCTGCGGATCAGGCGGTAAAAATCTGCAGGATCAATGTGAATACGTCAGCGAGAAATATCAGGGAAATGGCATTAAATAATGATACATCTGCTTATGACAGTTATGAGCAGAATGTAAAAAAGCTGCTTACAGAAGTGGATTCGCAGCTGGAAATATTAAAGAAAACCAAAGTCTTACCGGATGAGGAATATAATGAGTATGCATCTGCTCTTTCTGATTGGGGAAACATTGGTTATTCGATTATAGAAGAAATTAAAAATGGCGAAAAAGAGAAAGCGATTGATGAAATTTTTAATAGTTGTACACCTGCATTAAATAAACTTGTGGAAATTGCCATAAGATTAGATGAGATCACAGATGAAGTAAGTGAGCAGTCTGCAAGAACTACAATTATTTTTGCTGTTGCAGGAATGGTGTGTATTATTATCTGTCTGGTTTGTGCATGCACACTGGCTAAGGTAATAAGTAAAAAGGTACTTGAAACAATTCTGGATCCGTTACGTGCAGTGGAAGACGTTGCAAGGGAACTGACAGAAGGAAATTTACACAGTGCGCTGGAATATCATTCGGAAGATGAGATTGGAAGACTGGCGCACAGTATGCGCAAATCAATTCGTATTTTGGGAACTTATGTAGATGATATTGATCGTGCAATGAAACTGTTCTCAGAAGGAAATTTTGATGTTCAGCCGGAAGTAGAGTGGAAGGGAGATTTTGTCGGTATTTTAAATTCTTTCATGTCATTTGAGAAGAGTATGGCAGAAACGATCAAAGGAATTAAAAATGTTTCGAGTGAGGTTTCAAGTGCAGCAGACCAGGTGGCATCAAGTTCCAATGATCTTGCAGATGGAGCTACGAATCAGGCAGCGGTTGTAGAAGAACTGACGGCTACAGTTGCCGGGGTTTCTGAACAGGTAGAAAAAAATTCACAATCTGCAAAAGCAATCAGTGGAAGAGTGGATGAACTTGGAAATGCCATTTCAGACAGCAATGGTAAGATGCATGAAATGGTTGCTTCTATGCATGAGATTAATGAGGCATCAAAAGAGATTGATAAGATTATTGCAACAATTAATGAAATTGCTTCCCAGACAAATCTGCTGGCGTTGAATGCTTCTATTGAAGCGGCAAGGGCCGGAGAGGCAGGAAAAGGATTTGCAGTTGTAGCGAATCAGGTAAATTTATTAGCTGAACAGAGTGCCCAGGCGGCAAAAGAATCAGCATCACTGATTGAAACATCTGTGAATGCGGTAGAAAAAGGTATGATAATCGCGGAAGAGACTGCGGCACAGCTGGAGGAGGTAGCAGAGAACTCCAAGCTGATTACGGAAGACGTTACACATATTGCGGATACATTAGAGACACAGACAACAGAAATCCAGCAGATCAATGAGGGAATTGAGCAGATCAATGACGTTGTGCAGACAAATTCTGCAACATCTGAGGAGTGTGCGGCTGCCAGTCAGGAGATGAGCAGTGAGGCAGAGAGTCTGCAGGGAATGATCCAGAAATTTAAAATTCCGGAAACTGAAAATGTAACAGAATAAAAATATTTCAACTATATTACATGAAATTATCACTTGTTTATTGCATGAAAGAGACAATCTATAGTATGATAGAGAAAGTACAAACTAAGGATGGAAAAGGTATATACTATGATAGTCTCGGTCATTGAAAAGATCTACGCATTTTTATGGGGAGATCTGATTACGATCCCTTTGCCGCAGGAAAGCAGCATAGGGATTTCTTTACTTGTAATTCTTCTGATTCCGACAGGAATCTATTTTACGATCCGCACAAGATTTTTGCCGGTCAGGCTTTTCCCGGATATGATAAAAGCACTTATGGCAAAAAAGGAAACAAAGGACAGTCTTTCCACATTTCAGACGCTGATCGTCTCGACGGCTACCAGAGTCGGCATGGGAAATCTGGTAGGCGTTGTGGCGGCAATCTCGGCAGGCGGTGCCGGTGCTGTGTTCTGGATGTGGGTGACTGCGCTGATCGGTTCCTCGACCGCATTTGTGGAGGGGACGCTCGCACAGTTACACAAGGAAAAAGATCCTTTGTATGGCGGATATCGCGGAGGTCCCGCATATTATATCCATCATTTCTGTGAAGAAAAATTGAAAAAGAAGAAAAAGCATGTGCTGATCGCGGTACTTTTTGCAATTTCAGGACTAATCTGCTGGTGTGGCATCAGCCAGGTCATCAGCAATTCCGTGGTATCTTCCTTTGAAAATGCATTTGGCATCCCGCCACTTTACACAACGATCGTACTGGTTGCGATCGCGGCGGTGATCGTCCTTCGGAAAAATGCGACGGTAAAAGTGCTTGACGTGGTCGTACCGGTTATGGCAGTCTGCTATTTTGCGATCACGATATTTATTATCCTGAAAAATATTGGAAGCATCCCGGCGGTTTTTGATCGGATTTTTGAGGAGGCGTTTGGGCTAAGACAGGCAGTTTCCGGCGGCTTCGGCGCTGTCCTTATGAACGGCATCAAGCGTGGACTGTTTTCAAACGAAGCCGGTTCCGGCTCTGCTCCTTGTGCAGCCGCAGCAGCCGAATGTGAGACACCGGTCAGCGCCGGACTGACACAGGCACTTGGCGTATTTGTCGACACCATTGTGATCTGCAGTTGCACTGCTATGATCATGCTCACTGCACCGGAAAATATCGTAGCAGGAAAAGAAGGCATGGATCTTCTCCAGTCCGCAATGCGCTATCACCTGGGCGAATTTGGCGTCATATTCATCGCAGTGACACTGTTTTTATTCAGTTTCTCCACATTCTTAGGCATCCTCTTCTATGCCAGAAGTAACGTCGCCTATTTATTTGGAGATAAATGGATCTTTCAGACCTTGTACAAAATCCTTGCATTAATTATGCTGTTCATCGGCGGAATCGCTGCCTACACTTTCGTATGGGATCTCGGCGACGTCGGAATCGGTCTGATGACTATCTTCAACACCGGAATATTGTATTTGCTTGGTGGTCAGGCACTTAGCGCCCTAAAAGAATTTGAATCCACCAAGTAAAAAATAAAATAGAAACGGAGCAAAATAAAAATGAAACGAGAATCCTTCAAATCCCGCCTGGGCTTTCTGCTCGTAAGCGCCGGCTGCGCCATCGGAATCGGAAACGTCTGGCGATTCCCCTATGTGGCTGGACAAAACGGCGGCGGCATCTTCGTCCTGTTCTACCTGATATTTTTAATAGCAATGGGACTTCCGGTGCTCACCATGGAATTTGCCGTGGGGCGAGCCAGCAGAAAAAGCGCCGTGTTAGGTTATAAAGCACTCGAAAAAGAAGGCAGCAAGTGGCATATTCACGGCTGGATCGCAATGTTTGGCTGCTATATGCTGATGATGTATTACACGACCGTATCAGGCTGGATGGTATCGTATTTCTTTAAATTTTTAAAAGGCGAATTCCAGACCGGCATGACTGCGGACGATACTGCGGCAGTATTTTCTAATCTGCTCGCAGATCCGGGACAGATGGCGTTCTGGATGATACTTACCGTGATACTGGGATTTTTTGTGTGCAGCAGGGGACTGCAGAACGGACTGGAAAAAATAAGCAAGATCATGATGAGTGCGCTGCTGATTCTGATTGTTGTTCTTGCGGTGCACAGTATTACACTGCAGGGCGCAGCAGAAGGCGTGAAGTTTTATCTTGTCCCGAATCTGGACACGGTTGCAGAGACAGGGCTTAAAAATGTGATCACGGCAGCCATGAATCAGGCATTTTTCACACTGAGTCTTGGCGTTGCCGCAATGGAGATCTTCGGAAGTTATATGGGTAAAGATCACTCGCTTGCCGGTGAGGGCGCAAGAATTTGCGGTCTTGACACCTTTGTGGCGATCATGTCTGGACTGATCATTTTCCCGGCATGTTTCAGCTATGGAGTGGAAGTGGATGCCGGACCGAGCCTGATCTTTATCACGCTGCCAAATGTGTTTGTCAATATGTCTGGCGGGCGGATCTGGGGATGTCTGTTTTTCCTTTTCATGACCTTTGCAAGTTTTTCGACGGTCATGGCAGTGTTTGAAAACATTATGTCATTTTGTATGGATATGTTTCACTGGAACAGAAATAAAGCTGCATTTATCAATGGAGTGATCATCCTGTTCGCAAGTCTTCCATGTGTACTGGGTTACAATGTGTGGAGCAGCCTGCATCTGATAGGCGGCCGTGATGTGCTCGACAGTGAGGATTTTATCGTCAGCAACCTGCTTCTTCCGGTCGGTTCACTGATCTATCTGCTGTTTAGCGTAACAAAGTGGGGTTGGGGATTTGATAAATATATTGACGAGGCAAATACGGGAGAGGGCCTTAAGATTTCGAAAAAGTTAAAGCCATATTTCCAGTTTATACTGCCGCTGCTGATCCTGTTTATCCTGATTCAGGGGCTGGTGTAAAAAAGGAAAGTAATTAAGAAAAAAATAGTGAAAGAATAGTGAAAAATAGTGTAAAAATAGTGTGAATTTAATGGAATAAATTACGGGAATCCGGTATAATAGAATGATGCAGGAGGGAGCAAAATGATCCATGTTACAATTACGAACGATATTCTAAAGAGGATATCACAGATTGATAAAAATAAATTCTCAATGAGCAATATTCATATACCGAGTATTACCGCAAATAAGTTAAGAAAAAATTCCAAGAAGAAAAGTTCCTATGCATCCAATAAAATAGAGGGAAATCCGCTCACAGAGGGACAGGCAGATGCCGCAATCGAAAGTGATCCGCATAGACATTTCTTAAAGCCGGAGCAGGAAGTAAGGAATTACTTCATGGCATTGTGTCTTTTAGAAAAGAAGGTAAAAGATAAAGCCCCGTTTTCTAAGGAATTGATTCTGGAGATTCAGGCGTTAGTGGAAAAAGGAGCATCTAAGGAAAAAATTGGTCTGAGGGGAGCCATGCCGCCGGGATTTTTGTTTGCAGTGTATGATTCAGAGACGGGAAATGCTGATTATATACCGCCGGAATATATTGATATCCCGGAGCTTTTGGATGAACTGGTCGATTATGTGAATACAACGGACGATCATCCGCTGATCGTTGCTGCAGTTGTTCATTATCAACTGGTGACGATCCATCCGTTTGAAGACGGAAACGGAAGAACGGCAAGACTGATGTCCGGGTATATATTAGACATGAATGGATATGGGTTTTATGGGATCGGTTCTTTAGAAGAGTATTTTGCATATGATGCCGAAGAGTATTACCGATCCCTGCAGATGGGACTTCCGGTACTGTATTATTCCGGGAGGGATAATCCGCCACATCCGGAGATATGGGTAGATTATTTCCTGCGCATGATGGAATTATATTCCTCGAAAGTATGCGAGTTGTCCAGGGAATCCAGTGAGGAGGATCTGCTTGTCGGATTGTCTTATCTGAATGCAAAGGAGAAAGAGCTGCTGGTATTTCTGATAAAAAAACATTTGTATGAATTTGCGCCGATTGATGTCAGCAAGTTGGTGGGAGTGACCAGTAAAACGATCATAAACAGATGTGCAAAACTCTCGACAAATGGTTTTTTAGCGCCGGTGATTGTGAAGGAGAGAATACGCTCATACAGACTGAGTGATTTTACGAGAATGAATGAGAAAAAGATATTAAACCAGTTAAAATAGCTATTTTGAATGAAAGGACCAAAATGATAAATCGCGACGACATGTTAGAACTGACCAGGCGCATGACTCCCGCACGGGCATCCATAGACCGGATCGCAGGCGCATATTTTGACGAAGAGGGATATGTGGATGGAACATTCAATACGCATTTCTTAAAACTGTCTGCATCCGAAAAAGCCAAAAACTTAGAACTTGCCAAGACGGTGCTGATCTCAAAAACAAATGAACAGTTAAGAGAATACCGGATCCCGGAAGAAAAAAGAAAGCCGGGCAGTATCTGGCAGCTCTTTGACGGGATCAGGGAGACAGGTCTGAAAGACGATGCATTCCCGGATCTTTTCTATGAGCTGCTTGGAGAGAAATATCAGCCGGGATGCCCATATGCGTGTTTTTTGTTCCACGGGAGATACGATGTCCCGGTCAAAGGGACCGATAAGGCATGGCAGGAGGGCTCAGAGGAAGTGTACGAATATCTGATCTGTGCGGTCAGTCCGTTAGAGGGCGAGTATGAGCCGGGCGTGCCGGAGAGAGGGTTTTTGTACCCGGCATTTAAGGATCGCAGCACGGCGGGAGAGTATATCAATTTGTATGAGAAAGATGCCGGTCACAGTGAGAGTGTGTGGCAGAAGCTGCTAAAGTGATATGTCAAAAATGGATGAATACATGGTCGTGCTGCCGGAGGCACATCCGCTTTGCGTAAAAGAAAAGATTGAAATTGAAGATCTGGAAAATGAGCCGTTCATGCTGTCAGAGCACGGTGGAAAAACGGCGTTCACCCGCAGAAATAATTTTCTGAAATGAAAAGCAATTCTGTGGTATCAAAAGTGATTTTAGTGTGCTAAGATAGAAAAAAATAAAAAAGAGAGTGAATGGGAAATGGAATTAGACATTATTGGTCTGCTTGGTGCATGCTCTTATGCACTCGACTGTGTCGAAGCGGAACTGACCCATGTTGCGACAAAACATGGAAAAAGAGTTGCATATATGAGCGTATGCACAGCACAAAAAATGGGAATTACAGGAGATGCCCTGCAGGATCTCGCGGCGTGTTCGCTGCTGCACGACAATGCGCTGACGCAGTATATTTATGAGGAATTTCACAATGACCTTACAAAAAATAATACGGAAAATATAACGTCAAAGCAGCTTGGCATCCACTGCATTTACGGGGAGGAAAACTTAAAAATGTACCCGTTTCTGACGGATGTGAAAAATGTGATTTTATATCACCATGAAAATGCTGATGGAAGCGGACCATTTGGAAAAACGTGGGAAGAGATCCCTCTTTTTGCAAGGATCATTCATCTGTGTGATATTTTAGATGCGTTCTGCCGGACGCCGGTATTTGATGATGCCGTGTGGCAGCGCGCGAAAGATTATCTTTTGAAAAATAAAGGGACAAAATTTGATACTGCATGCGTAGATACTTTTTTGGAAGTGTTTGGGCAAGAACATTTTTTGAGTCTTGGAGATGCAGATTTAGAAGAACGGCTGTGGAATATTGTTCCGAGAAAAAAGCGGGATTTAAGCGATGAAATGTGCAAAAATTTTGCCAATCTGTTTGCAAAGATCATCGACTATAAATCCGAATTTACAAGCCGCCATTCACTCGGTGTTGCGGAAAATGCAGCCAGATTATCCAGATATCTCGGTGATGACGAGGAGACGGTGCTGAAAATGTACCTGGCAGGCGCGCTGCACGATATCGGGAAAGCAGCAATCGGAAATGATATCTTAGAAAAACCGGGACGCCTGACGGACGAGGAGTTTTCTAAAATGAAAAATCATGCGGGATACACATATCTGATCTTATCACAGGCAGAAGGAATGGAAGATATCCGTGACTGGGCGGCGCTCCACCATGAAAAACTCGATGGCACCGGGTATCCGTTCGGTAAAACTGCCGACGAGCTAAACAGGCAGGAACGTATCATGGCGTGCATTGATATCTATCAGGCACTGACGGAGAGCAGACCGTATAAATCCGGAATGACGCACGAGGCAGCATGTGAGATATTGGAAAATATGGTGCAAAAGGGATGGATAGACGGTGAGATCACAGAACAGATCAAAAAATGTTTTGCTTAAGAGGAAGCGGCATTGAGCCTGCTCCACTCGTTTTACTGCTGGGGCTGCACGGGTGCAGTTCTGCTTTTTAGTTATAAAAACCGTGCGGATTAAAATTACCGCACGGTTTTTTTGAGCAAATATTAATTTGTATATAGTTCATATGATTTACAGCTTAAATTGTTTCATATCTGCAGAAAGTTTTTCAATATCATCTGCTAAAGCAGATACCAGATCCGAAGATTTACGGACAACGGCATCGAGTTCCGTTGCCATAGCAGAAGTCTCTTCTGTGGAAGATGCATTGTCGGTTGCAAGCTGTGTCAGAGTATCAATACTCTCTGTGACAAGTTCACGCTGTGAGTTGACATTCTGGATTTTTCCGGTAATGGTCTGGATGGAAGCCATACAGGAATCAAGTGCACCCTTTAAATCCTCAAACATCTGCTGTGTGCTTTCAAGCGCTGCAACCTGCTCGTCAGATGCCTCACTCATTTTCTTCATCAGCTCCATAGATTTTTCAGAGTTCTGGCTTAATTCACTGATGATATTGTTGATCTCACTGACCGTCTGCGCAGACTGGGTGGCAAGTCCGCCGATTTCTTCTGCAACAACCGCGAATCCACGTCCGGCTTCACCGGCTCTTGCTGCCTCAATGGAAGCATTTAAGGAAAGCAGGTTGGTCTGGGATGCAATTTCGCTGATCAGGGTAGCTGCCTGACTGATCTTGTTGACGGAATCATTTGTCTGGGCAGTCTGGTTATACATAGAATCAATATCAGTCTTGGTTGTAGAATTGACATCAATCAGTCTGTGTAAAGTTTCCATGGACTTATTGGAACGATCCTGCATCAGCTGTGCATTCTGATCAAGGGATTCCATTTCTGAGGAAGTATCTGCGATGCCATCGGCAATCTCAGCAATATTTTCAGAGGCACTTGAAGTTGATGCTGCCTGAGAGTTACTGTTTTGGGCAATTTCATTGATTGCAGTCGAAACGTTCTGGATAGATTCGTTCATGCTGTCAAAATTCTTTTTGAAATCCGAAACGGCGGACTGTAAATGAGAGGAAACTCCATCAATGTTGGAGATAAGTCCGACAACCTCCTGCTGTGCAAGATCAAGTGCACCGGCTGTTTTTCCAAGTTCATTTTTACTTGAAACATTGACTCCGGTAGTCAGGTCTCCGGTCGACATCCTGTTTGCAAAATTCTGAATCTCGATCAAAGGTTTGCAGATCGTATTACCGAAAATACGGGAAGCAATGAATACGATAACTGTAAAAATCAGATCAATTATGATTATGACTGTGATCATAGTATGGTATTTCGCCTGAACTTCGTTTTTGGAACTATTCATTTCCGCTTCCATATCATCTACATAGTTACCGGTGGAAACAACCCAGTTCCATGGGGTAAAGATTTGAGAGTACGCGATCTTTGGTGCTACGGTAACACCGTCGGCTTTCGTAAAATAAAATTCATTGAAGCCGCCGCCGTCAGAACCGGTCGAGACTTTCATGATCTCCTGAATGATCTTGACGCCATTCTGATCTGTCAGATCGTAACGGTTATTACCTTCCTGATCGGTTAAGATCGGATGCATAATGAGGTTGTAGTCGGTATCATCGATCCAGAAATAGCCGCTTCCATCATCCCTGTAACGCATGTTGCGGACGATCTCTGCTGCTTCTTTTTTTGCTTCGTCTTCAGTCAGATCACCGTTTTGGGATTTGTCGTATTCTGCCTGTAAAATAGCGATGACAGACTGTACCTGACTTTTGATCTCAGTATTGTACCCATCTAACCTGGCATTTTCATAATTCTTGTTTGCCGTGGAAGTCATAGTGCTGATATTTGAAATTGAAATACCGCCAATGACTATGACAGATACAAGAACAATCATAAGACACATTAGTGTCAGTGAATTTTTTACGCTTTTGCTTTTCATGGATATCAAGCTCCCTTTCCTATAGGTTAATTACACTTATTTTACTATTTTTTGACAAAAAATGGTAGACATAAATTAAAAAAAATATGGTACTTTGGCTATGAAATTGTGGGTAATCACGAAAAAGTGTGAAAAGAAAAAAGGAAACACGAATATAAAGCAAATTGTGTTTCCTTTTGGAAGAGCGGAGACGGAGGGATTCGAACCCTCGTGCCCCGGAGGGCTAACGCATTTCGAGTGCGCCCCGTTATGACCACTTCGATACGTCTCCAGATATGTTTTTGCAAATACTTGATTAGTATACCATATTTTGAATGATTTGCAAGAGAAAAGTGGTTGTTGTAAATAGGTAGTGGATATGCTAGTATATTAAAAGTTTCATAGAGAAGATAATTGGTGCCGGCTGTTTTTATCCGGGAAATGGAGCAGTACATAAAGTACAGTATATTTTTCATATTAAAAATAGGTTGGTTAAAAGGGAAACAGGTGCGATTCCTGTACGATCTCGTCACTGTGATTAGGGAGTGCAGATTCCAAAGATAAGTCACTGATGTACTTTGCAGTATGTTGGGAAGGCGGAATCTGTGTGATGATCTTTCAGCCAGGAAACCTGCCAGTTGTCTGGTACAGGGAAATATTTCCCGGATCACGAGTAATTGGTCGTACCGTAAATGTAGGCTGTCAGATTGTCAGCTTATTTATGCAGACTTATTACTCCGCCCTCAAATAAGGCGGAGTGTTTCTTTGTGTGGAAAAATTCCACTGTGTACTATGAACGATACATTATATTATAATAAGGAGAGCATTATGAAGAAAAGAACTATCGCGTTACTTACCACATTAGCGCTTGCAACAGGTATGGTCGCCGGATGCGGAAGCAGCAACACAGCAGCAACAGACACAGCAAAAACCTCTGAGACAGTATCTTCAGAGAAAACAGAGGCAACAGAAACCGTAGAGAGCACGGAAGTTGACGATCAGGCGGCAGCCGATCACGTCGCAGAACTGATCGATGCGATCTATGTTCAGACAAGAAATGATGATACGGACGCACAGTGTGCAGAGGCAAAAGAGGCATGGGATGCATTGACAGATGCACAGAAGGAATTAGTTTCCGGCGAGAACGCAGATCCGGATTATTTCGGAAGAGATACAGGAGATGCCTCAAAGGATGATCCGTTAAATGAAGATAATATCGGAGAAAATGAACTTCTTGTAGTAAGTTTTGGTACCTCATTTAACGACAGTCGTGCCGAGGATATCAGTGGAATCGAAAAAGCACTGGAAGCAGCATATCCGGACTGGTCTGTAAGAAGAGCATTTACAGCACAGATCATCATCAACCATGTACAGGCAAGAGATGACGAAAAGATTGATAATGTGGATCAGGCATTAGAGAGAGCTGTTGACAACGGAGTAAAAAATCTTGTTGTTCAGCCGACACACTTAATGCATGGTGCAGAGTATGACGAGCTGGTAGAGACACTTGACAATTATAAAGACAAATTTGAGACAGTTACCGTTGCAGAGCCAATGCTTGGTGAAGTAGGATCTGATGCAACTGTGATCAATGAGGATAAGGCAAAAGTTGCAGAAGCAATTACAGCAGAGGCAGTAAAGACAGCAGGATATGATTCTTTAGATGCAGCAAAAGAAGATGGAACTGCATTCGTATTTATGGGACATGGAACTTCTCATTCTGCAAAGGTAAGCTACAGCCAGATGGCAGCACAGATGAAAGATCTTTCCTATGATAATGTATTTATCGGAACTGTTGAGGGTGAACCGGAAGAGACAGCATGTGAAAATGTGATTGAGGCAGTAAAAGAAGCCGGTTATACAAAAGTTGTTTTAAGACCTCTTATGGTTGTTGCAGGAGATCATGCAAACAACGATATGGCAGGTGACGACGAAGATTCCTGGAAGAGCCAGTTCACAGCAAGTGGATATTTTGACAGCGTTGATACACAGATTTCAGGACTTGGAAGAATCGAAGCAATCCAGCAGATCTATATTGATCATACAAAAGATGCAATTGATTCCCTTGGAAACCTTGAGTCAACATCCACCACAGAGAGTACCGTTGGTACTCTCGAGGATGGTGTTTACACCGCAAAGTTTGATACAGACAGCAGCATGTTTCATGTAAATGAGGCAGATGAGGGACGTGGTATCCTTACCGTAGAAAACGGAAAAATGACGATCCATATCAGCCTTGTTTCAAAAAAAATTGTAAATCTGTTTGTCGGAACAGCAGATGATGCGAAAAAAGACGGTGCTGATATTTTAGAGCCGACAACGGATACTGTAAAATACAGTGATGGAACCACCGACGAGGTATATGGTTTTGATGTGCCGGTAGAAGCATTAGATGAAGAATTTGATCTTGCAATCCTCGGCACAAAAGGCGAGTGGTACGATCACAAAGTAAGCGTTTCTGATCCGCAGGAGACAGATAACTAATAAATGGAGATTTGTATGAATAAAAAGAGAGTGACCGCAGTAATCTTATCCGCAATGATGTGCATGCAGATATTCACGGGATGCGGTGCAAAAAATAATGCCGCTGCAGTAGAAGGCGGGGCTGGTCAGACAGCCACGGAAAGTGCACAGGGAGCGGCAGGTACAGTCACAGAGGAAAATGCACAGACAGCAGAGGAAAATGTGCAGGGAACGGCAGATCAGGATGGAACAGAAGAAAGCATGACTGGAAATGATGCCGCAGAACAGGCAGACAGCACAGAAGTTTCAGTTCCTGAGGATGGCGAATATACGGTGGAAGTCACATTAGAAGGCGGCAGCGGAAAAGCAACTGTGGATTCACAGGCGAAAGTTACTGTGAAGGATGGAGTGGCATATGCGACGATCACATGGAGCAGTACGCATTACGATTACATGATCGTGAACGGGGAGAAATATCTCAATGAAAATGAAGGTGGAAACTCTACATTCACATTTCCAATTGATGGAATCCCATGTGAGATGGATGTGATCGGTGATACGACGGCAATGAGTACGCCGCATGAGATTGATTACACCCTGACTTTTCAATTTCCGGAAACGGCAGGTTTTAAAGACTTAGACTGCAATGGGCGTATGGAGTTATCCTACGCCGACCAGTTTGAAGTAGAACAATATGGTGCTTATAAGCTGATTACGATCGTGGATAACGGTCGTTTTTTGCTTGTGCCAAAAGGTGTCAAAGTGCCGGCGGATGTTCCGGCAGATGTGACAGTTTTACAACAGCCGCTTGAAAATGTATATCTGGTGTCGAGTGCGGTGATGGATTTAGTCTGCCAGATCGGTGCTGTCTCCGATCTGAAATATACAGGAGTAAAAGAAAAAGACTGGTATGTAAAAAAGGCGGCAGATGCGATGGCAGCGGGAAATCTGATCTATGCCGGGAAATATAGTGCGCCTGACTATGAACTTTTACTTTCCGGTGGATGCACGTTTGCGATTGAAAATACGATGATCACGCACAACCCGGAAGTGAAGGAAAAATTAGAAGAACTTGGGATCAAGGTCATGATCGAGCGCTCCAGCTATGAAAAGCACCCGCTTGGAAGACTCGAATGGATAAAGCTTTTTGGCGTTTTGTTCGGGAGAGAACAGCAGGCCAAAGCGTTTTTTGATGCGCAGGCAGCACATATTGAGCCGATTTTGGAAAAAGAAAAAACGGGGCTGTCGGTAGCATTTTTTGCAGTTGCATCGGATGGAACGATTACGGTACGGAAACCAAATGATTATGTATCATCAATGATCGAACTTGCGGGGGGCACTTATTCCTTAAATGGTTATGTCCCGGAAGAGGAAAATGCACTCTCCACATTAAAAATGCAGATGGAAGATTTCTATGCGGCCGAAAAAGATGCTGACATTCTCATTTACAATGGTACAATAGAGGGAGAACTGACATCGATCGCTGAACTGGTACAGAAAAACAGTCTGTTTGCCGACTTTAAAGCAGTAAAATCAGGACAGGTCTACACAACCGGAAACAATTTTTACCAGCAGACCAGTGGAACCTGTGATTTCATTGAGGATCTCAATAAGGTACTGAATGGGGAAACGGATGCAGAGTACCGGTTTTTGAAGAAAATCAACTGACAGGAATTCATATAAACCAGAGGAAATCATGAAAAAACGTTATATCATCTCTTTTGTTGTTGCAATTATCATATTATCGGTATTGTTTTTATGGAATGTCGGGGCGGGAAGTGTGGACATATCCACATCGGATCTGTTTGCAATCCTTGCGGGAAGTGGAAAAGATGAGACATTTTCACAGATCGTGTGGAAAATCAGACTGCCGCGCATCCTTGCTGCGATCTTGTTAGGAGGAGCACTGTCAGTGTCGGGATTTTTACTCCAGAGCTTTTTCCAGAATCCGATTGCAGGACCGTATGTGCTTGGAATTTCATCCGGCGCAAAACTGGTGGTGGCACTTACCATGATTTTCCTGCTGGAAAAAGGCATTATGATCAGTTCCTTTGGCATGGTTATGGCTGCGTTTGTGGGTTCCATGCTTGCCATGGGATTCGTGCTTTTAATTTCATTTCGCGTGTCAAAAATGTCGCTGCTGGTGGTCTGTGGGATCATGATCGGTTATATCTGTTCCGCCATCACGGACTTTGGCGTCACATTTGCCAGCGATTCGAATATCGTCAATCTTCACAACTGGTCGATGGGAAGTTTTTCCGGCATGACATGGGAAAATATAAAAATGATCGTCGTGATCGTCGGTGTAGCAGTGCTTGTGACTTTTTGTCTGGCAAAACCGATCGGGGCATATCAGATGGGGGAGGCATATGCCAGAAATATTGGTGTCAATGTAAAAGTATTGAGGGTCACGATGATCCTTTTATCAAGCCTTCTGTCTGCCTGCGTGACTGCATTTGCGGGACCGATCTCCTTTGTCGGAATTGCAGTGCCGCATCTGGTGAGGATGGCGACAAAAACAGCGCGCCCGATTATCCTGATTCCGGGGTGTTTTTTGTGTGGTGCAGTTGTGACACTTTTTTGTGACGGAATTGCAAGAACCGTGTTTGCGCCGACGGAAATCAGTATCAGCTCGGTTACGGCACTGTTTCTGGTGCCGGTCGTGATCGCAGCAATGTTGAGAAAACAGGAGGGGAGGTAGTCATATATGCAGGAGATCCGCACAGAGCATCTGACTGTCGGCTATGATAAAACACCTTTGATCGGGGATGTGAATCTTTCTGTCCGGCCGGGGGAGATACTGACACTGATCGGGCCGAATGGTTCCGGAAAATCCACGATCTTAAAGACGATTACAAAGCAGTTAAAGAAACTGGATGGAACCGTATTTTTGGGCGAAGCATCCATGGATGAATTAAAAGACAGCCAGATTTCCAGACGATTGTCCATGGTCATGACAGAACGCCTCCGCACGGAGCTGATGAGCGGCAGGGAAGTGGTTGCCTCCGGGCGTTATCCTTATACGGGAAGATTTGGCATCCTGTCAAAAGAGGACTGGGCAAAAGTGGATGAGGCGATCGCGCTTGTCCATGCAGGTGAAGTGCAGGATCAGGATTTCATGAAGATCAGCGACGGACAGCGCCAGCGTCTGATGCTTGCGCGGGCAATCTGTCAGGATACAAAAATCCTGATATTAGACGAGCCGACCTCCTATCTGGATATGGGCTTTAAGATGGATATACTTACAAATATCCGCATGCTTGCAAGGGATAAAAAGATGGCGGTCATTATGTCACTGCATGAGCTTGACCTTGCGCAGAAAGTTTCCGATACGATCGCCTGTGTCAGAGGCGACCGCATCGACTGCGTCGGCACACCGGAGGAGATTTTTGCCGGAAATTATGTGCAGGAATTATACGGGGTGGCGGATCAGAGTTTTGATCCGGTGACGGGGCAGATTTTTTTGTGTACGGGACATGAGAAGGCAGTTGTTTCGAGAGATTTTAGTGCAGAGAATTGCTCTGGCAAAAATTTTGGATGTGGTAAGAAGAATCCAGATCCGGTCAGTCCACAGTTTTTTGTGATCGGTGGTGCGGGCAGCGGCATCCCGGTATACAACAGGCTGTGGCGCGAAAACATTCCGTTTGCAGCGGGAATCCTGCAGGAAAATGATGTAGAGTACAAGGCAGCAGTGGCACTTGCTTCAGAAGTTGTGGCAGAAAAGGCATTTTACCCGGTTGGACAGGATAAGGTGCAGGCGGCAAAGCGGCTGATTGACAGCTGTAAAAAATGTATCTGTGCGGTGGAAGAGTTTGGGCCGTTAAATGAAGCGAACCGGGAGCTGGCGGAGTATGCGAGGAGGATTGGGAAGACTGGCAAAAACATATGAACAGTATACACAGAGATATCTTCAAAGCTATCCACGAAGGAAAATGGCTGAAAATTGAATATCTGAACAAAGAGGGCAGGCACACGAACTACTGGATCGGAATCCGGGACTTAGACCCACGGAACAAGACTTTAAAAGTGGACGGACTTCATCTCAACCGGTGCTCGATTGAGGGATACGATAAGATCTATATCGATTCCATCCTCTCGACCGAGATCGTGGAAGGCTCGTACTGCCCGGAGAATGAGCGGCTGATCGAAGATATCGCGCTGCACCCGGAACGCTACCAGAACCTTTTTGCAAACACGGCAAATTTAAAAATACTGAATTATCTGGAAATGTGCAGCAAACTGGATGCCACGCCGTATACGACCGATTATGAACTGGTGCGCTATATCGACGGAGATCAGGTGCGTGACGGGGAGTATCAGTTGTCGGAGGAACAGTTTAAAGAGATCGTGACAAATTTTCAGCGGCGCATGAACCGGGGCACGCAACAGGGGAAAACGCTTCATATTCAAAAGCTGGCACTGAATATTTTAAGTATCCATACAAAAAATGGATTGTATGTGCTGGCATACCGGAATCTGAATCTGGATGTAAAAAACAAGGCATTTAAACCGGATGAAGATATCACGATCTGCACGCAGTTTACCATAGGGGGAGAGCAGGAAAATATCCGAAGGTATTTAGATGCGGATGAATATGAGCTGTTATCCGATTTTGAAAAAAATCTTGAAAAGATAAAAGATGCGATTACAGAAAAAAACGGTGCACGGGCGGTTGTGGATGACATGCCCTATGTCATCGGACTTGGCATGGACTGTGCATTAAATCTGCATGAAGAGTATAAGGCGATTCTTGACATGTACGAAAAAGAGCAGGTGACTTTTCCAATCCGGGCATTTTTCGGCGATCTTTTGGAACGTCCGCGAAGAACGAAGGCATATCCGATCGCACTGTTAAACCAGAACATCAATCTTGACCAGCTTCTTGCAATTAACAATGCCATGAAATATCCGCTTGCCTATATTCAGGGACCACCGGGAACCGGCAAGACGAATACGATCTTAAACACGATCGTGACGGCATTTTTTAACAATATGACGGTACTGTTTGCGTCTTACAACAATGTACCCATAAACAATGTATTTGAAAAATTAAGTTCCCTGACTTATAAGGGAAAACGGGTCGCATTTCCGGTACTGCGCCTTGGAAATCAGGAAAAAGTAAAAGAATGTATCTGTTACATCAACCAGCTGCGGAGAGAGGTGCATGGCATTAAAGTATTTTCTTCCACGTTAGATCGTCGAAAAGGTGATAGAATTGACCGGGCGAAACAGCTTTCCGGCAGGTTAAAGGAATATGAGGAAGTCTTAGACCTGACGGAGCGCAAAGAAACGTTAACGCAGGTCATGGAGTATCAGGAACGGATGAAAAATGTGGCGACGCTCTTTCATTTCCATACGGATCTGCAGGGGCGTCAGCTGCGGAATCTGGATGAAAAAATCCAGAAGATCGGTGAGATATCTGAGCGGGATGCAATGGCTCTATTAGACCGCAATGAGGATGAATTTTACAGTTATCTGTATTATACCTCCGCAAAATACATCAAGGAGCTGGAAAGTAACAGGTTTCAGGATTTACGGAAAATTTTAGATGATGATGAAGATGTGAATGAGCAGGCAGCAGCATTTAACAAGTATCTGCAGAAATCGGAGAATGTAAAGAAGCTGCAGAAGGTATTTCCAATCATGATAACGACCTGCATTTCTTCCCATAAACTGGGTGAACCGGAACCGCTGTTTGACATGACAATCATGGATGAGGCGAGCCAGTGCAATGTTGCGGTCTCACTTGTGCCAATCATCCGGGGTGAAAAACTGATGCTGGTGGGAGATCCGCAGCAGTTAAAGCCGGTTATTTTATTGGACGAACTCACGAACCGGAAACTGCGCAGAAAATACCATGTTGCGGATGAATATGATTACCGCGAAAATTCCATTTATAAGACATATCTTGCCTGTGATGCGGTCAGCGATGAGATACTTTTGCGAAATCATTACCGCTGTAATAAAAAAATCATAGACTTTAACAATAAAAAATATTATAACTCCAAACTTCAGGTGCAGTCTGACAGCAGGGAAAGACAGCCGCTTGTCTATGTCAATGTGGATGGCGGGCCAGGTGACATGAAGAATACCTCTCCGGCAGAGGTGGAGGAGATCATGCGCTATGCGGGGGAAAATCCTGATAAAAGTATTGCTGTCATCACACCGTTTGTGAATCAGCGGATACTGATCGAGCGAGGGATCAAAGAAAACGGATTTGAGCATGTCGTGTGCGGAACGGTACATGCATTTCAGGGAGACGAAAAGGATGTGGTGCTGTTTTCCACGGCGTTAAGCGACCGGACTGGAAAGGGAACTTATGACTGGCTCAAAAATAATAAGGAACTGATCAATGTTGCAACGTCGCGGGCGAAGGACAAGCTGATCCTTCTTGCGGACGGGAAAGAATTGGAGCGCCTTCATCAGGGAAATGAGGATGATGATCTGTACGAGCTGGTGCAGTATGTGAAAATGAACGGGGAATCCAAAATTACGGAAAAGCATATCAGTTCGAGAGCACTTGGAATCCAGCCGTTTTCCACGGAAACAGAAGCGGCATTTATGAAAAACCTGACACATGCGCTGGAAAATATCTGGCTCACCCGGAATAAATATACGATCCACAAAGAGGTTGCCATATCCCAGGTGTTCCGGGATAATGTCACTTATGATAATCTGTTTTATATGGGAAGATTCGACTTTGTTGTCTATGAAAAGAGGGGAAAAAGCGAGCTGCCCGTTTTTGCGATCGAACTCGACGGCAAGGAGCATTTTGAGGATGAAGTGGTACGGGAGCGGGACAGACAGAAAAATGAGATCTGTAAGGCGCATCATATGCAGATCATCCGTGTGGAAAACTCTTATGCAAGACGCTATCACTACATCAAGGAAATTTTGAATGACTATTTTGCGAAGGCACGTTAAAAATTTTGCGTTCAAACATCCGGCAAAAAGTGGTATGATGTCTTTATGCATCACACAGGACAAAGGAGAAAATAATACAATATGGAAAAAAAGAGCCGGGAATTATTAGCACCGCATGTGGAAGAAGAACTGATGGATTATATTTTGCATACGCCGGTGAAAATAGGTGAGAAACTGCCAAATGAGTTTGAACTGGCAGAGCTGTTCGGCGTTGGGCGGAGCACAGTGCGGGAGACGGTAAAAAGCCTGGTTTCCAAAGGTGTGCTTGAGGTCCGCAGGGGTTCCGGGACTTATGTGATCGGGACGAACCGCTTAGAGGATGATCCGTTAGGGCTTTCAGGGTTTACGGACAAATATGAACTGGCGTTAGACCTCTGCAATGTGCGCCTGATGTTAGAGCCGGAGATCGCCATGCTGGCAAGTGAAAACGCGACGGACGAGGAAAAGGCGGAGTTAAAGCGGCTGTGTGATGAGGTGGAAAATCTGTATCTTGCCGGGGAGAACCATCTGCAGAAAGATGTGGAATTTCACACTTACATTGCGCGGTGCAGCAAAAATAAAGTCATTGAGAAACTGGTACCGATCATTCAGTCGGCGGTCATCACGTTCGTGAACCTGACACACCGCCAGTTAAAAGACGAAACGATTGATACCCACCGTGCGATCACGGATGCAATCTTAAATGGAGACAGTGCGGGTGCAAAATATGCGATGATCATGCACCTCAATTATAATCGTCAGATGATTTTGAAAAAACAGGCAAAGGCGCAGCAAAAAAATGAGTAAGGGACAAAAACTCCAAAAACTGGTAAGACGTCATATGACATGATGCAATATCGGAAAAATATACAAAAAACAAGGTGCTTTTTTAGGAAAACACCTTGTTTTTTTGTCTAAAAGAGAGGTTTTAACAAACTAGACATCAGATGTATTGACAAAAAATGATCAATAAAATACAATAATCGTAATGAAACATCAGACGTCATACAAATATCAATAAGGAGGTATATCATGGGTAACGTCGCAGAATTAGATACAACCCGGCTGGTTATCGCAGCAATTATCGGACTGGCATTGTTGTTAGTTTTGATCATCAAATTTAAGGTTCACGCAATGCTTTCGATCTTAATCGGTGCGATTGCAATCGGACTGATCGCAGGAATGCCGTTTGAAGAAATCGTAACGGCGGTGGACGATGGTATAGGAAACACGCTAAAGGGAATTGCCCTCCTGGTAGGACTCGGTTCCATGTTCGGTGCGATACTTGAAGCATCGGGTGGAGCACAGACTTTAGCAGTTACAATGGTAAAGAAATTTGGGGATGAGAAGGCTGCATGGGCGCTTGGAATCACCGGCCTTGTTATTTCTATCCCGGTATTCTTTGATGCAGGACTTATCATTTTAATTCCACTTGCATTTTCTCTTGCAAAAAGAACAAAGAAATCTTCCCTGTTTTATGCGATCCCGCTTTTAGCAGGACTTGCCGTAGGACACGCATTTATCCCGCCGACACCTGGCCCGGTATTAGTTGCCACAATGTTAAATGTGGAACTTGGATGGGTTATTTTAGTCGGTGTATGCTGTGGATTTTTTGCAATGATCGTTGCAGGTCCGGTCTGGGGAGCTATCTGCGGAAAGAAATTTTATGTTCCGGTTCCGGATCAGATCGCAAACCAGGAAGATATTGATGAATCCAAACTTCCGAGTTTTGCATCGGTCGTTACCATCATCATGATCCCTCTGGTACTTATCATATTGAAATCTGTTGCAGGCGTGGTTCCGGCATTGGCAGGAGTGGCACCGTTATTTAACTTTTTAGGACAGCCGTTTGCAGCACTTCTGATCGCAACATTAGCCGCAATGTTCATCCTTGGAACAAGACATGGATACACGATGCCGGAATTAGAGAAGATCCTCACAAAATCTTTAGAGCCGACAGGACTGATCCTTCTTGTGACAGCATGTGGCGGCGTGCTCCGTTATATTTTACAGTATTCCGGCTTAGGTGAGATCATTGGTAATGCTGTGGCATCCATAAATCTTCCAATCGTTGTTGTAGCATTTTTAGTTGCAGCACTGGTAAGAATCTGTGTAGGTTCTGCAACCGTAGCAATGACCATGGCAGCAGGAATTGTAGCAGCAATGCCGGAGATCGCATCCTTATCACCGATGTATCTTGCATGTGTGGTTGCAGCAGTTGCCGGTGGAGCGACAGTCTGCTCACACTTTAACGATTCCGGATTCTGGCTGGTGAGATCACTGATCGGACTTGACGAGAAGACAACGTTAAAAACCTGGACGATCATGGAGACATTGGTTGGTGGAACCGGATTTATCGTTGCACTGATCATTTCTTTCTTCGTGTAGAAGAAACGGTAATGACAGAGCAGTCACAGAGCATGAAATTTAGTATATTATAGATTTTCACAGTAAAAAACAGCGCAGGAATGGAGGCTAGTGTGAAAAATAAGATTTTTCACACGCAAGATTTGTGCTTACGCACAAACTTGAGATGCGCAAAAAAACAGCGCAGGAATGGAGGCTATCATGGAATTAAGAAGTCAGAAAGTAAGAGAACTTGCACCGGAGATGGACCCGCTTCGTATGGGTATGGGATGGAAGGCGGAGGAGCTTTCCAAACCACAGATCATCATTGAGAGTACTTATGGAAACAGCCATCCTGGTTCAAGCCATTTAAATATTTTTGTGGAAGAAGCAGTAAAAGGTGTTGATGAAAACGGCGGAAAAGCAGCGCGTTATTATGCAACAGATATGTGCGATGGAATGTCCCAGGGACACGATGGAATCAATTATTCTTTAGCACACAGAGATGCGATCACAAACCTTGTGGAGGCGCAGGCAAACGCTACAACGTTTGATGGTGGTGTTTTTATCGCAAGCTGTGACAAGGCAATGCCGGCGATGCTTATGAGTATCGGCCGTTTAAAAGAGATGAGCGCGATCGTTGTGACCGGTGGTGTTATGGAAGCAACGGTTGTAAAACCGGAATATGTGGAAAATGATCCGGGCTGTAAGATCAATGAGCTTTTAACCTTAGAGCAGATCGGAAAATTCAGCGCGCAGTATGAGCGTGGTGAGATCCCGGAAGAGCAGCTCCGCTATTACAAACACAATGCATGTCCAAGCTGTGGCGCATGTTCTTTCATGGGAACCGCTTCCACAATGCAGGTTATGGCTGAAGCACTTGGACTGATGCTTCCGGGAACAGCACTGATGCCGGCAACTGCACCGGAATTAAAAAAGGCTGCCTATGATGCCGGAAAACAGTTAATGAAATTAGTTGAAATGGGAATTGCTGCAAAAGATATCGTCACAATGGAAAGTCTTGAGAATGCGATCATGGTACATGCTGCAATCTCAGGTTCCACCAACGCGGTCATGCACATTCCGGCAATCGCACATGAATTTGGTTTTGAAATTGATGCGGATACTTTTGACAGAATGCACCGCGGTGCACATTATCTGCTAAACATCCGCCCGGCAGGAGACTGGCCGGCACAGTATTTCTACTATGCAGGCGGTGTGCCGAGAGTCATGGAAGAAATCAAGAGCATGCTCCACCTTGATGTGATGACAGTTACCGGAAAAACACTCGGTGAAAATTTAGAAGAGTTAAAAAAGAACGGTTTCTACGAGCACTGTGATGCGATCTTAAAAGAGAAATCCGCACTGATCGGAAAAGAGATCAAACGTACCGATATCATCGCTGATTTTGACCATGCGATCGGTACAGAGGGAAGCATCGCAATCCTGCGCGGCAACCTTGCACCGGAGGGAGCAGTCATTAAACACACTGCCTGCCCGAAAGAAATGTTCCATGCAAGATTAAACGCAAAACCGTATGACAGCGAGGAAGAAGCGATCGATGCGATCCTGAAGGGAAAAGTGGTACCGGGAGATGCCGTATTTATCCGCTACGAGGGACCGAGAGGCAGCGGTATGCCGGAGATGTTCTACACCGGCGAGGCAATCTGCTCCGACCCGAAACTTGCAGCCAGCGTTGCACTGATCACAGACGGACGTTTTTCCGGCGCATCCAGAGGACCGGTCGTAGGACATGTATCTCCGGAGGCAGCAGCCGGCGGCCCGATCGCATTTGTGGAAGAGGGAGATCTCATTGAACTTGATGTTGAGAACCGCCGTCTTGCGATCGTAGGTGTCAAAGGCGAGGAAAAGACCGGGGAAGAGATCGCACAGATCTTAGAAGAACGTAAAAAGAACTGGAAAGGTTTTACCAGCAAATATAAGAGTGGTCTGTTAAAATTGTATGCACAGCATGCGACCAGCGCGATGAAGGGTGCCTATATGGACTAAGTATCCAGACCATAAAAAAATCCGGGTGTTGCTGCCCGGATTTTTTGTATTCATGTACGATGTCAGCTCTGCTTTTTTAATTCATAGGAAATTACGTCCTATGAATTAAAAAGCCCTCCGGGCGGGATGCGCATCTCGCGGAGTAGAAGTTAGCTGTAAACAGCACCGCCAGGGCGCGAAAGAGTCGCAAGCGACTCTTTGTTCAATATCAACTGATAGTTGATGCGTAAAAAGAAATAACAACCGGCACATGCTTGAAAAATCAACCATTAGTTTTTATAATGAAATTAGAAAAACGAGATGGGGGATGCGAAATGTTTGATATCATGACAATGGCGGAAAACATCAAAACATACCGGAATAAAAGAGGACTGAATCAATATGAATTTGCGGAAAAATTGGGAATCAGCCCACAGGCGGTATCCAAATGGGAGTGTGGACAGTCCTGCCCGAGTATCGAAAATCTTTGTGTGATCTCAGAGATTTTAGATGTTTCCATCGATACGCTGATCGGTGAAAACAGTGACAGTGAAAAGATGATGATCGGAATCGATGGCGGGGGAACGAAAACAGAGTTTGTTTTATTTTCGGAAAGCGGAAGAATTTTAAACAGGATCGTCCTTGACGGCTGCAATCCGAATACGGTAGGAATGGAGGAGGCAATGAACATCCTGCAGCTTGGCATTGATACGCTCATGAAGATCAAGGGGAAGATCAGTGGAATCTTTGTGGGTGCTGCAGGATTAGATTCCGGAAACAATACATCAAAGATCAAAAAGATGTTAAAAGAAAAATATCCGAAGGTAAAAATCCAGTGCGAAAATGACATCCGTAACGTCATTGCCTGTGGAAAAAATCTTGACCGGTGTGTGGCTGCAATCAGCGGAACCGGAATGATCATTTACGCAAACCAGAATGGAAATTTAAAGCATTTTGGCGGGCGGGGATATCTGCTTGATAAAGGCGGCAGCGGCTATCACATCGGACGGGATGCGATCTGTGCAGCGCAGGATGCAAGGGACGGGATCGGAGAACATACAATACTGACGGATCTTGTTGAGGAAAAATTAGGGAATACGGTATGGGAGAGCATCCAGGACATCTACAGTAAAAACCAGTCCTATATCGCTTCATTTACGCCGTGCGTATTTCTGGCATATGAAAATGGGGATAAAATCGCAGAGCCGATTTTAAAGAACAATGCAGCATGTTTAGCAGAACTTATCAATTTTGCCGTGGATCATTATGATGTCGGAAAATATGTGGTTGCATCCGGCGGAATTTTAAAACAGAAACCGGCATTCCGGGAAATGTTAAAAGAGATGCTGCATCCGGATATTGAATTAGACGTTCCGGACTATCCACCGGTATATGGCGCATGTATCATGTGCTGCCTGTTATGTGGGGTTGATACAAAGCCGGTAAAAGAGCGTTTTATGATGTCATATGATTCATACCAGTAAGGAGAGGGAGGAAAACAACATGAGAATTATTAAAGTAAAAAACTATGATGAGGTTTCTGTAAAGACGGCAAATATGATTTTAGGACAGGTAAATTTAAAACCGGATGCGGTTTTGGGACTTGCTACCGGTGGTTCACCTGTGGGGGCATATAAAAAGATTGTGGAAGCATATAACAACGGTGAGGTTGATTTTTCCGGAGTTACAACGATCAATCTGGATGAATACAGAGGAATCAAAAGAAACCACGAACAGAGCTACTGGAGTTTTATGCAGGAAAATCTGTTTAAACATGTAAATGTAAGGGAAGACCACATTTTCATTCCAAACGGAGAAAATCTTAACAGTGAGGAAGTCTGCAGGGAATATGACAAGATCATAGAAACAGCCGGTGGTATTGATATGCAGCTTCTTGGAATTGGTCTGGACGGACACATCGGTTTTAACGAACCGGCGGATCATTTTGAAAAAAATACACACTGTGTGGAACTGACGGAGAGCACGATCGAGGCAAACAAGAGATTTTTTGAGAGTAAGGATGAAGTTCCGCGTCAGGCATATACCATGGGTATCCTGCCAATCGTACAGGCAAAGAAAGTCATCATGATCGCAAATGGAAAAAACAAGGCGGATATCATCAAAAAAGCATTTACCGGACCGGTCACACCGGAAGTCCCGGCATCCATTCTGCAGATGCATCCGGATTTCACACTGATCGCAGATGAGGATGCACTTTCGGAGATTTAAAAGGGGGAAAATCCAAAATGATCATAAAAAATGCATTGGTTTATACAGAAGATCATAAGTTTGAAAAGAAAGATGTCAGGATCGAAGATGAACGGATCGCAGAGATCGCAGAGAACGGTCAGATTACTGCCACAGATGAGGATGTGATCGACGGGGAAGGCATGTATGCGATACCGGGACTTGTGGATATTCATTTTCATGGGGCGGTAGGCTATGATTTCTGTCAGGCATCGAAAGAAGAACTGTTAAAAATAGCAGAATATGAGGCAAAAAATGGTGTTCTTGCCATCTGCCCGGCGACAATGTCCTATAATGAAGAAATCTTAGGACATGTCATGGACAAGGCGGCAGATTACAAAGAAGATACCGGAGCAGATTTAGTCGGCATCAATATGGAAGGACCGTTTATCAATCTAAAAAAAGCCGGGGCACAGAACCCGGAATATATTATGCCGGCAGATAAAGAAATGTTTCTGCGTCTGCAGGAGAGAAGCGGCGGGCTGATCAAACTGGTAGATATCGCACCGGAAGAAAAAGGTGCGATGGAATTTATCGAACAGTGCCATGACCAGGTAAAAATCTCTATCGCGCATACCTGCAGTGATTACGATACGGCGCGCGAGGCATTGGAAAAAGGCGTGGGACATATGACACATCTCTATAATGCCATGCCGGGGATCAACCACAGGGAGCCGGGACCCATCATAGCGGCACTTGAGGCAGGAGCCGAGGTGGAACTGATCGCAGACGGTATTCATATCCATCCGGCGATGGTGAGAACGACATTCCGCATTTTCGGGGCAGATAAAGTCATTCTGATCTCAGACAGTATGGAAGCTACGGGACTTTTGGACGGGGACTACCAGCTTGGCGGGCAGGGCGTGACCGTAAAAGGCAGAAAAGCCGTCCTGACAAAAGATCCGGGTGTTATCGCAGGCAGTGTCACAAACCTGTTTGACTGCATGAAAAACTGTGTACTGAATATGGGAATCCCGCTCGAGGATGCAGTCCTGGCAGCAACTGAAAATCCTGCGGAATCGATCGGTGTGGAGAAAGATTACGGTAAGATTGCAGTTGGAAATTATGGAAACCTGCTATTGCTGGATAAAGATCTGCAGATAAAAAACATCGTTCAAAAAGGGAAAATAATGTCCGTCTGAAAATTACAGACATGGTCGTAAGTGCACAATTTTTTAATTTTTTTAGTAATTTTTCGCGATCTTAAGGCAGAGGCTTGAACTTGCAGATATTTAATAGTATAATCACTTAAGCTAAAAAAATTTTAAGTACCTAAAAATATATTTATGGAGGAAAATGCGCGATTCTTATGGAGCGGGTATTTCTCTCTGAAAAACAAGGAGGACATTATGATTACCTGGAACAACTTAGACACCCTTGATTCCTATAAGGAACTTTCAAAGGCTTCCCGCGTAAACCTTGCAGAAGTAATGTCAGGCGAGAACGGTGCAGAGCGTGTAAAAAATTACAGCATTCCTATGGCTGAGGGATTTACTTACAATTATGCAGCAAAAGCTGTTGATGATGATGTGCTTGATGCACTCGTAAAACTTGCAAAAGAGGCACAGCTTGCAGAGAAATTTAAGGCTCTCTACAATGGTGAAGTTGTAAATACCGGTGAAAAACGTCTGGTACTTCATCATATGACACGTGGACAGCTTGGTGATGCAGTAAACGCTGACGGCGTGGACAAACGTGCTTTTTATGTAGAGCAGCAGAATCGCATTGCTGATTTTGCAAACAAAGTACATGCAGGCGAGATCACAAACGCAGCAGGTGAGAAGTTTACAACAGTTGTTCAGATCGGTATCGGCGGCAGTGATCTTGGTCCTCGTGCTATGTATCTTGCATTAGAAAACTGGGCAAAGAAAAACAACACATTCAAGATGGAAGCAAAATTCATCAGCAACGTTGACCCGGATGATGCAGCAGCAGTTTTAAATTCCATTGATGTGGCACACTCTATTTTCGTACTGGTTTCCAAATCAGGTACCACACTTGAGACATTAACAAATGAATCTTTCGTAAAAGACGCATTAAAGAAAGCAGGATTAGATGCTTCGAAACATATGATCGCAGTTACCAGTGAGACATCCCCGCTTGCAAAGAGCGATGACTATCTGGCAGCTTTCTTCATGGATGACTATATCGGAGGACGTTTCTCTTCCACTTCCGCAGTCGGCGGAGCCGTTTTATCCCTGGCATTCGGACCGGAAGTATTTGCACGGTTCTTAGAGGGTGCAGCAGCCGAAGATAAACTTTCCGCAAATGAAGATGTATTAAAGAACCCTGAGATGCTTGATGCACTGATCGGTGTATATGAGCGAAACGTTTTAGGTTATCCTTGCACTGCAGTATTGCCATATTCCCAAGCATTAAACCGTTTCCCTGCGCATTTACAGCAGCTTGACATGGAGTCAAACGGTAAATCTGTAAACCGCTTCGGTGAGCCGGTCAGCTATCCGACAGGCCCGGTGATCTTTGGTGAGCCAGGAACAAATGGACAGCACTCTTTCTACCAGTTATTACATCAGGGAACCGACATTGTTCCACTTCAGTTCGTTGGATTTAAGAATAACCAGATCGGAACCGATGTTGTGATCCAGGACAGCACAAGCCAGCAGAAACTGTGTGCAAACGTTGCAGCACAGATCGTTGCATTTGCATGTGGTAAATCCGATGAGAACCGCAACAAGAACTTCGAGGGCGGCCGCCCATCCAGCATCATTATCGGTGATCAGGTAAATCCTGGTTCTCTTGGTGCGTTATTAGCACACTTCGAGAATAAGATTATGTTCCAGGGATTCTTATGGAATGTAAACAGCTTCGACCAGGAAGGTGTTCAGCTTGGTAAAGTCCTTGCAAAACGTGTTCTTGCACATGAGACAGACGGTGCACTGAAAGTATTTAGTGATCTGCTGAATATCTAGTAGATATGGATGATGGTGTAAACTTGGGATTCTATGTAATTTAGGATTACATGTAATTTAGGATTACATATAATTTGGGATTACATGTAATTTGAGATTACATGCAGTTTGTCAGTGAATACAATTTCAGATGAAGTAAAAATGCTCTTTTCTAAGCAGGCGGGTAAATGTCTCTCAGAAGAGGGCATTTTTTGTGTTGTGGGATTTTTTATAATGCGCAAAGCAATCAGGCATTGAATTGTTCCAATCCAGCAATTATAATGAAAGACATTAGTTGTTGATGGAAAAGGGTGGTTTTGAGATCATCATAAGAAATATTTTTTTGAAACCATGATTTGGAAACAGAAAGGACAGACATATGGAACAGGAACAGCAGACACCGCACAAGAGGCGTGTACGTTACAAGGGAAAATACCCCAAGAAGTTTGAAGAGAAATATAAAGAACTTCAGCCGGAAAAATATCAGGATACGATCGAACATGTCATCAAAAAGGGAAACACGCCGGCAGGAATGCATATTTCCATTATGGTGCAGGAAATTCTTGATACCTTAAATATCCAGCCGGGCGAGACCGGTTTTGATGCTACGTTAGGATATGGAGGGCATACAAAAGCAATGCTTGCCTGTCTGAACGGACAGGGGCATATCTATGCAACCGATGTTGACCCGGAGGAGTCCGCCAAGACGAAAAAGAGACTGGAAGAACTCGGGTACGGAGAGGATATCCTGACGATCCGGCTGCAGAATTTCTGTACGATCGATGAGATCGCAAAAGAAGCCGGCGGTTTTGATTTCATTTTAGCGGATCTGGGTGTATCTTCCATGCAGATCGACAATCCAAAGCGTGGATTTTCCTTTAAGGTGGATGGCCCACTTGACCTGCGCTTAAATCAGGAAGCAGGAATCAGCGCGGCAGAACGTCTTGATACCATCACAAGGGAGGAACTTGCCGGAATGCTCTATGAAAATTCCGATGAACCTTACTGTGAGGAGCTTGCGAAGGCGATCACCGACGAGATACGAAAGGGCAGCCGGATCGACACGACGACAAAATTGCGCGAAGTGATTGAAAAAACACTGGATTTTCTGCCGGAAAAAGAAAAAAAAGACACGATCAAAAAGACCTGTCAGCGTACATTTCAGGCACTCCGCATCGATGTGAACCGTGAGTTTGAGGTCTTATATGAATTCATGGAAAAACTGCCAGACGCCTTAAAACCAGGGGGACGTGTGGCAATCCTCACGTTTCATTCTGGGGAGGATAAACTGGTCAAAAAAGCATTAAAAGAAGGCTGTCGTGCAGGAATTTATGCAGATTATTCAAAAGATGTTGTAAGACCGAGTGCACAGGAATGTGCACAGAATGGAAGAGCGCGGTCTACGAAGATGCGCTGGGCAGTCCGGGCATAGAAGATTTATTGGTGCTGATATGGTATCATGGATTGAAATAAAAAATGAATGCTCAGATCATGTTAATTACAAACTGGCATGGCTGAAAAAGAAAAAACTGGATGTTTTCATGCATCCAGTTTTTTCTTATACTTCATAACATCAGGATCCGGAAAGAAATTGATACAGAGTAACTGTTTGAAAAACTGCGCAGAAAATCAAACTGGTTGTCTGAAAAAGGAGAAAGTTAGTTATGAGTAATATAAATAATACAAAAGAGCAGTATGAATTAAACCGTGAACTGGCACAGATGTTAAAGGGTGGTGTCATCATGGATGTCACAAATGCCGAGCAGGCAAAAACCGCAGAGGCAGCAGGAGCATGTGCGGTTATGGCATTAGAGCGGATCCCGGCGGATATCAGAGCGGCAGGCGGTGTGGCAAGAATGAGTGATCCGAAGCTGATCAGGGAGATTCAGGGTGCGGTTTCCATTCCGGTTATGGCAAAATGCCGAATCGGTCATTTTGCGGAGGCACAGATCTTACAGGCATTAGAGATCGATTACATTGACGAGAGTGAAGTGCTTTCTCCGGCAGATGATGTTTACCACATTGACAAGACAAAATTTCAGGTGCCGTTTGTCTGCGGAGCAAAAAATTTAGGAGAGGCACTCAGAAGAATCGCTGAGGGTGCAGCGATGATCCGTACCAAAGGGGAACCGGGAACCGGTGATGTGGTTCAGGCGGTACATCATATGAGACTGATCAACTCCGAGATCGCGGCAGTTGCGGCAAAGCGTGAGGATGAACTTTTTGAGGCGGCAAAACAGCTTCAGGTTCCATATGATCTTGTAAAATATGTGCATGACCACAAAAAACTTCCGGTTGTAAATTTTGCGGCAGGCGGTGTGGCAACTCCGGCAGATGCAGCATTGATGATGCAGCTTGGTGCCGAGGGCGTATTTGTAGGTTCGGGTATCTTCAAATCCGGCAATCCGGCAAAACGTGCAGCAGCAATCGTACAGGCAGTGACCAATTACAATGATGCAAAACTGATTGCAGAGTTATCTGAAGATTTAGGAGAAGCGATGGTCGGCATCAACGAGGACGAGATACAGCTGCTTATGGCAGAGCGTGGGAAATAAATTGCTCAGAAATGGAGATTAGTGTGAAAAATAAGATTTTTCACACGCAAGATTTGTGCTTACGCACAAACTTGAGATGCGCAAAAAACAGCGCAAGAATGGAGAATATCATGTCAGAAAAAGTATCAATCGGAATCCTTGCGGTGCAGGGCGCATTTGCGGAGCATCGGGCGATGCTTGACGGGCTTGGCGCGGATACATTCCTGATCCGTCAGAAAAAGGATTTTGAAGAGTCTGTGCAGAATGGCGGACTGCAGGGGATCGTGCTTCCCGGAGGTGAAAGCACGGTACAGGGAAAACTGCTTAGAGATCTTGGCATGTTTGACCAGTTAAAAGAACTGATCGAAGCGGGTACACCGGTGCTTGCGACCTGTGCAGGGCTGATCCTTTTAGCAGAGCGTGTTTCCAACGATGACAGAGCGTATTTAAAAACCCTGCCGGTAAGCGTGAAGCGCAACGCCTATGGCAGACAGCTCGGAAGCTTTGTCACGGACGCAGAGATTGCACACATTGGAACTTACCGGATGAATTTTATCCGTGCACCATATATTGATGAAATTTTAAATCCGCAGGTGGAGACATTGGCGATAGTGGATGGCAATACGGTAGCAGTCCGCTACAAAAACCAGCTTGCGCTCAGTTTTCACCCGGAAGTGAGTGAAGATGCAAGGGTGCATGCGTATTTCTTAAATGAAATCGTGCAGGGGGTATAAAAAGGAAGAAATGGGTGAAATGAAGTGAAAACGAAAGAGATTCCCCCATTTTTATCGAAGACCAATGGAGATTTAGAAGAGAATGGGCGAAAGCGTTATAAGGATGAAGCCAATAGCCCACGAAAATGAAAAAATCAGGGCGAAAACAGGAGAACAGAAGATGGTTTCGCCCGAAAAGACTGTGAAAATGTCAAAAAGAAAGAAGAAATGGGCGAAAGAGACTTGGACAAAGGAACTTTCGCCCATTATATATTGAGGATAGCAGGATGCATGTTATTAAGCTTCCAAAATCAGGAAAAAGGTCTCGCGAAATAGAATTTTTAGAAACAAATAATACTTGACCGCGTGCCGGAGGAAAATGACGCCCGCTATAAAAGAATCGTATTTCAGGACAAAGCGGCAGGCATCAAAGATGCGCTTCGCACGGAGATTGAAGAGTCCGAAGCGTTGCTCCTGCGGGGAATTTCAAAAGAGGAAAAAGAAATCTTTTTGAGAGTGGCACAGAAAATGCTGGAAAATTTGGATTCTGACTAAACTGCCCCCGTTAAAGTATGTATATATCGGTGTAGAAATGGTAATTCGTGTGAAAGCGTTTTTTCATGAAAAACCACCGAAAGAAAGGAGAAAAAATGAACGAAAATGAACTGATGAGCAGCCTTCCCGTCCCGAAGGCGGTTGCAAAGATGGCGATCCCGAGTGTGATCAGCAGTCTGGTAACAGTTGTATACAACATGGCAGATACTTTTTTTGTCGGACAGACCGGCGATCCGCTGCAGGTGGCTGCAGTCAGCCTGACAAACCCGATCTTTATACTGTTTATGGCATTTGCCAACATGTTTGGAATGGGCGGCAGTGCGGCTGCATCCATGGCGATGGGAGAGAAAAATGAAAAAAGAATGAAACAGGTATCCGCGTTTGTGACATATGCATCCCTGGTCGTCGGTGTAGCACTTGCAGTCATTTTAATGGTATTTATGACGCCAGTTTTAAATATGTTCGGAGCAAACGAGCAGACGTTTCTCTATGCAAAAGGATACACTTTTCACATTGCATACGGGGCGCCGTTTATCATCTGGTCTGCAGCGGCAAGTTTTGTTGTGCGCGCGGAGGGTGCAAGCAAGGAGGCAATGATCGGCAGTATGATCGGCACCGTCGCCAATATCGTGTTAGATCCGGTGTTGATCAGCGGTATGGGGATGGGAGCTGCGGGAGCCGCAGTTGCGACGACAATCGGAAATATTTTGGCAAGCATCTATTACCTGTGGTATTTTTTAAAGAAAAGTAAATGTTTTTCCATCTCTATCAAATATTTTACCTGCAAAGACGGCATTTTGAGCGGAGTATGTGTGACCGGACTGCCGACCGCTGTTTTTTCCATGCTGATGAGTGTGTCCACGATCGTGTTAAACCAGATCTTAGTGGCATACGGCAATGCGCCGGTGGCGGCGATCGGCATCGTGTTTAAGGCAAACATGTTTATCACATTTTTACAGATGGGACTGGCAAACGGAGTGCAGCCGCTTCTGGGATATAACTATGGTTCTGGAGATCACAAGCGGTTTGTTTCCGTGGAACGGTATACAAAAAAATGCTGTGTCATTGTCGGCATTTTAGCTACGGCGCTGTTTTTTGTTTTACGGGAGCCGATCATAAGGCTGTTCATCAGTGACGGGGAAGTTGTGTATTATGGCGTGAAAATGCTGATCGCCTACATGCTTTCCGGGCCGGTCATAGGGCTGTTATTTGTCAATATGAACTGTATGCAGTCAGTAGGAAATTCATTTCCGGCGACGATACTTTCCGTTATGCGTCAGGGACTGCTTCTGATACCGCTTTTGTACCTGTTAAATGCGTGTATGGGGTTAAACGGTGTCATTTACGGACAGGCATTGACGGATTATGCAGCAGTTATTTTGTCGGCTGTTTTATGGAGGAGAATCAGAAGACGGATTGAAAGACGGTAAGATCGGGCGTATAATAAAGGTGAACGAGCAATTTTGAAACCGGCAGTTATGAAAATTAGTAGGATGAATTTCGTATTTGTCGCATATTATCTCAACTGTAAAAATTGGCATATTGAATTGCAGATTTGCCGTATGATGAATCTTGGGTATAAAAGACCTATGGGGATGGAGGGGAGGAGCGTTATGATCGGTGGCGTGGATGGATACAAATGGAATATCACAGATTCCTATGATAATAATTTAAATCAGCGGAATAATGTTAATAATAAAGATGAACTGGGACAAAATGGCGCGGTCGATAAATCTAAGACCACAGAGTGCCAGACCTGTAAAAACCGCAAATATGTTGATGGCTCTAACGAAGCGAACGTTTCCTTTAAAAATGCTGCGCATATTTCACCGGAAGCGGCATCTTCTGCTGTCAGGGCACATGAGGGGCAGCATGTTTCCAATGCGTATCACAAAGCTGCCACGCAAAACGGCGAAGTGGTATCTGCATCCGTCAGAGTCCAGACATCGGTCTGCCCGGAATGTGGCCGTTCTTATATTTCCGGTGGTGTGACGGACACACAGATCAGATATTATAATGAGTCGAATCCATACCAGCAGGATTTAAAACAGACAGACGGAATTAAACTGCGTGGGGCAAACGTGGACGAGATTGGCTAGATTTTTCGCACGAAAGCCCCGGCTTGAAAACAATATAAGAATGGAGAATTTTATGTGTACAGCAGCAACTTACCTGACGAAAGACTTTTATTTTGGAAGAACATTAGATTATGAATTTTCTTATGGCGAGGAAATCGCGGTGACACCGCGGAATTATCCATTTCATTTCCGTCACACGGAAAATCTGGAAAAACATTATGCGATCATTGGCATGGCGCACATGGCAGGAGATTATCCGCTTTATTATGATGCGGTGAACGAAAAAGGCGTCGGCATGGCGGGACTTAATTTTGTCGGCAATGCATATTATCATAAGGAAGAAAGCGGTAAAAAAAATGTGGCATCCTTTGAATTTATTCCATGGGTGCTTGCGCAGTGCGCAACGTTAGATGAGGTGCGGGAGCTGATTGCAGATTTAAATATTGTGGATACGCCGTTCAGTGAAAATCTGCCGTCCGGCATGCTACACTGGATCATCTCAGATAAGAGTGGAGCGATTACAGTAGAATCCATGAAAGACGGACTGCATATCCATGAAAATCCGGTTGGTGTCCTGACAAACAATCCGCCATTTGAGCAGCAGATGTTTATGCTGAATAATTACATGGGACTGTCACCAAAACAGCCGGAAAATCATTTTACGGATAAACTGGATCTGAATATGTACAGTCGTGGCATGGGAGCATTAGGACTGCCGGGTGATCTTTCATCAGCTTCCCGTTTTGCGAGAGTCGCGTTTACAAAAATGAACGCAGTTTCTGACGATTCCGAGGAGGAGAGTGTGGCACAGTTTTTCCATATCTTAGGATCTGTCGACCAGCAGAGAGGCTGCTGCGAGGTATCCGATGGAAAATATGAGATCACGATCTACACCTCCTGCTGTAATGCAAGCCGTGGAATTTATTACTACACCACATATTCCAACAGCCAGATCACGGCGGTGGACATGCACAGAGAAGATCTTGACGGAAGTGTTCCGGTGCATTATCCAATGCTCACAAAACAACAGATCCAGTGGCAGAATTAATCTGGTATCATAGGATACTTACATTCTTTTAAAACAAATTCACAAAAATTTCTTACGGCAGGCGGCATAAACGCCTGCCGGTCATGAATCATATACAGATTACGCTCCCATACAGGCGCACTGATCTGCAGAATCTTCACATCCAGCTTTAATAAAAGATCCATATAAGGAACGACGGCAATGCCAAAACCCTGTGCAGTGAGTCCCGCAATCACCTCGGCTTCCTCTGTCTCATAGGCAATCTGCGGTACTGCATTGATCTGTGAAAACAGATGGTCCACAACGTCACGCATACCGGAACCGTGGGAAAAATAAATCTGTGGATAGATGAGCGTTTCCGTCAATGCAACGGACTGTTTTGCTGCCAGTGGGTGATGGTCTGGAACGATAAGTACCAGATCCTCGTGGGTGATCGGCACAGTGTCTAACGATTCTGTCTCCGGCGGCATGGAACAGAAAATCAGATCATAATCCCTTGCCGAGAGACCGTTGACAAGATCGCCGGTCGAGCCGGTATGAAATGTAAAACGCACATCATGCTCAGGATGGGATGCCAGATAACGCGCGGCAAGCTGCGGAATGAAACTGACACCGAGGGAACGCAGCATGCCAAGCCTGATCAATCCGTCACCGCGTGCGCTCCGCTGCAGGGATGAAACTCCGGAATCCAATGTGGCAAGCGTGCGGTTTGCGCAGATTAAAAACTCTTCCCCAAAACTTGTGAGTGTAGTATTGCGTCCGCTTTTTTCAAAAAGTGCCACGCCAAGTTCTGCCTCCAACTGCGAGATCGCATGGCTTAAACTCGGCTGTGTGATACAAAGTTCATGTGCAGCCTTTGTGTAGTGCTGCATTTTTGCTAAAGTTACAAAATAACGAAGCTGGAATAAGTTCATGGCAATCCTCCTTGTTTTGCGAAGCAAAATCCAATTTTACATGGTAAAATTTGCCCAATGGCGAGGAGAGGATTTTCCTCCCTGTTTTGCTTATTTTATCACAATTAATAGATACTGTCTATCAAACTATAAAAACTATTGATTTGTTAAATGGATTAGAAAGGTGTAAAGTGTTTCTGAAATTTGGGGATGACCATAAATGCAGAAGCAGGACTTCTGTAAAAACTTCCCCGGGAGGAAATATTTAAAATGAAAGAAACAGAAATACAGAAAGAAAAATCCCGCCGCACGGTCCGCGGGGAACTTGCACTCATGGTCGCAGTTGCCATCAATAGTCTTGGTGTTGTACTGATGCTGCATTCCGGTGCAGGCATCTCGGCAATATCAAGCGTGCCGTATGCATTTTCCGAAGTTTTCACACGCGTATCGCTTGGAACCTGGACTTATATATTTCAAGGACTTCTGGTGCTAAGTCTCATGATCCTGCGGAAAAAATTTGTGCCGCAGTATCTGTTTAGTTTTGTAGTGGGATTTGCATTCAGCGAATTATTGGATGTGCATGAGAGCTGGATCAATGTTTTGCCGCTGACGCCGGGATATCGTGTAATCTATTTTCTGATCAGTTATATTTTGCTCTGTATTGGAATTGCTTTGTCGAACCGATGCAAACTGCCGATCATACCGACGGATTTATTCCCGAGAGAATTGTCGGATATCACATCCGTTACCTATTCTAAGATCAAAGTTGGATTTGATGTTACCTGCCTTGCCGTGACAGCCGGACTGACCTTTGCATTTTTAGGACATCTTGACGGCCTTGGGATCGGAACCATTTTAGCCGCATTTACTATGGGAAAAGTGATCGGACTGATCGGAAAATGGATGGACAGACATGCCTGCTTTGTATCGTTCATGACACAAAGACAGACAGCCTGAACTAGTGTAATGTATCATTCACATTTCGTATAATTACTTGCCTGAATTTTCATCTGCTGTGGCAAATGAAAATTACAAATTTTTCTCAAATGCTTCCACTGCCTTTGCATCTAAGATAGAGGTGCAATGCGGGCAGCGGTATTTAACGCTTTCACCAGTATAAATACAACAAAAGCCATGATCAGGAAATTCATCACGGCAGTCAGAAACTTTCCGTAATTCAATGTGACATCCCCAACAATATTCCAGTGCAGCTTATCAAAATTCATGCCACCGAAAATTCCAAGAAACGGGTTGATAATATCCTCGACCAGTGACGACACAATACTTGTAAAAGCACCGCCGATAATAATACCGACAGCCATGTCCATCCGAACCGAACCCATCCACATAATTATATCGGCTCAAAATCCCCCCACAAGACTGTTCATAACAAAAAAGTGTGTTATAATCAAAAACAGGAAATAATTTGAACACAAAAAGAAATAGATAACACAAAAAACAGCAAAAATAGAAGCAAAAAAGAAGGTGTGACACACATGACAATGCAGGAAGCGGTCATAAAAAATATTGATACGGATTACTCGTACCAGCTTGCAAAACGGATGGAGCAGTTTCGCTCAAACGAGAAACTCGGTTACCGTCCTGCGGGTTCGAAGGCAGAATTCCTGACAGGGGAAATGTTAAAGGATGAGATGCAAAAACTTGGACTGTCGGATGTATGTAAAAATGCGGTTACCGTGGATGGCTGGGAGTTTAAAAATGCGGAGCTTACGTTTGAAACGAAAGAGGGAAAAAGGCATACCGCATTGCTCGGGGCATATCAGACAGATTTTGTAACGGACGGTGAGCAGGCATTTTCCCTGATGTATCTTGGAAAGGGAACAGAAGCGGATTATGAAGGGAAAGATGTAACCGGAAAACTGGTGTTAGTGGATATCAACCAGAGAGATGAGTGGTGGATCAATTATCCGGTTTATCAGGCACATTTAAAAGGTGCGGCGGCAGTGATCGCTGTGCAGTGTGGCGGTTATGGAGAAGTCGATGCGAGGGCACTCAACGCACAGGATATCGCCGGACCGGAGGATGCACCGGCATTTTCCATCTCAAGGGAGGATGCTGCATTATTGCGGGAACTGCTGGATGGAGAGAAAGAAGCAACCGTATGGTTGAAAGCCGACAGCCGGGTAAAACGTGACTGCACGACTTATAACATTTCAGGCTGTATTCCGGGAAAACACCCGGAGCGCATGGTATTGTTATCTGCACACTATGACTCCTATTTCAGTGGATTTCAAGATGATAATACGGCAGTCGCCATGATGTTTGGCATTGCAAAAACGCTGATTGAAAGCGGATTCAAGCCGAACAACACGATCGTGTTCTGTGCGATGGCGGCAGAGGAATGGGGCGTTGTTGATTCCAACTTTGACTGGTCGACCGGAGCTTACGAGCAGATTTTTACCGCACATCCGGAATGGGTCGGAAAAGTGATCGCAGATCTGAATTTTGAGCTGCCGGCGCTGGCACACGGCACGCGTGCAAGAATCCGCTGCTGTTATGAATATGTACATTATATAAAAGAATATTTAGACGGACTTCCGGAACTGACAAAGGCTTATCCTGAGATGACAAGCGTGACGGCACCGATCGAAACCTGGTCAGATGATTTTTCGATGGCAATCGCAGGAATCCCTTCCATGGTCAATGATTTTACCGGCGGAAGTTTCATGGAAACACATTACCATTCCCAGTTTGATAATGATGATTTTTATGATGAGGCGGTTTACCGGCTGCACCATGAGCTGTTCACACTGCTGATCTTAGCACTGGATGAAACGGCAGTTGTGCCGCTTGATTTTACACCGGTGTTAGAGCGCATACTTGCCGGAGGCAGTGAAATCGCAGCGAAAGTGGAAGAAACACAGGAACAGATCGCTGCAATCACAAAAAAATTAATTCAGGTAACAGAAGAGGCACAGGAAAAAGCAAAACAGTCTTACGAAGAGACTGCCGCTATCAATACCCGCTACCACGCACTTCTTGCAGAAGGTAACATGCAAGAGGCAGAACAGCTCTTTGCGGAAAACAGGGAAAGAGAAAAACAACTGCTTGTAAAATTCAAACAGGAGCAGGATCATTTTGTCCGCATTGATTGGTATGGAGAGGTATTTTTCCCACATGAGATATTGTGGAAAAATATTGGCTTATTGCAGGACTCTGTAAACGCTCTGGAACAATCTGATGTGGATAAAGCACTGGAAAAAATATATCAGGTGGATAACAATGCGTATGCGTTTATGTTTGATGAATATGTCTACCGCCATTTTACGGATTATGTGTTCAACCAGCCGAAGGAGCGTTTAAAATGGGGTTATGGCCGGTTGTTAGAGCATGAGGATCTCTACCATGTGGTGAAATGCCTGCTGAAAAAGAGAAAAGAAGCAGACACAGATTACCGGGAAGAACTGCATTACTTAAAGGAATGCTATAAAAAACAGACCAGACGTCTCTGCGAGACCTTAAAAGAAATCAGTCAGACGGTAAAGGAAATGTTCTGATACAATAAAAAGGGGATAAGAAAAATATGAAATCGGACAAATTATACCGGGTACAGCGCGAGGACCTGCCAAAATTAGAGCAGCTTTTATACCGCTGTTTTGCGCATGATCCACTCTATGAAACGCTGATCCCGGATGCCGAAATAAGAAAACGGCTGATGCCGGAATTATTTCAATGTGATATGGATGAATTTTATGAGACATGTGAGATTTTTGCGGACAGCGAAGAATTAAACAGCATTCTTGTCGTGTCGGATGAGGCGGAACACATTAATATGTTCCACTTTTTTCTGACGGAGTCATGGGCGACGATCCATACGGACGCTTTCCTGATCAAGGAAGATCCGACACTTGCGACGTTCCACAATTTTATCAAGGGTGGGGATTACCTGAACTCAAGCTGGACCGATCAGCTGCACCAGACACAGAGACTTCATATTATTTATCTTGCAGTCGATCCGGAAATGCAGCACCATGGGATCGCTGCGAAACTGTTAGATGAAACGATCGCATATGCGCAGGAACACCACATGATGATATCATTGGAAACACACAATGAAAAAAATGTAGATTTTTATAAAAACTTTGGATTTCAGGTGTATGGAATTGTGGAGAAGAACTTCCCACTGAAACAATACTGCCTGATCCGTGAATACCAGTAGAAAAATGACAGGATACTGCGAAAAGTGGTGACCTGTCATTTTCTTTTTTCATATTTGCGCTAATGAAAAAAATGATTCGTCCGATATAAACACTAGAAAGCGAATTTCAAGGAAGAAAGGAGATGCCATTATGCGAGTAGAAGCTTATAATCAGGTGGCACAACTTTACAATAGAGAGAAAACGCAGAAAGTGCAGAACACAAAGCAGATGAGCACCGGACGCGATGAAGTGCAGATCTCTTCTATGGGACGTGATTACCAGATCGCAAAGCAGGCAGTGGCAGATGCTTCGGATATCAGGGAAGATAGAGTCGCACAGCTAAAGGAAAGGTTGGACTCTGGTAATTATAACGTGGATATGAATGATTTCGCGAATAAGTTATTAGAAAAGTACAATGCTTTAGTAAAGTAAAAGTGAGGATGAATCTGTGGCTAGTTTAATGGAAGAGCTTTTGGATGTGCTGGGTAAAGAGGAGAAGCAGTATCAGGAACTGATCACACTTGCGACTGAAAAAACAGACGCAGTGGTGCAGGGCAATATCGAACATCTTACGGATGTTACGACGAGAGAGCAGGATGCTGCGAGCGTGCTTCTTAATCTTTCCAATAAAAGAAACCGTGTCCTGACGGATATGGCGACTGTCTTAGGTCAGAGCCCGGAAGAGATGACGATCACAAAGATGATCGGATATCTTAACAAGCAGCCAAAAGAACAGGAAGCACTTACCAGACAGCGTGACAGGCTGCTTGAGGCCGGTGCTAAGATGCAGCAGCTAAACAGACAGAATGAAGCACTTTTAAAACAGGCATTGGAGATGGTGGAATTTGACCTTACCTTGCTGAGAAGTACGCGACAGGCACCTGAGACTGCCAACTATGATAAGAATGCCTATAATACAGGCGATATCTTAGGCAGCAGTGGATTCGACGCGAAGCAATAGTAAAAGCAGGGAGGAACTACCATGGCAAATGGTTTTGGAAGTATGTTTATCGGCGTAGCCGGTTTACAGAGCAGTCAGAATGCACTTAACGTAACATCAAATAACCTGGCGAACTTAGACACAACAGGATATGTGCGTCAGAGCGTTTTGTTTGCAGACCGTGACTATGTCACATTTAATACAACAGCAGCAATCAGCAATCAGCAATCCGGTCTTGGTGTAACGATCGGAGATGTTGTCCATTCAAGAGATGTATTCTTAGATCGGTTATATCGTACGGAATCAAGCCGTCAGTCTTTTTATGCATCGACCAGTGAGGCACTGACAGAGGTGCAGAACTATTATCAGGAATTAGAGGGACAGGCTTTTCAGGATGCATTAACCGATTTCTGGGGCTCATTTCAGGAGCTATATAATTACCCGGAGGATAGCGTATATCAGAATCTTGTTATTCAGAAGGCACAGCTTTTTACCAGCAGATCAAGTGCTGTTTATTCTGGACTGAAGAGTTATCAGTATAATATCAATTCACAGATTTCCGATGACATTGATCAGGTCAATGAACTTGGAAAGACGATCAGTGAACTAAATCTGCAGATCCAGAAGATCGAGGCAGGAAATATTGAAACTGCAATGACACTGCGTGATGCAAGAGATCTGGCATTAGATGAATTGGCAAGTCTTGTTGATATTTCTTATAAAGAAGAGGTAAACGGTGTCGTGCGCGTCAGCGTGGAAGGCAACGAGTTTGTCAATGAGAACGGCTACTATAAAGTAGAAAAACAGACGGACAAAGCGACAGGATTTGTGACACCATACTGGTCCCATCTGTCAGATCCGGACAAGGGTGAGTATACCTATCTGTTTAATTTTAACCGTGATATTTCCACGGAAAATAAAAACGATATGGGAGAGATCAAAGCTCTTGTGCTTGCGAGAGGAGATAAAGTTGCCAATTACAAGGATATTCTTGGAGTGGACGGCAAGACTTATGATGATACGACAGGCATGTCTGTTATGCTCCGTGCAGAAGCACAGATGGATCAGTTGTTCCATGGAATTGCAACGGCGATCAACGATATCTTATGCCCGAATACGGAAGCATCGAATTACATCACAGGTTTGACAGGAAACGGATCTGTTACCATGACCGATGCAGACGGCAATACCTATACCGTGACAGCAAATACGAAGATCTTAGATGCAGATAAATGCGCAGTGGGATCAGATGGCAAACTTCCGCCACAGGAGTTATTTACAAGACTTGGAACAGAACGTTATACGGAGGTTTCCTATACAGATCCGGCTTCTGGTGAGACAAAGACCTATTATTTATACAATGAAGAAGATCCGGCTGATACAACAAAGCAGTACACGATGGGAAGTACAAGTGTGAACAGCGCATTGATCACAGATGAAACACTACTTCCACATTTACGGCAGAATGGAGATGTAGACCAGTCACTGATGGCGACACTTGCAGCAGTGTGGGATAAAGAAAGCCTTACAGTCAATCCGAATGACACAAAGGCATACAGCTTTAAGGACTATTATGCAGCTATGATCGGAGAGGTTGCTACCTACGGAAATGTATACAATTCTACTGCAACAAACCTGTCCCAGACGGTACAGTCAGTTGATAACCAGAGACAGCAGGTAATCGGAGTTTCTTCGGATGAAGAATTGACTTATATGATCAAATACCAGAACGCATACAATGCATCCAGCCGTTTTATTAATGTTATTAATGAGATGATCGAGCATCTGATCACACAGCTTGGATAGCAGCATAGGAGGTTAACATGCCATCAACATTTTTTGGATTAACGATTGCATCTTCAGGATTAAGTGCATATCAGGTTGCCTTAAATACGAGTGCAAATAATATATCGAATGTACAGACAAAAGGATACAGCAAACAGCAGGCAAACCGTGTTGCTTCCGAATCCATCCGTGCCTATGCAAAATACGGCAGTATGGGAACCGGTGTTACGACCGAGTCTGTCAAACAGCTCCGTAACCAGTATTATGACAATAAATACTGGTACAACCAGTCATCTGTCGGTTTATATGAGACGAAGCTCAATTACCTGAAGCAGATTGAAAATTATTTTATTGATGATGATTCTTCCAAAGGTTTTTCAACAATCTTAAACACGATGTTTAATGACTTAGATACCTTAAAGAACAATGCCGGAGATGTGAATACACGTCAGCAGTTTATCGGAAGTGCCCAGAACTTTGCAACATTCTTTAACAGCGTTGCATCCGGTCTGGGAGATATTCAGAATAATGCCAACGAGGAGATCAAATCCACGGTTCAGAATATCAATTCCATCGCAGAAAAGATTGCAAGTTTAAATCATCAGATCAACGTCATTGAAATTCAGGGTGGTTATGCGAACGAACTGCGTGACCAGAGAGCCTTACTGATCGATGAGCTATCCAAGATTGTTCCGACAGAGGCAGAGGAACTTCCGGTACAGAACTCAAACGATCCGGAACTGCCGACAGGAGCTAATTACTTTACAGTTAAGATCGGTGGTCAGGTACTGGTAGATACCTACGATTATGAAACATTAAAATGTGTTGCAAGGGAAAATAAAGTAAACCAGTCCGATATGGACGGTTTATATGATGTTAAATGGGAGAAAACCGGCAACAGCTTCAAAGCTGGCGCAAGTTCCATGTCAGGTACCTTAAAGGCATTGTTTGATATCCGTGATGGCAACAACGGAGAGAACTTTACCGGTGAGGCAAGAGTGATCGACAGCAAACATGTGAAAGTAGTCAGCCCTTCCATCACAGATATTGAGGCAATGACAGTGCCGGAGAGCGGTACACTCACCATTTACGGAAAAGATTACAATTATACGAATTTTACATTTGAGACGGATGCCAATGGCAAGATCACATCCTATACTTTCGAACTTGAGGACGCATTAAGCCAGCAGCAGTCCAATAAGGTAGACGGTATGCAGGCATCCATCGGAAGCTCTGTTGATACCATGGGTGTTCCGTATTACATGTCACAGATGAATCAGTTTTTACGTTCTTTCTGTTCTTTATTTAATGATATCATGTTAAAAGGACAGGATTTAGACGGAAATGCAACAGACTATTATTCTTTCTTTACCGGTGCAGATCAGGTGACCGGTGAGGAATATGTATTAGGAAAGAGCGATAAGAATCATGGAAACACGACAGACTGCGGCGCAAGCTCCTATTACAAACTGACAGCATCCAATATCTGTGTATCTTCCATTTGTGTAAAAGATTCTTCCAAGCTGGCTGCACAGTATAAGGCAGATACAGAGGAAGGTGTAGATAAGTATAAACTGGTGGAAGATCTGGCAAAATTAAAGAGTGATACGGTTTTATTCCGTGCAGGAAATGCATCAGGATTCCTGAAATGTATGATTTCTGATATCTCCATTGATACACAGCAGTCTACGATCTTCAGCAACAATTATACAAATATACAGGCAGCGCTTGAGACACAGAGAATGTCTGTTTCCGGTGTGGATGAGGATGAGGAAGCACTTGATCTGATCAAGTTCCAGAATGCCTACAATTTATCATCTAAAATGATCTCAGTTATGGCAGAAGTATATGACAAACTGATCGAGGAAACCGGAGTATAAACGGATTTATAACAGGAGGAAATGGCAATGCGTATTACAAATAATATCATATTGCATAATACATCCATTAATATCAATGGAAATAAAGGAAATGTGGACACACTGAACAATCAGATGACCAGCCAGAAAAAAATACAGCGTCCTTCTGATGACCCGGTAACAGCGATCCGTGCACTCCGTCTGCGCAGTACCTTAAGTGAGATCGACCAGTACTACGAGAAGAACATTCCGGATGCAGAGTCATGGTTAGATGTAACAGAGACTGCGATCACCAGTATGCAGGAAGTGATCAAGACGATCCGTACCCAGTGTGAATACGGTGCCCAGGATTCCCTGACGACAGACAACCGGAAAACAATCCTGACACAGCTGGAAAAACTTCGTGACAAAGTATATGCAGAGGGAAATGCAGACTATGCCGGCAGAACAGTATTTACCGGATACCGCACAAATAAAAAGCTGACATTCACGGAAGACGAACAAAAGACTTCATACGAGATCGACCAGAAGATGTCGTATGCTGATCTGCAGGAACACCGGTATTATGGAAATGATGTTACAGTTCCGGGAAATAAGGCAGATGTGTTAGATGGCACAAAGATCGCTTCTCCAACCCAGGCTGCTTATAATAGAATCCGTCTTGGCTATGACAGCATTGACAGCCTGGATGTGACAGATGCAGCAGGAACTACCACAAAAACCTCTGCAAATGGCAGCACGGTAACGATCAGTTACAATTATACAGATACAACAGGGACAACGCCTGTCAATAAGACGGGAAATATGAATGTTACCGTATATGATTCTTATGATAAATGGTTAGAAGCATCTACGAAAACACCAAAATCATATGACATTGCAGATGGAGAGGCAGTGCTGATCCGTAATACCGGAGAAATGGTATTCAGCAAAACAGCAGCAGATACACTTTCCACTAATAAAGCATCTTTGGATATTTCCTATACAAAGACCGGATTTACAAATGGTGAACTTCGTCCGGAATATTATTACAACTGCACGAATATTACAGATACGAACAATAAGTTAAAGTATGAGAAATATGATAAAGATGGCAATCAGATCTATCAGGATATCGATTATGTAGTGGCTGCAAACCAGACACTTACTGTCAATACAGAGGCATCAAATGTATTTGATCATGGACTCAGCAGGGATGTGGATGAGCTGATCGATGCTGTACAGCGTTCGCTTGACGCAGAACAGAAAGTGACAGATTTAAATGCCATGAAGAAAATGCAGGAATATTCTTCCGATGACTGTCAGGCAAAATTAGAAGAGTGGATCGCAGCAGCCGAAAAAGAGCGTGATTATGCAAATGATAATATGCAAAAGCTCTATAACAGCTACATTGGGAACTGCGATACTTACCTGAATAAAGTCAATCTTGCATTGACAGACGTCGGAAGCAAAGGACAGAGCCTTGCGTTGACGAAAAACCGTATGTCAAATGAGCAGGAAACGATGGAAGAGTTAAAGTCCAAGAATGAAGACCGAGAACTTTCAGATATCATTCTGGAGTATACAGCGGCATACACTGCTTATCAGTCATCACTACAGGCAGCTTCCAAGGTAAATCAGGTGACACTGCTCAGCTATCTGTAAATTATATTAACAGCAGAAATAACGGCAATATTCTTAGAATACATGTCGTGACCATACAGATTGCATCAGGAGGAAAAGGGAATGAAAGCAAATACAAGGCTTTTTGGGGAGATAGATATTGACGAGGAGAAGATCATTACTTTAGAGAATGGAATGATCGGATTCCCGGATTTAAGAAAGTTTACCCTGATTTTTGATAAGGAAAAAGAGAGAACACCGTCCTCGATCATGTGGTTTCAGTCCATGGACGAACCGGAAATTGCATTTCCGGTCATGCATCCAAATGAACTGAAACCGGATTATGCACCATCAGTCAGTGATGAGATGCTGATCCCGCTTGGAGATCTTACAGAGGATAACACCTACATACTTGTAACGCTGACAGCAGCGGCGGATAAGAAAGATACGACTGTCAATTTAAAGGCACCTTTGGTGATCAATACAGACACCAGAAAAGGCTGTCAGGTGATTGCGGAAGATGATTATCCAATCAAGTTTAATGTATATGAAGCCGTAAAAGGCAGAAAGAAAGCAGAGGAATAAAAATGCTGGCATTGACACGAAAAAAGGGTGAGTCTCTGGTGGTAAATAACAATATCGAGATCACAGTGCTTGAGATCCGCGGAGATCAGGTGAAAATCGGCATATCTGCACCGAAAGAAGTGCCGATATACCGCAAGGAAGTATATCTTCAGATTCAGAATGAAAATAAGGCAGCTCTCAATATCGATGCGATTGCATCTTTGAAAGATCTGCTCTAAGAAAATACCGGAGCACATAATTCACAATAATAGAATGACCTCGGAGCGTGCATTCTATTATATAGGCAGAAAAATGCGGCTCCGGTATTAATTTTATGCGCAAAGAAACCGATATAAAACACAGATTAAGTAAGTTAGCATACGGGTTGTAATATAGCCTGCATGCACAGATGGACACAGGGAAGTGTGAAACACAGCAGAAAGAAGTTGTGGATACCATGGAAACGGAGGTCAGGATCATGGGAGTTCAACGGATACAGGAAACATCGACAGCATCTTACGGCAAATCCGTAGAGGCAGCTGCAGCAGGAAATAGCAGTGCTGCAGGCAGCGGAAGTGCTACAGGCGGCACAACGCAAACAGTGGAGAACATCACGACTCCATGGAAGGCAGAAAACAAAAACAGTACGGATACCAAAAACAGTCTGAGTGCCAGAAACGACAAGGATGAGGAGCAGGAAACACTCGTAGGAGCAGGAAATAACACCCAGATCCGGAAAGCTGTAGAAGAGATCAATAAGAGAGCACACAATTCGGAAGCAGTCTTTGGCATCCACGATGCCACGAACCGCGTTATGATCAAGATTGTGGACAAGGACACAAAAGAAGTCTTGAAGGAATATCCGCCGGAGAAAACGCTTGACATGATCGCAAAGGTCTGGGAAGTCGCAGGACTTTTGGTGGACGAGAAAATGTAAACAAAGACAGTACAGTCTGTCTGCAGAGTATATAATAACAGATGAAAAGTTTCATCAGATAGGAGTGATAATATGCCAATCAGAATTACCGGTTTGACATCAGGTCTTGATACAGAAGCTATCATTTCAGCTCTGGTATCTTCATACAACTATAAGACGAATAAATACAAAAAGGCACAGACAAAATTATCCTGGAAGCAGGATGCGTGGAAAACACTGAATACGAAGATTTACAGTCTTTACAGCAGCGTCGGCAGCATGAAATTATCTACCGCATATAATTTAAAATCAACAACTGTTTCCGATTCTACCAAAGCAACGGTAAAGGCAGGAAATAATGCACCGACCGGAACACAGCAGTTAAACATTATTAAAGTTGCACAGGCAGGTTATCTGACCGGAGCGCAGCTTTCAAACAGTACAACAACATCTACAACGCTTGCAGAACTGGGCTACACAGGTGGAGACGCAAAGATCAACCTGACCAAGGGTGATGGTACAACAAAAGAAATCACATTAACACAGGGATCAACCGTTGGTGATGTGATTGCATCATTAAAAGATGCCGGTGTCAGTGCAAACTATGATGCAACAAATCATCGTATCTTCATTAGCTCAAAGGATACCGGAAAAGATAACGATTTTACCCTGACCGGTGCAAATACAGAAGGTGCAAGAGCGCTGTATCAGTTAGGACTGAGTGTTGGCTCTGATGCAACAAATGCAACATATAAGTCTTATACGCAGTACTATGATGCAGATGGCAATAAATTACAGCAGAATGTAGTGGATGCTATTCGGACATATCAGGATGCAAAGACAGCGTATGAGACAGCTTCTGCCCAGAATACAAATCTTTCATCTGCATACGGATATGCAACGGCATATACAGAGATGATGGATGCGTTAAAAAACAGTGGTTTATCTGATGATGATCAGAAGAAACTTAAAACATTACTTGGCATGAGTGCAACCCAGAGAGTGAATTCTGTGATGGATGCGGCTGGGTATGTATACACCAAATCAACGACTTTGGATGATGGAAGTACTATTTATGAGTACGGAAGTGGAAATGATAAAAAATACATTCAGGCGATTACGACAGCAAAAGATGATCATAACAACATTTATACTAAAAATGCAGATGGCGATTATGTAGATTCCGGTGCAGGTCTGGTTTATAAAGCAACTGGTGAAAAGGACAGTGACGGCAATACATATTATGTGTATACGGCTTCGGACGGACAGGAAGCCAAGATTGCCATGAAAGATGAGACAACGAATTATTATCAGGCTGATGTAGCACAAAAAGGATACACGGAATACACAGATAATGATGGCATTGTTTATAGGTCAAATGAAAAAGGAAACTATACCGGATCCGATGGAAAAACTTATAAGCTGGATAATAACACATTTACAGAAATTGGCAGCGATGGCAATGCGGTTAGCAATGGAAGAACAGCGACAGTTACAGAAGATCAGAAAAAAGAAGTTAAGACAACTTACAGTCATGGAAATACAGCATTGTCTGATACAACCCGTGCAGCAGATCTACTGAGCAGGTTCAGAGAGGATCATAAGAATACACTTACCGATGACGTTATTTCCAAATTGACCTCTGATATTGAGAAAGTCAATGTGTATGAAAGCGCAGAAGATACCCTGGATAACACCGACAAATATTCCAGAAAGAATATTATTGATTCTATTCAGGAAAAATATGCTGCGGGTGGTTCTGATGCTGTTACAAAAGAGACAGATACTTATGCAGCTCTAATCAAAACAAATCAGGAAACCATGACCACAGCACAGAAAACGATGGATGATAATGCTGTGCTTTCCGAACTTGCATCTATAGATACATCGACAACAGAAGGGAAGAATAAATACAATACAGCATTGGCAGAATTTGTTGGAAAAGTACAGTCTGCCCATGAAATCGTTGATAAAGGTTCTTCATTGACGAACAGTGGTGCTAAGAAGATTGATGGCTGTGATTCTGAAATTAAATTAAACGGTATTACATACACCAGTTCACTGAATACCTACTCTATCAACGGACTTTCCATTACTGCAATGCAGGCAACCGGAGATGGGGATACCAATGCGATTACCGTCACAACTGCGACCGATACACAGGCAATTTACGATAAAATCAAGAGTTTCCTGACACAGTACAACTCTCTGATCAACGAAATGACATCACTTTACAACGCAGATACGGCAAAGGGATATGAGCCTTTGACAGATGATGAAAAGAGTGCAATGTCTGATTCTGAGGTTGAGAAGTGGGAAGAGAAAATTAAATCTTCATTGCTCCGTCGTGATGACAGCCTGGAGAGCGTCATGAATCTGATGACAAATGCCATGAGTCAGCCGGTTACGATTGATGGCAAGAAATATTATCTGTCAAGTTTTGGAATCAAGACACTGGGTTTCTTGAATGCACCGGAGAATCAGCAGAATGCATATCATATTGACGGTGATGAGGACGATACAGCAACTTCCGGAAACGAAGATAAGCTGATGGCAATGATCAACTCTGATCCGGATACGGTCGTTTCCTTTATGCAGCAGCTTACGACCAATTTATACGATGCAATTGGAACGAAGATGAAATCTTCAACTTTAAGCAGTATTTATAAAGTATACAATGATAAAGAGATGGCATCCGAATACAGTGATTACACTACCACGATCAAAAAGTGGGAGCAGAAACTGCAGGATCAGGAGGACGCATATTACAAGAAGTTCTCTGCAATGGAGACAGCATTGTCTAAATTACAGAGCCAGACATCTTCATTATCCAACCTGTTTGGAGGTTGATAAAATTGCTGAAAATGGTGGTAAAATAAAAAAGAGAGTGATAAAATTTAAATATCTGCCCCACATAGATGTGGGACAGATATTTGTGACATAAAGAAAATTATATCTAAAATTATATAACACATGGAGGAAATGATTTATGTTGGCTAACAAGGGATACGCAGCGTATGCAAATAACAAAGTTATGACTGCATCACCGGCGGAACTGACGCTGATGCTTTATGAAGGAGCGATAAAGTTTGCAAATATTGCGATTGAAGCGATTGAGGCGAAAGATATTCAGAAAGCTCATGATAATATTATGAAAGTAGAGCACATTATAGAAGAGTTCCAGAGTACATTAAATCATAAATATCCGGTGGCAAAAGACTTTGATGAGGTGTATAATTATCTGATGATGCGCTTACAGGAAGCAAACATGAAAAAAGATAAGGAAATCATGGAAGAAGTATTGAAACATCTTCGTACCATGCGTGATACCTGGAAACAGGTTATGAAGCTGGCACATACACAGCAGTAAGGATATGGAAAATATGGAGAAAAACCAATATATTCCGGTTATGATACAGAGCCTGAAAAAAAAGAGTGAGATATTAGATGCCATTATGGAATTAAATATCAGGCAGAGTGAGGAATTGGAAAATCCGGCATTAGATCCGGATGATTTTGATAAGACAGTAGAGGAAAAGTCAAAGCAGATCGAACAGCTGGATCTATTAGATGATGGTTTTCAGGAACTGTTTGACCGGGTAAAAGATGACTTGAAGAATCATCAGGATCTTTATCGTGATGAAATAGCGCAGATGCAGGATTATATCCGTAAATTAACCAGTAAAAGTGCAACCATACAGGTACAGGAAGCACGCAATAAAGATTTAATGACAAAAAAATTTGCATCTGTACATAAACAGGTCAGAGAAGTCCGCAAGAGCCAGCGTGTTGTAAATCAGTATTATAAAAATATGATGAAGACAAACTATGGCGAGCCGGTGTTTACGGACAAGAAAAAATAGGAAAAAAATAGAGATAGAAAAAGAAAAAAATTTCTTTTTTACTATAAAGTATCGGGATGAACATCCGATATATAATACAAGTAAACAAAGTGATGATGAACATTACTTGAAAAAGTTACTTGGCAGTGGAACAGAATGGAGCGTACGGCCGGGAAGGAAAGCTGCAAAATTAAGACGATGCGGCATGGAAGCCGCAGTAAATTCAAGGAGGAAATGAATTATGGTAGTACAGCACAATATGACCGCAATGAATGCGAACAGAATGTTAGGCGTTACAACAAGCGCACAGGCAAAATCTTCAGAGAAATTATCTTCTGGTTACAGAATCAACCGTGCAGGTGATGACGCTGCTGGTTTAACAATTTCTGAGAAGATGAGAAGCCAGATCCGTGGATTAAACAAAGCTTCTGACAACGCACAGGATGGTATTTCCTTAATCCAGGTTGCTGAGGGTGCATTATCTGAGACACATTCTATCTTACAGCGTATGAATGAGTTAGCTACTCAGGCTGCTAACGATACCAATACAACTGCTGATAGAGGAGCTATTCAGGATGAGATCAACCAGTTAACATCTGAGATTAACAGAATCTCTTCTACAACTCAGTTCAATACTCAGAACCTCATCGATGGTACATTCGCAAATAAAAACCTTCAGGTTGGTTCTATCTGTGGACAGAGAATTACTGTTTCTATCGACAGTATGTCTGCTGGTAGCTTAAATGTATCTGCTAACTTAGTAAAGGTTAACACTTTCAGTGCAGCAGGTGAAGCAATGTCCAATATTCAGGGTGCTATTTCTGCAATTTCTACACAGCGTTCTTACTTAGGAGCTCTTCAGAATCGTCTGGAGCATACAATCTCCAACTTGGACAACATTTCTGAGAATACTCAGTCTGCTGAATCTCGTATCCGTGATACAGATATGGCTGAAGAGATGGTTACTTACAGCAAGAACAATATTCTTGCTCAGGCAGGACAGTCTATGCTTGCTCAGGCTAACCAGTCTACTCAGGGTGTACTTTCTCTGTTACAGTAATCTGACAGAGTGTAGCGTATACTACATAATTAAAAAGCCGACAGTAAAAGCTGTCGGCTTTTTTTCTATATAATATAGAAGTATTGTGAAAAAATAATTTGGGGAAAAAGATGAACAAAGAAGAATTACTAGCAGAGATAGATGCCGTTTGTATGATGTTATATCAAAATAATGAGCATGTAGCAATTGGACGGGTATCAGAATTATTAAACATTTTTCAGGATATGATACAAACGTTATCGCAAGATCAACTGCAGCTGGTTGGAAATTTTGCGGTTGTAATGATACAGGAGTTGCTGAAAGCATATGAGAAACAGGATATGTATGGGATGGCAGATTGCCTGATGGAAAAGGCGGTTTTATTTGTATCGTTTTATTATGGCGAAGAGTAGTGGAGTTTGTATATGGGAATTTTTGAGAAAAATATTGCAGCATTAAAGAAGAAAAATGAGAAAATTGCGGGTGCTGTCACAAATATTGACTGGAATGAGGCAAATCAATGGATCAGTGTGAAGACGGCTTCTAATGGATCGGAAATAGTGGCTGTATGCATTGATAATTATGAATGGTATCTGAATAGCCGTCTGAATCCTGAAGAGGCGGCAGACATTTATTGGGAACGTTATCCGATAAGGTTGTATGGAACCTATTTTGTTTTTGGTTTTGGAGATGGAAGGCATGTGAGAAGACTGATAGAGTGCTGCGGAGACACAAATAGGATTGTTGTCTGCGTTCCTGATTTAGTGGTTTTTGGAGTGGTTTGCCATTATTTTGACATAGAAGATTTGATTCAGAATCAAACACTGGATTTTTATTTCCCTGAGGTTGCAGAAGGAGAGGTAGAAAATATTCTTTCTGGTGTGATTGAATATACAAAAATGAAATTAATTGATTTTTGCATTTTACCTGGATATGATGTGCGCTATGCAGATAGATGTAAAAAGTTTATAGATAGTGTTATTGAGAAAATACAAAATGAAGTTGTAAACAAAAGTACACACCTCGGATTTAACAGGATGATTCCGCGTCATGTGTTGTTTCATATGAAAAATATGATTGGACAATGTAATCTGGAACAGGTAAATCAGAAATTGGAAAAGTTTGAAATTGAGAATATACCGGCAATTATTGTTTCTGCGGGGCCGTCATTGGATAAGAATGTAGGGGAATTAAAAAGGGCACAGGGAAAGTCATTTATAATTGTGGTTGATGCAGCACTTCGGACTGTATTGAGAAACGGAATTAGACCGGATATGGTTTGTACTATTGATCCGGAGTCCCCAGATCGATTTTTCGAGAATTTGAATTTGGATGGTTTGCTCTGGTCATGTTCTAGAATTACACGTCCAGAAGTTATAAGACAGTTTGCAGGAAAAATTTTTTACAATGGATATTATTGGGGAAAATGGAACCAGAGGATGAGTGAAGAACTTGGCTATATGTTTCCAATACTGTCTGTAGGTGGTTCAGTTACTTCGGAAGCGTTTCAGATTGCGTCATATCTTGGATTTCGGAAAATAATATTAGTTGGACAGGACATGGCATTTACGAATGGTATATCGCATACGGAAGGAATAGAGAAAGCGTTTGGTGATAACGATGAATATATCCAGAGTCGTACACTTATGGATGTAGAAGGTATTGATGGAAAGATACTTAAGACAGATTTTCAAATGTGGTGTTACAAACGATGGTTTGAAAAACTCTTTATGACAAATGAAGGAAAATATCAGATTGTAAATGCGACGGAAGGCGGAGCCAATATAGTAGGTGCACAAAATCGAACATTGAAAGAGACCATAGAAGAATGGTGTAAAGATGAAATTGATATTTACGGAACGATACAGAAAATAGAATGTCCGTTTTCGGAGAATCAGCAGAAAAAAATGTTGCTTCAACTAAAGGAAGTGAAGAAAGAACTTGAAAAGTTTGAAGAAATCATTAAAGTGGTTATTGTGAAGCAGGAAGACCTCTTGGAACAGATGCAAAACTCCACACAGGGAAAGCATGATGAGGCGATGCAGTTAAGGGAACTACTTGAACTGAATGAAAAATTAAGGGAAATGCCTGTTCAGGAGCTGGTCGTTTTATATGCACAGGAGGCAGAATATCAGATGGGCGACGAGGTCTTTCAGGAAAATTTAGAACCGAAAGACCTTGTACAGAAGAGTACGGAATTATTAAGGGGATATCAGAAGGCGATTCCATTACTAAGAGAAGATATTGAGGACTACATTATGAAAGATTAGTCGGACAAAATTTGAAGGATTGATGTTACACGATGGCAGAACGTATGGCGTTCTGCCATTTTGCCGAGTGCATTTGCGGCAATTTGCTGTCGTTCTTTTTCATGGGACAGATAATAATCAATTTTCCGGATAAAATCATCCTCACTTTCATAGAAAACAAAGTCTTCTTCGGGAACGAACAAATCAAGCAAATCTTCCTGATAGTTCGTAAGCAGAAAACCACCGCTTCCCAAAATGTCCATACAGCGAAGCGGGATACCGGTGTGAATGCTTTTTAAGCTTATATTTAAGTTGATACGGCTATGTCTGAAGATAAGTGGCATTGTGGAATACCAGTCCACAGGTCCCATAAACTGTGCATGGGGAAGTTCGGGAACTGGGTTATGCGTGTATAACTTTAACGAAAAACGATCAGAAGCCTGCTTTAACAGGGAGAGTCTTTCTCGCGCAGTAATCTTTCGGCAAAGAAAATAATTTGCATATACATAGGCGGCAGATTCAGTGCCGTCTGACATTGGAGTATAAGGTGCTGCTTTCTGTAAATCGGCAATAATGTCCGGAGTCAGCAGATCTTCCAGAAAAAAACTGCCATAGACATTCTGTTGTGCGTGCATGATGGCATCCAGGTAGCCGCGGGTAAAGTCAGAGATAGTTTCTAACCGGTCAAAAAAATTGTGAGCTTCGTTGTAGAGTGAACCTACAAAAGAAACGTCGGCGGAGAGCTTTTCTGTCAGTGCATCCGGGCAGACCATGGCAGAGAGACGGGATACATTTGCTGCAAGTGGAAGATAATATACGGTATCAATACCAGCATTTTTGAAGGTAAGGTAAACTGACTTATCAAACAGAAAAACGTAGTTGCATGAATTGATCAAGGTATAGGAATAAAGAGCAACTAATGGGCTGTCATAGATATAGGAGACATATTTGATGTTGTGGTTCTGACAGCATGCAGAAAGAATCGGGGAATAATTAAAAGAAAATACAAACGCATAGGATGCATTTGTAAGTACAGCAGCAAATGCTTCTTCAAATTCTTTGCTGTGTCGTTCTTTATAATCTTTGTGGTAAAAAAGGTCACAGGTAATCTGATTCGCTTCAAACGCATCAATCATATCCTGTTTAGCAAAAGCAGGGGAGTCAAGAAATAATATTTTCATAAGTAGCCTTTCTAAATCGCATCTAATCCATAAGCCAGAGATATCATTTGCAGCAGACGCTCCGGATAATTATGGTATTTTTCGAGAGCAAGATAACCGTTGTGTGCAATTTCTTTTCGGTCGTTTTCGTGTGTCAGGTAATATTCTGTCTTAGAGAGTAAATCATCTTCTCCGGTATAACATTCCAACTCTTGTCCCGGAGTAAAATAATCCGTTAGTTCCGACTGATAATTCGTCAGCAAAAAACCTTCGCAGGCGAGCACATCAAACAGGCGTAATGGCAGTCCTGTCTGGATGGACTTGGCAGTAGGGTTTAGATTAATCTTGCTGAAGTGGAAAATAAGCGGCATTTCTGTCAGTGTTTTTGCAAGTCCACAGTTGTGGACAGAAAGTCCGGTCGTGTCGCTTGCGGTGTATAAGTTTACGGAATATTTGGAGCCAAGCGTCTGCATTAACCAGAGCCGCTCCATAGCAGTCACCTTTGCACCAAGGTATAACTGCGCCATTGTGGCGCGGTCATTCCGGCGGAAGCCGGTCGGCGGAGTATAAAAACCTTCTAGAGAATTACGAAACTCTTCTACGATGGAATCCGGCAGGATTTCCTCAAGAAAATTATAACCGTAGACCTTTAACTGGGCTGCCATAATGCCTTCCAGATAACCAGTAAGGTATCCTGGTTCTTTTTTTAGACGGTCATAGGGACATTTTTCAGTATAGAGTGAACCCACAAACGAGATATCACCGGAAAAACGGGAAATATCATCATCCGTGGCAGAAGATATCACTTTTTTCCAGCGCGTTGGATTGCTTGCCAGCGGCAGATGAAAAATGCAGGAAGGGTTGTAGCGGGAAAATTCGTTATACTGCGCGCGGTCAAAGAGAAAAATCCGATTCCACGGATTGCGGATGGAATCGGAATAAAGTTCCATGACCGGACTGTCCACGGTCCAGCAGAGATAGCGAATCTGAAAAATGTTGCAGACTTCTGAGATAAAAGGGTAGAAGTTGATGCTGAAAACAAAATCATAGCTTGCCTTTTGAAGTGCTTCATTTAAAAGTGCAACACCTTCAGAGGGAAGTAACTTTTTGTTGTAAATTTCCTCTGTGATTGTGACAACTTCATTTCCAAGTTCGCAGAATCCATCGATAATATCTGGTTCACATATGCTTCCATAGCGGTAAAATAATATTTTCATGAAAAATTCCTTTAATCCTGTCTGTTTGCAAATTGAATATAGTTATTATATACTAATAAACAAAGCATTTCTACCTAAAAGGTTATGATTATAGGTGAAAAGTTCGATATAAATAATATCATGACAGCAGGATGCTGTAAGAGAAAGCAGGAGGCTTAAAATATGTTAAATGGAAAGACAATCCTTGTAACAGGGGGAACAGGTTCTTTCGGAAACCAGTTTGTAACGTATGTTTTAGAAAATTATGATCCGAAGAAAATTATTATTTATTCCAGAGATGAATATAAACAGTTCATCATGGCGAATAAATTCAAAAAATATGGTGATAAGCTGAGATTTTTTATTGGCGATGTTCGTGATAAAGAAAGATTATACAGAGCTTTTGACGGCGTGGATTATGTGGTTCATGCAGCTGCATTAAAACAGGTTCCAGCCTGTGAATACAATCCGATGGAAGCTGTGAAAACCAATATTGACGGTGCAATGAATATCGTGGATGCAGCACTTGACTGTGGTGTGAAGCGAGTAGTTGCATTGTCTACGGACAAGGCAGTAAACCCTATTAACCTTTACGGGGGTACAAAACTTGTTTCTGATAAGCTGTTTATTGCAGCAAATGCATATGCGGGAACGAAGGATGTATGTTTTTCAATTGTACGTTATGGAAACGTTGCTGGAAGCCGTGGCTCTGTTATTCCATTTTTTCGCAATATCGTAGCAAACGGTGGAAAAGAGCTTCCGATTACTGATTACCGTATGACACGCTTCTGGATTAGTCTTGACGAGGGCGTGCAGCTTGTCATTAAGGCACTTTCAGAGGCAAAAGGTGGAGAAACCTTTATTTCCAAGATCCCTTCTTTTAAGATTACAGATCTTGCACAGGCAATTTTACCAGGATGTGAAATGCCGGAGGTTGGTATCCGTGAGGGTGAGAAACTTCATGAGATTATGGTAACGAGAGAAGATTCCATGATGACTTATGAATATGATAAACATTTTATTGTATATCCACATTTTGACTGGTGGGATAATTCAAAAATACAGCCGGGCGGAAAGAAAGTTGAATCAGGATTTGAATATAGTTCGGGAAAAAATACAGAATGGCTGTCTGTAGATGAGATTGCAAGACGGTTAAAGGATGTAAAAGAACATTAAAAATTAAATTTTGTAATGAAAAATCAGAATAAAATTGGAGAGAAAATTATGATTCAGTATTGTAAAAGATGCTGCTTACCAAGCACAAAGCCGCATTTATCATTTGATGAGGAAGGTATCTGTAATGCCTGCCGTAACTATGAGAACCGTAAGAATGTAGACTGGGATGAGCGTAAAAAAGAATTGATGGAGATTCTTGACCGTTATCGTTCTAAAGACGGAAGTAACTGGGACTGCATTATTCCGGTCAGTGGTGGAAAGGACAGCACCTATCAGGTTATCACTATGTTAGAACTTGGAATGAATCCACTCTGTGTAACAGCGACAACCTGTGACCTCACTGATATCGGAAGAAGAAATATCGAGAATATCAAAAAAATGGGTGTTGATTACATCGAAGTAACCACTAACCGTGTGGTACGTGCGAAGTTAAACCGTATCGGACTGACAGAGGTTGGTGATATTTCATGGCCGGAGCATGTAAGTATTTTTACCGTCCCGGTGAGAATGGCGGTGAATTTCAATGTACCGCTTATCATCTGGGGAGAAAATTCCCAGAATGAGTACGGCGGACCGGCAGCAGCCGTTGAGAATAATGTTCTTGACCGCAGATGGTTAGAGGAGTTTGGTGGTATGCTTGGACTTCGTGTTAACGATCTTGTGGGACAGGAAGGAATTACAAAGAAAGACCTGATTCCATTTACCTATCCGACAGATGAGGAATTAAAACGTGTTGGTGTGACCGGCATTTTCCTTGGATACTACATCCCATGGGAAGGTTTACATAATGTACTTGTGGCAAAAGCGCACGGATTTGAAAGCTGGGGCAAGGTTGTAGAAGGCGATTACGATGATTATGAGAACCTTGACAATTATCAGGCTGGTATTCATGAATATTTCAAGTATCTGAAATTTGGTTTTGGACGCTGCTCTGACCAGGCATCCATGCACATCCGCCGCGGACGTATATCAAGAGAAGAGGCAATGAAAACGGTAAAGGAGCGTGATGGCGCATTCCGATGGACTTACCTTGATAAGAAGCTTGAAGATATCTTAGAACCAATCGGTGTGACAGTAGACGAGTTTATCAAAATCTGTGATGAATTTACGAACAAAAAACTGTTTTTGACTGATAAAAACGGTAAGCTGATTAAGGACAAAAATGGTAATCTGACTAAGATTAATTATGACAATGTAGAAGAGGACGAGAACAAATAAATGGAAACTGCGATTATCGACTATGGAATGGGAAACCTGTTGTCTGTACAGCGCGCATTTGAAAAGTGCGGTTCGGATGCAGTTATTATCGACAATCCGTTAGAACTGCGGGATGCAGAGCGTATTGTACTTCCTGGAGTTGGCGCATTTCCGGATGCTATGGACAATCTCCGGAAAAATGGCTGGATAGAGGAATTAAACCGGGCGGTTTTGGAAAAAGAGACACCGATTCTTGGAATCTGCCTTGGAATGCAGCTCCTTGCGGACAAGGGTTATGAGGTGCGGGAATGTGACGGACTTGGTTATATTCCCGGAGAAATTATCCGTTTTACGCAGACGCAGGAAAAGGAACGGATTCCGCATGTGGGGTGGAATGAGATTTTAAAGCGGGAGGAGGCGCCACTTTTTGATGGAATTGCAGACGGTACAAATTATTATTTTGTACACAGCTATCATTTTCGCGTAGCAAATGAAAAAAATATTGCTACAGTGACACCTTACTGCGGAGAATTTGTGTCCTCTGTCATAAAGGATAATATTGTGGGGACACAGTTCCATCCGGAGAAGAGCCAGAAGGCGGGTTTTAAGTTGATTAAGAATTTCCTTAGTATGTAGAAAAAGAGGTCGCAAAATGTTAAAGGTACGTGTGATTCCAACGTTATTATACAAATCAGTGGGACTGGTAAAAGGAGTCGGATTTAATTCCTGGCGTCGGGTGGATACGGTGCTGCCCGCCATTAAGGTTTATAATATGCGTGAGGTGGACGAGCTGATTTTGCTCGACATTGAGGCAACCAATGAAAAAAGAGACCCGGATTACGATGAAATCCGGGATTTTTCACGAGAATGTTTTGTGCCGTTTTGTGTGGGCGGCGGGATTTGTCATATTGACCAGATTAAGAATCTGCTCCGTGCAGGTGCAGATAAGGTTGCAATCAACAGTGCGGCATATGATAATCTGTCCCTGATTACGGAGGGTGCGAAACTGTTTGGCTCGCAATGTATTGTGGCAAGTATTGACTGCCGTAAGATTGATGGAGAGTATCATTGTTTTTCTCACAACGGCTCGGTGGATACTGGCTGGCTTTTACAGGACTGGATTGTAAAAGTGGTGGAGGCAGGTGCAGGAGAAATTCTGCTGACTTCTGTGGAACTCGACGGGACGATGGAAGGATATGATGTTGAAATGATAAAAATTGCAACGTCACTTGTGAATGTTCCAGTTATTGCTTCCGGGGGAGCCGGGAACTATGAGCATATGCGCAAGGCAGTGCAGGAAGGTGGTGCTTCTGCAGTAGCGGCGGCAAGCATTTATCATTTTACAGAGCAGACGCCGAAGGAAGCAAAAGAATATCTTGGGGAACACGGAGTTGCGGTGAGAATGATTTAGCGTATCTGCGCAACGAAAAAACGTTAGGGCTGCGGAAGAATTCAACATAGGGAGCGTTTTATAGAATTTGGTTAGACAAAAGGATGGAACATATGCAGAAACTGACACTAACAAGAGCGACAGAAGAAGATTGTCGCTTTTTATATGATTTGCGTAATGAGGAGGATGTCAGAAAAAATTCGTTTCAGACAGAGACATTTTCTTATGAAAGCCATGTGGCATGGTATAAGGAGAAACTTGGTGATAAGCAGACGCAAATTTATGTTTTGAAGCAGGATGGAGAGAACATCGGACAGGCTCGTGTGGATTTGCACGGAGTGGATGGAGAAATTTCTTATGCGCTCTGCCAAAAGGCAAGAGGATATGGATATGCTAAATGGATGTTAAGATGCATGGAAGATAGACTACGGGAGCAGGCATTTTGCAGAAAAATGACGGCTGAGGTTAAAAGAGAAAATATTGCATCACAGAAGATATTTGAAGGACTTTCATATTCGTCAGTTTCAACGGATTACGGATATATTTATGAGAAGGAAATACCACTTTTTACCATTATTATGTGTACTTATAATTCTGCACAGACAGTGGATGCAGCAATATCATCCGTGAAAAACCAGAAGTTTGATGGATGGGAAATGTTAATTCTTGATAATGGCAGTTCCGATGCAACTGTGGAGAAATTGAAACAGTATGAGAGGCTTGATGAAAGGATAAAATGCATATACCGTAAAGACAATATTGGTTGGTGTAAGGGAATCAGTGAGTGCCTGAAAATGTCGGTGGGAAGCTATATGATGTTCCTTGGAGCGGATGATTTTATGACAACAGAACAGACATTGTCAGAGGTCGCAGGGGAAGTTATTAAGCACCATCCGCAAGTTATTTTCACAGGAAGCTATTATGCGAAATATGAGCAAGGTAAATTTCAGGTAGTAAATCATACATTGCCGGAGTATAAGGTGTATAAAGAAAACAGAGACAAACTGACATGCATGGCAGAATTGATGAAAAATGTCTACTACAATTCTGTGATGCACTACGTGGAAATCGTTTTTTTAAAAGAAAATGGGATTGATTTTTATTATCCATTTTATGGGGACTGCCAGGGAATGACGGAAGCAATCGTGAGGGCAGAAAAAATTGTGGTTATGAGTCAGTCAGAGTATGTATTGACGCTTAACACATCGCAATCGTCAAAAACATGCGGATATAATCATGATGAGAAACGTCAGTGGGACAGCATAAAAGCAATTTTACCAGATAAATTTAATGCAAACGATACCAGAATTCAATATATAGCAAGACGGGTGTTAGACAATCTTACAGAGAAGTGTCAGAATATCGCGCTTGGAGAACCTCTTTGTGACAGTTATATGAATGCAATAGAAAAGAGTTTGCCGGAACGTTTTATACGTGTAGAAGAAATGATTTCTACACAGGAGATGGGTGAGATGATGAATTATGCCGGACGGGAAGAGTATGCGGAGTGCCTTATCGGGGCTGCGGGCGTGAATTACTGGATATGTAAGAAGAATAAGATGTTATTAGAAGAAATTTGCCGTAACAGCAAGTGGTTGGCGGAATTTGTGGAAGTTGCAATGGAAATGGATGAGACGGCGGGCATGGTCGTATGGAAAAAACAGTTTGACAGAGATGCGGGTGAGAGGCTGTTACAGATTTGTCAGAATCCGTGGAATCGTTTTAAAACAGGTGTGGAGTTACTGTTAAAAGACGATGTCAGGTATGAAGACACCAGAATAAGGGAGAAACTGTGCGAAGTAAAAGAAAGTGGTGTGATATATGCAATGCACAGTTTCACTCACTGACAGTAGTATTGACAGTGGGATTCATTATAATCTCACACATAGCTTCATCCCGATAGTCGCCGAAAAAAGGGCATGGTCGACACTTTCCTGGAGCGCAACAAGGATTTCCAGCCGGAAGTAGGTCTCAACACCTCAGGAGTTGTGAAAAAACTTTTGGCAGAGCCAAAGGCTTCTGATTAGGATCAGAAATATGTACTCTTTTTCCCAGCTTCTAATGTGAGATGGAAAGCATGAATGGAGTAGTCTGCGTGACGGATACGAGTGAATATTGACGAATGTAAGGGATAGGGAGGAATAAGAATTGAATGAATTCTTAACATTGATTTGCGATGCGATTGAACATATGAATATTGGCGGTTTCACTAAATTGCGCGAATTGGAACCGGAATTAAAGAGGCAGTATGATGTATTAGATCAACAGATTCAGTGGGATTGTCTGGCTGGTGTGGCAGAAACAACAAAACAGAATGGAAAATTTCAAATGCTGCTGTTTTCATACCTACTGAGTGCACTTAGAGATGAAAAAGTGGAATATTTTATAGAAAATATGTTAATAGAAGAAAATATACCACTTTTGAGCAGAATAAATACCATCCGTCAGCTCTGGAAAGCAGTTTTCAGTTCCCCAATGGTTACAGATGAAAAGCGTCATTATATTATTCAAAATAGTATTTATATAGATCTGGTAACACAGATTCGAAAAGAACTTAATATGAAATTGCAATATGTTCCATTTGCACAGAGGAACAAAAAAAGAGTTGTACTTATGATAGAACCTCTTTTGGGTGAAGCCCATGCACCAACTCAGAAAATGACAAATATTTATTGCTGGTTACAAAAGCTTGGATATGAAGTTTGTGTATATGCCACAAATATGAATCAAATAGAGATTTCAGAGTATTGGAATTGGTATAACTCACTGGTGGATGTATGCTGTTATCCGGAAACGGGGAAGTTTGAATTAAAACTTTTGGGGGTACATATAAAAGGATACAACCTGAATTATACGGAAGAGAATTATTTTGAAGAATTGAAAAAGGCAATACATGATATTAAAGAATATAACCCGGCATTTATACTGACGGTTGGAGATTCTAATATTCTGGCAGATCTATGTGGGGATTTTACGACGGTCTGTGCGATGGCATGTGTGAATCAGCCGGCTCAGACGGCTTCGTCTGTGATCGTAAGATACTTTCGATGTACGGAGGAAGAAAATAGAAAATATTTAGAATGGACCAGACCAGACCAGAAAATATTTGAAATGGTGTGTGTGGATGAACTGAATGCAAATGTAGAAAGTGGTGTCGATAGAAAAGATTTTGGAATTGCGGAAGATAAATTTGTAATTCTGATTGCAGGTAATCGTCTGGATACAGAAGTGACCGAAGAAGTAAAGAGGGTATTTCAAATGATTTTAGAACAAAATGAGGTGTTGTTTGTTTTTATTGGGAATTGCCCGAAACTTGAAAATGAGTTAGCAAAAGAGGCAGACCATTACCGCTTTTTTGGTGCAGTGAATGATTTTAAAGGGATCATGAGGATTGGAAATCTCTTTTTAAATCCGCCGAGACAGGGAGGAGGAACTGGAGCATTTTATGCGGTGGAAAATGATGTCCCGGTATTGACTCTGCCAGATTGTGATGTGGCACAGGTGGGGGAGGCATTTACCTGTGAAAAATTGTGGGATATGCCGGAAATCGTAAACCGTTACATTCATGATGCTGCATTTATGGAACAACAGAAGGGAAATTGTAGAAAGAGTGCGGCAGCTATCTATGGAGTAGACAGCCTTGGAAATATCAAAAATTTTTGCAAAGAATTGCAGGAATATATTATAGAAAACGAGAATAACAGGGAAGGTTAGAGAAAACAGAGGAAGAAAGATGGATGATAAAATACTTGTAACACAAAGCTCAATGCCTCCATTTGAGGAATACATGGAAATGATAAAGCCACTCTGGGAAAGTCATTGGCTGACTAATATGGGGGATTACCATAAACGTTTGGAAGATGAATTGAGAACTTATCTGAAAGTGCCGGAGATATCGTTGACGGTAAATGGGCATATGGCATTGGAATTGGCGCTTCAATCATTAAATCTTCCAAAAGGTGGTGAAGTAATTACGACACCATTTACCTTTATTTCTACTACTCATGCGATTATACGCAATGGACTCGTACCGGTGTTCTGTGATGTGAAGGAAGATTATACTATTGATGAGAGCAAGATTGAGGAACTCATTACGGAACATACTGTCGCTATTGTGCCTGTGCATGTGTATGGAAATATTTGCAATGTAGAAGAGATTGAGCAGATTGCATACAAGTATGATCTGAAAGTTATTTATGATGCGGCACATGCATTTGGAGAAACTTATCAGGGAAAAGGGGTTGGAAGCTTTGGCGATTTATCGACGTTCAGTTTTCATGCAACAAAAGTATTCCACACGATAGAAGGGGGCTGTGTTTGTTCGAAAACGAGAGAACAGTATGAAAAGCTGTATAATCTCAAAAATTTTGGAATACGGAATGAAGAATTAATCGTTTCTGTAGGGGCAAACGCTAAGATGAATGAATTTCAGGCAGCAATGGGACTGTGCAATTTAAAATATTTGCAGCAGAATATTGAAGCTAGAAAAAGAGTTGTGGAACGTTATTGTGAAAATTTTTCGGGAGAGACGAAGCTTCGGTTGAATCAGTATCAAAAAGGCGTAGAGCCGAATTATGCTTATATGCCGGTATTGTTTGAAACGGCAGAATTACGTGATAAAGTATATACAGGACTGCGACAGAAAAATATTTTTTCAAGAAAATATTTTTATCCGATTACTGCGGATGCAGCCTGCTTTAGGAACAAATACAAAAAGAATGATTTAGAGCAAGCGAGAGATTATTCTAACAGGATTCTTGTTTTACCGTTGTATGCCAGCCTGCGGATAGAACAGGTGGATATGATCTCTAAGGCGGTTCTTGAGATACAAAAAGAGGGATAAAGTGTGAAATTCCTTTTGGTATTGAAATGGAGAATGTGATGAAAGTTGGAATTATGCAGCCGTATTTTTTGCCGTATATTGGATACTGGCAACTTATGAATGCGGTAGACCGATATGTAATTTATGATGATGTTAATTTTATTAAGGGTGGTTGGATTCATAGAAACCGTATACTGCTTGGAGGAGAGGCAAAATATATAAATGTGCCGATGCTTGGAGCGAGTTCTTTTAAAAAAATTAATGAGATAAGGGTTCATCATGAAATAGCGCTTGAAAATAAAAACTTAAGGATGCTTGAAAATGCATATGGAAAAGCACCATATTTTCAGGAGATATTTCCGATATTAGAGAGGATAATCCGAAATCCAGAGGAATCACTTGCATTGTATTTGGCGGATTCTATCCGTGAGATTCATGATTATCTGGAAATGAAATCAGAACTTGTTTTGTCATCTGATTTGAAAAAGGACTGTAGCAAACGTGGACAGGAAAAGGTACTGGAAATTTGTAAGTTGCTGCAGGCAGATACCTATTATAATGCAATTGGTGGTCAGGCACTTTATTCTTTTTCTGATTTTAAAGAGAATGGGATTACGCTTAAATTTTTAAAGACCGGAGAAATAAAGTATCAGCAGTTTGGAGATAAATTTGTTCCGGGACTTTCCATAGTAGATGTGTTAATGTTTAACAGTAAAGAAGAAGTTCGTAAACAATTACAGAATTATACGCTGGTGCAGGAAGAAGAATGAGAGAATTTGGCGGATATATTGAAATAGAACATTACAAAGGAAATGAATATCACACAGAATGTCTGGCATTAAACAATGGCAGAAATTGCCTGAGATATCTGATCCGTACGAGACGGATACGAAAAATAATGCTGCCGTATTTGCAATGCCGGGTGATTGAAGAGGTATGTAGGAGAGAAGGCGTACAGATACAGTGGTATGAGGTAAAGTCGTTTGAAAAACCTTATCAGGGGGAATATCCGGAGGAGGATGTTTTTTTATATCTTATCAATTACTATGGACAGCTTGAGAAGAATTATGTGGAAGAATTGTTTGCTGGGCATAAAAGAATCATTGTAGATAATGCGCAGGATTTTTTCTGTAAGCCAATAGATGGTGTGGATACAATTTATACCTGCCGGAAATTTTTTGGAGTGCCGGACGGTGCATATTTATATACGGATGTGCAAGCGAAAATTACCTTACAAGCAGATTTCTCTTATGACAGAATGGAATTTTTGCTTGGAAGATATGAATGTGGTGCAGAGAAGTTTTACCAGAATTATCAGGAGAATGAAGCGTGGATGGACAAGCAGGAGCTGTTTGCAATGTCGGCACTGACACATAACATCTTACGAAGCATTGATTATGAAAGAGTAAAGAAAACACGTACCAGTAATGCAAAGAGACTAGATGCAGGGTTGGGTGAAAAAAATCTTTTGATGGTAAAGAATATGACAGGTGCTTATTTATATCCTTATTTTTGTGCTGATGGGGAAAGGCTTCGAAGAAAATTAATTGAACGCAAGATTTTTGTGCCAGTTTTATGGCAGAATGTGTTAGAAGATTGTGAAATACATACTGCGGAATATAACTATAGTAGAAATGTGGTGCCGCTTCCTTGTGACCAGAGATACACGGAGAATGATATGGATGAAGTAATAGCGGTGGTCAAAGAATTGGAGGAAAGGTAGAATGAAAAAAATTATTATTTTTGGGGCGACGGGAAATGTAGGGTCTTATGTTTTGAAATATGCGAGAGAATATTTTAATCCAGAAGAATATGAGGTAATTGCATCCGGAAGACGTAGAACGGATTTTTTCGAAAAACAGGGAATTCCGTATTATTCTGTGGATATTTCTCGTGAGGAAGAGTTTGAGAAACTTCCGAAAGAGGATGTGTATGCGGTAATTTATTTAGCTGCAGTCATTCCTTCTTACATGGAGGAGTACAATCCGGAGAGTTATATTAAAACGAATATAGTTGGAACATACCATGTGTTAGAGTATTGCAGACGTGTTCATGCAGACCGGATATTGTTTTCCACGACGGTGTTTGATATTTCACTTTTTGCAACGGACGGCACAGTTTTAAAGCCGGATTTGCCATACAATTTCAGTTATAAGGGAGACCATGCAGTCTATGTTATTACGAAAAATACAGCGATTGAACTGTTAGAACATTATCATCAGGAATATGGTTTGAAAAAGTTTGTTTTCCGTTTCCCGACAATCTACAGTTATAGCCCATATCACTATTATTTTCCGAATGGTAAAAAGACATTGCGTCCGGTATACCGCATGATTGAGCTTGCTATGAAGGGAGAACCAATTGAACTGTGGGGGAATCCGGACTATTCTAAAGATATGGTGCATGTTTATGATTGTGCTCAGATGCTTTGCAAGGCGGTAGAAGCAGACCGTGAAGAAGGTTTTTACAATGTGGGTACCGGAATTCCAGTGACGTTAAAGGAACAGATCGAGACAATTATTGAAGTGTTTTCACCAAAGGATCATCCATCCCAGATTGTATACAGACCTGATTTGCCAGCATCAGGGGGATTCCTGATGGATGTCGAAAATGCGAAAAAAGAGCTTGGATATGAACCACAATACGATTGCAGAAAATTATTTGAAGATTATAAGGCGGAAATGAAAATCAATCGTTTTAAGGAATTAAGGAAGCAGGATTAGAGGAAAACTATTATGAAACAGACAGAGCCGGTCAGCATCATATTGCCGACTTACAACCGGGCAAATCAGATTGGAAAAGCAATTGAAAGCGTGCTTGCGCAGACCTATGAAGACTTTGAGCTGATTGTTGTGGATGATGGCTCTACGGATGAAACAGAGAAAGTGGTTACTTCGTATAAGGACTGCAGAATTCGTTATCACCGGATGCCGGAAAATGGGGGACAGTCAAGGGCTAGAAACTGCGGAATGAAACTGGCACGCTATGATTATCTGGCATTTGAGGACAGCGATGATTTGTGGCGTCCGGGAAAATTAAAAGCACAGATGGAAGCAATGCGTAATGCCGGGACGAATGTGGGGATGGTTTACCATAAGTTCCGCTACGATCTCGGAGCAGGGAGAGGCATGGTGCTCCCGGATGAAAAAATTCCATATGAAAAGAAAAGCGGGGATATCTATGCACAGCTTTTGTGGGACAATCTGGTAGGAATTCCGACAATGTTGTTAAAGAAGGAATGTGTTGAGGCAGTCGGGGGACTTGATGAATCGTTACGATGTCTGGAAGATTATGATTTTGCCTTGCGGATTGCAAAAAAATATCAGGCGATTTTTCTGGATGAGATATACCTTGATGCCAGTTACTCGGTTTCGGGAGTATCAGGCGGTGACAGTGGACAGTATCTCATCGCAAGCTGTCTGCTGCTTGCAAAGTATAAGGCAGACTATCTTGCGACCGATACTTTTAATCACAGAGTAGAAATTATTTTACGGGATGCCGGGCGGCTTGGTGCCACGGAACAGATTGTGGAACTGTTAGAAAAAGTATTGCAAATGTAAGGATTAATTTACACACCAGTCATCTTTAGAGTAAGGAGCCTTTGACATTGCCCAATCAAACGGGACGTCGGCACTGCAGTAGCGGCAGGATTCCATTGGTGTAATCAGACGTTTCTGGATTTCCCAGCCGGTGAGTCCGGGTTCGTACAGGTCGATGCCCTCTTCCTCTGGAAGGTTTTCATGGAAATAGTCGTTAAAGTAGTGAACAACGAAAGGCTGGCAGCATGCCGCCATTTTACCCTTTGCGAGAAACGTACAGTTTCTGCGGATACAGTTTGCAAAGACCTGTTCCTTATCGGAGTCCCCCTGCGGATTTAAATACTTGGAAAAACACTCTTTTCCTTCACGCAGATCAGCGGAGAGGGCATGTGCCTGGATAAAAGAAATAATTTTATCACGGTCAAGGCAGGTATAGTCTGAAATGCTGATGTGTACACGATTTTCTTTGATCATCTGAATGACTTCTTCCTTTAAGGAGAGAAGAAGCAGTCCGTTTGTGACAATAATCAGATTCGTATAGGGAAATGCTTTGCGTACAGTGTTGATGTAGACACCGATTTCCGGATTTAATAACGGTTCGCCTCCGAGCAGATAAAAATCATGAATCTGCGAGAAATAGCCGGTAAGCTGCTGAAGGTCGCGCACAAACTGTTCTTTATCCGGAAAGACAGGCTGTGGCACGAGGTTGGAAAAATGGCTGCATCCCTTGCAGTTTAAGTTGCAGTGGTCGGCAAGGTGAAATTCAAGCTGCATCAGCTCTGGGAGTACTTCTTTATAAGGATAAAGAATGGCATCACCGTCAATGGATTCGGAAAGCTCGAGTTTCTGGTAAAGAGTATGTGGAATGACATAGATATTTTCAATGCCAAGTTCTTTTAAAAGACGGAAATAGTAGGGATTTTCCCCTTGAATGTTAATGACACCGTCAATCTGGTGTGAACGGTAGAGGACTGCGGTTTCCTCTGGCGTATAGGTTACGGAAGAGGAAGCAAACTGCCCAAGGGAAACACTCGAAAGTCCGGCGATAAAGATATCCGGCCGGTAGGTCTGAAGTAACTGTATGCTTCTATTCCAGTTTGGAATATCTCCAAATAAAATCAGTTTCATGTAAATTCTCCTGTAAAGTATAAGATATCGATGATGCAGTGATACAAAGTATAAAGTGCATATCTGTATATATCGGAGAAAAGAGCGGAAATGTAAATGGATTTTAGAACATTAAAGAAGAAAAATGATGTAGCCGATATAAAAAAACAGTATGGGACGTTGTAAGGGAGAGATTTATGAAACGGGTTTTAAGACAGACGGCAGAAGGAATTTCGTTTTTGGAACTTTTGTTAGATGAGACGATCTGCGAGGGAGATATTCTGATCCCAAAAGAACTGATCCTGTTAGCGGGTGGCAGAAATGACCGGCTTCCGGCGAAAAAAAAGTATGAGCTTTTACTTCGGATTGCACAGAGAACGTCATTTGATCTGACAGAGGAGCCGTCCGGGGACATGGGAATGGAACTTTTGACGAATGACACCGCAGAAGAGACGGCAGACGGCTGGAAAACAGACTGTTACATCATCGGAAAATACAGTCAGATATTACAGGAAAATCAGGTGTTTGAGATGGCAGTGGCATCTGTGCTTGAGGAGGCACAAAGCCATGGGCATTATGAACAGGCGGTTTCCTTTTTGGAGGCAATGATAGGGCATGCGGAATTGTTTTATGAACTTGACGCGCCAACAGAGCCAGTGTTGATTTACAAGGGAGATGATGTGTGTCACAATGTGCTGACCGTGTTTGCAGAACAGTTCGGGGCGGCACTGGGGAGAGCGGGAGCACAGATTATCTGGTATGATATGGCAAACCAGCCGCTAGAGGAACTTTTGCAGTACCGGAATCGGCACTTTAAGGCGGTTATCGGCGTACAGAGTTATCTGTTTTCTGTGAAGATGAAGGATGAGATTCATTATCTGCACGAGACAATTTACGGGCCGAAATTTAACTTCATTTTTGATCATCCGGTGTGGATGAAAAAACATTTGGAACATCAGTATCCTGATTTTTATGTACTCACACATGATGCGGACTATGTAGCATTTGTGCAGAACTATTTCAGAAAAAATGCAGTGTTGTTTCCACCAGCCGGGATTGAGCCGACGTGTAAGAATGAGGTTACCAGAAAATATGATCTGACATTCGTGGGAACTTATGGAAATTACTGGAATGAAATATTACTGATTCACCAGATGGAGCGAAAGGAGCGTTTCCTTGCAAACCGGTTTTTGCTTGTGATGCGAAAAAATCCCGATTTGTCTTCGGAGGAAGCGCTGAAAAGAGCACTTACATTTTACGGCAGAAGCGTGGACAAAAAGGAGTTCGTGGAAATTTTATATGGACTGCGCCGCGTCATTTACTGCGTGATGCACTATTACAGAGACCGGGTGCTCCGGGTTCTGTTAGACAGCGGACTTACGGTGAATGTGTTTGGTGACAGCTGGCATAACAGTCCGCCTGCGGCTTATGACAATCTGGTGTGTCATCCTGATGTCACAGTGGAGGAGAGTCTTTTGATCTGGCAGCAGTCGAAGCTTTCGTTAAATATTATGTCGTGGCATAAAGCCGGGTTTACCGAGCGGATGGCAAATATTATGCTGGCTGGGGCAGTGCTTGTTACGGACGACACCAGATATCTGAAAGGAAGATATGAAAATGGAAAAGATTTGGTAAGTTTTGGACTTGCGGAGCGGGAGACACTACCAGAGCGGATAAAACGACTGCTTTCCGATGAGGCGGAAAGGGTACGGATTGCAGAGAGCGGAAGAGAGAAGACAAAACAGTTTCATACCTGGGATGTTCGGGCAAAAGAATTTTTAGAATTGCTTGAGACACTGAATAAAAATGGGAGGTAATATAAATACGATGGAAAAATATGAAAAGCGCTTGGACGAGGAACAATGGGGAGAACTTTATAATAAAGAGCAGGCAGAGCAGGTTATTAATGGAATACTGACGGAGCAGGTGTTCTGCTGGACTGAGGAGTTATTAAAAATTTCTGCCGAGGGAGACAAGATGTGTGAGGTTGGCTGTGGTTCAGGTCAAAGTGCCGCATATCTGCAAAGGCATGGAAGAAAGGTGACAGCGCTTGACTTCTCCAAAGAATGTGTAGAATTGGTTAATGTGATAAACAGCCACCTGAATCTTGGAATGAATGTGGTCTGTACGGATGCGACAAAGCCGCTTCCGTTTGAGGAAAAAGAATTTGACTATATTTATCAGTGCGGACTTCTGGAGCATTTCCATACAGATGAGAGAATTGATTTGTAAAAAAACTGGAGCCATTATACGAAACACATGATTTCCATGATTCCGAATGCGGCAAGCATCGCATACCGCACTGGAAAGGCAATGATGGAGCAGCAGGGCGTCTGGTCATATGGGTTAGAATTACCGCAGTACAGTCTTGGCAGCGAGTTTGAGCAGGCTGGGATCCACAATGTGAGAGAGTATACGATTGGCGCAGAGCACGCACTTGCATTTCTGCCGGAGGAGCATTATTTAAGAAAAGCATTGCAGCTGTGGCTGCTAGAAAGCAGACAGCTTGGGATGGAGGATATCTGTGGACAGGGGTATCTTCTGGTAACAATTGGGGATTGCGAATAAATAGCAACGTCTTTGGGGATTAAGCTAAGGAAAATGTCACTTTATGCCGATATAATATTTAAAATGTAAAGAGAAAGGAACGCCAAATGGCATTGCTATTGTTGGCAGGGAAAAATCATGGAGGATAACAAAAAAGAGCAGATTGAGGCACTGGAGGTGCTTTTGGAGTTCAATGAACGTCTTGTAAAGAATATGAATATTATTGTGAAGGAATTATCCGGCAAGCGTCTGGATGATACCGATAAATTTTTAAAATCCATTGTAGATGCTATCAACTGGGAAATTCAGGTGGTAAATGGAACCTTGGAAGTGATCAATGACGGAGAGGAACGCCTCGATAAAGAAGCATTTAACAAGGCAGTTTCCGCATTGGCAGAGGCAATCAAGGCAAAGGATGATGCGGCAATGGCAGCGGAGTTCCAGAATGTGATTCCGGTGTTTGAAAAGCTGGGAGAGATTGCTGCGAAAGTAGTAAAATAGAAATTTGAAACTGTCATGTTAGCGCATATACTAATGTGACAGTTTTTTGCTTATAAAAAGCTTTGGAACAGGACGGAGGAGCAAATATGAATCAGAAAAGCCTGGCAATTATCACTGCGCGTGGGGGAAGCAAGCGGATTCCGCGTAAGAATATCAAGGACTTTTGTGGAAAGCCGATTATGGCATATTCGATTGAGGCGGCACTTGAAGCAGGATGCTTTGATACGGTCATGGTGTCGACCGATGATGAGGAAATAGCGCAGATTGCAAAAAAATATGGTGCGGAAGTGCCTTTTTTGCGGAGCGAGCGCACAGCGGGAGATTTTGCAACAACAGCGGATGTACTGATGGAGGTGTTCGAGGAATACGAAAAGCGTGGAGAGAAGTTCGACCATGCGGCGTGCATCTATCCAACAGCACCGTTTGTAACAGCACAGAAGTTAAAGGCCGGAATGTCACTGTTACAGGAGAAGCAAGGGACGATGCTGATGCCTATTGTGGCATTTTCGTTTCCACCGCAGCGCGGTGTTGTAAAAAAAGGTGAATTTCTTGAGTTCTGCTACCCGCAGTACCGCAACAGCCGTTCGCAGGATCTAGAGACGATGTACCATGACTGTGGACAGTTTTACTGCTATGATGTAGAAAAATACAGAAGCGTCAGAGGACAGATTGACACCGGAATCATTCCATATATCGTATCGGAACTGGAAGTGCAGGACATCGATAACGAGACAGATTGGAAATTGGCAGAAATGAAATACCGAATGATGAAAGGGGAATAAGGTGGCAGATCATAAGGTTTCAGTTATGAAACTATTATTTTTTGAGTGGCATTCTTTTATGAATAAGGGAATCGAGCGGGGGTTGAAGGAACTGGAAATCCCGTATGATACATTTTTTTATCAGTTTAACGACTGGGAAAAGGATGATGCTTTTTTAGAGCAGTTTCGAGCTTATTTAAAGGCGGGAACTTATACGGACGTGCTGTCGGTCAATTTTTCGCCATTGATTTCGATGTTGTGTGAGGAACTTGGAATCGTATATACGGCATGGGTATATGATTCGCCACTTCACATTCGAAATCTGGAGAGCCTTAAGAATTCCTGCAACCGGATTTTCTTTTTTGACAGGGGACAGGCAGAGGAACACCACAAAAATGGAGTCAATGCGATGCATCTGCCGCTTGCGGTGGATACGGGGGTCTTTCGTATTAATGCATCGAAACGGGAAAAAGAAGACTATCGGACGGATATCTCTTTAGTTGGAAAACTTTACCAGACAGAGTATGCATATTTTACGGCACCGTTACAGGGCTATACAAAGGGGTATCTGGAAGGAATCGTAAATGCACAGGGCAAAGTGTACGGCGGTTATCTGATACCGGAATTAATTACGGATGAACTGTTGGCACAGATGAATGCCGATTATGCAAAGGTGGCAACGGACGGTTTCTCGATGGGCAGAAGAGAGCTTGAATTTATGCTTGCTTGTGAGACGACCGGGCGGGAACGTTATATGGCATTAGCACTTTTATCTGCACATTATCTGGTGGATTTGTACTCAACGGATGTGGATAAGCGGTTGGAAAAAGTGCGATACCGTGGATATGCGGACTATTATTCCCAAATGCCGCTTGCGTTTTCCCAGAGCAAAATCAACCTGAATATTTCGCTCAAGACCATCCGTACCGGAATACCGCTTCGTGTCATTGACGTGCTTGGCTGCGGCGGATTTGTGCTCTCTAATTATCAGGAAGAACTTTTTGAGTATTTTAACGTCGGAGAAGAGTTAGTCGTATATGAGAATATAGAGGACTTGTTTTATCAGGCAAAATATTACTTAGAACACGAGGATGAGAGAAAACAAATTGCACTTGCGGGAGTTGAGCGTGTAAAGCGTGATTTTACGTTCCGGGAACGGCTTGAAAAAATGTATCCAAAAAACTAGAATTTTATGAAACAGATTTTAAAAAGAGGAAAAGAATGGAAATTTCAGAACAGTTGGCCAGACAATTATTGGAATCTATTGAAAACGGATTTATAAACGAGACGACGATAGCAAAATTTCGATATTGGCATCTGGATGCGGTCATGAACATGACAAAATATATGGAACATGGCAGAGAAACCTTTTGGGAAATTAAATCCTATCTGGAACAGATGAATATTGAAAGACTTCGAAAACAGGAAAAAATAATTGTTGGTTTTATTACGTCATCGTCTCAGGACTGGATCGGAGATGAACTATACTGGCTGTTAGAAAAATCAGAAAAGTTTGAACCGTATATTTTTGTGATGGCAACATATTTAAATGGCATGGGGAACCCTTTAAAAAGGGATTATTGTGAGACCGTAAGTTTCTTTCAAAAACGTGGATTGCGGGTAAAACAGACCTTTGATGTGGAGACAGAGCATTTATACACATGGGATGAGATAGGGATGAAACCGCAGCTGTGCATTTGGCTGACACCTTGGGCAGACGGTTTTAAAGAACATTTTCATTTGTTATATTATTCACTGGATACGATTCATGCGTATATTCCATATGGTTTTATGATAGCAGGGAGTGAAGACGGAAGGTTTATCGAAGCACAGTATAACCAGTTGATACATAATATTGCGTGGAAAATTTTTGAAGAAAATAAAATTGCAGTAGAATTGGCAGGCAGGTATTCTTTTGTAGGAAACAGAAATACCGTTTATCTTGGATATCCCAAAATGGATAGTTTTTATGGAGAGCGTGAAAATTGTACAATTTGGGACGAATTGAAAGAAAAGATTGGAAATCCAAATGCAAAATGTGTGATTTATGCACCACATCATACACTTGATAAAGACAAAGAACCTGTGTGCTTTTCGACTTTTGCACAGAATGGGAAAAAGATGTTGGATTTTGCACGTAAATATCAAAAAGATATAGTGTGGGTGTTTAAACCACATCCGACGTTGAGGACGAAAGCGGTGTTGGCTGGAATATTCAAGGATGATAGCGAATGGGAAGATTATATAAAACAATGGGAAGATTTGGAGAATGCAGCTTATGTGAATGATGGAATGTATCAGGATTTGATGTGTAAGTCAGATGCAATGATCTTGGATAGCATATCTTTTTTAGCTGAGTACATGTATACGAGTCACCCGATGTTATTTTTGAAGAGAAAAGAACAGCGCTTTAATGAGTTCGGGAAACTGGTAGTGGAACAGTTATATCAGGCAGAGGGAAATAATTTTGCGGCAATAGACGAATTCCTTCAAAAAGTAGTTTTGAATGAAAACGACGAACAGTTCGAGAAGAGAAAAAAATTTTTTCTTGAAAATCTTGATTATAAAAATATGAATTATAAAAACGCAAATGCAGCACAAAGTATATATTGTGAAATAGAGAACACGTTTGGCAAAAAGGAAAAATGACAGAATGAAAAAGACGATGGAACAATTAGAAGCTTACAGGATAGTAAGGCAGGAATTACAGAATACACTAAGTGGTGATGCAAAAAAAGATTGCCAGATCTATAAAGATCTATGGTATTTGGATTTTATGGAGAAGGGTGGAATTATTTCTGAAGATGGAGGATTTTTGACGGACTCAGAAGAATTGATTAAGAAGGTAAAAACAAGATATCAGAATGACAGTATGACTGCGTGGTGGACAAAACAAAAGAATTGGACTGTAAAGAATGGTGTAAATGGTTTCCTTGATGAACAAATAAAGAAATGGTTAGAGGAGATGTATTTACCTTATATCGATGAAACACAGATTGTAGGAGATCTGGCCTGTGCAAGTGGGCAATGGAGTTTCCTGATAGCAAAGAAAGCAAAACAAGTATATGCATTTGATTATTCAAAGAGTATGATAGATTTTGCAAAAGATAAAGCTGAAAAGTTGAATATTAATAATATAGAATTTGTGCAGGCAGATACTATAACATTAAAATTTGATCGGCAATATGATAATTTCATGATGTTAGGATTGCTGACTTGTATAAATAATGAGGAAGAGGCGGAACATATTATACGGAATGTATATGAAGTTTTAAAACCAGGGGCAAGATTAATTGTTAGAGATAGTCTTACTAAAACTGAATACAGAGAGATTTTTTTATATAATTTTATCAGTGGATATCAGGCAGTTTACAGAAATGTGGAGTGCTACAGAGAGTTATTTGTAAGATGCGGTTTTGAAATCGAATCAGAAATTGCATTAAAAGAAGAAGTTACGGATGGAATTGAATATGTAAATTATGGTGCAATATTAAAGAAAGTATGATTAAGATGTCACAAGAAGGTAGGAAATTTTATGCAGGTAATAAAATATGCGTTTCAGCAGCATGGTGATGACAGGGGAATGCTGGTCGCACTGGAAGAATATAAAGATATTCCGTTTGAAATTAAACGTGTTTACTATATGTATGATACGAAAAAAAATGTACATAGAGGGTTTCATGCACATAAGTCGCTGGAACAAATTTTAATCTGTATTCATGGATCCTGTAAGGTACTGTTGGATAACGGAACGGAAAAGAAGATTGTCTCGCTGGAAAAACCATATGAAGGTTTGTATATTGCAAATAACATGTGGCGTGAAATGTATGACTTTTCTGAGGATGCAGTCCTGATGGTGCTGGCATCAGAATACTATAAGGAAGAAGACTATATCAGGGATTACAATGAATTCCTGCGGATGGTCGGGGTAGAGAAATAAGATGAAAATTCCATTTGTATCATTTGAACCGATGCACCGGGAAGTGGATGCAGAACTGAAAAACGCACTCCTTTCAGTATATGAGGCTGGCTGGTTTATCCGTGGCGAACGGGTAACACAATTCGAACAGGAATTTGCGGCATATTGTGGAGCAAAATATTGTATTGGCTGTGGAAATGGGCTAGATGCTCTTTTTCTGATATTAAAGGCATATGGAATTGGTGCAGGTGATGAGGTAATTGTACCATCACACACGTTTATTGCAACAGCGCTTGCAGTGACATATGCTGGGGCAGTTCCTGTTTTTGTGGAACCGGATATGGAAAGTTATACGTTAAATCCGGCACGGATAGAAAAGGCAGTTACACCATATACAAAGGCAATCATTGCTGTGCAGTTATATGGGCAGGCAGCCGATATGGATGCAATTAATGCAATCGCAAAAAAGCATGGGCTGAAGGTGATTGAGGACGCAGCGCAGGCACATGGTGCCCTATATAAAAATAAAAGAATTGGAAATCTTGCGGATGCTGCAGGTTTTAGTTTCTATCCGGGGAAAAATCTTGGTGCATTTGGGGATGGTGGTGCTGTTGTGACATCTGACAAAGAGCTTGCGGATAAAGTACGTGCACTGGCAAATTATGGATCGGACTATAAGTATCATCATATCTATCAGGGAAATAATTCTCGACTGGATGAGATACAGGCTGCAGTACTTTCTATAAAATTAAAAAATCTGGATCGATGGAATGAAAACCGCCGGAAGACTGCACAGAAATATTTAACGGAAATAAAAAATGAAAAGCTGATTCTGCCAGTCGAAATGCCGTACAATTCCCACGTATGGCATATTTTTGCGGTTCGTACAAAGGAGCGGGACAGGCTGGAAACATATCTGAACGAGAATGGGATTGGGACAACCATTCATTATCCAACTGCGATACACAGACAGAAGGCATACGAGAATCTTGGACTGCTGGAGGGAAGTTATCCGCTTGCGGAAGAGATTGCAGCAACAGAGCTTAGTATACCGATGTATTATGGAATGACCGGAGAACAGATTAAGTATGTAATTGACACATTGAACCGCTGGAGATAAACGGAGGAAGTATGGAACCATTAGTAACAGTATTGATAAGCAGCTATAATCAGGGAGCGTATATTACAGAATGTCTGAACAGTGTTTTAAATCAATCTTATAAAAATTTACAGGTTATTGTGGTGGATGATGGCTCGCAAGATGATACATTGGAAATTCTTCAATCCTGTGAAGATGAGAGAGTGACTGCTTTAACAACAGAAAAGAATACGGCATTTCGCCTGTATGAAATAGCGGAAAAAGAAATACAGGGAAAGTATGTAGCAGAACTTGCTTCAGATGATCGATGGACGTTGGATAAAATAAAAAAACAGGTTGATTTTCTTGAAAGTCATGGAAGTATTGGAGCGGTGTTTTCATGGTGTGAAGTTTTAACTCCGGATTTAAATGAGAAAGAGCGGCTGGAAAAGATATTTAATGTTCAGAACAGGGAAATGCATGAATGGTTTCGTGAACTGATTGTTGAGGGCAATAAATTTAACAATCCGTCCGTCATGTTCCGGACAGAAGTGTTTCAGAAATATGGTGGCTATCGATTTCAATACAGACAGTTACAGGATCTGGAATTGTGGCTTAGGATGCTGCCCAATGAAACTATTTATGTTATGCCGGAAAAACTGACATATTATATGTGGCATCCTCAGGATAAAGTTGGGAATATTAGTGCAGCCACAGTGGATAATATGGTACGGCTGGATACAGAAATGTCTTATATTCTTTTTGATGTTTTCAGGAATACAGATGGAGATTTTTTTAATCGTTCCTTTTCAAGAGAATTGGAAGGGGATATGTCACTGGAAAATGAGGATATCGTATGCAAAAAATTTTTAATATTGGCATGCTTTAACTCATCGGTTTTTCAGGATGCGGCAATTTTGTTTTACCATGAATGTATCAGGGAAGACGGCATATTGGATGTTCTTGAACAAAAATATGGATTTTCAAGAGAGGATTTCTGGAAATATGAAGGGGAAAAGGGCAGTGTTCATGATATGATGACGTACAGGGAACTGGCTGTAAAATGGAGAGAAACTTATTACAACAATCAGAAGTAACAAGGAAGTAAGTTTGATGAGGGATATACAAAAATATACAAGTGACTATGACTGCATGGATGATCCGGCAAATCGGTTTGAAACGGAGTATCAGGTGGTTTACCGCAGGAAAAAGGTGTTGGAAGAACTAAAACGCTATCAACATGACACGATTTTGGAAGTCGGCTGTGGATTGGATTCGTATGTAAATTATATAACAGAATTTAAAAAGGCTGTGGTTGTGGAACCGAGTCCTAAATTTGCAGAAAAGGCAAAAAATGAGCTTGATAAAGATGGGAGAGTTACTGTCATTTGCAGTACTCTTGAGAAGGCAGTAAAGATGCTGGAACATCAGACATTTGATTTTATTATTGTTAGCGGTTTGCTGAATGAAATCGAGGAGCCGGTAGATTTTCTTAAATCGATAAAGAGATTATGTAAAAATTGTCATACGGTTATTCATGTAAATGTAGCTAATGCAGATTCTGTCCATAGACTTTGGGCGGTAGAAATGGGTTTGATCAAGAATCCATGTGAAGCATCTGAGCGCAACAAGAAATTCCAGCAGACAACGGTATTTCAGATGGAAAGTTTAAAGCAGACAATTCTGGAATCTGCGGAAGAAGGAGCTATAGAAATACTTGATATGGGGAGTTATTTTTTGAAACCATTTTCACACAAACAGATGATGCAGTGCATTGAACAGGGAATTCTTACGGAAACGTTGATAGATGGACTAGATAAAATGGTGAAGTATTTTCCTGAATATGGTTCTGAAATATATATAAATTATCGGATGAAATAATGTACGTGGAGGTCATACAATGAGGGTAATTGCAGATAAAGTAGAAATTGATGATAAGAAAACAAAAGATTTTTTTTCTAGAAGAGGTGGAAAGTATAATGAAAAAAATCCTTATTCGCTGACGATGTATCAGGATAATCATCCAGAACTGGTGCGTGAGAGAAACAAGTATGAGGTTCAAATATTAAAGCCACTGTTGCAGCTGGATTCACATTCGAGAGTTTTAGATTTTGCCTGTGGAATCGGCAGATGGGCGGATGCGATTACAGAGGATATCGAAGAATACTGTGGTATCGATTATAGTAGTGAATTTGTGAGAATTGCAAGAGAGCGTAATAAAAAAGAAAACTTTTCTTTTTATGAGGGGTCTGCATGGGAGGTTGATCAGGTTCTAAAGAAACATCAAAAGGAAAAATTTAATAAAATTATTATTGTAGGTCTTATTATGTATATTAATGATTCCGACATCAGAAATGTGCTTAAGAAGCTTTGTAATGTCTGCGAGGAAAATACAACCATTTGTATCCGGGAACCGATTGGAATTGTGGACAGATTGACATTAAAAGATTTTTATTCTGAGGAATTAAGGGATGACTATAATGCCATTTACAGAACGCGTGATGAATTGCTGGAGATTTTTGAAGATACACTGTTTGAAAATGGATTTTCAGTGGAACAGGAAGGTTATCTGTTTGAAGAGCCAGAATTAAACAATAGGAAAGAGACATCGCAATATTATTTCATTCTTAAGAGATAAAAGTACGGAGGTGACTTATGCAGGCGATTATTTTAGCAGCGGGTATGGGAAAGCGTCTGGGAGAACTGACCAGAGAAAATACAAAATGTATGGTAAAGGTAGGGGGCGTAAGTCTGATTGAGCGTGCACTCAAGATTCTTGATAAAAAAGGGTTAAGCCGGATTATTATCGTGGCGGGATATCAGCGCGAAAATCTGATGTCGTTTGTTAAAACGCTTGACATACATACACCAATTCAATTCATAATAAATGACGTTTATGATAAAACGAATAATATTTTTTCACTTTCTATGGCAAAAGATTATCTGGTGTCGGAGGACACTCTACTTTTAGAGTCGGATTTGATTTTTGAAGAATGTCTGATAGATTTGCTGTTAAATGATGAAAGAGATACGTTAGCACTTGTGGATAAATTTGAGAGCTGGATGGACGGAAGCTGTATTGTAGTAGATGAAATGGACAACATGACGGACTTCATTCCGAGAAAATTATTGAAATTTTCAGACAAAGAGCACTACTACAAGACAGTTAATATCTACAAATTCGGAGCAGAGTTTTCAAGTCAGGTCTATGTGCCGTTTTTAGAGGCATACACTAAAGCAATGGGGGATAATGAATACTATGAGACGGTAATAAATCTGATTTTACGATTGAACCGCAGGACGATAAAAGCGGAGCGGTTGAGCGGACAGTTATGGTACGAAATTGATGATATTCAGGACCTTGATAATGCGGAAACGTTGTTTATGGAAGATGATGTGGCAAGGTACAGGAAGATGAAGAAATGTAAAGGTGGTTACTGGAGATTTCCACACCTTCTCGATTACAGTAATCCGGTCAATGCCTATTTTCCAAATGAGAGGATGATAGATGAGATAACATCAAATCTTGGAGTGTTAATGAGACAATATCCATCCGGAAATAAAGCAAACAATTTACTGGCAGAGAAGTCGTTTGAAATCCGGCAGGAGAATGTCATGATTGGAAATGGGGCGACAGAACTGCTTGGGTCGTTACTAAAAAAGACGGACGGCAAGGTTGGATTTGTCGGAACAGCATGGGAAGAATCATTGATGTGCTGCAAGAAAGAATGGGTACAATATAATCCGGTGGAGGAGGATTTCCAGCCGGATATTGAAAAGTGGATGCATTTTTTTGCGGATAAAGAGGTCGGCAGTATTGTGATCAGTAATCCTGATAATCTGACAGGACAGGGAATAAAGATTGCAGATGTAGAAAAGATTCTTGACTGGTGCGGAAAAAGAAATATCAGACTCATTGTGGATGAGAGTCTTATGGATTTTGCAGATAAGGAAAAAATGTCGGTGCTGCATCAGGAGATGCTAATGAAAAATCCGGAGTTGTATGTGATAAAAAGTCTGTCAAAGAGTTACGGTGTTCCAGGTTTGCAGATTGGTATTTTAGCAGGTGGAAACCAGGCAGTAATAGATGCGTTAAAAGACGAAAAGACAGCCTGGAACATAAATGCTGTTGCTGAATTTTTCCTACAGATACTTGATAAGTATAAAGCAGATTACGCAAGAGCGCTGATTCAGGTAAAGGAAGCACGCGAGAATCTTTATGAGAGTCTTTGCACAATCCCGGAATTAAAGGCTTATGCTTCGTGTGCAAATTACTTTATGTGCGAATTAAAAAATGGAGAAAAAAGCGAGATACTTGCGGGAAAACTCTTAAAAAAGAACATTTTAATCAGAGATTTGACTGGAGCAATACAAAACGGAAAACAATACATTCAGGTTACAGTAAGAAATGAACAGGAGAACAGACGATTCATAAACGCACTGAAAGAATGTGTAAGTTGTAGGAACGTGGACGCATAAAAGGGGGCGTTATGGAATTTTCAATAAAATGTTATACAGAAGAACAGGAAGAAAACTGGGATTCTTTTGTAAAACAGAAAAGCATGAATGGAACATTTCTGCAGACAAGAAAATTTATTAATTATCATCCAAAGGATAGATTTAAAGATTGTTCTCTGATGATTTATAAGGGAAATACGTTGACTGCCTGCGTTTTAGGGTGCGAATGGATAGAAGAGGGGGAAAAAGTGTTTTTCTCACATAAGGGAACAACGTTTGGTGGGATTGTAATCGGAAAGCAGATATATAATGCTACAAGTATCAACGAACTTATGGACTGTATGGAAGACTATTTGCGGGAGCAGCAATTCGATAAGATTTATCTGAAAATGACGCCGGCGGTTTTTGAACGGGAAAATACGGATTTGTTGGATTATTTCTTGTATCAGAAGGGGTATGAACAATATACCGAGTTGAATTATTATATGCACCTTAACCGCTATCGGGAAAATATTCTTTCGCAGTTTTCAGCGGGAAAAAGGCGTGATTACAGATACGCATTAAAAAACAATCTTACATTTGAAAAACTTGAAACAAAAGAGCAAGTTATGCAATTTTATGATGTCCTGCAAATAAACCTGAAAAAACTTGGGTTAAAAAGTGTACATTCCTATGAGGATTTGATTGACTTAAAATATAACAGATTTGTACAGGAAATAGAGTTCTATGGCGTTTTTCTGGAGAAGAAAATGATTGCCGGAAGCATGGTATTCCTTTTTGATGGCAGAATTATGCACACACAGTATCTGTCTTCAGATGAACAGTATCAGAAGCTTTTTCCGATGGATTTCCTTATTTACCATCTGATAGAATGCGCGGTCGAAAAACAGCTTGAACTGTTTACCTTTGGAATCTGTACCGAGAATCAGGGTAGATACTTAAACTTTGGATTGTCGAGGTTTAAGGAGGGGTTTGGAACGGAATTCTGTCTGAACAAATCATTTGAAAAGCGGCTGTTACTCTCATGAGTGTTCTGAGATGGCGGATACAATATAGTTTGTCAGATGGCGTGCACCTTCAAAGTTTAAATGAGTCAAATCCTGATAGAAATCTGGATTATGCGAAATGTCCGTCAAATTTTTCAAATCGCAAAACGTAAAGTTTGCGTACTTTTCCTGAAATGAAGAGACAATGTTTTCAAAGTAAGGTTTCCAAAGCTGATTTACAGTCTGTTCTGTTTCCTCTACAACATAATATTTTGGCAACAGAACACCAATGACCTTGATATTAGGATTGATGCAGTATACCAGGTGGAGAAACTCTGCAAAGTTTGCAATCTGAAACTGGATGGTTGGTTCATACACATGCCGTTGAATGGATGAAAAAACGGGAGTGGATGGAGATAAATATGCAGCAATTGCATCTTGGTGAAGTGTGGTGTCAGGGCGCATCAGCTTTCGGTATTCATTTTGGTATTCCTGAACATCCGGGCAGTGTATCTGCGGAAAAAGAGTCAGAAAGCGCTGGAACGCAGAAGTATCAGAACGGAGTGCAAAAATCTCTGTCAGGCAGTGATTGATGTCGTCAACACTTTGCGAGTGGTGATAGTCGTGGCGATTTTCACAGAAGAAACCATTTGCAGTGAGATAATTTTGACATTCGTTCGTTAAAATAGTGTCAAAATTGAAATAGGTATAGTCAAACATATCGAAAATGATATACTTTGTATGACAGATAGCGTTATATGATTCTTCAGCAAGAGCAGATAAAATTTTGGTGTTAAAATAAATATCCTGCGAACTGGAACAAAAATTTAGGGCATTGCCTGGCAGTAAGTCTTCGAGAATACCTGCTTGACCGTGTGAAATGCCGAAAATCATGCCATCCAGAGGGGCAGTACAACTCCTGATAATCTGTTGATATTGTTTAATCGGAAGTTTGTGTAGATAGAGCTGGTAAATGTCCAATATCTGCGAAGAATCAATACCTAAAATGGATAAAAACTGCCGGATGACAGCTTGTATCTGAAATTTTGAAGTCATGAGACAGATGGTCAGATTAGTTGTCTGAAAAAGTGAAAAATGAGTCTGGATATAGTCTGTGACAGCAGGTATTGTATCACAGGGGATCCATGCGAGAATTTCGATATCATCGCGAATAGACTATTTTAATAAGTTTTCATAAAAGGATTGGTAAAAAATAATTAGTTTTTCCATAGATAAACTGTCCCCCTGCCATAAAAAAGTTACAAATATATGATTAAGGATATTATAAGAGAGAGAAAATGGCAAGAAACAATTTTATGTGGACATACCTGGAGAAGAATACATGAATGAAAATAAAATCGCATTTATCATATGCACGAACAATCAATTATATTTTAATGAGTGCTGCTACTACATAAACAGGCTGCTTCTGCCGGAAGGATTCGAGCGGGATGTCATCGGCATTGAGGATGCACCATCGATGTGTGCAGGATACAATGCCGGGATGCAGAGCAGTGACGCGAAATATAAAGTATATCTGCATCATGATGTGTTTATCAAAGAACCGAAATTTATTTTTTATCTGTTAGAGCGGTTTCGCAGTGCACCGGATGTCGGCATGATTGGAATGGTCGGCGGATGTGGGATGCCCAAAACCGGAGTTGCCTATCTTGCGTGGAACAAGGGCACTGTGGATTGCAGGGAGCCGGATTTTGCATATCAGCTCATCTGTGACCCGGCGCAGCAGGCAGACTGCCCAGTGGATGCGGTGGACGGACTTTTGATCGCGACACAGTATGATGTGGCGTGGCGGGAAGATTTATTTGTGAACTTTGATTTTTATGATGTATCGCAGTCCTTTGAGATGCGTAAAGCAGGATATCATATCTTGGTCCCTTATCAGAAAACACCGTGGGTAATTCACGACAGCAGTTTTGCAAAGTTGAATCATTATGATGAGAATCGAAAAATTGCACTTGAAACGTATCCGGATTTTTTTACGGAGGAGGATGGATTTTCATTCGTCTATGAGGAGGAATGGGAGAATCTAAGCGAGGTGCTGGCAGATGAGGTGCGCAGACTAATTGATGTGGGGAATTGGGAAGATGCTGGAAAGATCGTAGAGTTGTATCACAAAAACCAGATGAAAAACTCTGCGTTAGAACTGTATGGTGTAATGTGTGAAATCTATGAAAAAGAGCAGGAGTGTGGTATAAAAGAACACTTTTTTGATAAGACAGGTGGCTATGAGGCAGCCTACCAGAAATACATAACCGTAAGATTCCTTTTACGCCGGGTAGAGTGCGAAATGGAGAGTGCGGCTTATTCAGAGTTAAAGGATGCAGTGGTGGAAGGAAGAATTTCTGCGGAGACACTTCTTTTAATGATTTTGCACGGAAGCTATGATAAGGCGACAGTGCTTCGAAAAGTCATCCCATGGTGTGAAGCAGCGGGAGATAATGATGGTGCACAGAAACTGCAGGCATTCTATGACAGGGTAAAAGGAAAGAAGCTGCCATTTGCATACAGTAAGCGGGTTTCTGTAAAGCAGTGAAGAAAATATACAATGTTCGAGGAGAGAAAAAATGTATAAGATTGCAATTATTTATGCAGGTGCAACATACGAGAGTGCGTTAAATCATATAAGAATTCAGGAATTGCTTGGAAAGATAAAAGTTATTGGAATCGGAATGCAGGATATCTATGCGGAGTATGTAGACGGGTATCCAGTGACTACCATCGAAAATATTTTGCAACAGGAGTGGGATTATCTGCTGATTGCAGATCAGGAACAGAATTTTGCACAAATGAAGGCATTATTGGTAAGTATCGGAATAGAAGCGGACAGAATTTTTTCGATAATGGTATTTTCGTTGCCAATGTTTGATATGGAAGAATATGTGCAGTTTGTTAACAGAAAGGTAAGCATCATATCAAATCATTGTTGGGGTTGTTTTACTTATCATTCGCTGAAAGCAGAATTTTTGTCCCCATTTATTAATATGTTTATTCCACAAGCAGATTACATCAGACTGTTAGAAAATTATGATGTTTATATGAATGAAAAAGTAAAATATTATAAAAATGAGTATGAGTCAAATTTAAAAAGAGAATATCCAGTGGCATTACTTGGTGACATAGAGCTTCATTTCAATCACTATAAATCTTTTGAAGAGGCAGAACAAAAATGGTATGAAAGAAAACAACGGATGAATGAGAAAAGGTTGTTTGTTGAAATGCAGACGGATAGTGAAGAACTGGCAGAACGATTTGATAGGTTGCCGTTTAAACAAAAAGTGGTCTTCGTTCCGTTTGAAACAAAGCTTACATCAGCGATAAGTTTAAAGAAAATCAATGCAAACTATTCGGGTGTATTTTATGAGAGTGTAAATAGGTTGGCAACAGGACAGCAGGCATTTTATAATATTCTGAAGTTGTTAAATGGAGAAAGAGATTTCTTGAGGGTTAGTGAAAAAATGTAAGCAGTGAATGATTTGAAAAAAATGCCGATATTATATTCAGAAAAGTGAATAAATGCATAAAGGAGCGGCTATGAATTTATATGAAAAAATGAAATCCGGCGTTTATGTTATTGCGGAGATGTCTGCAAACCATGCCGGAAAGATTGAAAATGCATTTAAGATTATTGAGGAAGCTGCAAAAGCTGGTGCTGATTGTGTAAAGATCCAGACTTATACAGCGGACACGCTCACGATTGACTGTGACGACGAACCATACCGGATCAAGGGCGGGTTATGGGACGGATATAATTACTATCAGCTATATCAGGAAGCTTATACTCCGTGGGAATGGCAGCAGCAGCTAAAGGATAAATGCGAAGAAGCAGGTGTAGATTTCCTGTCCACACCGTTTGACCGCACTGCGGTAGATTTTCTGGAGGGGATTGGAATTGAATTTTATAAGATTGCTTCGTTTGAACTGGTAGATATTCCGTTGATCGAATATACGGCGGGCAAGGGAAAACCGATGATCATGTCCTGTGGTATGGCATCGGAGGAAGAGATTGCGGAAGCACTTGCGGCATGCAGGCGACAGGGAAATGAACAAGTCATATTGTTAAAATGCTGCAGCCAGTACCCTGCACAGTATGAGGATATGAATGTGTCTGTAATTCCGGATATGAAGGAACGGTTTGGCATACCGGTTGGTCTGTCTGATCATTCCATGGGTTCCCTTGCAGACGTGGTGGCAGTTTCTCTTGGTGCACAGGTAATTGAAAAACATGTGTGCTTAAGTCATGAGATTGAGAATCCGGATGCAGCGTTTTCAATGGAAATGAAAGATTTTGCCCAAATGGTACAGGATGTCCGCAATGCCTGCCTTATCAAGGGTAGACCGACCTACGAACTGACCGAGCATGAGAAAGGCAGTTTAAAATACAGACGCTCACTTGTAGCGGTAAAGCCGATTGCAGAAGGAGAGTTGTTTACGGAAGAGAATGTAAGAAGTATTCGACCGGCAATCGGAATCAAGCCGAAATATTATAAAGCATTGCTTGGCAAAACGGCGAAGAAGGCATACCGTTTTGGGGAACCGATTGGGCAGCTGGAAGTGGAGTAGAGATGATCATATTTCGAGCAGATGCTAATGAGACGGTAGCGACGGGACATCTGATGCGCTGTATGACAATCGCAGATGCCTGTCGGGAAAAAGGCATGGAATGTGAATTCTGGCTTGCAGAAGACAAAGAGACCGAACGGCTCAGGCAGGCAGGATTTTCTTACCGGATCTTAGGAAGCCAATGGGATGATCTTGAGAAAGAACTTCCGTTTTTAGAGAGACAGCTTGATGATTTTGACAGGCAGGGGGAAAAAGTTACATATCTGATAGCAGACTCATATCAGGCAACTCCATATTATCTTGGAAAATTGAATGACAGAATTCCGGTACTTTATATTGATGATATGAGAATGCAGATATATCCGGTGGCAGCAGTGTTACAATATATTCCGGTCAGAGCGGAAAATTCATTGAATAAAGAAGAGTCAAAGCAAAATACGCCAGTTTATTTGCGTGGGTTTAGATATGCACCTCTGCGGAAAGAATTTTTAAAATCACATGGGGAACAGAGAGAAAAAAGCATTCTGATTACAACTGGGGGGACTGATACTTATAATATTGCCGGCAGGCTGTTACAGGAGTGTCTGGATAAGGATGTATTTCAAGGGTACAGATTTCATGTAATTGTTGGAAATATGAACAGTCATGAAGCAGAACTGCGCAGGCTTTCAGAGAGGGATAAGAGGATCTGTATTCATAAAAATATTTCTAATATGAGTGATTATATGCACAGCTGTGAACTTGCGGTTTCGGCAAGCGGTACAACGTTATTGGAACTGTGTGCCTGTGGAATACCGACGATATGTTTTTCTTTTGCAGATAACCAGATGGCATTTGCAGCCAGTATGGATAATTACGGAGCTATGTGCTATGTGGGGGATGCAAGGGAAGAACATAATATAGAAAGAATTATCTGTATGCGACTTACAGAACTGGCGAGACAGGAAAATCTGCGAAAAAGGCAGACCGCCTGCATGAAGGCACTTGTAGATGGAAGAGGTGCAGAACGGATTGCTGATTTCCTGATCTGTGGAAATTTGAACGAATGTGACGATATACATAAATAGATGATGAAAGGGTGATAATTATTATGATACCATATGGAAGACAGACAATTGAAGAGGATGATATTCAGGCAGTTGTGGATGTGTTAAAGTCGGATTATCTGACAACAGGTCCGAAGATTGCTGAGTTTGAGAAGGCAGTGGCAGATTATGTGGGGGCAAAGTATGCGGTCGCTATTTCCAATGATACTGCAGCACTTCATGCGGCATGTCATGCAGCAGGAATCGGAGAGGGCGATGAAGTCATTACTACTCCGATCACATTTGCAGCATCTTCAAACTGTGTGCTCTACTGCGGTGGAACACCTGTTTTTGCAGATATTGATCCTAAAACATACAATATTGATCCGGAGGATATCAAACGCAAGATTACGCCACGGACAAAGGCCATTATACCGGTGCATCTGGCAGGTCAGCCATGCGATATGGATGCCATTCATGAAATTGCGAAAGAACATAATCTGATAGTGATCGAAGATGCGGCTCATGCACTTGGTTCTGAATACAAAGGGAAAAAGATTGGTGGTCTTTCAGATATGACGACATTTAGTTTTCATCCGGTAAAACCGATTACAACCGGTGAGGGCGGCATGATCGTTACCAATAGTGAAGAATTGTATAAAAAACTTGTCTTATTCCGCAGCCATGGTATTACGAGAGACACCAGTCTGATGACACGTAATGAGGGACCGTGGTTTTATCAGCAGTTAGATCTTGGTTATAATTATCGCATGACAGATATACAATGTGCATTAGGCTGCAGCCAGATGAAAAAATTAGATTATTTTCTGGCAAGAAGAAGGGCCATCGTAGCACGTTACAATGAAGCCTTTGCAGATTGCCGGAATATCGTGACACCTTATCAGATGCCGGATACTAACAGCGGGTGGCATCTTTATATCATCCAGGTAAAAAATCGAGACAGGAAAGAAGTTTTTGAAAAACTCAGAGAAAGAGGAATTGGCGTCAATGTACATTATATTCCGGTATATGAACATCCATATTATCAGGAACATGGATATAAGGGAGTACATTGTCCGGTAGCAGAAGAAGTGTATTCTCATATCATCAGCCTGCCTGTCTTTCCACGGCTTACAGAGGAACAACAGGAGGAAGTGATCAGGGTGGTAAAACAGGAGGTTGAAGAATAGAGGGAAGAAATATAAATTTGAAATAATTTGAAATAAAATAAAAATGGTATGTAAATTATCTAAAGAAACCAGTCAAAATGTTCGATATAATTTACAGTAGGATAGCATAAAATCTCAGGGAAGAGGTAGGATAACATGGTAGTTAATCATAATATGGCATTGATCTGTGAGAGTAGACAGTTACGATGTAATGTGAAGAACATGGAGAAGTCTTCAAAAAAGCTGGCAACAGGTTATAAATTGCTTGGAGCAAATGATGATGCAGCAGGATTACAGATATCAGAAACCATGCGTCATCAGACCAGAGGTCTTAACAAAGCATCCAGAAATTCGCAAGATGGAATTAGTATGCTGCAGACAGCAGATGCAGCATTACAGGAGACACAGGAAGTGTTGGATCGAATGACGGATCTGACAACACAGGCAGCTAATGATATCAATACGGATGCGGATCGTCGTGCAATTCAGGATGAAATCGATCAGTTAAATCAGGAAGTGGATCGTATTGCATATACGACGAATTTTAATCAGCAGTATATATTAGCGGATGGAACTCCGCAGGCAAGACCAGGATACTATATGATACAGACAGGAAGTCTTGCGGGACAGGGAATAGAGATTAAGTTTGTTAATGCGAGCAAAGAGAGCTTGGGTGTGGACAAGGTTGATGTATCATCGCATGCAAAAGCGACAGAATCTATAGCAGTGGTACAGAATGCAATTGAAAAGGCAGCTTCGTTTAGAGATACATTTGGGGCACAACAGGAGCGGTTAGAACACGCATTGCGTGGAACGGATAATACATCAGAAAGTACACAGAGGGCAGAATCAAGTAGACGCGATACCAACATGAATATGGAGATGGTACAATATTCTACAAACCGTATTTTAGTACAGGCATCTCAGAGTATTTTAGCACAGTACAATGATGATGCAAAATATGTGTTGGAAATGTTAAAATAGTGAAATAGAAAGAGATTAGTAGAAGCTGGTCTCTTTTTTATTTTTGATAAGAGAGGAATAGAATATGGTTAGTTTTACTCCGGTACAGTGGCTGCAAACAATTATTTCAAATTGTATGCAGATGATTTCTATAGAAAATGATAGAAAACTATCTGCGATAAATCCAAAAGATTTGAAGAAAATATATGAGAGTTATTCAGAAGAAGAAAAGAATAAAATACATCAATTAATTAGATATCAATTTAATGTCAAAGATTCTGTGTTGATATTATCTTACATAATAAAAGTAATTCAATTGGATGAATTTCAAATGGACGCAGCAAGACAGATTTGTAGGGAAGAGTACGATTGGGTTACACAAATTATGTTGGAGATTCAAGTTGATAAGATTCCATATGAACTCAAATGTAAAATTCACAGAAATAACATAGCAAGCATTTTCAAGGCATTGCAGGAAGAATATACATATATACCTGTCTGTAATAGAAATCATAATAGAATTATGATTATAACAGAACAGTTAACGGAAAATTTGAATCATGCACCGACGAGAATGACTTTTGAAATAGCATATACTCTTCAGAAAAAGTTTGGATTTGATGTTGAAATTATTACTTGTGCAAGTAATGAAAAACTTCCTTTTTATATATGGATAGGCGCGGTGTTTTATAATTCTGGTGAATATGGTTATGTAGAAAAAATTTATAAGGATAGTGTTTTATCGATATATCAGTATCCCTTGCGTGATTGTAATATCAAAGATTATCGCCAGATGCTTTCTAAAATTTATGAATTTAATCCGTTATTTGTGTTTGAAATGGGAGTATGTAATCCAATTGCAGATTTGCCACATATATTTACGACAACAGTAAACCTTAATATGGTAACAGAGGCGCCTGTTTCTGAAGCAGATATATTTGTCAGACATACAAGGTTAGAGGAAAGTATAGAAAATCTTTATGAAAAAAATCTGAACCCGTATCAAAAACAAATATTTATGAATAACAGATTTCCAGCATTGTTTGATACAGATGGCGTAGAATATACAAGACAGGAACTTAATTTACCTGAAGATAAATTTTTGATTGCAATTATTGGAAATCGGCTGGATCAGGAAATAACAGATTCATTTGAGCAGTTTATGAAGAAAATACTGCAAAAGAGCGAAAAGGTTGACTTTGTTATAATTGGTGAAACTAAAGATTTACAAAAACGGTTAGTAAATAATATGTTTGAGAAGCGTATACATTATTTGGGATATTGCCCAAATTTAAAGGGTACGGTTGGTGCATTGGATTTATATCTTAACCCTGAACGTCTAGGAGGCGGTTGGAGCAGTATGATTGCCTTATATGCAGGAATACCGGTTGTGACATTGCCGACAGGTGATGTGGCATATAATGTTTCGGGAGAGTTTGTTGTAAGCAATTATGAAGAAATGTATGAAACTATATGCAGATATATGAGAGACTCAGAGTTTTATAAAGCACAGCAACAGGAAGCAATACAATATGCAAAAGCACATGGAGAAAATAAAGTTATAGATTTTTGTGATGAAATGTTGAAAGGAATTAAGGAGATTCTGTTAAATGATTAATTTTAATGAACCCGTATATGTAGAAAAAGGGATTGGGTATATTACAGAAGCAATTTTGAAATATCGAAGATTGAATGGAGACGGAGAATTTACAAAACTTTGTACTACCTGGTTTCAGGAAAGATACGGAAAAAAGGTTTTATTTACAACTTCGTGTACACATGCGTTGGAAATGGCAGCATTGCTTTGTGATATCCAGCCGGGAGATGAAGTGATTATGCCATCGTTTACATTTGTTTCCACGGCAGATGCATTTGTACTGAGAGGTGCAAAAATTAAATTTGTGGATATACGGCCGGATACCATGAATATAGATGAAACATTGATTGAAAATGCAATTACGGACAAAACAAAGGCAATCGTTCCTGTGCATTATGCAGGAGTGGCATGTGAAATGGATACGATTCTTGATATTGCGAAAAAGAAAAGCCTGTTTGTCATAGAAGATGCGGCGCAGGGAATGATGTCAACCTATAAAGGATGGGCTCTTGGCTGTATAGGTGATTTTGGTACATACAGTTTTCATGAGACAAAAAACTATACCATGGGAGAAGGCGGGCTGATTTTTGTCAACAGGGAGGAATATGTTCATACTGCAGAAATTATCAGAGAAAAAGGAACAAACCGTTCACAGTATTTTAGAGGCGAAATAGATAAATATAGCTGGGTGGATAAGGGATCATCGTATTTGCCGAGTGAATTGAATATGGCATATTTATTGCCACAACTGGAAATTGCAGAGGAGATCAACAACAGGCGACTGATGTTATGGGAGTTATATTACAGCAGGTTACAGGAATTGCAAGAGGAGGGCAAAATCGGATTACCTTATGTTCCGAAGGAATGCCAACATAATGCCCATATGTTTTATATAAAAACTGCAGACCTGGAAGAAAGAACTGAGTTGATCGCATATCTGGGGCAGAATGGAATTAAATCGGTATTTCATTATGTACCGCTACATACATCGATTGCAGGCAGAAAATATGGACAGTTTATTGGGGAAGATCGTTATACAACCAAGGAGAGTGATAGACTGCTCCGGCTTCCTATGTTTTATGCATTAAAGGAAGAAGAAGTAATTTATGTTACGGATAAAATAAAGGAATTTTATAAGGGGCGATAAAATGGGAAAAAAAGTGGCTATATTGCAATCAAATTATATACCGTGGAAAGGATATTTTGACATTATCAATATGGTGGATGAATTTATCCTTTATGATGATATGCAGTACACCAGAAGGGACTGGAGAAACAGAAATAAAATCATGACACCTACAGGGCTGATATGGCTTACTATTCCGGTTGAAAATAAAGGTAAGTTTTATCAGAAGATTAATGAAACGAAAGTGTTGGATCATGAGTGGGTAGATAAGCACTGGCGAAGTATCCAGTATAATTATGCAAAGACAGAATATTTTTCAGAATATGAAGAACGCATTCACAATATTTATGAGGCATGCAGGGAAGAAAGTTATTTAAGTAAAATTAATTATCTGTTTTTAAAAGAAATTTGTGATATTCTGCACATTAATACGAAAATAACCTGGAGTTCGGATTATACGCTGGTTGACGGAAAAACAGAACGTCTGGTAGGCCTTGTAAAGGAAGCAGGGGGAGACTATTATCTTTCCGGACCTGCTGCAAAAGATTATATAGTAGAAAAATATTTTGAAGATGCAGGTATAACACTTGACTGGATGGATTATTCTGGGTACCCACAATACAAGCAGATGTCAAAACAGTTTGAACATGGCGTTTCCATACTAGACCTTATCTTTAATGAAGGTCCTAAAGCATCAGAATATATGAAGAGTTTAAAAAGGTAAGGAGTTATCTATGGCACATAGTGTTGATGATAGGATTTCTATTGTATATATCGGAAATTTACCGGATATGATCCGGATTCTGACAGATTCAAAAAAATTTATGATCAAAGCAGTGGTATGTGAATCTAAAAAGCGAACATTAGAGTTAGAAGATGTGGCACAAAAAGCAAATCTGTCTTTATTTGATGTAAAAAACAAAGCAGAACTGGAATCTGTTTTAATAAAAGAAAATATTTCCGTGGCAGTTATGTATGATTTTGGAATTATTATTCCACAGACGGTAATAGAACAGATAAATATTTTTAATTTCCATCCAGGGAGCCTTCGGACAAACCGTGGAAGTTCGCCATTAAACTGGGCAGTACTTTTAGGGGAAAAGACGACGGAAATGTCCTTGCATAAAATTTCAGCAGAAATTGATATGGGGGAACTGGTATCGACATCTGTCTGCTATTTGGAATATAAAGATACACCCGGAACTCTCAGAAAGAAACTTGAACAGCGTATTCCGGATATGCTGACAGATTTATATGAATACTTAAAAGGCAATCGGCATGGAAAGTTGATAGAGGAAGGCATATACCGGAGAAGAATTGAGGAGAAAGATTATACAATAAATCCGGAAACAGATACCCTGTTGCAGGTAAATGCAAAGATACATTCACAGGCAGAGTACAAGGGCGCGATAGTGGAGTGCAATGGGGAGAAAATATATATTAAGTGCTGGGGGGATTTTGAGAAAGTGTTTGGTTCAAATGATGCTGCAGTAATATAACATGGCATTCGGAAGCAGTTTATCTGTAAAGAATGTTTCGAAATAGTATTATGATTCATTGAAATAAATATATTATTTTAGGCGGAAATGGATTTATAGGACGGAATCTGTGCGATTATATTGTCAGACAGGGACATGAAATAGAAGAACAAAATAATATTTTAAAGATGCAATTAGAAGTTATAGATAAAAAAGATGAGCATATCAGATGTTAGATATTTGGTATGCTTTTTTTTAATATGGAGCAGCTCACAGCTGCTCCCAATACTCTCCGAACTTCTCCTCCGTCATCCCCTTCCCGATCATCCGATACAGCTCCATCTGTTTTGGAATCAGAGCACTGTAAACAGACTCCTCATAATCCGGCACCTCCAGGATAACCGTTTTTTCTAATTCTTCGCAGAAAGAATAGGAAGGCTGGAACCCCCGGAGTTTTGCAAAGTACAGCGTTTCATACAGATAGGTATGGAGAAAATACAGCTTGATCTCGTCATAATATTCCTGAAAAAATGGGGTTTCTTTCATAAAATTCCAGACTGCAAGCTGGACATCAGCATGCATCTTTAAGGTTTCTTCCTGTTTCATATCATTTCGCATGGTTCCGGCATCGTTTTGCCTGTAATAATAGTAGGCATCGTTTAAGATCACGATTTTATCTGCAAAATATAAAAGAGGGTATACAAAAAGCGGCTCCTCATAAATGACATGTTCTGCGTAGGAGGTATGAGCCTTTTTCAGCAGATCATGTCGGTAAAGTTTATTCCAGCAGCCATAAGTAACTTTTTCTGAGATCAGAAATTTTTTGCGTTCACTGACAGAAGAAATTTTAATCACTTCCGGTGTAACATTCCGACCAGAGTCTACGGCACCCAGACGGTCTGTATAGTAAAAATATTCAAACTGGATGATATCAGCATCCGATTCTTTTGCTTTTTCATAAGTTTCCAATAGAAAATTATCAGCAACAAAATCATCTGCGTCAACAAATGCAATATATTCACCCGTTGCGTACTGCAGGGCAATATTTCTTGCGCCGCCCTGACGCATATTTTCCTCAAGCTTTAAGATCATAATACTTTCCGGGTAGGCGCGTTCAAATTCCTGCAGCATGTTCCAGGTAGAACCGTCGTCCGTAGAAGCATCGTCTACAAAAATCAGCTCAATCTGACTGATCCCGATTGTCTGCTGTACAAGTGACATAAAACATTTCGGAAGATATTTTGTTGCGTTGAAACATGGGATAATGACACTTACTTTTTTCATAGATCAAAATTCTCCTGATAAAAAGGTTGCATATGGTATAATATACAAAAATGGTATACTATTAATTTATCACAATAAAAAAGAATGGACAATATCAGTATAAAAAAACAGGGAGGTATCAATGGCTGGAAATATAGCGATCGGTATACAGGATTTCTCAACGATCATCCAGGGAAACTATTTTTATATAGATAAAACGCCTTTTATTAAAGAATGGTGGGACTGTGGGGACAGTGCGACTCTGATTACCCGTCCACGTCGTTTTGGGAAAACGCTTACAATGAGTATGGTGGAGCAGTTTTTCTCCATAGATTATGCAGGCAGATCGGATCTGTTTGAACATCTGGCAATCTGGAAAGAAGAAAAATACCGTAATCTGCAGGGAACCTATCCGGTCATCAGTCTGTCATTTGCGAATATCAAGGAACCGACTTATGAGCTTACAAGGCAGAAAATATGCCAGTTACTTTCAAAATTATATACGGAGCATGTTTACATTTTGGAAAGTGGAATCCTGCGCGGGTCGGACATCACATTTTTTCAAAGAATGCTGACAACATCAGAGAACATGAATGATGTGGATGCAACACTTGCCTTATATCAGCTGTCGAGTTTTCTTTATCAGTATTACGGTAAGAAAAAGGTGATCATTTTACTGGATGAATATGATACGCCGATGCAGGAAGCATTTGTGGATGGTTATTGGGATCAGCTGGTGTGCTTTACCAGAAGCCTGTTTAATTCCACGTTTAAGACGAATCCATGGTTGGAACGCGGAATTATGACTGGAATTACGAGAGTCAGCAGGGAGTCTATTTTTTCGGATCTGAATAATTTGAAAGTAGTTACCACCACATCGGATGAATATGCCACTGCATTTGGATTTACAGAAGAAGAAGTATTTGATGCATTGGATCGGTTTCAGGTTGGAGAAGAGAAAGAAAAGGTAAAATTGTGGTATGATGGATTTATTTTCGGAAATCATAAAGATATTTATAATCCTTGGTCTATCTTGAATTTTATAGATACAAAAACTTTTCAGGCGTTTTGGGCAAATACAAGTGCAAACAGTCTTGTCGGTAAGTTGATCCGCGAGGCGGGGCATAGTATCAAAGAGCAATTTGAATTATTACTGCACGGAGAAAGCATCAGATCCGTCATTGATGAACAGATCGTATATAATCAGTTAAACGGAAGTGAGCGTGCAATCTGGAGTATGCTTCTGGCGAGCGGATATTTAAAGGTGCTTCATTATGAGAAATATGATGAGATCCCAGAGGGGACGCAGCCAAAGTATGAACTGGCACTGACGAATCTGGAAGTAAATCTGATGTTCCAGAACATGATACATGCCTGGTTCGATGATGCAGAACAGGAATATAATGATTTCATCAATGCTCTGCTGGAAAACGATGTGGATGCCATGAACGAATATATGAATGGTGTAGCACTGCGTACTTTCAGCAGCTTTGATACAGGAAAGCAGCCATCTGTATCAAAACCGGAGAAGTTTTATCACGGATTTGTATTAGGACTTCTGGTAGATTTACAGGATCATTATTATCTGACTTCCAATCGCGAAAGCGGGTTTGGCAGATATGATGTCATGATAGAGCCGAAACAGCCGGCGGAACGAGATGCATATATAATCGAATTTAAGGTATTTAATGCACGCAGAGAGAAAAATCTTGAAGATACAGTAGAAACGGCTTTGGCACAGATCAGAGAAAAAAAGTATGTTGAAAATTTAGTGGAACGTGGGATTTCCAAAGAACATATCCACTGTTATGCATTTGCATTTGAAGGAAAGACAGTCCTGATCGAATCGGCTGCTGATCATCCACAGAATGCCGAAAATTGATAAAAAGTAAAATTCAGGATACACATATATATATTTCAGTAAAATTTGAATTACACAGGAGAACAACCACATGTTATCAGTCTGTATCATCACCAAAAACGAAGAACACAATATAGAGCGCTGCCTTAAATCTTTCCAGAACACCGGATTTGAGCTGATCGTAGCGGATACTGGATCGTCAGATCAGACAAAAAAAATTGCTGCAGAATACACCGATCATATCTATGATTTTCCATGGTGCGATGATTTTTCCGCAGCAAAGAATTTTGCAGTTTCAAAAGCAGCATATCCGTATGTAATGGTCATTGACAGCGATGAATATTTACAGAAGATCGATATGCCGGAGTTAGAAAAACTGATTGCTGCACATACAGGCGAAGTTGGCAGGATACAAAGGATCAACATTATTTCCGGAAAAGACGGCAAGCAGGAGAATAAGGAATGGATTAACCGTATTTTCTCAAAAGAAAAATTTCATTATACAGGAAGAATCCATGAACAGGTGACTGCATATGACGAAAAAGAATATCTTACATACAAAGCACCGGTTGTGATCGGGCATACAGGCTATGATCTGCCACAGGCAGAGAGGAAGAAAAAGGCGTTGCGCAACATCCATTTGTTGGAGCAGGAGTTAAAGAGCTTAGGATGGGATGCAAATGCGCATGCAGATGAGCTGGAGCAAAACATAAAGCATTCCAAATCGCAAAAGATAATGCCGACACAAAACATTGCGGATTTAAAGAAAATGGAGCAGATCCCGTATCTTTTATACCAGCTTGGAAAAAGTTATTATATGGCAGAAGATTATAATGAGGCATGTTTCTGGTTTGCCCATGGTTTAAGCTATGATCTTGAACCAAAGTTAGAGTATGTGATCGATATGGTGGAAACCTATGGCTATGCACTGATCAACAGCGGACATGCAGGGGAGGCACTTTTCTTTGAAAACATTTATGAAGAATTTGGAAACAGTGCGGATTTCCAGTTTCTGATGGGACTGATCTATATGAATAATGCTATGTTTGATGCCGCAGTGGGAGAATTTTTAAAAGCGGTAAAACACCGCGACTGCCGGATGGCAGGGGTAAATTCCTATGCAGCATATTATAATGTGGGTGTTATCAATGAATGTCTGGGAAAAATCAGTGAGGCGAAGTATTATTATCAGAAATGTGGCGGTTATGAGCCGGCGGTAAAACGTTTGAAACTATTGTAGTCAGCCTGTTGTAGATAGTATACGCAGGAATGGAGAAGAGAATGGGAATATATTTAAATCCGGGAAATGAAGAATTTCAGAAAGCACTTAATTCCAAGATATATGTGGATAAAACCATGCTGATTTCTGAAATGAATCAGAATCTGAATACCGAACATCAGAATATATGCGTAAGCAGACCTCGCCGTTTTGGAAAATCTATGACTGCAAATATGCTTGTAGCTTATTATAGCAAGGGATGTGATTCGAAAAGCATGTTTGCGGATTATAAGATTGCACAGGATGAAAGTTTTGAGGCAAATCTGAATAAATATAATGTCCTTCATGTCAATATGCTTGACTTTCTTAGCCGTGCGCAGACAGTGGACGGAATGATCGATTACCTGCAAAAGAGGCTTTTGTGGGATATCAGGCGGGAATACGGAGATGTAGACTGTTTTGACCGGGAAGATCTTATTGATGTATTAGAGAACATCTATAGTCAGAAAAAACAGAAATTTATCATCATTATCGACGAGTGGGATTGCATATTTCGAAAGTATCCGGGGGATGATGAAGCGCAGAAAAAATATCTGGATTTCTTGCGCCTGTGGATGAAAGATAAGCCATATATTGCGTTGGCTTATATGACGGGAATACTGCCGATTAAAAAGTATGGCGAGCATTCAGCTCTCAATATGTTTGACGAATATTCCATGACCAATCAGCGTGAACTTGCTGAATTTACCGGGTTTACGGAAGAGGAAGTTCAAAGTCTGTGTGTGTCATATGGTATGCCTTATGACAGGATGAAACAGTGGTACGATGGATATGATTTAAAGGGCATTCAGATCTATAATCCAAGATCAGTAGTCATGTCATTGCTGGGACATGATTTTGACAGTTATTGGACGAAGACGGAGACCTATGAGGCACTAAAAAAATATATCCAGATGGACATGTATCACTTGAAGGCGTTAATCACACAGCTTATATCAGGCAGCCATATAAGGATTAATCCGGATAAGTTTCAGAATGATATGTCCACATTTGCGAGCGTAGATGATGTATTTACGCTTTTAGTGCATTTGGGATACCTGACCTACGATTTTGAGAACAAGACTGTTTCTATTCCAAACCAGGAGGTGCAGAAAGAGTTTATTAACTGCATAGAGGATGGCGGATGGGAACCGGTCATGGATGCGATTCGTAATTCTGAAACACTGCTTCAGGCAACTATAGATGGAAAAGAAGAATATGTTGCGGAAATGATCGAGCAGGTGCATCAGGAAAATATATCCATTTTAAAGTATAATGATGAAAACTCTATGTCATGTGTGCTTTCGCTGGCATATTATGCTGCAAGAAAAGATTATGTGATGTATCGGGAACTCGCCGGGGGAAAGGGATTTGCAGATATCGTGTTTATTCCGAGAAAGTTTAGAGATGTGCCGGCGATCGTGGTGGAATTAAAATGGGATAAATCCTCAGATGCAGCGATTGCACAGATAAAAAAGAAGCAGTACATGCAGAGCCTGAAAGATTATCATGGACAAGTGATTCTTGCTGGAATCAATTACGACAGCACAGATTCCACAAAGGATGATTATAAAAGGCATAGCTGCAGTATAGAAAAAATAAATCTATAAAAAGTACAGGAGACCACCATGCAGACAACCATCATTTACATCACCGGTGTCTACGACACCCTCGACTTATTCACCCAGGAACTGAAAAATGCCTTTGAATCCATGGGATATGCTTCCTTTACCTATGATGCCCGTCTCGAAGAGGTGAGCAAGCAGGCGCTGATCGAATGTATCGGAGATGGTGCAAAAAAAGATCAGAGGTTTTTCTGTGTGACGTTTAATAACCTGGGATATAATCTGTCACTTCCGGCAGGCATGACCGGAACAGGGATGCTTTTGAAGCAGGACATTTTCCAAAGTACAGCAGGATCAAAAAGAGCAGGTTCTGCGGAAGAAGAGCCAAATCTCTGGGAAACTTACAATATTCCATATATCAATATCCTGATGGATCATCCGTTTCACTATGAAAAACCACTGCAGAATGCACCGGCAACATCTATTGTGTTGTGCACGGACCGCAACCATGTCCGGTATATCCGCAGATATTTTAAAAATATCCGGTATACGGATTTTCTGCCACATGCCGGGGTGGAACTTGGCAGCAGGCATAAGCCGCTTGCGGAGCGTGGAATTGATGTTTTATATGCCGGGGCATTGCCGATCTACACAGTTGCGAAGATGATACCGGATCTGTCATCCATCCCGGAAGTCGATGGAGAGGAGATGGCACAGGCTGTGCTGTCAGAACTGGTGCATCATCCTGACCGGACAACAGAGAATGTGATAGAAGAATATTTAAAATATAAGCGGAATGATATTTCAGAACAGCGTATTCATGAGATCATCGTGCAGATGCGTTTTATTGACTCGTATGCCACGTCATTTTTCCGTGAACAGGCTGTCCGTATTCTGGTGGAAAACGGAATACGGGTAACGGCATATGGAACAGGCTGGGATCAGTGTGAGTGGAGTGACAATCCGTATCTGGTGTATGGTGGAAAAGTACTTGCGCCGGAAATATTGCCACTGATGAACGATAGCAAGATTGTCCTGAATACGATGACCTGGTTTAAAGCCGGAGCACATGACCGTATTTTTAATGGAATGCTTGCGGGGGCAGCAGTTGTGACGGATGATTCCACTTATCTACGAAGAGAATTTACGGATGGAAAAGAGCTTGTGATGTTTTCAAGAAATGAGATCCGTACCCTGCCGGAACGTGTATTTGATCTGTTCGGACACATGCAGTCCACACAAAGGATGGCAGACTGTGGATATCAGTCAGCAAAAGAGCATCATACGTGGAAAAGCAGAGCGGAGTGGATACGGGAAGCCTGGATGTAGAGCGGAGGTTCTCATTCCCTCCCTGCAACAGGTTTTACATACAGATGAAAACGTTATTTTGGCTGACACGGCACAGGAATGGAGATTATTATGCACATATTAATGTATCGCTGGAAAGCTTATAATTACAGAGACATAGAGCAGACTTTTTTATTACTGGGGCATACGGTGGATAATATCGAACAGTATCTTGGCAATTATGATATCGATCCGGAATTTGAAAAAATCATTGAAAACAAACTGCGGGAAACGCACTATGATATGGTATTTACGGTCAATTATTTTGCACTGATCTCGAATGTCTGCCAGAAAATGGGGATAAAATATGTATCCTGGAGCTGTGATAATCCGCTGATCAGCATGTATCATGAGTCTATTTTTCATCCGTGTAATTATATATTTACCTTTGATAAGACAAACTATCTGGAATTCCGGGAGATGGGAGTGGAACATATCTGGTATCTGCCACTTGCTGTGGATACGGACCGGATGGATACGGTAATTGCAAATTCACCGGAAATACAGAAATATAAAGGAGACATTGCGTTTGTCGGAAGTCTTTATGAACGGAACTCTTATGATAAGATAAAAAGCAGGCTGCCGGAATACCTGCGCGGATATTTTGATGCTGTGATTGAGGCACAGTTAAACATTAGCGGTGCAAATATAGTGGAACCTATGCTGACCACAGACATTTTAGAAAAACTGCAGGAATATTTTGAACTGGAAAAATCAGAAGGGTCGTTTTCGGATCTTGGACTGATCTTTCAGACAACCGTACTTGGATTTAAAATTGCGGAAGTGGAGCGCAGACGTGCATTGATCGAACTGTCAAAACGTTATCATGTCAATGTGTACAGTAACAGTGATGTAAGTGATATGCTGCGGATTCAGTACTGTGGTTCGGTTGATTACTGGAGTGAGCTGCCTCAGGTTTTTCGTATGTCAAAGATTAATCTGAATTTTACGATTCCGAATATCAAGAGCGGCATACCACTCAGGGTATGGGATGTGCTTGGGGCAGGAGGCTTTCTGATGACAAATTATCAGGCGGAAATACCATATTATTTTAAAGAGGGGGAAGACCTGGTATGCTTTGACGGAATCAATGATCTTTGTGAAAAAGCAGAATATTATCTGGCACATGAGGAAGAACGTCTGGCAATCGCAGAAAATGGTTATCGAAAAGTAAGGGAGCATCACAATTATATAGAGAGAATAAATACGATGCTGGATATTATAGAAGAAAATGAAAATCAGGAAAATGATATATAGTACATGATCAGTGCGAAAGATGCATAATCTGAAGTTGCATCTGGGATATTGGAATATTAAACGGACACTACAGAAAAGCTGTAAGTGTCCGTTTAGCAATATCTGTCTAACATCATTCCGGAATAAACGGAGGTCAGGTAAGGGCAGGAAAAATTCTTATGACCTGGTTTTTTGTAAGTGATCATCGTTTTGCTTGCATAATTTAACGGGTCAACAGAGACGGTTCCGGCGGTCGTTCCGAGATCGTTTTTAAACTTATTTAATGTTGCAAAGCATTCTTTTGCATCCGCGGAAGTAACTGCATCCGTCAGAAGATGTGTATCGACCTTGATGGCACCGTCATCTGAAAGTTTTAATCCATACGACTCAAATTCATTGTAATAAGGTTTTACCACCTGTGTAAAATCGCGCCGCAGTTTATCTGCTTCCTGTGTGCTGTCATAGCGATAGCTTAACTGGATCAGATTGTTGTATACATTTACCAGAGACTGGACATTGTCTACAATGGAGTCAGCTGTTGTTTTAAAGCCGATCTGTACAGGGTTTGCCTGGGAGCTTGGTTTATTCAGTGTCAGTTCAAAAGCATTGTTGACAGTAAAAGTATTTGACAGAGATGCATGCTCCGTACCGTTTAATAAGAAAGAAGAATTACTCGCTGTCTGGGTAACACAATCAATACCGAGTGTCTGCATTGCTTTTGCGGATGCATGATCGGAACTTGGGGTAACTTCAAACAGATAGGACTGACCGTCTGCAAGACCGGTCTGACTTGAAGTTAAACGCAGGGCAATCTTGTTACTGGCATTTTTGGCAAGATCGGCATGAATCCCGGCACCTGAAGAATTGACCAGGCGTGCAAGCTTTTCAAGAATATGCTGGTTGTCATCATTTCTGCTTACGGTATACTGAAACTCATATGAACTTAAATCAGTTGATATATCGAATGTGTAAGTACCTGTTTTGAAATCGCATTCATCAGGGTAAAGAAACTTTCCGACATTGATCTGTGGGGCTGCAAGCTGTTTTACCTCCACATCAAAATGCAAAGAATTATCGAGACTCTGATCCTCACCAATGTAGGTAACATTGACAGAAGATTCGTCGGAAGACTTTGCAACTTTTTTGTTGAATACATTTTCAATCCCCTCGTCGTTGTCAGAAAGGGCAGCGATTACATTCTGGATCGAACGGGTATGTTCTTTCAGGTCAATCGCAAATTTTTTCACATCCGTGGAATCTGGAATTTTATACAGAGGAGTATCTTTATTTGTTTTTACAATCTGATTATAGACAGCACGAAGCTGACTCTTCTTATGGGTATCATAACGCGATACCTTCGAAGTGCCATAAGTGCTTAAATAATAATGATAGGCACTGTCAATAGCAGCCAAGAAAACCCCTCCTTTCTTCCATGAAATATATACATTTATCAGGTTATAGGACAGCATCCTTGCCGCCTGACATGATAAATGTGGGGATTTTAATTATATTTTTAAAGATTCTTTAAAAGTATTTCGGTCTAACTATATAAAAATATTATACCATTTGAGAAAAAAATGTGAAATAGGAAAAAATAATCAAAAAGGTTTAAAAGGGTATAATATACAAAAAAAGATTGACGGAAACAAGTGGATATGATATAGTAGACAGGCGATGGAAGTAGGTCTTTTTTTTATGCCTTTTTTTAAGGACTGTCGCTGATCCTTAAAAAACGTCTCACTACGGAGACCGGGGCAGAAAAAAGCACAAAGAATTTTAATGGAGGTGGAAGTTGTGCGCACAAAAATAACATTGGCATGTACGGAATGCAAAAACCGTAACTACAACATGACAAAAGACAAAAAAGCTCATCCTGACAGGATGGAAACCAAAAAGTATTGCAGATTCTGCAAGACCCATACGTTACACAAAGAAACCAAATAAGACGCGCGTGGCAAAGGAGTGAAAAAATGGGAGAAACCGAGAAGTTAGACAAGGCTCCAAAAGAGAGCTGGTTTACCGGTCTTTCGGCTGAATTCAAAAAGATTATTTGGCCGGAGAAACAATCACTTGTAAGACAGACCACAGCGGTTATTGCTGTATCCGTTGTATTAGGTCTTATCATCGCGCTTTTGGATTTCGCAATTCAGTATGGCGTTGATTTCCTTGTTGGTTTTAATTTTTAATGGAGGCAGAGTGATTTATGGCAGAGGCACACTGGTATGTTGTTCATACCTACTCAGGATATGAGAATAAGGTAAAAGCGAACATTGACAAGACAATTGAAAACAGACATCTGGAAGATCAGATCTTAGAGGTCCGCGTTCCGATGCAGGATGTTGTCGAAATGAAAAATGGCGCAAAAAAATCCGTATCAAAGAAAATGTTTCCGGGATACGTTCTTATCAATATGGTTATGAATGACGACACATGGTATGTTGTCAGAAATACCCGTGGTGTTACCGGATTTGTTGGTCCGGGAAGCAAGCCGGTTCCGCTTACCGATATGGAAATGAAACCTTTGGGAATCAAGAAAGAGAACATTGAAGTTGACTTTACAGAGGGAGACACCGTTGTGGTTACCGGAGGTGTCTGGAAAGACACTATCGGAGTGATCCAGGCGATGAATCACGGAAAGCAGAGTGTGACGATCAATGTTGAATTGTTCGGCCGCGAGACGCCGGTAGAAATAAGTTTCGCAGATGTAAAACTTAACAATTAAAGCACAGACCAGGATCTGTGCGCAGGCATGAGATTATGCCTGAAACATTGGATTAAGGAGGCAATTCCAAATGGCAAAGAAAGTAGAAGGATATATCAAATTGCAGATTCCTGCTGGCAAGGCTACACCTGCTCCTCCAGTTGGACCTGCTCTTGGACAGCATGGCGTTAACATCGTTGAATTTACAAAACAGTTCAACGCAAGAACCGCTGATCAGGGAGATCTTATCATCCCTGTAGTTATTACAGTATACGCAGACAGAAGCTTCAGCTTCGTTACAAAGACACCGCCTGCTCCTGTATTAATCAAGAAAGCCTGCAACATTAAATCTGGTTCTGCAACACCGAACAAGACAAAGGTTGCTACACTTTCCAAAGCAAAATTACAGGAAATCGCAGAATTAAAAATGCCTGACTTAAATGCAGCATCTTTAGAGGCAGCTATGAGCATGATCGCTGGTACTGCAAGAAGTATGGGTGTTACAGTGGAAGAATAGAATTTGCAAAAACAGCAAATTCATTGGAAGAATGCAAGAACGGCATTCTTCTGAGAAATTCTGCAAAAATTAACGATATTTATTAACGATTATGTGGGAGGGCCCTCTCCCGATAATACCACCAGGAGGTTTTTTAGAATGAAAAGAGGAAAGAAATATCAGGAAGCTGTGAAAAGTTTTGATAAGGCTGCTCAGTACGATGTTGCTGAAGCAATCAGCCTGGTAAAGAAAAACGCAACAGCTAAATTTGATGAGACAATCGAACTTCACATCAGAACAGGTTGTGATGGACGTCATGCAGAGCAGCAGATCCGTGGTGCAGTTGTATTACCACACGGAACTGGTAAATCAGTTAAAGTTTTAGTATTCGCAAAAGGAACCAAGGTTGATGAAGCACAGGCAGCAGGCGCTGATTACGTAGGCGGCGAGGAGCTGATCCCGAAGATTCAGAACGAGGGATGGTTAGACTTCGATGTTGTTGTTGCTACACCGGACATGATGGGCGTTGTTGGACGTCTTGGTCGTGTACTTGGACCGAAAGGTTTAATGCCAAACCCGAAGGCTGGAACAGTAACTATGGATGTTACAAAAGCTGTTAACGACATCAAAGCTGGTAAGATTGAATACAGATTGGACAAAACAAACATTATCCACGTGCCAGTTGGAAAAGCTTCTTTTACAGAAGAACAGTTAAGCGACAACTTCCAGACCCTTATGGGTGCGATCAACAAAGCAAAACCTGCAAGCTTAAAAGGTCAGTATGTTAAGAGTGCAACTCTTGCATCTACAATGGGACCTGGTGTAAGATTAAACGTAGTTAAAATTACACAGTAAAAGCAGAAAATTGTTGACAACCATAATATACAATGTTATAATGCATATCGTTGAGCCGGTTTTCCGGTACTCAGCGATTTGCATATATGCCGAAGACAGCAGGTGCCATATGGCGTAAACGTAAGACGACCTGCCGAGGGGATCTTTATCAAGATTTTTTTGACCGTATCTCTCTGTCTTTGCAGGGAGTTTTTTATTGCAGATTTTAATCTGAATAAAGCGGTTTTATATACCTCAAGTCTTTTATGCAGCAGCAGTGAGAAAATCACTGTGATCCGGCGGATTATCCGTCGGCAAAATAATAAAAGGAGGTGCACGATTCGTGGCAAAAGTAGAACTCAAACAGCCTATCGTACAGGAAATTTCTGAAAACATCAAAGATGCACAGTCGGTCGTAGTAGTTGACTACCGTGGACTTACCGTAGCAGAAGATACTCAGTTACGTAAAGCATTAAGAGAAGCTGGTGTTACTTACAAAGTATACAAAAATACTTTAGTAAGCCGTGCAGTAGAAGGTACTCAGTTCGAAAGCTTAAGAGACGTTCTTGAAGGACCGAATGCTTTCGCTATCTCTACTGAGGATGCAACAGCTCCGGCAAGAGTTTTAGCTAAGTTCGCTAAAACAGCTCCTGCTCTTGAAATCAAAGCAGGTGTTGTTGAGGGTACTTATTATGATGAGGCAGGCATGAAGGCTGTCGCAGCAGTACCATCAAGAGAAGAACTTCTTTCCAAATTACTTGGAAGCTTACAGTCTCCGATTACCAACCTTGCTCGCGTTCTCAATCAGATCGCAGAAAAAGGCGGTGCGGCAGATGCAGCAGTAGAGGCTGCTCCGGCAGAAGAAACAGCAGCTGCAGAAGAACCAGCAGAGACACCGGCAGAGTAATCTATCCGGCGGCTGGATGAAACAGTATATGGGCACGGCAGGAGAGACTGACCGGTGCGACAATAAATTATAATGGAGGAAAATTATAATGGCAAAATTAACAACAGCAGAATTTATCGATGCTATCAAAGAGTTAAGCGTATTA
>ULVK01053392.1_pt1 | contig 167628 bp, 148 predicted proteins | sample 1959311 | NCBI WGS metagenome assembly ULVK01 (sample SAMEA4835783, study PRJEB28245) | human gut metagenome | biome: gut microbiome; material: fecal sample | place: Denmark | collected 2008 | reverse complement strand
ATATAAAAAGGAGAATTTATGGCTTTTAAGACACGAAAAAAAGAAGAGTTTTCATATTCATCACCTCAAGAGATGTATCAAGATAATAAACTAAAAAAAATAATGGGACCATTAGATTATCAAGCAGTAATGCTGGATAAGTATATAGAAAATTATGATGAAAAGACGTTGGCATTAGAATTACCGACGGGAAGTGGTAAAACTTTAGTGGGATTATTAATAGGCGAATACAGAAGACGTAAAAATAAAGAAAAGGTGGTGTTTTTATGTCCTACCAATCAATTAGTTAATCAAGTGGTTGAACAATCAAATTTAAAATATGGATTAAAAGCAATTGCTTTCTGTGGAAAACAAAAGGAATATTCGCCAAAAGATAAGAGTAGTTTTCTAATGGCAGAAGCTATTGGGGTTACAACATATAGTTCGTTTTTTGCATTACATTCTTTTTTTGAGGATGTAGATGTCATAATAATGGATGATGTGCATTCTTGTGAAGATTATATTATGTCAAATTGGACTATTCAGATTGATGGTCAAGGTACAACTTTTATTGAAATAGCTGAATTATTAAAACCATTTATTAGCGAAACAGATTATAAGTATTTATTAGAGGATGAATATATTCCAGAAGTTGCATCATGGTGTAATATGTTGCCTATGCCTTTAATATTAAATAAACTAGATGAACTTCAATCAATTTTGCAACAAGGCATAGAAGGTGGTTCTTCAAATTATTATGCATATTTGAGAATGTCTGAAAACTTGAAAGAGTGTAATATATATATTGCAAATAGAAAAATTCTTATACGTCCTTGGATAGCACCAACTATGTCCTTTAAACCATTTGTAGATGCAAAACAAAGAATATTGATGTCTGCAACACTAGGAAGAAGTGGTGAATTAGAAAGAATTACAGGTATTGAAAAAATCTTTCGTTTGCCAATAGTAAATGATTGGGACAAAAAAGGATTGGGAAGAAAATTTTTTGTTTTTCCGGATTTATCATTGGGAAAAGATGAACAGTGGAATATAATTGCAGCACTTCAAAATTTGTGTAAAAAAAGTGTCTTTCTGGTTCCCGATTCTCAATCGGTAGATGCTATTAAACAATTTTATGAAGATAATTTAAACGACACAAAAGTTTTTGATGCAAAGGATATAGAAGAATCTAAACAATCATTTGTAGATAGCCCTGCTGCAACAGTTATTTTAGCAAATCGTTTTGATGGTATAGATTTTTCTGATGATGAGAGTAGATTGCTATTTATTTGGAATTTACCTAAAACGACTAATTTACAGGAAAAGTTTTTAATTACTAGAATGGGAGCTTCAAAACTATATGCAGAAAGAATACGAACGAGGATAATTCAGGCTGTGGGTAGATGCTCAAGAAATCCTAGTGATTATTCTATTGTTTGTGTAATAGGGGATACAATTCAGAATGATTTAACTAAAAAGGAAAAAATTAAGCAATTTGCGCCAGAACTGAGAGCAGAAATTCAATTTGGTTTGGAAAATTCTATGGATTATTCAAATGTGAATGATGTGTTGGAACAAGCTGAAGATTTTTTGAATAGAACTGCAGTGTGGCAAAGAGCGGAAGAGGATATAGTACAATTAAGAAATGAATATTGGAACGAAGAAAATAATGCAGAAGAGCAGATAAATCAAAAGCTACATCAATCGGCAATTCTTGAATTGAAATTTCAATATTCGTTATGGAAAAAAGATTATAAATCAGCATATGAATATGCTAATAATATTGTTCAAAATTTAAATGCACCTGCGCTAAATGGATATAAATGTTTTTGGAATTATATGACGGGATGTATGGCGTATTACTTATTTAAAGATGGACAAGCAGAGTATAAGACATCAGGCATACAGTGTTTATCGGATGCAGTAAAAGAAAATATGGGAATAAGATGGTTGCCTGGCTTATCGGAAAAATTGTTTTTTGCTAAAAGTGAAGATGTTAAAGATACAGATTTTTTCGTTGATTGCATTGAAAAGATAGAAAGTATTTTTACATTATTGCCAACATTGCAAAAAACAGAGAAAAAAATTGAAAGTATTTTAAGGGATTTAAATTCGTCCAATGGAAATGAATTTGAAAGAGGTCATAAAGGATTAGGAGAATTGTTGGGATTTATCTCAGAAAATCCTAATAGTACAGGTGCCCCTGATCCATATTGGATAATTAATGAAAATAATTTAGTCGTTTCAGAAGATAAAATTTATGAGGAAAAAGAACAGGTAAAAAAAGTACCGATATCTGATGTTAGCGAGGCTGGAAGACATAAAGCATGGATTGTTGAACACGAGAAAAGAATAACGAAAGGCGCTAATGTATATACAATTCTAATTACTAACTCGGATGGGATTGATGATGAGGCTCGTATATATGCTGATGATATATATTATGTGAATAGAAAAGAATATGTTGACTGGGCAGTTAAAGCACTTACAGTCATTCGAAGCGTATGGAACACGTTTTCAGGTGAAGGGGAGAGCGAATGGAGAGAAGCGGTTCACAAAGAATTTATAATAGCAGGAATAACTCCTAAAGATTATTTGAATTTTGTATGTAATAAGAAGCTTAAAGATATATAAATATTTGTCGCTTATTGTTTTATTTGGAACTTGGCTGAGTTGCATAAAGTTAAAATTTGAAACCAAAGGATTTGTTAAAAACATTGAGCTTGATGGAGGTGCTGTGATGAACAGTCTGATTGTAACTTATATGTGGGTTCAGATGGAATGTCCTACGGGTGTATGTGGGGTTTGTAGCCAGATGCTTACATGAAATCAAACAGACGAGAGAATAATAAAACGTAAATAAACGAAACTACACCTAGAGTTTTAACCTCTGACCCCCGCCAATAGATTATTATAAAAAGTCCGAGATATGTCTCGGACTTTTTGTCGACTAGTGAATGATCTTGCGGCTGGCGAACCATTTCGATGAGTCTTTAGATTCCAGAGCCGGTAATGAGCCCTTATAGGGCTAGAACAAACCACCGGTTAAGCCGTTGGTTCTGATTGTTCTTTGGGAGATTTTATGGCTAAGGTATTGAAGATTTATGATGAACAAATAGCACTTTTGAAAGGAAACTAATATTAAAAATCTATGAAACTCTAATAAATTAATAACTAATTTAATATTTGATATTCAATGTCAGATAAGAAGTCGGGTTTCAGATCCATGTATATCTCATTATTTAAAGGCACATGAATATATTCCATTATGGGGCTTAATATTATATTAACATTAGGAACAATCAGCAATTTTTATAAAGTTATGAATAAAAAAGAAAAACAGGAGACATCAAAAATATTTAAAATATAAGATAATGAACTTGAAAATATTTTGATAAAATATATATTGCAATGTAAACACAAAGGAGTTATATATGTCTAAACAAAAAGATAAAAAGATAGTTTTTTCGGAAGAAATAGATAGCAGCATTAATGGTATTGCACTGGGAACAGCATTTGTTATGCTATCTATATTTGTTGTTTATTTTAAGATATTTAATAATACAATAGCAGAAAAATTTATAGCAGTTATTCTTTTGGAATTGGGAATAGCTGGAACTTTAACTGAAATAGGGCGGATAAAGAAGGAAGATATAAAAGGGCTGGATGATTTAATTGTTGGGGTATTATTAACAGTTGTTTCTGTTGTTGTTATTTTAAAGTTTCGAAATGTAGCATTAAATATTGGTTTATTTATAGTACTGTTACTAGGTTCGTATGGAATGATTAGAGGAATATTAGAAATTCTCTATTCATTAAAGCTTCAAAGAAGAAAGAGTAATAATGTTAAAATAGAAATTATGAAGATTGTTGTAGCTGTAACTGAATTCATTTCATTAATAGTTGTGATTTTACAACTTGTAAAGGAATTAGTATAGATAAACAAGTTAATCTGTATTTACAATTTGTCAAGAATTTATTATGAAGATGCTGAATATATAAATACTGATGATATTGTTTTGTCAGAGAGGTTATATTTTAAATAAATTATTATTTTGAGTACATGTAATTAGGAAAATGATGAATTTTTATATTGAAAATAAAAACACAAAATACGTTGATAAATTAAAAAAACAATGATATATTATATTTGTATGAGAGATAAAAACGAGTAATGTGTTTATAAATTTGGAGGTAGACATGAAACTTCTTCGTATTACAGCGGAAGGATTGCCGTTATTTAAAGAAAAACTGGACTTATCATTTTACGCACAGCAGAGAGTGTCTGAAGAGCAAAAGAATATTCTATATCCATTATTTTCAAATATTTATGTGAATTCTGCAACAGGCTTTATTGGCATTAATGCGTCTGGAAAGACCTCTGTCTTAAAGGTTATTTTACTTGCATTGGAAATACTCAATAATGAGCCAATTAATCATATTGAATCTCGAGATATATTGGGAGACTCAAGCCAGATTAAATTAAATATGTTTTTTTATTCAAGTAATACAAAAGAAGTATGCCGATTGGAAACAATAATTATTGCTCAGAAGAATAAATCAGAAGGAATAAGGTATAGCATCGGTTCAGAGTCATTGTGGACAAAATCTGCGGATGAGGTTATTACCCGTAAGGCAATGCTTAATTTTGAAGGAAGAGAGCCTATAATGGTTAGAAGCAGCCAGGAGGATTTTTTATCAGATGATGTAAGTATTATGATTGCGAGGAATAAAAAGACTAAGGATAATATGCGTATTGTTAATCTTCTGAAATACACAAATGAAAACGTTTTGCGGATTTCTGAAGATATTCCAGTTGAAGTTATCACTTTTTTGGATCCGACAATTGAAAAATTACACTTTGATGAAAATGACAATAAGATATTAATTCATTTGCAATTCAGAGGCAAAGAGGAAATTCTTTTAAATAATCCGGCAGAGCTTAACAATTATCTTTCATCAGGCACTGTGAAAGGAATGATTATTTTTACATTGGCACAAGAAGTACTACAGAGCGGTGGTTATATTGTAGTGGATGAAGTAGAAAATCATTTTAATAAAGAAATTGTAACAACATTGCTGCGTTTTTTTATGGATAGCAAGCTGAATAGAAATGGTGGAACTCTTATTTTCTCTACACATTATCCTGAATTATTGGATGAATACGAGCGCAATGATGGTATATTTATTACCAGAAATAGAAATGGCATTACAGTAGAGAATCTTTCAAACATACTGAAAAGAAATGATATCAAGAAGAGTGATGCATACCAGAGTGGATTTCTTGAGGGAACAACTCCGACATATGAGGCTTATATGCAGTTAAAGAAGAGTATTGCCTCAACACTTGGGTAGGAGGTGCTGATGGAATTAGCAAATTATAAGGCATGTATTTGTGAGGGTTCAGCCGAAAATGCTATTATTGATATACTTCTGGATTATGATCTTATGATTTTCAAAAGAGAAGAGATGATTGAAGAAGAAGTACTTCGTTGTCGCGATGGCAAGAAGTTTGAACAAAAATATTTGAGAAAAGGTTTCAAGGATAAAATTTCTGTAATTAGAATTCTTGATTCGAGACACGAAAATTTTAAACTTAGCAAGGCATATGCTGACAAAGTGGATGTTATTAATGTAGTAACTGCTCCAGAAATAGAGATGTTGATTATTTTTAATGAGGACAAATATAAAGAATTCAAGAAATCTGCGAAAAAACCCAGCAGTTTTTGCAAAGAAGATTTAAAGATGGCAGAAGTAAAGTCATATGATTTTGTGAAGAATTACTTCAGAGATCCAATGGTTCTTGTAACTGCTATAAGAAAGTATCATGAAATGTCGAGAGTACCTAGGGGAGAATACACATTATTGGACTTGTTAAGATAGGTGTATGTGGATAAAAAGGAGAACCCATGAAGGAATACGATAAATATCTAAAGTTATTAAAGGAAAAATATCCCACAAAACAGTCAGTTTACCGCGAACTTATTAACCTGAATGCAATTATGAATCTGCCAAAGGGAACAGAGCATTTTATGAGTGACCTTCATGGGGAATATGATGCATTTTATCATATAATTAATAATTGTTCGGGAGTAATTAGAGAGAAGGTAGCGATGCTGTATGGAGATGAACTTACTGTATATGAGCAGCAGGAGCTGTGCACTCTGATATATTATCCGAGAGAGAAGCTTTCTATACTTATGGATGAGAATAAGGTGAATGATGAATGGTACAGAAATGTACTTAACCAGCTGATTCAGATTGCAAAGCTTCTGTCTTCTAAGTACACAAGATCTAAGGTGCGAAAAGCAATGCCTGTGGATTTTGCATATATCATTGATGAACTTATTCATGCGCAGAAGGATGAAGATGACAACAGGAGTGTGTACCACAGACAGATTATGGAAACAATTCTGAGCCTTCATAATGGCGATGAATTTCTTGTTGCTCTTACTGATCTGATTAAAAGACTGGCTGTGGACCATCTTCATATACTGGGGGACATATATGACAGAGGAGCACATGCAGATAAGATATTAGACCTCCTGATGGAACATCACAGTGTTGATATCCAGTGGGGAAATCATGACATATTGTGGATGGGAGCTTTTTGTGGCAATCCGGTGTGTATGGCACTTGTGGTCAGGAATAATATTAAGTACAAAACTATGTCAATTCTTGAGAATGGTTATGGAATAAGCCTAAGATTTCTTCTACAGTTCGCAGTTAATACATATTCAGATAAAAATGTTGATGACGCAGTCTATAAAGCTATTTCTGTGATTCTATTCAAGCTTGAAGGGCAGCTTATTAAGAGACACCCGGAATACAGAATGGAAGGAAGACTTCTGCTGGATAAGATGAATCTGGATAAAGGAACAGTAAGAATAGGGGATAAGGATTATTTTCTTAATACTAATGAATTTCCAACTGTTGACATGAATAATCCTTATGAGCTTACTATGGAAGAAATGTTTCTGATGGGAAGATTCAGGGCAGATTTCATTAACAGTATGGCGCTTGAGAGACATATCAATTTTCTATATGACAAAGGCAGCATTTATAAGGTTCATAATGGAAATCTTCTGTTTCATGGTTGCGTGCCACTTGATGAACAAGGGGTGTTTGATGGAATTGTTGTGGATTGCAAGTCGTATTCAGGTCGTGAGTATCTTGATTATTGCGAGTCAATGGTAAGGCAGGCAAGAACCGGTGATTCAGATGCAGTTGATTTTATGTGGTTTCTGTGGAGTAATATATTATCACCAGTGACTGGAAGGTGTATCAAAACATTTGAACGAACGTTCCTCGACAAGGATAGAAATGCTGACTATAAGAAGGCAATCGAAGAGGATAAGAATCCATACTATGTTCAGTATGAAAATGAAAGAATCTGTAAAATGATTTTAAGGGAGTTTAATCTTTATAATGAGAATGCACACATTATTAATGGACATACTCCTGTCAGGACAAAAGAGGGGCAGCACCCTGTAAGGGCTGGTGGAAAACTGATTGTTATAGATGGCGGTTTCTGCGAAGGATATCATGCTGCCACAGGAATAGCGGGTTATACACTTATTTATAATTCGCATGGAATGAAGATTAAAGAACATCATCCGTTTATGAGTATTAATATGGCAATTAATAGTAACAGGGACATTGAGTCTGAATCACAGGTTGTTTATGTGGAAAAGCAGCGGGTGTTTGTAAAAGATACTGACAACGGAAAGCAGATTGCGGAGGAGATTAATGATTTAATGAATCTGCTGAAGGTGTATAATTCATAAAATATGTGTAAATATGTAAGATATATAATTATTTCCACTTGATTTCTATCCCTAATAGAATGTAAAATTAAATGATAATCAGATTATTATTACAAGGAGTTGCAGCATGGAAATTTATGAAATGATTGATCTGCAGGATTGTCCAAGATGTTTTGGACCTTCTATATTAGAAGAGGAAAATCACTCTTATTATGTGATGTGTATGGATTGCGGCTGCCAGTCAGCATCATTTAGTTTCGAAAATGATGAAGACAGGCTTGATGCAGCTAAAAGAACAGCAGAATTGTGGAATAGCGGCAAGGTAATATTCACAGGCCGTTCGGAATAGATATTGGAGGTAGATTTTAATTTATGAAGAGCAAAGAAGAACTTTTTAATATGCCGATAGTTGAACTGAGAGAATATATGAATTCTCTTTCCAATCCGGAAATACAGGAAGTGGCAAAGATATTTGAGGAAGATGATATAGAAAGAGATCCGCTTGAACTTCTTACGGCGTCTAAGCTTTTTGATTATATGAAATATGCAAATGGTTCGGTGAATATTGAGTTTTAGTTGTTTAAGATTTTGAAATGATTTTTCATACGTTGTATGAGAATAAATATTAATCAGGAGGATTATTAATGAAAATAGCAGTAACATACGAGAATGGTCAGATTTTTCAGCATTTCGGACATTCTGAGAGCTTTAAGATTTATGAGGCAGAAGGAAAGAATATTGTCCGTGCAGAGGTAATTGGCACTGATGGAGCTGGTCATAGCGCATTGGCAGCTGTTCTTAAGGATAAAGGTGTAGATGTTCTTATATGTGGTGGAATTGGTAACGGTGCAGTCACAGCACTTTCAGAAGCTGGAATTGATGTATATTCAGGAGCAGATGGAGAAGCAGATGCAGCAGTTGAGGCATATCTTAATGGCGATTTAACATCAGCAGGTGTTAATTGCGACCATCATCACGATCATGAAGAAGGTCATGGCTGCGGACACTGTGGAAGCCATGAAGATGAAGAGTCAGGCTGCGGACATTGTGGAAGTGATGAAGGTGAATCAGACTGTGGTAGTGGTTGTGGCGGCTGCGGCGGTGGCTGTGGTACATTTACACCATCATTTGAAGGACCTAATGTGGGAAAGAAGGTAAAGGTTCATTATAAAGGAACTCTTAATGATGGAACACAGTTTGATTCTTCTTACGACAGAGGTGAACCGCTTGAATTTACTTGTGGAGCAGGAATGATGATTCAGGGCTTTGATAAGGCTGTTGCAACAATGAATGTCGGAGACGTTATTGATGTTCATCTTATGCCAGAGGAGGCGTATGGAGAAGCCGATCCAAGAGCTTTCATAACATTGCCTATAAGTGAGCTTCCTGGTGCAGAAGAACTTAAAGTTGATGATAAAGTATATCTTCAGAATATGTATGGACAGCCATTCCCAGCTAGGGTTGCTGCTTTAACTGATACTGAGATTACATTTGACGCTAATCATGAGATGGCAGGAAAAGAACTGAATTTCAGGATTGAGCTTGTAGAAGTTTTATAATTGAATAATATTAAGATACCGGCTGGTACAGCTAAATGCAGTATCAGCCGGTTATTTTATTGTCTGGAAACAAGCTCTTTAGTCAGTCGTATCCATTCTTTCAGTTCTTTCCGGTTTTCATCTTCCTTGCGGAAGGCGGCGGAGAATGGTATACGCATGTCTGGGTCGCCAACCTGTAATACAACTGAATCAGGTGAAAGCTTCATTGAAGTAAGATAACTGTTTAGTGTAAATGCAATTCCATATCCCTGTTCAGCGAGTCGGATTCCTGCGTCAATACTGCTTATCTTATAGGTAAGCTCTGGCAGGACATCAGCATAGAAAAGGGCGTCTTCTTCAAGCTGTCTTATACTCTGGTTGCTGTGCTGCAGGATGAATCTTTCTTTTCTTACATGCGCAAGATCAAGCCATGGATAGATGCATGATTCTTTAGACTCTGCGAAAGATACAGCAGGGTGGCTTTTGGGAAGAATGGCAACAAGACAGTCTTCATATATGGTTTCATAGGAAATTCTGGTGTTGCTCACGCTGTTATATCCAAAGAACATATCAAGGTCACCGGCAAGAAGCTGCTCTTCATGGTCTGAGAGATGTCCGTCAATGGCATATACAACTGACTGTGGATACAGTCTGTTAAATGCAGTCATAACAGAAGGAAAGAGAGACTCAACCTGACGTACCATGTAACCAATGCGGAGTTTAACAGCCACATTTTTGCCAATATCAATCATGCGGTCCTCAAGTTCAAAGCATTTCATAGTAATATCTCTGGCAGATTTCACGAATTCCTCGCCTGCATATGTAAGAATCATGCGGCGGCCTTTCCTTTCAAAAAGCTGTATGCCAAGTGAAGTTTCAAGCTGCTTAAGATGTATGCTCAAAGCCGGCTGAGACAAGAACAGAGCATTGGCAGCTTTGGTAAGATTTCCGTAATTAGCAATTGTAAGAACATATTGCATGTCTTTTTCAGTAATCATATGAATTCCCTTTCTAAAATATTGCATGTTTCAATAATAATGTAATAATTATACATAATTAAAATGTATCAATCAATCGAAACTATAAATTGGATTTATACTTTCGATAAAAACATACAATTTTATTTTTAGTATGATTTATATTAAAATGTATAAAAATATAAATTTGTTATGGGAGAAAATTTCATGGAAACAAAAGCAAAGAAAAAATGGAAAACGCCACATACATTTGTAATACTTGTGGTAATTATTCTTATTGCTGCAGCGGCAACATATATTGTGCCGGCAGGCGAGTTTACAAGATTTAAAGATGCAGCAACAGGCAAGACTTTAGTTGAAGCTGGAAGTTATCACAGAATAGCATCAAGTCCGCTTAATCCGTTAAAGATTCCTTCAGCAATCTATACCGGAATTGTGAAATCAGCGTCAACAATTACATTTATGCTGATAATCGGTGGAGCTTTTCAGGTAATTACATCAACAGGCGCACTTACAGCGTTATGCAAGAAGTTATCTAAGACATTTTCTAAGCACAAATATGTTGTAATTCCTGTATTTTTGACATTATTTTCTATATTCGGATTCACAATGGGAATGTCATCAGAGGTTATGATATTCGTTCCTATCGGAATTACACTTGCGTTATTCTTAGGGCTTGATAAAGTTACAGGAACAGCAATGATTGCACTCGGTGCAGCGGTTGGATTCACAGCCGGATTACTTAATCCGTTCAATGTAGGAGTTGCGCAGGATATAGCAGAATTACAGTTGTTCTCCGGGATGGCTTACAGAGTATTTATTCTTGTTGTGCTTCTTGCTGCTACAAGTGCATACATAATCTGCTATGCAAGAAAGGTTGCAGCACATCCTGAAAAAAGCGTAATATATGGAATTCCTGAAGACCAGGAGTACACATTTGACAATGCAACAGACACAATTACGGTAAGACAGATTGCAGTTCTTATTGTTATGGCACTTGGCTTTGGAATACTTATATATGGCCTTTCAAAGAAGGGCTGGTACTTTGAAGAAATGTCAGGCCTCTTCATATTTATGGGTGTAATATGCGGATTTATCAGCGGTTACGGTCCTAGCAGAATTGCAAGGGAATTCGGAGAAGGTGCAAAGGGCATTATCGTAGGATGTCTTATAATCGGAATTGCCCGTACAGTTGAGGTAATATTAAGTGATGCCAATATTCTTGATACTATCGTGTATGGAATTGTTAATATTGTAAATGTTATGCCAGATTCAATTAAGGCTGTCGGCATGTTCTTATGCCAGTCACTTATTAACTGCGTAATCGTGTCAGGAACAGGTCAGGCAGCAGTTACAATGCCACTTATGGTGCCGGTTTCAGACCTTGTAGGAATATCAAGACAGACATCAGTACTTGCGTTCCAGTTAGGAGACGGATTCTCTAATTCAGTACTTCCAATGTCATCATCACTTATGGGATATCTTGCTGTATCAAAGATTCCTTACAGCAAATGGCTTAAGTTCATGATGCCTCTGTTCCTTATATGGACAGCACTTGGATGTCTGTTTATGCTTGGTGCATTAATGATTGGATATTAGAATTGATTAGGAGCAGATATTATGTCAGACAATATTAAGAAGCAGCTTGGGGCGGTTATTGACAGCTATAAAGAAGATTTATGCCAGATGTCAGATGAGATATTCGACCTTGCGGAGATAAGCGGGGAAGAGTACAAGACATCTGATATATTGTGCAGTTATCTTGAAAAAGAAGGATTTGTGGTAGAGCGTGGAACAGGACTTGAAACAGCATTCAGGGCAACATGGGATAATGGAAGTGACGGCCCGGTGATTGGAATTCTTGTTGAATATGACGCTCTTGAAAAAATCGGACATGCGTGTGGACATCATCTTCAGGGACCTGCCGGGATAGGGGCAGCAATTGCAGTAAAGAACTGCCTTCAGGATTATCCATGCAGGCTTGTTGTGTATGGAACCCCAGCAGAGGAAACTCTTGGCGGTAAGATAATTATGCTCGATAAAGGTTATATGAAAGAGCTTGACCTTGCATTTATGTCGCATGGTTCGCCTAATACATCAGTAGATGAAAAATGTATGGCACTTGAGAATTTTGTGGTAACATTCCACGGAGTAAAAAGCCATGCTGCAATAAGTCCAGAAGAAGGACGCAGCGCACTTGATGCAGCGTTATTATCATTCCATGCAATTGAGATGTTAAGAGAGCATGTTAAAGATGACACAAGAATGCATTACACAATCCGTAATGCAGGCGGTCCTCCAAATGTAGTTCCGGACCTTACTGTTGCAGAATATACACTCCGTTCATACAGCACGAAATACCTTGATGAAGTTGTAGAGAGATTCTACAACATTTTAAAAGGAGCTGCGCTTATGACTGGAACAACATATGAAATTCAGAGAGACCTTCCATTCAAGAGCAAGGTTGTGTGCCATAAGGTCAATGACTTGCTTATGGCAAATGCAGCATATGAGAATGCCCCATCGATTGCGCCACCACGCGAAAGGACTGGCTCAACAGATTTCGGCAATGTGTTATATGAAGTTCCAGGCTCATGTATAAGAATTGCATTCACAGATAAGGATGCACAGCCACATTCAGAAGCTTACCTTAAAGCAGGAAAGAGCGATGCAGCGCATAATGCTATAGTATACGCAGCAAAGATAATGGCTGATTCAATATGTGATGTTCTTGTTAATCCTGAGCTTCTTGCACAGATAAAGCAGGAGTTTGACGTGGCAAGAGAAAAAGGCTGATGAGTGGGTTTAGCGATAAAATTGAATTGAATTAATAGAGTTGTAATCAGGCGGCGGAGAAATCCAAAGCCTGATTTTTTATAATTTGTAAGCATAAAAAATTGTATAGACACAATATGTCTGACTTGAATGCTATTCTTAATATACAAACAACCTGTATTTACAGTCGATTTATGTACAGATGAAAGGAGACATTTATTATGGGATTTTTCTGGGCTAATGTGAAAGCTAATATTGAAGGAGCAGTTGCAAATGCAAAAATGCATTACTATGAGGAAAAGCTGAGGAGCGACGACTATGATGAAGATGAAGACGAGGAAGAAGATTATAATGAGATGCAGGAGGAATATGATACGGGCAGCATAGAAGATAGTCCTGTTGCTAATATCCAAAATAACTGGAAATCAATATTATTAGTTCTTCAGACAGAATATAATATTCAGGATATACAGATGAGTACATGGATTAAACCACTCAGGGTAGAAAATGTGGAAGATAATATTTTGAATTTATCTTTTAGAAATCCTGATGATAACGAACAAGAGCATAATACGAATGTAAAATATGTACAGAAAAGATTTGCAGAGTTATTATCAAATGCAATTGCTGAATATATGGATGCTCAATATGTAGTGAAGATTAATTAAATGGATGATACTTAGTTATAATTAAAAATTGATCAAAGACTTTATCGTCTGGCAAAAATATAAGTCATATTATTGAATGATATATCAGGCGGAGGAGAAATCCAAAGCCTGATTTTTTATAAAATAAAACAATATGACAATAAATGTCTGACCTAACTGATATTATTTTAGAAAAAACAAGCCGGAGACTATTAAGAAAGTAGCCGGCGGACAATATCAGAATACATATACAGGATGGAATAATTATGCAGAATGAATTAGAAGGATTATATAACATGCTTGTGAGTCAGACAGATATAATGAAAAATGTGGATGAATTAGTAGAAAAGCAGATTGCTCATGAGCTGATGCAGTTCAAAGAACTGGCAACATGGAGCGATTATGAATGTGAGCGTGATAAATATATGGCAGTTGCTGAAGTTGCGAAAAAAGAAAGCTTCGTGGCAGGATTTAACTATGCAGTGAGATTACTTGAGGGCACGCACAACCCTTAAGACACGTTCCTTTTCTTCATCAGAAAGAGACTGGATCTCTTTCATGATTTCCCTGTCGATTGAAGAATAATCTCCAGTATATTCACCTGATAACACATAATCCACAGTTACACCTAGTGCATTACATATATAGATAAGTGTAGGCAGGGAAACTTTCACGCGGTTATTCTCAATATTGCTTATATGAGAAGTATTGACCTCAGCGGCACTGGCAACAGCGTCCTGTGGCAAACCTTTAGATAAGCGTATTTCTTTTAACTTCTTTCCAATACTTTCAAAATCAATATCTTTCATGAAATCCCCCACTATAAAGATGATAAATACAATACACATAATTGTAATATTGATTAGCTGATGATATAATTATCTACAACTAAAATAAAATTAGTCACGGACAACACATTAAAAAAGATTTCGTTAAATAATCATACGATATGTTCAGGTTCGAATTATAAGAATTAAAAGTGTTATGACAAAATATGACACTAAGACATATAATGTCCGACCTGTTTGCTATCATAATAATAAATAAAACGAAGGAGGCAGTTATGCAAGACAATAATATTGAAGATGATAGCAGTGAAGTTTATGTGTATTTGAAAAGACCATTTCTGTTCAATATCAGATACAATTCAAAAGAAATATGGAACAAGATGACGGAGGAGGATAAGGCACCGTACATTAATTATGAAGAATTTTACGAAGAATACAGGCTTATAAGGCTAAGAAGTATAGGGTATCCGATACTTGCGATGGTGTATCTGTTTGCAATGTCAGCAATGGTACTTTATATCATATATATGTTTACAGGTTTTAACATATTTTCACTATTTGTATGATGTATAATTATTGAAACACATTTTTGTGAAAATGTTGTATAAAAATGCAGAAAAAGTGATTTTATATTAGCATTTATTATGACAAAGTGCTAAAATATTAACAGATTAAATCGTGAATTGATGAGTGTAATCTTACAAACGACTTAAAGGAGAACTACGTATGGCAAATGACTACAATGACAAGGTAAGTCGGGTATTAAGCCTGTATCAGCGCCTGATGGAGGGGGAAGTGGTTGACAAAGAGGTGGAAGCCGCCAGATATGGCGTATCTGCCAGGTCAATCCAGCGTGATATAAGTGCAATTAATAATTTTTTTGAACAGGAGACTGAAAAGAGCGGGGTAATTAATTCAATTGAATACGATAAGAAAAGGGGCGGACATTATCTCAGTCAGATATACAGGACAAGGCTGACCAATAGTGAGATACTTGCAATATGCAAGATACTGCTGGACAGCAGGGCATTTACCAGAGAAAGGATGGAGCATATTCTTGATATACTGGTTGACCGCTGCACACCGGCAGAAGGAAAGGCAATAGTACAGGACCTTATTAAGAATGAGGAATTTCATTACATAGAACTGACGCATAAATCAGAGTTCGTTGATAAGATGTGGGACATCGGGCAGGCAATTAGAAACTGCAATTATCTTGAATTCGAATACAGGAGAAGTACAGATAATGAAGTGGTTAAGCGGAAGGTAAAGCCGGTTGCGATAATGTTTTCGGAATTTTATTTTTATCTTACAGCGTTTATAGATGATGAAAAGGTCAGGGCTAATTTTCAGGTTATTAATGATGCATTTCCAACAATATACCGAATCGACAGGATTGCAGGCTATAAGGTGCTTGATGAACATTTCAAGATACCGTACAGCGATAGATTTGAGGAGGGCGAGTTCCGAAAGAGAGTGCAGTTCATGTATGGCGGCAGACTCAAGAAAATTAGATTCAGATATAAAGGCGGAAGCATAGAAGCTGTTCTCGACCGCCTCCCTACAGCAAAGATTCTTGACGAAAAAGATGGTGTATATACAGTATCCGCCGAGGTGTTCGGCGAGGGAATCAACGTGTGGCTAAGGAGTCAGGGGGAGAATGTGGAAGTGATAGATAGTATCAAATAGCACATGAAATTAGTGTATAAGTTGGGGGAGCCTACTAATATTGCTAAATGTGATGAAATAGTAGGTTTATTGAGGGAAAATTATGATGAGGATTAAGGTGGCTAAAGAAAATTGCCTACTAAATTTATGATTTATGCGAGAATAGTAGTTCTTTTAGTTAACAAAAAGCATCTAATATTATAGACATGATATACTGAACAGGAGGTGCTTTTGACAAAAAAGTGGGGATTTTAATAAAAAAGGAATCTGAAAGCCTTATATTTACTGGCTTAAAGATTCCGAGAGATTATATTACATATTAAGGAGAAAGAAAGATTGTTTGAAAAACTAAATATCAGCATGAATCGCGTATACCCAACTTTAGTTGTATCAACCATGAGCAGTGGAAAGTCTACGTTGATCAATGCTTTAGTGGGAACAGAATTATTACCAAGTATGAATAGAGCGTGCACAGCAAGGGCTGTCGCAATAATGGATAATGATTTAAAAACACAATTTGAAATACATGCAGCAGACAAAAACGGGAACTATTCTCATATTGATAAAGCAACAAAAAAAGCCGTTGTTGAATACAATAAAGCAAACGATGCATCTGAAATGATAATCGAGGGTGAAATCAAAGGTATCAGGACAAGCAAAAAATCATTGTTATTAATCGACACTCCTGGAATCAACAACAGCATGGATTTGGCGCATGAAGCTGCAACAAAAAAAGTGTTAGATGAATATCCAGAAGGCCTAATTTTATATGTTATTAATGCTCAACAGATAGGTACCTATGATGATAGTTATTTTTTGTCATTGGTTGCCAGGAAACTGGAAGAGAACAGTCACTTTAATATTTTGTTTGTTGTAAATAAGATGGATTTAATTGATCCACAAAAAGAAGATCCTCAAGAACTTATTTGTAATTGTAAAAACTACATAGAATCTAAAGGAATAAAGGAGCCGATTATTATTCCAGTATCAGCAAGCAGCGCATTACTATTTAAGAAGGCTCTTGACGGTGAAGGTTTATCGGAGATAGAAGAAGAAAATTTTCTTAGAAATTATAAACACTTTAAGAGAGATGGGTATTCTCTTCAAGATTATATTTGCGTAACTAAGCGAGGAAATCCGACAGATGAAGTAATTGTTGATGAAATAAAGTATTCTAGAGCACAAATATATGCAGCGTTAGAAAATACTGGATTGCCATTTTTGGAAAAGCAGATAGATGAAATGTTAGTTAGTTCACTAAAAATGACTGCTCCTAGAATCACAATAAAAAGAAGTAATTCCAAACCAGGTAATCAAAGAAATAAGGTTGTGACTAAACGTGGCAAAAATAAATCAAACAAAAGAAAGAGAGGATAATGCACATGGTCAAGGTACAGTTAAATTATAACCCTTACACCGTAAAAACTGAGGTATATTTGAATGGTAAGTTAATTGAGGACAAAGTATCACCACTAACATATGTAACGAATAAACGTTTACAGGAGTGGATTGAGCCTAAAGGAAGTTGGCCGGGATTTTTTAAGGCATTAAGAACTAGTAGTGGGGAAAAGCAGGTTGAAATAGAGTTTACAGGCACATTTAGCGATTTTGAAGATTTGGCATATGCAAAGGATAAATTCGGGGGTTGCTTTGATGAAATAAAACTAATTCATAAAAACAAGAATACTGCAAAGGATGCAGATCCATATCAAAAAATGCTCAAACTGAAGGAATTATATCAACAGCTTCAGGACGGACCTATAGAAGAATTTAAAACAGAAGATATTCAGCAAAATTTTGATACAGCAATTAATTCAGATTTTAGAATAGTTATTGTTGCACCTATGAGTAGTGGTAAATCTACTCTTATCAATGCGATTGTTGGAAGAGATTTATTACCAGCTGTTAATCAGGCAACAACAGCTGTTATAACAGAAATTAAAGATAATGATCAGTTTGAGGATTTCCTTGTAAATGCGGATGATAAGTATGGAAATAATGTAGCAAAAAACAAAAAAGCTACTAAGAAGCTGATTTCTGAACTGAATTATATGAAGGATCCGGCTGATCCAGAAGGTAAAGAGGCATTAATTCATTTAGTTCAGCTAGAGGGTCCGATTCCTAATCTTCCATCAGATATGCTCAATACGGTCTTCGTAGATACGCCCGGTGGAAACAATTCACAAAATATGGAACATGAGCAAATGATGGATGAAGCCATCAATGATGAAAACAAGAGTTTGATTCTCTATGTATTTAACGGTGCTCAGCTTGGAACAAATGATAGCAATATAATTTTGCAGAAGATAGCAAATGCAATGCAGAATAGCACTAATGGTAAACAATCAAGAGATAGGTTTTTGTTTGTAGCTAATAGAATGGATGAGTTTGATGTGTCTAAAGAACCTTATGAAGAGGTTATTGAAAATACAATTCTTCCTCAGCTTGCTTCTAATGGAATAACAGAACCAAACTTATTCCTTGCTTCAGCGCAGACAGCAAAATTGATTCGTATGATTGCAAATGGAGAAGAATTATCTGAAACAGAAGAGGAGGATCTTGAAAAACTTGTTAAGAGATTTAATAGATCCACTAGAATTCTACCTAAATATGCTTCGTTAAATTCTACTGATAGAGATAAACTCATAGTTGATGCTGAAAAACATGCAGAAGCAGGAAAGGAAGCTGAAAACGCAATAGAGGCTGAAAAACATAAGCACAAAGCTGCAGAAATTAATAGCGGTATTCCTGCTATTGAAATGGCAATAAAAGAATATCTTCAGAAATATGCGATAGCAATCAAAATCAAAACTGTTCACGACACTTTTATGAAGAAGGTAATCGAGCGAAATATGGTCGACAATTGTGAGGCTGAGTGGGCAGCATCACAGGAAAGTTTTGAGGCTGTAAAGCGAGAATTACAGGAGAAAAGGGATAATTGCGATCATAGCGAAAAACTGCAAGAATTTAGAGACAAAGTAGATGAAATTAAGCTGGATATCAAATCTATTAAAGCTGAGCAAGCTAAAGTAAATCGAAGGATTGATAGGTTGGTAGAGAGCGCAAAGGATAAGGTAAAGCTTGAAGAGGCAGAATACATTTTGACGCTATTTAAGCATAATCTCGAAGATATTGGTGAAGATGCGCAAGTTGCATTAGATAATGCACTTAACAATGGTGTTAGAATGTCTTGCCAATCCATCGTTGAAGAATACGCAGAATATATACGTGAGCTTGATTCAGATGGGGCATTTAGTATTGGTAGTTATGATATCAAGAAGACACATGATTTTGCGGCATTTAATCTTGATAAAGCAGAAGATATGTTAAATGATGAAAAATATGTATCAGAAGAGTCAGTGAAAGTTGGAGAGAAGACGGTTAAAAAGAAAGGTTTCTTCGCAGTAATAGCTAGAATATTTGGCGGTGGATATGAAACTGTAGGGGTATATGAAGAACAGAAATATGTAGCTTTAAAGCAACTTATTCAAGATCAGGTTACAGAAGTTCAGCATTCGTTTGATAAGGAAATGAATTCGGCTATTAAGGATACGGAAGAAAAAGTAGACAAGCTAAAGAAAGCAACAATGGTTAAGCTTGAAGGTTTGGATAAGATGATTGCTGATCTTATTGCTGAAATTGATAAGATGCTTATTAGCCAGGAGAAATTACAAGAGAAGGTTAAGAAAAATGCTGAAAAAGCAAAGTGGATTAAAAATTTTATAGCCCAAGTAGAGGACTTACTTACAGTATAGGAGGAATTGTATGATGTTTACACCAAGCAAGATGCTGCAGAATTATTTAAGTGCGCAGCCACGAGATATGTTTGATATTGTAGGAGCATTGATGGGATATATTAATGCGGATCCTCAATTTAAGTCAAATGATTTTGAGCAAGCAATACAGTATGTATTAACTCACGGAGTTAGTGAGGAAGAACTGTTTGCTACGTTTGATGCTAGCATTGATTTTGAAAATGATAGCTCCAAGTGGGATGAAGAGTATTATTCTTTTGCACGAGTTTACTTAAAGGATAATTTCTGTAAGAAAAGAATTAATCATGTAAAAGCTGTTGCAAGGAAATTGTATCCAGCAGTAGCTCCAAAGCTTGTTGCTCCAAAACCGGTTGCTCAAACTGAAAGACAGACCGCGCAGGTGTCTGCTCAGACAGGAGGTACACAGTCGAGTGTAAAAAAATCACAGAGCCAGCAGTCTCGTCAGATCGAAGAGAAGTTGTCACCAGTCGTACCGATAGTGGCAGTGGTAGTAATTATTCTGCTGGCTGTAATCATAGTGAAGTTATTGACGAAGTAAAGAAGACAGAGACAATAGCATCAACGATACAGCCAAAACCTCAAGAAAAACCAAAGGTTAATCAAACTAAAGAGCAATCAAAGGAACAAAAAATAGATTATAGCAAATCATCTCATTGTAAAAACAATAGGAAGTACATCAATTATGGAAAATGTATTGCTCGTAAAACAGATTGCCTTTTTTATGAAAAGATTTGCAAAACAGATGGAACTATAGTTGGTGTTTGCAGACCAAGGTACGATGCTAAGAAAAAGGCAAAAAAGGCTGAACGTGAAGCTGATATTCAGAACACTCAGAATCTGTCAACATACAATGGAAGGAGAAATGAGCAGTGGATGAATTAGTAATAGAAAAAGAAAGAAAACCTCTAGAAATTAGAGAAATGTCGCAGTTAGACAGTGCGTTTTCACTTGCTGATAGTATTGTTACAAAAAACTATTTATCCAAGATAGATCAGTGTGAGCTGATAGACATATCTGAAATGTTTGATACTATTCCAGTATATGAGCATGCAAGTTTATTCAGGGTAAAGAAAATTGTATATGATCGAGACGAAAACAACTTGCAGAAGCTCGTTAATACCTATGCTTCAACTGTTGGGTTTAATAGTAGCATTGCTATGATTATAAATAGTAATGGAAAAGATGTGGAACTCTACTTAGGAACAACTGGAGCAACTAATGTTGATTCAGCAAGAGCCAGTGCAGAGGCACTTGCAAACAATTTTATCGGAAATTTTCCTGGTAGTTTAGGCCGATTTGATGATATAGCATTAGATAATGACCAATTAGAGGCGTTATTGAACAATTGTACCAAAGATTTATATACAAGCGTTTCAAGTGTATCTGGGGTGGGTTCACCTAGAGAAAAAGAAGATGTAGCTAATGAAAATTATATCCAAGGCATAGAAAAAATGATTAATACTATGCAAGGAACAGCATTTTCTGCAGTTTTCATTGCCAATATTCTTGGCGCAGATCAACTTTCAGATATTCGAGCAGAGTATGAACTTTTGTATTCTAAACTGGTGCCATTTCTGAAGAGCGATTTGACTTTTAGTGAAAGTTCATCGGATGGAATTACAAAAACACTTTCAGAATCTCTTAGCTCGACACTTACCAAGAGTAAATCAAGCGCTTTGTCTGCAGGAACATCAGAAAGCAAATCTCATACTGAAGGTAGAGCAATTACAAATACAGATACAGTTAGCATAAGTCATACAGAAGGACTTAGCCAGGGCGTTCATGCTGGCGCAGATGGTATTGGAGTAAGCGCAGGGCATCATAGCTCAACTACTGCCGGATACTCTCATAGTATTGCTAGAACAAAGAGCTGGTCTGACACAACTACTTTTGGAACAACAAAAACGCAAACTAATACTATTGGGGATTCTGAGGCTAAAGGTGAAATTAAGAGTATTGCTGATGGTAAGTCTTTGACAGAAACAACAGGCAGAAGTCTTCAAATTTCCTATATAAATAAGACTGTTCAGAATCTACTCGACAGAATTGATGAACAACTAGAAAGACTTAAAGAAGGAGAAAACTACGGAATATTTGCTAGTGCCGCCTACTTCCTTGCTGCCGATCCGATGGCGACAAAGATGGCAGCTAGTTCTTATAAAGGCTTGATAAATGGTAATTGCACGCATGTTGAGAGTGCAAATATTAACTCATGGCAAGATGAATATAGTGTAAATATTATTAAAAAGTATCTAAGAAAACTACAGCATCCTTCTTTTGTTTTTTCTGATGAAAATGAGGTTACACCAGTATCTATTGTGAGTGGAAGGGAATTAGCAGTGCAGTTTGGTCTTCCAAGAAAATCAATTCCAGGTGTATCTATAATTGAAACGGCTTCATTTGGTAGAAATATTGAAATGGACACAAGTAAAAAACATCGATTTATTGAGATAGGTAACCTTTATCATATGGGTAGAGAAGAAGAAGGTGCAAATGGAAAAATTCCTGTTAAGTTAGATATGGATAGTTTGACTATGCATACCTTTATAACTGGCTCAACAGGAAAGGGAAAGTCCAATGCAATTTATTCTCTACTTGAGAGGGTTCTTGAGAAAAATCAGCATTCAGATGATAGCAGCAAGGTATCCTTCCTTGTTATCGAGCCTGCAAAGGGCGAGTACAAAGATAAGTTTGGACATTATAAAGATGTAATGGTTTATGGAACAAACAAGAAAAAGATGGATTTACTCAGAATTAATCCATTCAGTTTTCCAGATGATGTGCATGTACTAGAACATATTGATAGGCTTATAGAAATCTTTAATGTGTGCTGGCCTATGTATGCTGCCATGCCTGCTGTACTAAAGGATGCTATTGAACGTTCGTATATCAATGCTGGATGGGATTTGACAGAATCAGAATGCAAATATGCAAATATCTTTGGAAAGAATCTATATCCGTCATTTATTGATGTGTTAAAGATGATAAATGTTGTTATGGAAGGTTCCAAATATTCATCTGATAGTAAGGGAGATTATACGGGTGCATTGTGCACAAGAGTAAAATCCCTTACAAATGGCATATATGGACAGATATTCACGTCGGATGAGCTTTCCAATGAAGAACTTTTTGATTCAAATGTTGTAGTTGACTTAAGTAGAGTTGGTTCTGTTGAGACAAAAGCATTAGTTATGGGTCTTTTGATTATGAAGATGCAGGAATATAGAATGTCATCGCATACAGAAAATAATAACGGTCTGAAGCATTTAACTGTTCTAGAAGAAGCTCATAATTTACTGAAGAGAACTTCATCGGATCAGGGATCAGACTCTGCGAATCTACTTGGAAAATCTGTTGAAATGCTTGCAAATTCAATTGCTGAAATGAGAACCTATGGTGAGGGCTTTATTATTGCTGATCAGGCTCCTGGATTGCTCGATATGGCAGTAATTAGAAATACTAATACAAAAATTATTTTAGGCCTACCGGATCTTTCAGACAGAGAGCTTGTAGGTAGAGCAGCGTCATTAAATGATAATCAGATTGTTGAATTATCAAAACTTAAAACAGGTGTTGCTGCGGTATATCAGAATAATTGGTTAGAACCGATTCTTTGCCATATTCATCCTTGCAAAAAGGACGAAACCCCTTATAAGCCGAATGAACTTATTAAGCGTGAAAACGACAGTTTGGTTCGTGCAGAAATAGTAGATTATTTAATGCTACCAGCGCCAAAAAAACTTGAGGTTAAAACAGATAAGTTATCGAAACTTGAAAAAACTGTATATAAATTACAGATTGCATCGGACACTAAAGTTGATCTCATCAAATACTTCAAGGAGAAAAATCCAGGTAAGATACAGAGCCTTCGTAGCAAGATCGTTTATAGTGTATTTAATTCAGAAATTGCATTAGTAATGTCTAATTCTGAAAAGTATGATATGAGCTCATGGTATAACATGATGCTTGAAAAGCTTGAGCCTAATCTTGATAGTTTTGACCAGTGCGACCAGGATAAGATTCTTGCTATTATCGCAAATGAACATGCAGAGCGTGAAAAGTCACCAGATGCAGCTGAAATAAGAGAGAATCTCTTGAAATTCATAAAAAATAGACAGGGGTGATTGTGTGGGTGAAATAGGAAATGGTATTGAAGGTCAAATGGAATTGACTAACGATGGACAAGATATAGCAATTAGTCCAGAAGCAGAATCTATGCTCAGTGTTCTTTTTAATGATGACTATGATGAATCTGAAACGGCTGAGACAAGTGAAAGTGCAGAATTTGAAGCTATTGATGCAAAACAGGAGATGAACAACTTGTTTTCTGATGATTATTCTGACTCTGAATCTGAAACAAAGAAATCTGAATCCGATACTGATGAACAGGAAAAGGTGGATTTGAGTAAACAATATGAACCTAACTCTAAATTTGAAGTAAATGGACAAACGTATGAAACGGATGATAATGGATATATTTATAAAGAAGACGGATATAAGTTAAGGCCAGATTGTGAATATACCATAGATGGAGTTACATATAAGACTGATAGTTTAGGGCGAATTGTATCCTGTGACGGAAGTGCCAGAGCTACTCCTGATGGCGAAAGAGATAATAAAGCACAACAGGAAGCAGGTGGTTCCGACCGGAAGGAAGGCGATCAAGGAGGACACATTATTGCACGTGTTCTTGGTGGTTCAAAAGGAATTGAAAATATGCTTGCTATGCGAGGACCAATAAATCAAGGTCCATATTCGCATATTATGGAAAAAGAAATTAAGGATGCTCTTAATGATGGTAAAGAGGTTCATGTTCATGTTGATGTGGAGTATGATGGCGATTCACAACGACCATCAAAAATTAGAGTGACGTATAATATTGATGGAAAAGATACTGTTATGGAATATGACAACGATGAAGGATCAACGGATTTGTTGGATTCAGTTGAGGATAAAGTCGATGAAGAACAGTATAATGATTTGAAGAATGAAATTGATGAGGCAAATGCTGATGGAGCAAAAATGAGCATTATTGCTGTGAAAACTGAGTATGATGAAAATGGTAATATAACCAAAGTGACTATTATTATGAGAGATGATAATGCAGAACATCCACAGAATGAGCCAAGAGTATTATCACCAAAGGAGGTTTCATAATGCAAAAGTTAAATAATATTTTTGAAACAATTAGTGAGAGTATTTTAAAAGATTTCTCGAAGGTTATATTCTTTTGTGAGGTTGAACAAAAAGCGTATGAAATTTATTATTACGCATTTGATAAAACCGGGGAGTATAAACAGTGCTATGAATTAGTGGATTCTGATTTAGTAGATTCTACTATTCTTGAGAGAATGTTTGAAAAAATGGCAAGATTCATCAGAGAATCTGATGAATTTGATTCAGAAAAAAGAAATGTTATAACCATTAAGATTGAAGGAACTTCTGAAAATGTTGCTATTGAATATTTTGATAAATCGGTAGGTCTTTACAAATTAAAGAAAGAGTGGAAAGCAAATAATCTCTAATATACAATTTAATGAACATTCACCAAGAGGAAAAGAGAAGAAAACCGTAAAAAGTTTTCTCCTCTTTTATTACAATGACAGAATCCGTCATTTTGAATCGGTAAAATATACTTACAAGCTGATATGAGTTCAGCATAAACATTTCATAAAAATAATAATCTCTCGGAATCCTGAGTGATTATATTCAGCACAGCTGAACGATATTTGGTTGGATCGATATCGGATGATATGGGAGAAACTATTTATAATATTTCATACAAAAATGCAGGATATGAAAGTGGATATGTTAATACCGGCGCTCAAATGGATTATATAACAATAATCACGATGGATGGCGGTGCTGATTTAATTACCGCATTTCCGTCTTTTGGAGATTATCATAAGTAGGAGGATATAAGAATGTATAACATTGGCATGTGTAGGATTTGTAGACAAGGATTACTTGAAATAGTTAAAGATGATGCAACCTCCAAAATATACATTTGTTGTGATGAGTGTGAAGCAGAGTGGGATTTGCCGTCAGATGCATTAAGTGCTAAAAATGGAACCAGAGGTAAATATGGGAAGATAGTGTACCCATCTTTAGCAGAAATACAAAGAGAGAAATGGAAAGTCAATATTTTTGAGCATTAGAAATAAGCCTCTTTTCATATGAGACATATTAAGCGGTAATACGATTTATTCTAGTAAAGTATATTGAATCATATAAGGAAGATAAAGGACTAGACAATTTCGTGTGCTTTACACCAGAATCATTTGACTTCAGAAGAAATATTGCTATATTAGATAATTGTTTACAGGAAAAATATTCTGAAATAATTAATTGGTATAATTTGGCGGAAAAGTATGATATGGTGATTGAATATGTTAAAACCGAAAGATTTCAATCAGAAATATTTGAGATAGATAAAGCATTGTATATTGAAAGGCGAATTAAGCTGGATAATTGTAATAAAGAATTTGTGTGTAAAGAACTTCAAAATGATATGTGCAAATATTACAAATTTTTACATATATTGAACCGTTATGATATACTTGATAAGGTATGGTATAGCAAGTACTTAGAAATAAAAAGATTACTGAATAACATAGAAAAAAGACGGCAAGTCAAGATAAGAGATATATTGCGAAAAACAAAGTGTAATTAAGGCTCGTTTATAAAAGCTGAGTGAGGTATGTAACCGACTAAATAATCATGGTTCATTTATGTTGAAATGCTGTTGTAATGGAAAGTAGAGGTTTTATGGATAACAGAAAACATATGGGGAAAGATAAGGATGGAGTGATTTTTCCGGTTGCTCCAAATCTTTCTGAAATGAGTGATAGTTATTTGGATTTTATAGAAGAAATTAAAAAAGAAATTCAAACACAGAGAGTTGCTGTTGTACTAAATGCTAATACTAGTATGATTTTGTTATACTGGAGCATTGGCAGATCAATTTTAAGGAAACAAAAAGAAGAAGGTTGGGGAGCAAAGGTTATTGACCGTATGGCAAAAGACTTAAAGGAAGCATTCCCAGATATGAATGGATTTTCACCTAGAAATATTAAGTATATGCGCAAATTTGCAGAGTGTTGGACAGACTCTGAAATAGTGCAACGGGTCGTTGCACAAATTCCATGGAGAACCAATATTTCTTTAATGGACAAAATACATGATGCAGATAGTCGGATTTGGTATGCTCGCAAAGTCTTGGAAAATGGTTGGAGTAAGACAATGCTTGATATGCAGATAGAAAGTGGCTTAATTGATAGGGTTGGAAAGAGTATTAATAATTTTCCGGTTGCATTGCCACCATTAGATTCGGATATGGCTAACCAAGTGTTTAAAGACCCATATTTGTTTGATTTTTTAGGAACTGATATGCCAAGACGAGAAGTAGAAATAGAAAAACAACTTACAGAGCATATACAAAAGTTTTTGTTGGAGTTAGGACAAGGATTTGCTTTTGTTGGACGTCAAGTTCATTTAGAAGTGGGAGGACAAGATTTTTATATCGACTTATTGTTCTATCATTTAAAACTGCGCTGTTATGTGGTAATAGAATTAAAAGCTTGTGATTTCGAACCAGGATTTGTAAGCCAGTTAAATATGTACCAAAATGCAGTAAATGATATTCTTAAGCATCCAGACGATAAGCCTACAATTGGTCTACTTCTAGTAAAAGGGAAGAATCAGACTGTGGTTGAGTATTCTTTGACAGGTTATCAGAATCCTATTGGTGTTGCAGAGTGGAAAAATCAGATTACTGAGTCGTTACCTGAAGAATTTAGAAGTAGTTTGCCGTCGATAGAGGAAATCGAGAACGAATTGAAATAAATTGTGCAACGAGGCATTGCACAATTACAATAATATCATACTAATGACAATTTCATAATGATATGAAAAAATCATAAAATGGTCGGAGATGAAAAAGATATTACCTGCACGTACTCTCATCCGGCCATGCCTGAAATTCCTCAGTTTACCAGAAACAGAAAGAAGTTGTCATCATGCAGCATGGTAAGGGTAGAATGTAGCGCACTCTTTGTCACATCAGAAAAATCAAACTGGATTATGCCATTCCTGTTAGGAGCCTTTACTTTCTGTTCAATCATTTTTGTTATGCTTTCAGACATTTTATTCATATGTGAGACGATTTCTTCTGTGTCAAGAGCAATAAAATCAAGGATACCAGTACCTGCCTGCAAATGCTAATATAAGAATGTAGGAATTATGACATATAAAAATGTCGGAAAACCTACATTCTTATTTTGTATTTATAGATGTATTGTTACACTTCCTTTTGGAGATGAACATTACATTAATAACAATCTTAAAGGAGAACTGGCAGTTATGGACAGTCTTGGTATCAAGCCCAATTATGCTGCTCTGGGAAGAAAGTATGGTATGGATTGGAGGACAGTTAAGAAATACCACAATGGTTATGAAGGAAAGCCTGATAAACGAAATGAGTGAGGCTGAATATATTAAAATTAATATTGAGGGATGCAGAGCATTAAAAACTAAATATATTAAGTAGATTGTGTGAATATAAAAGTATTTTTTTACTCTGCCACATCCTGTCATCCTTCGGCGGTAAACTTTAGACATCAAATAAAGTGAACAACCAAAGGAGGATATGACTATGGGATTTATGGACAAATTAAAGGAAACAGCAGGAAAGGCTGCAGAGAAAGCTGGTGCGATGAAGGATTCAGCAATGGATACTTATGGCAAGATGAAAGAGGCTAATGAGCAGAAGAAAGCCGAGAAGCAGGCTTATACAGCGGCTATGGAGCAGGAAGTGAATGAATATTCAGCGAAGTTGATTGAGAATATTACTGCAGAGTATGCTGAAGGCGGTGCAAAGTTCTGGGGCGAAGGCAACAGGGCTGCGATTGACAAATTTACTAAGGATTATTATGAAATGCTTGTGCTTCCTGGCAGCAGACCTAACATTTCATGCCTTACAATGTCACCATATATTGATGAAAAGGCAATGAAGAAGTTTGCTGATAAGGGCGGTGTCGATTTGCAGGGCGCAGTTCCACACATTTTTATTAAAGATGGCAATGACGTCGGTATGGTTATTACAGAGGATTTCATAGCATTTAAGTTCAGATATGAGAAGGACAGCAGTTTCTGGGTTAAGGGCAAGATTCCGACAGCCAGTATCAATACATTTGTAATGGAGATTAATGATTCTGCTGCAAATGTGATGGTTAACGGAGTTAAGCTGACTACAATCAGCATTAAAGGCTCTTACAGACAGGATTTTATGTCACTTAATTATTATTTTGAGTGCCTTGGAAAGCAGGATTTCACGATTGACAGGCAGGAGGTCAACGACCAGATAAGAGCCAAGATTGGTGATAAGATATATGCGCAGGTTAAGAAGTACTTTATTGACGATGATGAGCAGCTTCTTTTCTATGCAGGCGGCGTAGACTCGCTTACAGCGGTGGATTATGTAGCGTGTACTGATAATCAGCTGATATTTGTGAATAGGGAAATGCTTGGAGCAACGGCTAATGTCAAGCAGTTTTATTTTGAAGATGTGACAAGCATGTCAACTATTCAGAATTCTACATCAAGTGATTTTCTGACAGCGGTTATTGATACGGCACTTACAGCTGCATTTAAGCTATGCGATTTGGAGGTTTCAGTTGCCGGTTCGAAAGAGGTTATCAATACCCTGTATCTTGCCGAGGCAACACGAATTATTGCAATCTATCATGAGATGAGAAAAAATGCTAAGAAAGCAGCAGCACAGCCTATTCAGGTTCAGGCAGCTCCAGCACAGCCTGACGCATTGGAGCAGTTGCAGAAGCTTGCACAGTTAAAGGATGCAGGAATTATTTCGGAAGAGGAATTCGCTGCGAAGAAGGCAGATTTGTTAAGTAAAATCTGATGTGGATAATAACTGAATATTAATAATAAACTCCCCATAAGCGTTGACTGCTTATGGGGAGTTGTTGTTTAAATATTTTGTTAATAAAGCAACTGCATTTTTTCTATCTCATCTTTCATTTCTTTAACAAATTCATCAGGGGCAATTACTTTTACCCATGAGCCCTGACTTAACAGGTACATTTTGATTCCGTTGCCGTAGACTTCCGCTTCAATGAGATATTTGTTGTCGTAGCGGTCAATTACTTTAGCGGTTGGCAGACGGTCGAGGATTGCCTGAAGTGATGGTCCGGTGAATTCAAATCTGATTTTTCTGAGTGGTCCCGGCCACATGAACTGGCTTCGTTTGCGGAGCAGTCCCTCATCAAATTCAACATTTTTAGGAAGCTCAAGTTTTTCCCTGTGAACAGTCATATCACAGATTCTGTCGATTCTGAAATATGTAGGTGTATCAGATAATGTATCTTCACATTTGTATGCAATCAGATAGAAGTAGTATTCACTGAACATTATTGATATTGGTATAATTCTGTGCCTGACCTTGTCACGGTTCATTTTGTAATAGCTGATTGTGATTGCACGCTGTTCCTGAATGTAGTTGGAGAGTTTCCACACATTGTCAATCACGCTGTCGCAGTCTGAGCCGACTTCCTCATAGTTAAACATTTCTTTGGCAATAAGTTGTTCAAGGCGTTTTTTGTCTGAATAGCTTGTATGTGTTTTCAGTTTTCCTATTATTGTAAGTAGTTCTTCATGGCTGAACGCCCGGCTTCCGATAAGCACTTTAGCTATGGCAAAAAGCTCTTTGTTAGAAAACAGATTATCCATCTCTAGTGTGTAGCAGTGGTCTGAAGCAGAGTATTTTAGCTCAGCATTGCCAAGAATATCGCGATAGTCGGCAAGAAATGCCTTCAAATCGTTAATATCTCTTGTTATGCTTCTTGTTGACACATTACTTTCGTCAGCGAGTGCGGCTACCGAGAGGGACTCGCCCTTTAAAGCCCGAAACAGCAGTTTAAGGACTCTGTCAGCTTTGTAATTCTTATATTCATTATCCATATCCGATGCCTCCTGATATTGATTATACTATATTTTATAGACAATATGGTACATCAGATTAGCGACAAAGCCTGTCACAGTAAATTTATTCATAAATATTTTGCTGTGACACAGCATGTCAGTCTGGATTAATACAATGATTATATAAAAATTGAGGAGGAACGATGGATACGGAGCGAAAAATGCGTTATATAAATGAACGTAAAAGGCGGCAGCGCAGGGAACATAAGTTAAGAAAATTTACCACCTTATTTCTTATATACTGGGTTGGGTTTAGCCTGACTATTATGATCTTTTTTAAATACAAGATTAATGAATTGTACGAGCTTAACAGGAAGACACAATTACAGATTGAGCTGCTTAAAGAGCAACTTAATAATTACAATGAGAAGGACATCAGGAAAAGCAACGGTGGAAAGTATAATACCTGGATTGATGAGGTGTGTGATAATAAATAAAATATAATTTAGAGACTGACATATCGTGTCCAACCTAAATGTTACCATATATGTGTAATCAAAAGAACTTAAACATATATGAAGGAGGACAAAGCTATGTTTTGTAAAAAATGTGGAAAGGAACTGGAAGATAATGTCCGTTTCTGTAATTATTGCGGGGCGGAAGTAGAGAGCAAGGTTGTTGATTTTAATGAGGCGGTTGGCAATAATAAACCAGATAACAGTTATGTTAATGCAGGTGGACAGAAATATAATTATGAATACGTTATGCCACAGCAGCCGGTTCAGGCAGCAGCCGGACAGCCTGTAGAAGAAGATGTATCAATTAATATTGCAGGACATAAGATTAAGGGCAGACTTATAATGAAGATTGCTGCAATAGTGGCTGCAGCATGCTTCTTTTTTCCTATGTTTACAGTGTCATGTGCAGGGGTTAATGTTGGAAGTGTAAGTATGGCTGATTTAACATTTGAAACGGAAGATACAACTCAGGACAGCTATTATGATTATTATGACTCAGATGAAGAAGAAAATGGCACTGTAGGAATGATTGTATTCCTGCTTGCGCCTATTTCAGCATTTTGCATATGTATGGTCAAGAATGAAGGAAAAGGCTGGGGTAAGGAGGCAGTTGCTGCATTTGGCTCATCTGCACTTGCGTTGATAAGTCTATATTTTGTTATTACTAATACAATGAACGACGAATATGGTGGCTATGTTCAGGCAAAACCGATGTTTTCATATTATTTGTACATAATTGCTTGCGTTATAGGTGCGGTTGTGGGAATCATGATTATTAAGGAATATCAGAAAAAGATTACTGCAAATGCTGGAACTGTACAGCATGTGGAGAAGCCTAATGTATGGGTAAAGACCGCATTATATACAGTTGGAGAAACATTTGCAATATATGTATTGTTCTTCCTGCTTAGTGCGGTTTTTTAAAATGTGATATTATACCCTATGGAATTTTCCATCACATAGTAATATAATATGTAAGCCACCAGTCCTGGGAGGGGTGCTGCGAAAGCGGTACTATCGGAGTCTAGGTCCAATCACTTTATTTTTCCCGTAGAACTCGCGATAGCTGGTGGCTTTTTTATTATGATGGAGTACGGATTTGACATGGAATTACTTGATATCGTTGATGAGAATGGAAAACCAACAGGCGAGACTGTTGAGCGTAAGACTGCACATAGTGAGGGAATCAGGCATAGAACGGCGCATGTGTGGATTGTAAGAAAGTCTGATGAGGGAGCAGAGGTACTGCTGCAGAAAAGGGCTATGAATAAGGACTCATTTCCTGGAAGATATGATACTTCTTCGGCGGGACATATTCAGGCCGGTGACGAACCGGAGGAATCTGCTATAAGAGAACTGCATGAGGAACTTGGAATTAAGGCTTCTGTTGATGATTTACAGTTTGTTGATACATTTGTAATCCAATATGAAAAAGAATTTTATGGCAAGATGTTTAAGGACAGTGAGATTGCATTTGTCTATGTATACACAAAGCCAGTCAATATAGATGAACTTACATTGCAGAAGGAAGAATTGGACGGCGTTGAGTGGTTCAACCTAGAATATGTCTATGAAGAGTGCAGAAAGCATAATCAGAAATTCTGTGCACCGGTTGGTGGATTAGAGATTGTAAGAAGGTTTGTAAGAGGTACCGGATTATGATTTCAAGAAATATATACAAGGCGGTTTCTGTGTTAATGGCACTGGTAGCAGCATTTACAGTGACAGGATTGTCGGGCTGTAAGAGCAGAACGGTGCCTAATGAAGTGACGGCAGATTATGACACACCAGATGATTATAATGATGAACGACCAGGGGTAACATATGGAAATGTTGATGAGATAAGCTATTATTCACCGACAACCGGAAGTGAACGCAAGGCTTGTGTATATCTTCCGAGAGATTATGATGAGTCACAGCGTTATCCGGTTGTGTATCTTTTGCATGGAATGAGCGGAAGTTATTCTGAATATAACAGAATTGGGGCTTTGTATGTTGCACAGAATGCAGTTGATGATTATAACAGGAATCCTGTGATTATGGTGAGCTTTACTGTATTCACAGATGCTGATGGTGGTCAGGAGTCAGACTATGATTTCTCTGAACTTACAGCAAAATATGATGCGTGTGAGTATGATGTTATTAATGCATTGATTCCATATATTAACGAGCATTATTCTACCAGAACGGGAAGAGAGAATACTGCAATAGCAGGATATTCACTTGGCGGAAGAGAATCGCTTTTCCTGTGTTTTGCACATCCTGATGTGTTTGGATATGTAGGTGCATTTGCCCCGGTAGGAGGAGTGGTTGATACAGGAAGTGGAGAAAGAGTTTATGGAAACAGAGGATTTCTTCTGCCTGAATTTGTTAAGGATGGAGGGCAGCAGCCTTTGGTTACTCTTATTGTAACTGGCGACAGTGATCCTTACTGCAAGGAATCTGCTATTAACTATTCAGATTATATGTCAAGTCATGGAATTAACCACATTTTCTATATAAGACCGGGAGCGCATGAGGTCAGTGTATGGAATAATGGATTATACAATTTTATCAGAAGAATATTCTGATACTTGAAGTTATTGCTGATATGTGAGATAATGTGTCGGGTTAGTCAGGTGAAACAAATTGGCTGCCACACATAAAGACAGATTATGGAGGAATGTTTTATGTCAGATATACATAGTGTAGATGTTGAAGATGATCAGTTTGCATATCGTTATGATACACAGCTTCTTATTGACAGAAGAGATGAAGATTTAGATGAGGACGTTATTGCAGATTATATTACAGAGCATTTTGAAGGAAACTGCCTGATTGCAGCAGGTGATGAGGATCTTATCAAGATTCATTTCCATACTAATGAGCCTTGGAAGGTACTTGAGTATTGCAGTACTATCGGGGAGATATACGATATTGTTGTTGAGGATATGATTCGTCAGTCAGCTGGACTTCATGGCTGATAAGCCGCCTGTCATCGATAAACTGCCTGCCGGAGATAAACCGATGGTCATCAATAAACTGTTTGTATAAGGCAGGATTTGACGTGATACCTATAGGTAGTCGAATTGATGATAGATTTATAGGTTGAATTTCAGCGATTTTTGATATTATAAGTGGATTTTATTATGAAATACCCATAAGATAGCATGTAAATGTTGTTTTATGGGTATTTTTGAGTTGCTTTTATTAGTTTAGGTGATTTTTTTAGGAAATATGCCTATAAAAGAAGCAAAAAATAAAATTTATAGGAACGACAGGCCATTGAGCCAGACGACAGGCCATTGAGCCAGCCGACCCCAGATATTCAATACATTTGTGAAAAATCTGTTAAATAATTGACACAGATATGCCGATGAATTAAAATGTACATAAGAAGATTTAATATACTAATGATATAGATAATTTTGAATACATTTGAACGATAATGATTAAATGGATGCGGCTATTTATTATAATTGCTAAAGACGGGAGGAAGTTGCCATGAAACACAATTATAAGAGAATTACTGCATTAGCTGGTATGACAGCGTTGCTTGTTTCAATGCCGGTATCAGTATATGCAGGACAGATAAGGAACACATATACTGCTAATCTATCAAATGTTTTGGGGAGTGTTGATGTATCTGCTTTGAAGGGAAATCCAGTTGTTAAGGGAAGTAATATTGTGGTCGATTCTGATACAGATGACTGGGATGATATTACATCAAGAACAGCAGATGCTGCTGGTGTTAAGCTGTGGAAAGCAGCGGTTTCATCAGATTATTCAAAGCTTTATTTTATGTATGAAGGAACTGTTCAGACCGAATGGGACTACAGCTATATGGGAAGTAATCCTGTGAGTATTACTTATGCTGACGGAACAACGGGAATATCAGATAAGATTCAGTTTACTGGATGGAAAGACAGTGCACAGGCAAAGAATTCATGGTATGGGGATATAGAGAATTCGGAGACTGTAACTGTTAATAATGCACATGGTAATACAGCCGGACCTTATGTGGTTGAGACAGCTATTCCTTTTGATTTTTTTGCCAATTCGGATTTTAAGATTACATTTGCAGGAACAACTGTAGATATTAAGGATATTGAAGTATTAGACGGACAGAAGGTTGAAAAAGATGATACAGAAGCTGTGTATAATGGCATTGTTATAGATGGTGAGTTTGATGACTGGGATGCTGTTAAGAAGTATGATGCAGTATGTCCTAATGATGCACATAATGAATGTATATCTAAGACGGCTATGATGTTTGACGGTGATTATGTATATATGTATGTGAAGGATGGAACTGGAGGTGATGCTTCGGGAGCCGGAACTCATAGTAATGGCAGGTATTCGATAACTACTGATCTGGGTTACGAACTTGTTTTTCAGCTTGACAGCAAAGGATATGTTAATGGTGTAGATGGCGTTGACTGCAGGCATGTAGGTAACCAGTGGGAGATAGCAGTACCTAAGAGTGCCCTGCCAGCTTATAACAAGACAATATCATTTGGATTATACAGGTCTGAGCCTTTTATATCAGGAACTGCTAATATTAAAGATGATGGATCTTCGGATGATAAGATAATATACGATATCAGGTATGATGGATTGTATGGTGACTGGGAATATTATCCACACACAACTATTCAGTATTCTACAGCCGGAACACATCATAATATGGTGGATTCTGCGGGAGCATTATTCAGTAATGGAAGTACTGTCCTTGGACATGTGTATACAGTTATGCCGGAGCATCTTAATGAAGCTGGAGGAGAGTTTACACAGGCAGTGACATTTAAGTTTAATGACAGCTATAATCAGGTACTATATCCAAGATTTGTAACAGTTGACGAACAGGGGAATATTAACTGGAACCCTAAACGTGACGGACTTAGTGATGGTACATATGAATTCTATATGTTTGACACAAGTGCATGGGGAACATCTAAGAATATTAATGAACTTAATGATGCAGATATATGTTATGGAAAGATGATAGTTACAGTTGGAAGCAACAGGGATGAATGTGAGTTTTATTTTGATCTTGACAAGGTTGCTCAGAAACTTGGCTGTGATGTAAGTGATTTCAAGCAGATTAGTGCACAGTTTGGTAGACTGGGACAGGAATGGATTAATACAGCAGGTGCATCGTCTGGAGCATGGCTTGGACTTTTCATATGTATAGCTGGAACATGTGGAGTAGTTGTATATAAGAAAAAGAAAGGCAGCATACAGGTATAAGCAGAATGAATCCTATTATAGTAATTGCAATTATAATAATATGGCTTTATATACTTTCTGTAACGAAGAGAGCAAAGCTTCATGCATGGAGCTTCATGTGGGGAAGTCTTGGACTGTTTGTAATTATGATGATGACGGTACAGCCATTGCTTACAATGCCTCTTGCAAGATGTGTTGCAGCAATGGCAGGTATTGTGGGGGATATAACAGGTGCATTTACAGCATACTTTAAATACGGAATTATATTTATACATACGGGTGCATCGTCAATGACACTGCTTATTGATTTTGAGTGTTCGGGAATCATTGAAATCATGGCATTTCTGTCATTACTAATATTCTTTAATGTGTATAACTGGAGTGAGAAGCTGATGATAGGAATTGGAGGCTTCTGTTACATTATGTTATGCAATGTTCTAAGAATAGTAATGATATGTCTTGCGGTACATTTTTTAGGCATGAATGCATATTATGTGTTTCATACATTTATAGGAAGAATATTCTTCTATGTACTCAGTGTGTATCTGTATTTTTATGTATTTACGAAACCACAGATTGTTAAGATGAAAGTAGGAAACTTCTCATATGGTAAAAATAATTCTTAATTCATTTCTTTTCTGGGGCGGCTGGATAATTATACCGTTTATTATGGAAATTGTTCCTGCGTTAGGAAGTGTTTTTCTTCTTATAAGAAGGAATCTGAGACATAAACTCCATAAAAAGGAACTTGAGGTTTATCCAGAGATTACGCTTATAATACCGGTATATAATTCGGCTGATACACTATATGGATGTATCAGATCAATTAATGACAGTACTTACCCGAATGACAGGATAAGAATTTTTCTGGTTAATAATAAAGGAAAAGATAACAGTTTTGATATATATGCACAGTGTCAGCAGGAATTTCCAGAACTTCTGATGCAGTGGATGAATTCTGAACAGGGAAAGTCAAGAGCACTTAATCTGGCACTTTATAACAGTGATGGAAAGTACATTATCAATCTGGATAGTGATGGAATGCTTGAGAAGAATGCACTTGTCAATATGATTACAAGATTTGAGAATGATACGGCTATTAACTGTATGACAGGCTCTATTCTTACGGTGCCTGAACAGATTAAGAAATATAAAGCGGGACCGTCAAGACTGCTCCGTGAACTTGAGTTTATGGAATATGCGCAGGCTTTTCTTGCGGGAAGAAGTTATGCGTCAGAGCTTAATTCCGTGTATACATTGTCAGGTGCATTTTCAGCGTTCAGAAAATCAGCAGTTCTGAAGTCATGGATGTATAACACAGATACTATCTGTGAGGATACACATATTACATTCCAGATGAGGTATCTTCAGAAAGAACGGGTTGAAGTGTGTGAGGATGCACTGTTTTTTGTCGATCCGATTGAAAATGTTAACAAACTATATACACAGAGACAGAGATGGCAGAGAGGAAGCCTTGAAGTATCCAAGATGTTTATGGACAAGTCTTTCAAGGTAAAGAACCTTTTTACTAATATAAGTGTCAAAACTCTTTTGTATGACCATACATTTGCATTTCCAAGACTTATATGGTATCTGGCACTTATATGCCTGATTGTTGCAGGGTATTCAGGGAAAACGGTTATTCTATCTACAGCAATAATATTTGGATTATATACGCTTATCGGATATCTGTATTTTATTGTTGTAGCATATTTCCTAAGAATTAATAAGGATATAAGAAGATATTACATGAGGCACTGGTGGTGCATACTGTTTCTGCCATTTTTTAATTTTGCTGTATTCTTTATAAGACTCGCAGGAATTATTAACAGTATTGAAACTGACAGCTCATGGAAAACAATGAATCTGTCAGAGGAATGCAGGGCATTTGCAGATGTGGTTAAAAATGATTTCAGTAAACCTGTTAATGTAATAAAGAAAGTAAGAAATGCACTTAATTATGATGTTGTAGAAGATAATAATAACAATAATCAGAGGGAAGAACATGGAAAAGAAGCTTAATAAGAAGCGTGTTAAGAAGAATAAAAAGCCAAAAAATGTGCTTGTTATCACAACTATTTATGTAATATGCTTCTCGGTTATTGCCGGAGTATTTGCATATACAAGGATTAATAAGTACGAAGAAGGAGTCCTTGAGGTGTGTGCAACACAGCAGGACGCTTATGTGCAGCTTGTTTTAGACCAGATTAATCTTAAAAGCAATCGTGATGATGAACAGATTATTAATGATATTCTTGGTACGATGAATTCATCTTCTAATAAATACTGGACATTTTCTAAGAATCAGTCAATCCTTTTTGTAAAAGATGTTCTTGAAACTAACAGGTATAAAGGTGTTACCACAGCTACATATTATGAGTCAGAGAGTGCCACGGAATTTCTTAATAATCTTCAGAATAACAGAGTTACTCATGATTTCATAGAAATTGATGGAAATAGTTATGTAGCATCAGGGGTTACATTTGAATATAAGAACCAGTCATATAAGTTGTGCCTGCTTACAGGCAGAAGTGCAATTATGGATAATAACAGTTATATGCAGATTAAGATCCAGATGGAGACTTATGTGGTGATTCTGCTTTTTGTGCTTATAATAACAGCGATGCTGCTTGCACATAAGCTAAGACGGATGCAGAAGACGATTATTGAATCTGACAAGACGATTGCAGAACTTAACAGTATGGTTTCTAAGATGAATAAGAAACTTTTAGAGAAGGATTTGCATGATACGCGCAATAATGTCTGGGATAATACGGCAATCATGCCTTTTCTTGATAAATTAGTGGCAAGAGATATTTATCCTGTAACATTTATGCATATTGCATGTGTTGATAATAAGGAACGAACAAAGTTTATAGCAAGAGCTAATTATATTCTTGATAAAAATGTTTTAAGATTCACATATGAAGATAATGATATTGTTCTTATATTTGTTGGAATGAACAGAAAGCATTCTAAGCAGAGCCTTCAGCTTTTAATGGAAAATTCAATGAAGATAATGTATGCAATTACTATTAAGAGCAAAGCGGATGCAGATAAGTTAAGAGTTAAGTATGAAATCAGATAGAATGGGCAGGTAATATAAGGGAGGCGGAATTATGGCAGTTAATATGTACAGGGAATACAGACTGAAATTTTACCTTAATATGAGACATTATATTATCATTAATGAGGTCAAAGGTGAAACTCACCCACATACATGGGAGTTTGCACTGGATATTAAGTTTTCAAGGAATTTATTTGTTGAATTTAATATATTTGAACAGGGAATTTCGCAGTTCCTTGAAAAGTACCAGAATAAGATTCTTAATGAGGCAGAGCCGTTTGATGCAATGATGCCGACACTTGAGAATGTTACTGATTATTTTGCAGAAGAATTTTTTAAGATTATATATAAGACAGGTGGCATGCTCACAAGAATTGAGGCTAGTGAAACTCCTACAAGAAGCTATATTGTAAATATGGCGGAGCAGGAACGTAATTCAATATTGAATAAGAAAGCTGATGAAAAGATAATATCAGAGGTTATGGACGCAGTGCTGGACGATATTGTTAAGCAGTGATGTTGTTAAGACGGATTGGAGAAGAAGTTGAAAAAGAAAAATAAAGCAATTTACCTGCTGTTTCTTATGCCATTCGTGTATTTTGCAACAGCATGTTTTGTTGTCTGGCTGGTAAAGACAAGTGGAATATATCCTTCAGGTTCAGATACTATGTATCATGTCTACAGAGGAGATTATGTATATAATGCGATTAAATCGGGCAACTGGTATCCTTTATATGATCCTGCATGGTATAACGGCGTGGAGATTTTAAGGTATTGGTCTCCATTTCCTGCTTATGTTATGGCGTTTTGTCAGTATCTTGCGGGTGGAAGCCAGTTTGGTGCATATCTTTTTTATATAGGAGGAGTGTGTTTTTTAGGCGCATGTGTATGGCCATTTATCGGAAGAGGCTTTAACAGACCTTATCTGGGAGCATTTATCGGACTCCTCTGGTTCTTTATGCCTAATAATCTGTGTGCAATATTTATAGAAGGAAATCTTGCCAGAAGTCTCAGTATGATATTTTTGCCGGTATTCATATATTCTGTATATAAATATTTATACAATCATAAATTAAGATACATACCGCTTATTGTATTTACATTTTTACTTATGGAATTGTGTCATCTTGGATATGCTGGAATGGTGGCTATAGCTGTGATTATATATGGAATTGTTTATATTATACAGAAGGGCAGAAAGAAGGCAGTACTTGATGTTGTAATATCAATGATTTTTGGATTTATGCTGCTTGGAATATGGCTGGTTGCGTCCTTAAGAGGTGGAATAACTTCACTTGATAATTCTGAAAATATGGCTAATTTCTTCCAGAATTTATGGATAACAATTAATCCTTTTGAAAGATTAACAAGAGGTTTTGAATATTTTTATTTCGGATTTGCAACTTTGGTTGTTATTGTATTTGGCATTTTATTTGGATATAAGAAATCGAGAACAGGCTTTGTAACAGGATTCATTATACTGCTTATGACAACTAAATCAGCATATGCCGTTTTGAAGCACTTGCCAGGAAGCCAGTATTTATGGATGTTAAGATTCATATCCATTGCATTATGTATGATTCTTATGAGCTTTCTTATGTGGGATAGGCTAAAGAAGACTCTGGTCTTGATGCTTTGTGTTTTACTGGTGGTAGATACTATACCATCTTTAAGCCTTATTGTTGGTGAACATAATGATATATCTGTTCAGGAAAGAATGGCAGCAAGACAGGACAGTACTCTTATTTCAAGTGCTCAGGCAGTCACAAAGCAGAGACTTGCCCTGATGGACGAGAGCATACTGGGGGCAACCGGTTCATGGCTGGTTTCTGATTATGGCAATCCGGTTGATGCTACATTTGGTGCAGGAAGAGAAGCTGCTAATACATCTGCTAATATAGTTAATCTTAACAAAGCATTTGCACAGGGAGATTTCCTGTATGTCTTCGACAGATGCTTAGAACTGGGGGATGATTCTGTACTTGTGAAAAAATCATTGCTTAAACAATATAATAATTCTTTATATGATCTAGAAGCAGCTGCGAATACGGTTGGATATAAGAAAGTGGAACAAAACAGGGATTACATTCTTTACCATATTGAAACACCTGACAACTGGGGAGTTATCAGCAGTTACAGGGCAGTTGCGATAGGCTCTGGGGCAGCAGCAATATCAATGCAGTTCCCTGCAGTTAAAACAGCAGATTCTGCTAATCTTAATGATTACACATATGAAGAACTGTCGGGATATAAAGAGGTGTTCCTGAATGGTTTTACATATGATGATAAAGAAACAGCAGGAGACCTTGTACTGCGTCTAAGCAGAGCAGGAGTTAAGGTGATTATATATGCCGATGGCATACCAAAGGATAAGCGTACACATAGTCAGAATTTCCTTGGCGTAACATGCAGTTTGATAACATTTCACAATGGATATCCGGATATGGATACAAGAATTGGAACGATATATCCAGATATGTTTCCTCAGGGACATACTACATGGAATACAGTGTATATTGATGGACTTGATACTGTGTGGGGAACTTTTTATGATAATGGATTGAATCTCGATTTTTATGGGACTGTTAATAACGATAATATTATAATGACTGGCCTTAATCTTACATATTTCTATAGTCTGACTGATGACGTATCTGTTGGACAGTTGCTTAGTAATATGAGTGGTATATCATCAGAGGAACTTCCAGACAGAAAGATAGTTCCTTTAAAGGTGGAATACGGAAACAATGAGATTACAATTACATCTAATAATGATAATGTTAATACAACACTTGCATATCACGATATATTCAGCTCTTCATCGGATATAACACATAGGAATAATCTTATGTATGTGAATAAGGGAACAACTGTTATTAAGATGAGATACCCGTATCTGTGGCAGGGGGCTTTAGTTAGTGCTGCAGGAGTTGTGTTAATGGTTGTGTGGCTGATTGTTAAAAGAAGAAATAACAATTAATTTTACAACAAATTTGTTGACATATTTACAAAAAAAGAATACTCTATATATAGAAAATATATGGAGGTGGTAAATGTGGCAATAGCAACTAATATTTTACAATGTCTGATTCCAATTTCTCAATTTAATAAAGGTCAGGCTTCAAAGATATTTGACAGACTTCATGATGAAAAGGAGCTGATTGTTTTGAAGAATAATCAGCCATCAGCAGTTATTCTGTCACCAGAGGAATATACAAGACTAACTGAGATTGAAGAGGATTATTATCTTCTGATTGAAGCTACTAAGCGTATTGAAGATAATGGCAATAAAGAAACGGTTTCTATGGATTATGTTATGAGAAATCTTGGGATAGATGAAAAAGAGCTTGAAAATGCGGAGGATATTGATATCGAATGATATGGGGGATTGAGTTTTTACAGGAAGCAGAGAAGGATATGAAAAGGCTCGACCATTCCGTTCAGATTCAGGTTCTTAAGGGGATAAAAAAGGTGAGTAAGAATCCATTGCCTGTAAGTCAAGGCGGTTATGGAAAGCCATTAGGGAATAAAGAAAATACTAATCTTACTAACTTGATGAAGATTAAGTTTAGGGATATAGGAATAAGAGTGGTATACAAGATAGAGTATGTCGATGAGGTTATGAAAATAATTGTTATTTCAGCGCGTACTGATGAGCAGGTTTATAAAGAAGCGTCAAAAAGAAGAAAAGAACATAATATTTAACACAAATGCACCGTAAGTATGTTAGAGATATACTTACGGTGCATTTATTTATGCATAATTAATTTAAAATACCTTTAGCGTACAAAAAGATATGCCGTATATCCCACATACATAAGAATACATGCAGCACCTTCCCATCTGCTCATTGTCTTCTTGGTAAATGCGAAGAGAAATAATACAATTCCACTGGCAAGAAGTATGATACAGTCAATAAGTGATTCGGAAAGAACGTGAAGAGGCTGTATCGCAGCAGACATACCTAAGATAAATAATATATTAAATATGTTAGAGCCGATTGCATTGCCAAGTGCGAGTCCGCTGTCACCTTTCCTTGTGGCAACTATAGAAGTTACAAGCTCAGGCAGGGATGTTCCGATTGCAACTATTGTAAGACCTATGAAATTCTGGCTTACACCAAAGTTGGCAGCTATGATACAGGCTTTATCTACAACAAGATTACCACCGAATATTACTGCTATAAGACCTCCTGCAATATAAAGCAGACTCTTAGGCAGAGGCATTATTTTACAATCCTCAGCTTCTTCCCTGTTTTTAAGTGCTGATATTATCATGCATGTGATGTAAGCTGCCATTCCGGCAAGGAGAATAATGCCTTCAATTCTTGAAAGTCTGCCATCAATAAACATAAAGCAAAGAATAGTAGTTATTATGATATTAACAGGCATATCACGCTTGAGAATGTCACGGTTAGTAGAAAATCCTGAGATAAATGCACAGATACCTACAACGACAAGACCATTAAATATGTTAGAACCAACAACATTGCTGATTGCAATGTCATTACTGCCAGAAAGGGCAGCGTTAATACTAACAGATGCTTCAGGGGCACTGGTCCCCATTGCAACAATGGTAAGTCCGATGATAACGCTTGGTACCTTAAGAATCTTGGCAAGGGAAGAACTTCCCTCCACAAAGAAATCCGCGCCTTTTATTAATAGCACGAAACCGATGAGTAGTAACAAATATTCCATAATAAGCTCCTTTCTTGCGATAAAGGAATGGAATGATATAAAAAGAGACCTTTATCGCATCAAAAATGAATTGATAAAAGTCTCGTTAATTGTAATAATAACCGGCTGTTCAGCGTGATGACGATTACTATTGCATCGGATACGATGCTAACTACTCCCTCTTATTAACATTATACTAATATATATGTGTAAATGTGTCAATTAAATATTATGATTCAGATTATTTTTCACAGAGTGATATAAAATACTCATGAATTCTTGTGTCACCTGAAAGCTCAGGGTGAAATGCAAGACCAATCTGGTTATTATATTGAACAGCAACGATTCTGTCATCAACAGCTGCAAGAACATCAACATTATCCTTGGTTGATGAAATGTATGGCGCACGGATAAATGTCATTGGAAATTCATCAAAGCCTTTCATAGGAGCAGTTCTTACAAAGCTTCCTAACTGTCTTCCATATGCATTTCTTTTTACAGTGACAGGCAGAGTCCCAATATGTATACTGTCGTCATTGTCAATGTGTCCGGCTAAAAGAATCAGACCGGCACAGGTTGCAAGTGTAGGAAGACCATCTATTATTAAAGACTTAATTGTAGCAAGCATATCCAGCTTTCTTAGAAGCTGTCCCTGAACAGTGCTTTCACCGCCCGGAAAGATAATTCCGTCAATGCCATCAAGGTCTTTTCTTTGACGTATTTCAACTACTTCATGTCCGATTTTTTCAATGATATGTTCATGCTCAATGAATGCACCCTGCACAGCAAGTACGCCTATTTTCATATTATCTGCCTCTTTCTTCCATGATTATCTGGATTTCACTAGGATTAATACCAACCATGGCTTCACCTAAATCTTCTGATAATTTAGCAATAAGTGAAGCATCTGTGTAGTTAGTAACAGCCTGAACGATAGCGGAAGCTCTCTTAGCAGGATTTCCAGACTTGAATATACCAGAACCTACAAATACACCTTCAGCACCTAACTGCATCATAAGTGCGGCATCTGCAGGAGTAGCAACACCTCCGGCAGCAAAGTTTACTACAGGAAGCTTTCCGTTATCATGTACATAGAGGACAAGGTCATATGGAACCTGTAACTGTTTAGCTTCCTCGAAAAGCTCGTCCTTTTGCATAGATGTTATTTTTCTGATTTCAGAATTCATCTTTCTCATGTGTCGTACAGCCTGAACAACATCCCCCGTACCAGGTTCACCCTTTGTTCTTATCATGGATGCACCCTCATTGATTCTTCTTAATGCTTCTCCTAAATCTCTTGCACCACATACGAAAGGTACTTTGAACTGGGTTTTATCAATATGATATATATCATCAGCAGGAGATAATACTTCAGATTCATCAATATAGTCGATCTCAACTGCCTGTAAAATTTGTGCTTCAACGAAATGACCGATACGGCATTTTGCCATAACAGGTATACTTACAGCATCCTGAATACCTTTAATCATCTTAGGGTCGCTCATACGCGAAACACCACCTGCAGCCCTGATATCGGCAGGGATTCTCTCAAGTGCCATAACAGCACACGCACCAGCAGCCTCTGCAATCTTAGCCTGTTCAGGAGTAGTAACATCCATGATTACGCCACCCTTTAACATCTGTGCAAGTCCTTTGTTTAGTTCATATTGTGAATTTGTTGTCATAACTGACCTCCTTGAAAATGAATTTTATGAATTGATTTTCACATATAATATTGCACAACTGGTCATAAAGAAATATCCAATTTAATAAAAATGTCACATGCCAGAACAAGGTCAGAATAAATCAGGAATATGGTCAGATGAAAACTGAACATAAAAAATTGTCGAATTATGTCGAACGAAAACTGTCAGTCTGATTAGTAATCAGCAGCTTTTTGTATTATAATAGAACATATTTTATAAATATGTAGGAGAGGGAAAGTAAGTGCGTAGGATTAAAAGCTTTTTGATTATAATATGTATGCTAAGCATTTATGCAGCTTCTTTTTATGGCTGTGGAAAAAAAGAATGGTCAGACAGCCACAATAATGAGGCTGGATTGCCGGAAATAGTCATAGGAAGTGATAACTATCCGCCATATAATTATGTTGATACAGATGGCAATGCTACTGGAATTGATGTTGAGCTTGCTACGGAAGCATTTAAAAGAATGGGCTATAAGGCCAGATTCATATATATTGACTGGGAGGATAAGAAGAATCTTCTTGCTGACAGAACAATTGATTGTGCATGGGGAAGCTTTAGCATGGATGGCAGGGAGAATGAATACAGATGGGCAGGACCTTATATGACCAGCCGTCAGGTTGTTGCTGTGAATATGGAAAGTGATATATATTCTCTTGAGGATCTGGAAGGAAAGACGATTGCAGTACAGACTACAACAAGACCTGAGAAGATATTTCTTAGCAAGACTGATGAGCGTATCCCGGCTATAAGGTCATTAATAGCTTTGCAGAAGAGAGAACTTATATATCCTTTTTTAAGCAAAGGCTATGCAGATGCTCTGGCAGCTCATGAAACTGCAATACGCCAGTACATGGAAGATTATAATATTAAGTTCAGGATTCTTGACGAACCATTAGAGACAGTAGGACTGGGAGTAGCATTTGACAAAAATGATGACCGTGGGATAGAGAAGCAGCTTACAGAAATTCTTAACCAGATGAGAAATGATGGTACAGAGAAGAAGATAATCAGCAGATATATTCCTGATGCTGATAAATATCTGGAGGTGGACAGTTATGGAAAATAATACCATTACCAGAAAGAAAAGAAAAAGAATATGGCCGATTGAGATTATAGCAGGCCTGTTTATAATGATGATTGTGTTTTTTATTGCTGTAAATGTTGATATAAAAACTACACAGGAAACACTTTCAGATACTGCGCATTATATTAATGAACAGTGCAACAGCTTTACAAGACTTAATCTTGCGTCAGAAACCAAGAGCCTGCTCAGGGTAATTGAAAGTGCGCAGCAGATAAAACATAATATCACATATGAGCGCAGCCTTTCAGATAAAGATATATTTACAGAAGAATTTATCAAAAAGAATATGCAGGAATGTTATCTGACGGCAGTTATAATCATGGATTCAAAAGGTAATCTTATAGCACAGGAATATACAGATGAATATGGTGCAGATGAGCTTAACGAATATCTTGACAGTACTTCACTTATTGATGTTGTTGATAATACTGAAAAAACATACGCAATAAGAATTGACTGTGAAGATGGTTCATATGTTGACCTTGCAGCATGTGGTATGGCGGATTCAAGTGGGATAGTTGTTGTTTATTACCACACACCGGCAGAGTATGTTAATAATTACAATCTTTCATTTACACATATATTATCAGGTTATGATGACAGGGAAGATGGAAAGATTGTTGTTACAAAGGGAAATCAGATAATAGCGTCTAATGATGACAGTATGGTTGGTGAAGATATTGATAAATATAATGTTATTAAGAAGATAAAGGAGACTGGTGCAAGTGGCAAAATAGTACATGCTGATAGTAACAGAAGGTGGGGTTCACATAATTATGGTCTTATGGAACGTGGGAGAGATTATTATGTGTATGTTTATATGCCGGAAAGAAATGTTTTTAAGACAACACCAAGAAATATGCAGTATACATTTGTTGCCTATATGTTTGCTGTACTTGTACTTAATATGATGCGCTGGAAAACGGTTCAGGGATATGAGCGTGAACAGTATGAAATGCAGCAGCAGTATGCAAAGACACTGCAGGAAAAAAATGAACAGCTACAGGAGGCAGTACGCCGAGAGGAAAAGGCTAATGCTGCCAAGACTGATTTCTTATCAAGAATGACACATGATATAAGGACGCCGCTTAATGGCATAATCGGATTGTTAAGAATTGATGAGAGCCATAAAGAAGATACAGATATGATTAATACTAACAGAAAGAAAATGTCAATAGCTGCTAATCATCTTTTATCACTTATTAATGACATTCTCCAGATGAGTAAGTTAGAGGATGGCCAGATTGAGCTTTCAAGAGAGATTGTGGATCTTAACAAGCTTGCAAAGGATATTATTACTATAGTTGAACAGCGTGCCTCAGATGCAGGTGTTAATATTAAGTATGACAAGGTGGCAGGAAAAGTTATGTATCCATATGTATACGGAAGTCCTCTGCATTTACGCCAGTTATTTTTAAATATATATGGTAACTGCATTAAATATAATAAAGCTGGAGGAAAGGTTTCAACATATTTTAAATGTATTGGAACACAGGATGGAATTGTTACATATGAATGGACTGTTACTGATACAGGAATTGGCATGAGTGAAGAATTTCTTGATCATATATTTGAACCATTTGTACAGGAAAAGACTGATGCCAGAAGTGTTTATCAGGGAACAGGACTTGGGATGGCTATTGTTAAGAGCTTGGTTGACAAAATGAATGGAACAATTAGTGTCACAAGCAAGGAAGGGGAAGGCTCAACATTTGTAATCAGAATTCCTTTCGAGATTGCAAGCAAAGTTGAAGAAATAACGGATGATAGGGAAAAGAGCAGTAATGATATTTCGGGAATTAAGATTCTGCTAGCAGAGGATAATGAACTTAATGCTGAGATTGCACAGACTCTTCTGGTGGATGAAGGCGCTAATGTTACTGTTGTCAGTGATGGTGAGCAGGCTGTCAGGGAATTTACAAGGTGTGCACCACATACATATGATGTGATTCTTATGGATATTATGATGCCAAAGCTTGACGGAATTGCAGCGACCAAAGCTATAAGAGCTATGGAAAGACCTGATGCTGTGGAGATTCCGATAATTGCAATGACAGCCAATGCATTTGAGGAGGATGCCAGAAAATGTGTTGAAGCCGGAATGAATGCACATCTGTCGAAGCCTTTACAGATGGATGTTGTAGTTGGTACAATTGCAGAGTATTATAAAAGATAATTATGCAGGATAAAGAAGCCTCTGCATAATACAATAACTGATAAAAGGGGATAGCTATGATATGTAGTAATTGTGGAGCAGATATAGGAGATAACGAGACTGCATGCCCATATTGTGGTGCTATGCAGTATGAGAATTCTGAACAGAAGTACATGAAAGACCTGTACAATCTGAATGAAGGAATGGAGAAGCTGGATAAGAATACCAGAAAATACATCATAAAAAGTACAATGAAAAGTGTAGGTATAGTATGTGCGGCAATAGCGGCAGCAGTTCTTGCCGGAAGTATGTTTGGATATGGTTCATATAAGAGTATGTATAATTCTTCACACAACAGGAAAGAGATACACCAGTCATTAGATTGGTACAATAATAATATAGGTGAACTTAATTCATTATATGAAAAGCGGGACTATGCAGGCATTTCAGAACTGACAGATAGTTATAAGGGCAGTTCAAGTGTTTTGGAAAAGTGGAGTCATTACAATTTTTTAAACATTTATGATTATTATTATAAAAGGGTGGCAGACATCTACATTATGGTTCATAAAGGCGAAAAACTGAGTGATTATCAGTTTGGAACAGGCTTTGAAGAGTCACTTGACATGATATATTTCATTAATAATAAAAACGGATATAATTACCGTAGGTATGAGGGCTGTACGGCAGAAGAAAAAGAAACTGTGGATGGCTGGGTTGCAGAAGCACAGAATTATCTTAAGAATGTTGCAAAGGCGACGGACAAAGAAATTAATGATATGCTTAATGAATTGTATCAGAATGGCTATTATGATTACAAGCTTGGAAAGAGCTACGAAGAGTCATTTTATAAAAAATATAATGAGGGAGGGAACAACTGATGAAATGTAATAATTGCGGCGCACCTATACAGATGAATCAGAAGTTCTGTCCTAATTGCGGCTCGCCAAATGTGGAATTTAAGAAGCATATTGATGATATGGAACAATATAATAAAAAGTTTAACAGCACGCGTTCCAAAGTAATTGGTAACAGCAAATGGTTTGTGAATTATATTGCACCAATAACAGCTCTTGTTATAACAATGACTGCACTTACACTGGCTATTATTGGTAAAAATTCAATGATTGGATATGATATTGCAAAAAAAAATCAGCAGAAATATTATTCATCCCATAGTGATGAAATCCAGACAAAACTAAAGCTTCTGTTAGAAGCAGGAGACTATGCAACTCTGTACAGTATGGATTATGTGGGAGATTGTTCAATAAAGGATAATGATGATAAATATGCATGGAATGATTTTTACAATGTCGCAGGTGATTATGTGTATATAAGAAAAGGTATAATAAGTATGATGGAAAGGAATAATTCATCATATTATGGCGACGAATATATGAATACGATTTCAAGGGCTGTTGCTGATATGGAAGATATTGTCAGCAGACGTTTAAATTTATCGTATCATAGTGTATCGAAAGAGAGTATTAAGTATATAAATGATATACATGAAAAATCACATGAACTGTTAAAGGCATACTGCAATCTGACAGATGAGGACATAGCCGGACTTCCTGATATGTCACAGGCAGATATACTTACACTCATTACAAGGAGGAGCTTTGAATGAGAAAAAAGAAGAAATTTAATATATCACTTCTGGCTTATGTACTGTGTGCAATTATGATTATTATTATAATCCCATGTGTTTCAGATATATCAGGTGATGTATTCAGGAGTAAAGGAAGAATGTCGGGCTATGAAGAAGACAGTCTTTATAATGATTTTATAGAAAATAATTATGAAGGGCTTCTTGAAAAGACAGAATATAACACAGGCATAGGCAAAGATATTGATAAAGATACGCAGGACTACTATACATTTGCCATTGCATATAAAAAAGCTGTTGATTACAGGGTGTATGTGAATAATGGAGAAAATGAGAAAGCAGAACAGGTGGTTAAAGATATAGATAATGCACAGTTTAATAATGTGCTGTTTAAGGAAGCACTTGAAAATGTAAAAAATATATATATTAGTAACGGACTGTCACAATAATGTGTTAATGTAATTGACTTTAAAAGAAAGATAACGAAGATAAACAGAGGATGATGAAGATGAGTAACACAGGAAGGAATAATATCATGACCGACAGGGTGTCATATTATTTTAAATCCCAGTGGAATATACTTCTGATAATAACGATATCTGGCCTTATATACAATCTCGGACTTCTTGCAGGTCCGTGGTTTGAAGGAAGAATGACAGGCTGTCTTGTTAATATACTTGGTGGAAAATCAACATTTACAGATATGCTTATTCTTGTAATATGTTATGTGATTGCAATTGCAGTAGTGCAGATATCAAGGTATATCAAGAGATTCTATGTAAGAAGATTCGCTAATAATGTTAATAAGAACATGAAAGAGGTTTTGTATAACAGCCTTGTACATAAGAGAAGACCACAGTTACAGGAAGAAGGAGCGGGAGATATTCTTACCAAGGCTATCCTGGATGTTGATGATTGTGCTGAAGGGATGAGAAAGTTCACAACTGAGATATTTGATACGGGTGTTGCGCTGGCAGCATATGCTGGAATGCTTCTTTTCTATGACTGGAGACTTGGACTTATATGTATGATATTCCCGCCGATATCTTATATTATTGCAGAAAAGATGAAGGCTGTTGTACAGAAGACAGGCGCAGAATATAAGGTACAGTCAGGAAGGCTTAGTGAGGCAACGCTTGACAGAGCAGAAAATGCGGTTACATATCGTGTATATGGCTGTGAGCAGGAAAGAAAACAGGCGTATGAAGATAATCTTACAGCCTATGAAAAGTCGGCAGTAAGGGCTAATATATGGGGAACAGCATTTCCTCCGATATACAAAGTTATAGCACTTGCCGGAGTTATATTTATATTATATTTTGGAAGCAGAAATGTTCTGGGAACAGGCTGGAAAGAATGGGATATTGCTATTTTAGCTACATATGTATCATGCTTTGCAAAGCTTTCTAAGAAGTCCTCACATGCAGCAAAGCTGTTTAATGCAGTACATAAGGCACAGGTGTCATGGAAGAGAATTAAACCGCTTATGAAGCATGAAAATTATGAAGATGCGGATAACAGTGTAAAGTGTGACTCACTTGAAGTAAAAGGACTTACATTTGCTTATCCGGGAGGCCATGATATATTCGAAAATGTAACATTTGAAGCAGAAAAAGGTGACATAATCGGAGTAACGGGTTCTGTTGCATGTGGCAAGTCAACTCTTGGAAAGGTGTTTTTATGTGAATATCCATATAAGGGGAGCATTAAGATTGCAGGCAATGAACTATCAGAACTTGATGATGCGAAAAAGGCAGGACTTGCAGCATATCTGGGACATGATCCGGAATTGTTTAATGATACAATTAGAAACAATATTCTTATGGGTGATGATGAGGATGTGGCTAAGCTTCTTAAGGCAGTGTGCTTTGACAAAGAAGTAAATGATATGGAAAACGGACAGGACACTTATGTTGGGAATACAGGTGTGAGACTGTCAGGAGGACAGGCACAGAGACTTGCACTTGCCAGAACACTCTGCCATAAGAAGCCGTTAGTTATATTAGATGATCCATTTTCAGCACTTGATAAGGACACTGAAAGAGAGGTATTTGCTAATATTAAAGAATACACCAAGGATTGTATTGTGATTCTTATTTCACACAGATTATATCTGTTCCCACAGATGGATAAGGTTATATGGATGGAGAACGGAAAAACCATAGCCGGTACACATGATGAGATTATGAATAAATGCCCACAGTATGCGGTTCTTTATAATGAACAGAAGGGAGGCGCATCTGATGAAGAATAAAAGTGTTGGCAGAGTTATATTGAACACAATAAAAGAAAAGTGGATGCTTACAGCAGGAATTGCAATTACTGTTGTTGGCGCAATTGTAATGGCACTGTTTCCACCACTTATTCTTGCAAAGATTATTGATACAGTTGCATCAGGTACAATGCCCACATTTTATATGGTTCTTATGTATTTCGGATTTCTTCTTGTAACCGGTTTTATGGAGAGTGCAAGAGAAACTTTTCTTACAGTATTCGGACAGAAGATTACACATTCATTAAGGAGTGCGTTGATGTATAAGTATAGCTGTCTTACAACAAGCTGTCTTACAAGTCAGGAGCCGGGAACTGTTGTTTCAAGATTCGTTGGTGATGCTGATACAGTTGAGAATCTGTTTACATCAGGAATTGTCAGTATGTTTGCTGATGCCTGTAAGATAATAAGTATAGTTGCTGTTATATGGTTTAAGAATAAGGGGCTTGCCATTGTGCTTCTTGTTATTCTTCCATTCCTGTTCGTATTCACAAGAATTATTCAGAAAAATATGCTGGCAGCACAGATTGAGAACAGAAGAGCTGTAGGAAGAGCATCAGGACATGTGCCGGAAACTCTTCACAACATAAGAACAATACATACACTTGGCAAGGAAAATTATATGGCAGAAAGATACGATGAATATATATGTGAAAGTTACGCAGCAGTTGAGAAAACTAATTTCTATGATGCAGTATATTCACCTGTAATTCTTACTCTCAATGCAATTGTTGTTGCTGTGGTCATGCTTTTTTCAGCATCAGGTAACCAGACAGTGCTTGCATTTTTTGGCATGTCAGCAGGTACAGCAGTTGCGGTAATTAATTATATTTCACAGATATTTGCTCCTGTTGAGAGCCTTGGTATGGAGATTCAGACTATACAGTCAGCAATAGCCGGAGTACATAGAATAAATGAATTTTTCGAGATGAATGAATTATCAGTTAAGAAGGATTCATACATTGCAGAGAATACAGCCATGGAAGCTGACAGTGATGTGATTGTCGATTTCAATAATGTAACATTTGCATATGATGATAAAAATGTTGTGGAGAACTTAAGTTTTTCTGTTAAGGAGGGAGAGCAGGTTACTCTGTCGGGAAGAACAGGTACAGGAAAGAGTACAATATTCAAGCTCCTTCTTGGGCTTTACGAGCCGGATAAAGGAAGCGTATCAATTGCAGGTCAGAAGGCTACGGCTATTCCGGATAGTGAAAAGAGGAGAATATATGGATATGTTGAGCAGACTTTTCATATGGTTCCAGGAACTGTCAAAGACCAGATAACACTGTATGATGTATCAATTACTGATGAAGATGTAATTGAAGCAGCTAAGGCAGCAGGTATTCATGATGCAATTATGGAACTTGACAATGGATATGATACTATATGCAAGCCAGAAGATTTCTCACAGGGACAGTGGCAGTTATTGTCAATTGCAAGGGCTGCAGCAGCAAAGCCTGAACTGCTTCTGCTAGATGAGATAACAGCTAATCTTGATGCTGATACTGAGAAAAATGTGCTTGATGCATTAAACAGGGTAAGCAAGAACAGGACTGTTATATCAATTTCACACAGAACCAATGCGAGAACTGGAAGAATTATCGAAATAGCTTGATTTTCTTAATGTTTTTACTGGCTTATTATGCATTAAAGAAGTATAATACCCATACAATATTATGTTCAAATGAGAAAGTTGGTATGTTTTATGAATAATAGATGGGTTAAATATTTAATGGCAGGTTCTGTTACAGTTCTTATGGTGCTGGTGATAATATTTATCATCAGGTCTGTTAAGGAGAACAGTCTTGTGGTGTCATGCCCTGATACTTTAGTTGTTGAGTATGGAAGTACTGATGATGAAGCGGATATTAATGAAACTATTAAGAAGAATGTGCTTGGAAAGAAAGATAATAAGACAGATATAGAGATTGAGGGAAATGTTGATGTCACAAAGCTTGGAAAGTATGACATTAAGATTGTTGCGTCAAAAAAGAAGAAACATATTTCTAGAAAAGTAGCAGTAAAAGTTGTGGATACTCAGGCACCTGTTATTAGTCTTTCAGGAGATACAGAGATTACCATAGAAGCCGGAAGTAATTATGAAGAAGCAGGATTTTCTGCAGTTGATAATTATGATGGTGATATTACAGATAAAGTGGAGACTTCTGCGGAGGTTGATACATATACAAAAGGTGATACTACAATTGTATATTCAGTTAAAGATTCTTCTGGTAATGAAGCATTTACAGAACGTGTTATACATGTAGAAGATACTACAGCTCCACAGATATCACTTACCGGCGGTGAGGTGTATTATATCAGGATGGGAGATACATATAATGAACCGGGGTATACAGCTGTGGATATATGTGATGGAGATGTAACTGATAAGGTATCAGTATCTGGGAATGTTGATACAGCTAATGCAGGAAAATATACAGTAACATACAATGTATCTGATAATTGTGGTAATGAATCTGAAGTGCAAAGAACTGTGAAGGTAGTTGCACCAATGTCAGATGATGCAGTTAATCCGGGTGATAAGGTTGTTTATCTGACTTTTGATGATGGTCCCGGACCATATACAGAAAAGCTGCTTGATATTCTTGACAGATATAATGTTAAGGCAACATTTTTTGTTACTAATGGAAAACCGGATTATCAGAATCTTATTGCACAAGAAGCACAGCGGGGACATACTGTTGCAATACATTCAGCATCACATGATTATGCAAAGATATATCAGAGTGTAGATACATATTTTGCAGATTTTGACGAGATGAATAGTATTATAACTGCACAGACTGGAAAAGCAGCAGATCTTGTAAGATTTCCAGGTGGTTCTAGTAACACAATAAGTAAAAAGTACTGCTATGGCATAATGAGCCAGCTTGTATGTGCTGTTGAGGAGCGAGGATTCAGATATTGTGACTGGAATGTTTCTAGTGGAGATGCAGGTGGAACAACAAGCACATCACAGGTTGTGGCTAATGTTATAGAAGGAATTAAAAGTAATAATGTATCAGTAGTTTTACAGCATGATATAAAGAATTTCAGTGTTGATGCAGTTGAGCAGATAATACAGTGGGGGTTATCGGAAGGGTATACATTTTTACCTATGACATCAACCACACCAATGTCACATCATGGCGTTAATAATTGATTTTAAAGTGATTTGAATTATATATATTAATAACAGGTGGATTTGCTATTGGTATTGTGATATAATTCTATTATATTGAAAGTACGGATGTATATGAGGAGTGGAATCGTTATGGGAGGCTGTTATCTTGGAATGGCAGGGCATGATGTGTTTAACAATAAAGTGCGTGAGATTGTGAACACTAATGAACACAGAGTTGTTCTATTAGCTCTGGATATAAGTAATTTTAAGTATATTAATGATTTTTACGGCATGGATGAAGGCGACAAGGTTATGCAGGATATTGCAGACTTTTATTTTATTAATGAACCATTGTGCCTTGCTTCACACGGAATCGGGTTTGACCAGTTCAGGGGTGCTTATAAAGTTGATAATATGACGAATGAAGATGTGGTGGGATATATTGCAAGAAAGAATCGCATTTTTGAGAAAGAATTGTCAGAAAGATATCCGCTTGTGTATCAGCATGTTTATGTTGGATTGTATTTTTATGACGATCCGTCACTTGATGTACGTATGGCAGTTGACCGTGCTAATCTTGCAAAGAAATCAACAAAAGGAAGATTTGATATTCCATGTTGTGTATATTCAGCGGATAATTGCAATGAATATCTTGAACATATGGATATGTCTAATGAATTTGTGAGAGCGTGTGAGGAAGAAAGAATAGAAATTTTCCTTCAGCCTAAGATATCAGTATCGCATAATTGTGTTGCAGGTGCAGAGGCACTTGTAAGAATGAAGACAAGAGCAGGTGAGCTTGTTTCACCAGCCAGATTTGTTCCGGTGCTTGAACATACAGGAATGATTGGAAAACTTGATGATATTATGCTTGATAAAACCTTTGCTTTCCAGAGACAATGCATTGATAAGGGAATTAAGCCTGTTCCTGTCTCGGTTAATATATCAAGGCAGAGATTTACAAGTGAAGATTTGTTAAAATATATGCTTCAGTTGCAGGATAAGTATCAGATTGACTCAGCACTTATTGAACTTGAGATACTTGAAACGACATTTATTGATGCACTGGATGCTATGATTGATGTTATTAATGCATTAAGGGTAAAGGGATTTAAGATTAATGTTGATGATTTTGGCTCGGGATATTCATCACTTAACCAGATTGCCAATATTCCTGCTGATATTATTAAATTTGACAGAGTATTTGCGAGCAGGTCATTAAAGAACAATAAAGGAAGACAGGTTATAAAGTCACTGATTGAGATGCTTAAGATGGTAGAATATGAACTTGTATTTGAGGGAGTTGAGACTAAAGAGGAGCTCGATACAGTTGTTTCTTATGGTTGTGATGTTATACAGGGATTTTATTTTGACAGACCACTTCCTGCTAATGAATTTGTTGATAAATATTATACTGGCAGCAGGGAGATTACTTATGGGACATAGTACGGACATTAATGAGAATGAACATTTGCAATATATTTTTAATGATTATAAGAGTGGTATAGAACATGGGATTCTTGTTGCTAACCTTACATATGAGCTTGCTAAGAGACTTAAGCTTGATGAACGGGAATGCTATGAACTCAAGATTGCCGGAATGATGCATGATATTGGAAAACTTAAATTATCAGAATACTTATATGGCAGAAATTCGGGTGAATTATCAGTCGAAGAGATGAAATATATGAGAATGCACTCTAAAATCAGCTTTGATGTATTGAAAAATTATGATTATTCAGATAATATAATGAAAGTTGTTCTCTATCACCATGAGTGTTTCGATGGAAGTGGTTATCCTGATAATCTTAAAGGAACAGATATTCCATTGGGTGCAAGAATTCTTAAGGTGACAGATGAATTTGCTGCGCTGATATCTGACCGGCCGTATAGGAAAGCATTTGACATTGATACGGCTGTGAATATTCTTATTGAAGAGATTAAGAATCTTGATATGAGAGTATTTATTGAGTTTCAGCGAATGATTCACGAGGAAGAAACATTTGAGATAATAAGAAATAGTAAGATAGATTTAGATAGTCTTAGTCTTGAAGATATTCTATCCTTCGCAGATTAGTATTAAATTACAGGAAAGAGGTAAAGTAAGATGGCAGAGTCAATGGTTGGCTTAAAGAGATCGCACAGATGTACAGAGGTTTCATCGGCTGATATTGGTAAGAAGGTTACTGTAATGGGTTGGGTTGCCAAGAGAAGAAATCTTGGTTCACTTATTTTTGTTGATTTAAGAGACAGGAGTGGAATTCTCCAGATTCTTTTTGATGAAAATATAATTGGTAAGGAAGGCTTCGACAAGGCATATGCACTTCGTAATGAATTCGTAATCGCTGTTGAGGGTGAAGTTATTAAGAGAAGCGGTGCAGTTAATGAGAATTTAAAGACAGGTGACATTGAGATTGCTGCAAAGACTTTAAGAATTCTTTCAGAGTCAGAGACACCTCCATTCCCAATAGAGGAAAATATCCAGACTAAGGAAGATATCAGACTTAAGTACAGATGTCTTGATCTTAGAAGACCTGATATCCAGTCTAATATTATTATGAGAAGCAAGGTTGCAACTCTAACAAGAGCATTTCTTGCAAATGAAGGCTTTTTAGAGATTGAAACACCTATGCTTACCAAGTCTACACCAGAGGGAGCAAGAGATTATCTTGTACCAAGCCGTATTCATCCAGGTAAGTTTTATGCGCTTCCACAGTCACCACAGCTCTTTAAGCAGATGCTTATGTGTTCTGGCTATGACAGATATATGCAGATTGCAAGATGCTTCAGAGATGAGGATTTAAGAGCAGACAGACAGCCTGAATTTACACAGATTGATATGGAATTATCATTCGTTGATGTTGATGATGTAATCGATGTTAATGAAAGACTTCTTGCATACCTTTTTAAGGAAGTTCTTGATGTTGATGTAAAGCTTCCAATCCAGAGAATGACATGGCAGGAAGCTATGGACAGATTTGGTTCTGATAAGCCTGATTTAAGATTTGGTATGGAATTACAGAATGTATCAGATATTGTTAAGGATTGTGGATTTGGAGTATTTACGGGAGCACTTGAGAATGGCGGTTCTGTAAGAGGAATCAACGCAAAGGGACAGGGAAGCATGCCTCGTAAGAAGATTGATGCACTTGTTGATTTTGCTAAGGGATATGGTGCAAAAGGTCTTGCTTATATTGCAATTCACGAAGATGGTTCATATAAGTCATCATTTGCAAAGTTTATGACAGAGGATCAGATGAATGCCCTTGTTAAGGCTATGGATGGTGAAGCAGGGGATCTTCTTTTATTCGCTGCTGACAGAAATAAGATTGTATGGAATGTACTAGGTGCTTTAAGAGTAGAACTTGCTGATCAGATGGGACTTCTTGATAAGTCTGATTATAAGTTTTTATGGGTAACAGAGTTTCCACAGTTTGAATGGTCAGATGAAGAAGAAAGATATGTTGCAATGCATCACCCATTCACAATGCCTATGGATGAGGATCTTGATATGCTTGAGACTAATCCTGGTGCAGTTCGTGCAAAGGCTTATGATATTGTTCTTAACGGAACAGAAATCGGTGGTGGTTCAGTAAGAATCCATCAGGCTGATGTTCAGAGCAGAATGTTCAAGGCACTTGGACTTACAGATGAAGTTGCTAATGAAAAGTTTGGATTCCTGCTTGACGCATTCAAGTATGGTGTTCCTCCACATGCAGGACTTGCTTATGGTCTTGACAGACTTGTAATGCTTATGGCTAAGAGAGATTCAATCAGAGATGTTATTGCCTTCCCTAAGGTAAAGGATGCATCTTGTCTCCTTACTAATGCACCTGATGTTGTAGATGCTAAGCAGCTTGATGAGCTTTCAATTAAGATTGAAGAAGAGAAAACTGAAGAGTAAGATATAATAAATGCCCTGCACTGATTTGAAAGTGCGGGGCTTTTATTTATGATATTTATAAAAATGTTATTTGATAGTAATCTGTTCAACAGATGTATCAGCACCACTTGTGCTTACTCTGTAAAGGACTCCCTGATCTTCATAATACTGGAAAAATGTGTATTTTGATGTGCAGTGAATGTTGGTAATATTGCCTATAGCAATAGTTTCAATCTGCGTTCCATCAATATTCATCCTGTAAAGGCCTGTCATTCCATCTGTGCTTTCCACCTGGAAAAATATTTTGTTTCCATACACATTATAATTAACGACTTTGTTTCCTTTTTCTCCATACAATAATTCAAGAGTTTTGTTAGATGTATTAAGTCTTACAAGTGAATAGTTCTTACTTAAGTCAATATAATATGCATAGCCGTTCTCAACATCTGCAAGATATGAATTGCAATCATATAATACAGAGGTTTTATCAGTTTTGGTATCGTAACTTAATATGTTGTGTTTTCCGACAGGATCAGAAAAATATATTGTTCCGTTATGGACGCACGCAGGTGAGTAAGGTGTGTCAGAAATTTTGGTGTCTTTCTTTCCTGCAATGTCTACTTTATGGAAAGCCAGAGGCGTTGTATCACTATAATGCTGGTAATATAACGAGTTACCAGATAAGGCTATTGTTCCGGAAAGACTGTCGTATAATGCTTTCAATGACTCGCCGTTTAAGTTACAGCGGTAAACACCGAATAGCTGTCCCCTGAATATTGTTCCAATTGTTTCCTGCTTGAAATTATTCTTGACATAATATATGTAACTGCCACAGACATTGATGGATGCAACACTGTCATCATTTAATTTCATGGCATTAGTGCAGTCTGAATTCATTACATATAATTTGTTATAATCGTATGGATTGGCAAAATATATTTTGTCATTGTATTCGCAGAACAAACCTCCGTTATTGAGGTTACCTGCCGAATTGCCAATAGCATTATCGTTGTTGTATACGATTCGGCTGCTTCGTATAGATAAAAATATTAATACTGCGAGTAATAATCCTATTATAGTTATTACACTTATTGTGATGGCTTTTTTCATATGTTATCACTACTCCCTTATGAACATTATTTAAGAACGTTTTCTTAAGTATAACATAAAGTACATTTATTGCATATCATTAAAAATGTGATACAATAAGAACAATACATCGCTTTAAAGAGGAGAAGTATATGTTAGATCTTAATGAGATACGAAATAATATTGATAAAATCGACAGTCAGCTTGTAGAACTGTTTGAAGAGAGAATGAAACTGACAACTGAGGTTGCAGAATATAAGATTGAGACAGGAAAGAAAGTTCTTGATCCAGCAAGAGAGAAGGCTAAGTTAGAATCTGTAAAGAAGCTTGTCAAGAATCCTGATAATGTGCATGCTATTGATGATTTGTTTGCACAGATTATGGCTAACTCAAGAAAAAACCAGTATATGTTGCTTGAAAAAATGGGACAGACTTTGAGAGAACCATATGAGGCAATTGATGAGATTAATAAAAAGAACTGTAAGGTTGTATATCAGGGGGTACCGGGGGCATATTCATATGCTGCCATGATTAATTTCTTTGGCAAGGATGTTGATAATTTCAATGTTCCTACATGGAGAGAGTGCATGGAGGCAGTTAAGCAGGGGAAGGCTGATTATGCTGTACTTCCTATAGAAAATTCCAATGCTGGAATTGTTGCTGATGTGTATGATCTGTTACAGGAATATAATAATTACATAATAGCAGAAACTTATGTTAAGATTGAACATTTGTTACTTGGACTTCCAGGAACTGACCTTGAAAACGTAACTGCTGTATATTCACATCCACAGGGACTTATGCAGTGTGACAGATTCTTAGATACTCACAAGGACTGGCAGAGAATCAGTCAGGCTAATACAGCACTTGCGGCAAAGATGATTTTTCAGGAGCATAATAAGACTCATGTTGCCATTGCAAGTAAGGAAGCTGCAGAGCTTTATGGTCTTGATATCTTAAAGTCTGGAATTACAGACCAGGAAGGCAATACAACAAGATTTGTTATTGTTACTAATACAAGAAAGTTTGTTAAGAATGCACAGAAGATGAGTATTGTGTTTGAAACAGCTAATGAAGCAGGCACTCTATATAATCTTTTAAGTCATATTATATATAATGGACTTAATATGAATAAGATTGAATCAAGACCTATTGAAGGGAATGTTGAAGGAAAGAGATGGAATTTCCGGTTTTTTGTTGATTTTGCTGGTAACATTGATGATCCAAAAGTTATGAACGCATTAAGAGGTATTGAAGAAGAAGCTGAATCTATTAAGTTGCTTGGAAACTATTAATGTGTTAGAATTATAAAGATGTCGTCAGACAATAAGCTATTATATAAGTGAGGGAATTAGAGTGAATTTAGAAGAAGCAAAGCTTAAGCTTTCAAAGTACGGTCAGGAACAGATATTAAGATATTATGATGAATTATCAGATGATGAGAAGGCAGCACTTCTTGAACAGATCGATAAGACTGATATGGAAGTTTTATCGGCAATTGAACATAAGTCTGAGCTTGTTAAGAAAGGTGAAATTACACCTCTTGGTGCAATGGAACTTGATGAGATAGAAGCTGACTATGATACATTTAAGAATACAGGTGTAGAGGCAATTAAGGCTGGCAAGGTTGGAGCAATTCTTCTTGCAGGCGGAATGGGAACAAGACTTGGTTCTGATAATCCTAAGGGAATGTATAACGTGGGAGTTAACAGGGAACTTTATATATTCGAGTGCCTTATTAATAATCTTATGGATGTTGTTAAAGAGACAGGAACATATATACATTTATTCGTTATGACTAGTGAGAAGAATAATGATGCTACAGTTTCTTTCTTTGAAGAGAAGGACTTCTTCGGATATAAGAGTGAATATGTACATTTCTTCAAGCAGGAGATGGCAGCAGCCACTGATTATGATGGTAAGATATATCTTGAAGATAAGGGAAGAATGGCTACATCACCTAATGGTAATGGTGGCTGGTATATCTCTTTAAAGAAGGCTGGATTAACAGAGGTTCTTGAGAATAACGGAATTGAGTGGCTTAATGTATTTGCTGTTGACAATGTTCTTCAGAGAATTGCAGACCCTGTATTTATCGGTGCTACAATTGAAAAGCACTGTGCAGTTGGTTCTAAGGTTGTAAGAAAGGCAGCTCCTGATGAGAAGGTTGGCGTTATGTGTCTTGAAGATGGAAAGCCTTCCATTGTTGAGTATTATGAACTTACTAAAGAGATGATGGATGCTAAGAATGCAAAGGGCGATCCAGCATATAATTTCGGTGTTATTCTTAACTATCTGTTCAGGGTTTCTGATCTTGAAAGAATTGTTGGAAAGAATCTTCCATTGCATATTGTTGAGAAGAAGATTCCATATATTGATGCGAATGGTAATCTTGTTAAGCCTGAAAAGCCTAACGGATATAAATTTGAGGGTCTTGTTCTTGATATGATTCATGAGCTTGACAGCTGTCTGCCATTCGAGGTAGTAAGAGAAAAGGAATTTGCACCAATTAAGAATGCAACAGGTGTTGATTCAGTTGAATCAGCAAGAGAACTTCTTAAGAAGAATGGTGTTGCAATTTAACATATTTTGTTGTATGTTATTAATAAGCGCTGTACAACTGGCGGAAGATGCTTAAATGGCATTGTGGGATAACCCACAGGGAGTACAGTTTATATTAAGAAAAGCCGACCGCCTGGGCAACGTTAAGCTATAAGCTGCGTTCCCAGATGGTCGGCTTTTTTGTGCGAGTAACGATGAGAGAAGACATGGAAGTTTCACAGTTGTGCTTGCACATAATGCGAAACTTATATGGATTCTCGAGGAGCACCGCGACAATGCCAGAATGAAATTCTGGCATTTGAGTTACGAGCACTGCTCATGAAAAAGAATAGCGAACGCAGTCATCACATTTAACAGGAGGTCAGTTATGACAATTAAGAACCTTTCAGAGGAATTATCAGGATGTGCTTATCCGGGCAGAGGAATTGTTGCCGGTATGTCAGAGGATGGTAAGAAGGCAGTTTCAGCTTACTTTATTATGGGAAGAAGCGAGAGCAGCCGTAACCGTGTATTTGTACAGGACGGAGAGGGTATCAGAACAGAAGCTTTTGACCCATCAACACTTTTAGTTGCACCAGAGCTTATTATCTATGCCCCTGTAAGAGTACTTGGCAATAATACTATAGTTACTAATGGAGATCAGACTGATACGGTTTATGATGGTCTTTCAGAAGGAAAAACATTTGAAGAATCTTTAAGAGTAAGAAAATATGAGCATGATGCACCTAACTATACACCAAGAATTTCAAGTGTGCTTCATATTGAGAATAATGAATATTCATATGCAATGTCTATATTAAAGAGCCATAATGGTAATCCTGACATATGTGAAAGACACACATATACATATGATGCAGCATTTGCAGGAGAGGGGCATTATATCCATACATATATGGGTGATGGCAATCCACTTCCAAGCTATGAGGGAGAACCTACTTGGGTTAAGATATCTGGCGATATTGAAGAATTCACACAGATGATCTGGGATAATCTTAATGCAGATAATAAGGTTTCACTTTTTGTAAGATATATTGATATTGCTACAGGTGAATACGAAACAAGAATTATTAACAAGAATGTAAAATAATTAAGGAGAAAGAATATGAACGAATTTCAGTTAAAATACGGATGCAACCCTAATCAGAAGCCTTCAAGAATATTTATGGAAGACGGAAGTGACCTTCCTGTAGAGATTCTTAACGGCAGACCAGGATATATTAATTTTCTTGATGCATTTAACGGATACCAGCTTGTTAAGGAGTTAAAGAAAGCTACAGGACTTCCAGCAGCTACATCTTTCAAGCATGTATCTCCAGCAGGTGCTGCAGTAGGACTTCCTCTTACAGATGTTGAGAAGAAGATTTACTGGGTTGACGAAGCAATCGGAGAATTAAGCCCAATCGCATGTGCATATGCAAGAGCAAGAGGTGCAGACAGAATGTCATCTTTCGGTGATTTCATATCATTATCAGATGTATGTGATGTTGCTACAGCAAAGCTTATCCAGCATGAGGTTTCAGATGGTATTGTTGCACCTGGCTATGAGCCGGAGGCATTTGAGATATTAAAGGCTAAGAAGAAGGGTAACTACAATATCATTAAGATTGACCCTGAGTATAAGCCTGAACCAATCGAGAGAAAGCAGGTGTTTGGTGTAACATTTGAACAGGGAAGAAATGAGTTTGTTATTGATAAGGAACTTTTATCAAATGTTGTAACAGAGAATAAGGATATTCCAGAGTCTGCTAAGATTGATATGATTATTGCACTTATAACACTTAAGTATACACAGTCTAATTCTGTATGCTATGTAAAGAATGGACAGGCAATCGGTATCGGAGCAGGACAGCAGTCAAGAATCCATTGTACAAGACTTGCAGGTCAGAAGGCTGATAACTGGTATCTCCGCCAGAATCCAAAGGTCCTTAATCTTCCATTTAAGGAAGGCGTAGGCCGTGCTGACAGAGACAATGCAATTGACCTTTATATTGGTGATGAGTATGAAGATATTCTCAATGACTGGGAGAGAGTATTCACAGAGAAACCATCTGTATTTACAACAGAGGAAAAGAAGGAATGGCTTGCAGGCAATACTGATGTAACAATCGGTTCAGATGCATTCTTCCCATTCGGAGATAATATAGAAAGAGCTTATAAGTCTGGTGTTAAGTATGTAGCACAGCCTGGTGGTTCTGTAAGAGATAATCAGGTTATAGAAACAGCCAATAAGCGAGGAATGGCTATGTGCTTTACAGGAATGAGATTGTTCCATCATTAATACAGAGCCAGTACATAAAAATGTTGATAATTACTCATATTCATTGACTTTAGAGGTCTTATTTGTTAAAATTTACTCAATCAATACATGTGACAATTGAAAAAGAGGTGGTTTAAGCATGAAGATTCAAGATTTTGCTGATATGGAGAAATTTGAATCAATTATGTCTGACTGGGCTGTGGCAACAGGATTAGCCACGGTTGCAGTTGGAGCTGATGGAAAGTATATTTCCGAATGTTACAACTTTACAGATTTCTGTATAAAGCTTACCAGAGGAAGTAAGGAAGGATGCAGAAGATGTGAGAAATGTGACGCTGAGGGACAAGGTGTATATCATTGTCATGCTGGACTTGTGGATTTTGGTATTCCGCTTAAGTTAAGCGATGGTACAGTGCTTGGCTCTGTAATCGGAGGTCAGGTTTTACCTGAGCATCCGGATGAAGAGAAATTCAGAGGTGTTGCAAGAGAACTGGGTATTAATGAGGATGAGTATATTGAGGCGTTAGGAAAAGTTACAGTAAGAACAGAGGCAGAGATTAATGCGGCAGCTAACCTGCTAGGAGCAGTACTTAATAATTTTATTAATTCAGAATATAATTCTAAGTACAATGGACAATTGATTACAAAGCTTACAGGTGGTGTTAAGAGCTGTGAAGAGTATGTGAGAGATATCAAGGAGAATACCAAGCAGCTTGATGGCATACAGAGAAAGCAGAATATTCTTGCACTTAATGCATCTATTGAGGCTGCAAGAGCCGGTGAGGCGGGAAAAGGCTTTTCAGTTGTAGCATTAGAGGTAGGAAAGCTTGCTAAGAGCTGTACAGATCTTAATAACAGAATAACCTCAACTGTAGAGAATATATCTGATGTTATACATGATATGGCAGATATAGGTAAGAGATAAAGAATACCAGCGGGTAATTACATATGGCGAATGTCAACTGCAAGGCACAATTTGTTGACATTCGCCTTTTTCAGTTCTATAATCTAATAAATATTTTTCAAAAGAGGTATGTATATATGACACCATTAGAACTGGCAGAAGAGATTATTAACGGAAGAAGAATTAAAAGACAGGATGATTTGACATTTTTTCTGAATTGCGATTTGGATGAACTTTGTGAAGGGGCAGACAGGATAAGAAAACATTTTGTTGGAGATAAGGTTGACTTATGTTCTATAATTAATGGAAGAAGCGGCAAATGTCCAGAGGATTGTAAGTACTGTGCACAGTCTGCACACAATCACACTGACTGTGAGGTATATGATTTTCTTCCAGAAGAGGATATTGTAAAGGCGTGTAAGCTGAATGAGTCAGAAGGTGTTGACCGTTTTTCGATTGTTACAGCTGGAAAAGCTCTTACCGGTGAGGAATTTGAAAAGGCTGTTCATGCTTATGAGACTATGAATAAAGAATGTGATATTGAGCTGTGTGCATCTATGGGATTTCTTAATGCTGAGCAGCTTCACAGACTTCATGAAGCAGGTGTTACAAGTTATCACCATAATATTGAGACTTCAAGAAGAAATTTCCCTAATATATGCACTACACATACATACGATATGAAGATTGAAACTTTAAAGCTTGTAAAAGCAGAAGGTATGTGGGCATGTTCAGGTGGTATAATAGGAATGGGCGAAGACTGGGAAGACAGACTTGATATGGCAATAAGTCTTGCGGAAGTCGGAGTTGACTCTATTCCTCTTAATGCACTTATGCCAATTAAGGGTACACCTCTTGAGAATGAGAGAAGACTTACTGAGCCTGAGATATTAAGAACAATAGCATTCTTTAGATATATTAACCCGGAGGCTGATATAAGACTTGGTGCAGGAAGAGCACTTCTTACAGGAGACGGAATCAAGGCATTTCAGTCTGGTGCGTCTGCTACTATTACAGGTAATATGCTTACTACTGTTGCATGTGCTACAATTAGAAGCGATAAGAATATGTTAAAGGAAATTGGAAGAGAGACAAAATAATGAAATTAACAAAATATTTGAAAAAAGGAATGGCTGTGTTACTTACAGCGACATTTTGCATGGGATTATCAGCAGGGCTGACAGGCTGTGGAAAAGATACAACTAAAGAAGATTCTAAGGATATTGATACATTCAGAATAATGATTGCACCGTATCAGGATGCTGATACGCTGCTTACAGGACTTGAGCCTCTTGGCGGCATGATTAAAGATGAACTTGCTACACAGGGGTATAATGTAGGCAATGTTGAGATTACAGTAGGAACTTCTTACAGTGCAGTAGGAGAAGCTTTAAGTGCCGGAACAGCAGATGCAGGATTTATTTCTGGCGGAACTTATGTTACATATGATGATGACTGTGATGTTCTGCTTACTGCACAGAGAAAAGCTATTAACAAGGATTCTCTTAATGCCAAGGACTGGAATGACGGAACGGAGGAAGCGTTTACAGATAATCTTACAACATATTACCGTTCAATAATTCTTGCAGGACCAAGTACTAAGGGACAGGAGCTTGCTGCCAAGGTTAATGCAGGACAGAAGCTTACATGGGATGATTTGAATGGTGCAACATGGGCTGTAATGGGTGCTTCATCAGCATCAGGTTATATATACCCAAGTTTGTGGCTTTACAATAATTATGGGAAGCAGATAAGTGACCTTGCCAATGTCGTACAGTCTGATTCATATACAACATCTATGTCAAGACTTGCAGCAGGACAGGTTGATGTTATTGTCGGATTTGCACATATGAGAGCAAAATATGCAGCTAACTGGATGAGCAAATTCGGTGGTACAGATGATTGTTATAAACAGACTGCAGTTTTGGCAGTGACAGATCAGATAATGGATGATACAATATGTGTTAGTAAGAATTCAGATATTATGTCAGAAGGCTTTAAGAAAGCATTTGCAGATGCTTGTATTAATATAGGAAAAAGTGAAGACGGACTTAAAGTTTTGAATGTATTAAGCCATATTGGATATCAGTATGCCCAAAGCTCTGATTATGATGCAGAGCGTGCGGCGCAGAATATGTTAAAGAAATAATTCACCTTTAAGCTGTCTGGGAGGACAATATACATGTTACAGATAGACAGTGTGAGTAAATTATATAAAGGTGGAGATAAAGCCCTTGATAACATTAGTTTTTCAGTAGAACAGGGCGAATTCATATCAGTAATTGGAAAGAGTGGTGCTGGAAAGACCACTCTTTTTCGCTTGCTTAATGGAATGATTAAGCCAACTGCAGGCCGTATTATTATTAATAATCAGGATTTTACAAAGCTTAAGGGAAGAAAGAAAAGAGATATTCAGAAAACAATAGGCACTATATATCAGGATTTCTGCCTTGTTGATACAATTACCTGCTTAGACAATGTGCTTAATGGGGCATTGGCAGATAGAAATGCTTTTCAGGCACTTTTTGGTATATTCACTAAGGAACAGAAGGAATATGCAAGAAAGCAGCTTGAAGCAGTGGGATTATCTGAAAAAATGTATTCATATGCGGGAAAACTTTCGGGAGGACAGAAACAGAGAGTTGCAATTGCAAGGGCACTAATGCAGAAGCCTGATATTATTCTTGCGGATGAACCGGTTGCTTCTCTAGACCCATATAGTGCAGAACAGATTACGGATATTCTTGTACAGCTTAACAGGCAGTACAATATAACGGTTATTATGAACAGTCATTCGGTAGAGCTCGCATTGAAGAAATCGGACAGAATTATAGGAATTGCTGACGGCAGACTTGTACTTGATAAAAAGTCGTCAGAGGTAACAGATGAGAATATTGAATTCATATATGGTGGTGCGTATGAAAAGCATGAATAGAATGAAGGTTATCAGAAGAATTACGGCACTGGTAATGCTTTTTATAATAATATTCTGTTTTGCTGTAACAGGCTTTGATATGAATGTAATTATAAAGAGAGGCAGTCAGGCTGTATTATTCATAAAAAGAATGTTCCCACCGGATACAGGATATTGTGGTAAGATTATTGAACCACTTATTAAGACTGTGCAGATGTCAATTGCGGGTACATTTATAGGTGCTGTGTTTGGACTTTTTACTGCATTTTTATATGCAGGCAATCTTATTAAGAAATCATATGTAAGGATTGTGGTGAGAGTTATTGTACAGTGTGTAAGAACAATACCTGTGCTTATACTTGCACTTGTAGCAACATTTATATGGGGGCTTGGTGCGGCAGCAGGAACTATTGCAATAGCTGTATCGACATGGGCTGTAATGGCAAGAATTGGTGGTGAGGATATTGAAGGTCTGACACTGAAGCCATACGAAGCAGTTACAGCTATAGGAGCAGGAAAATTTAAAGCATTTTCACGGACAGTTATTATTGAACTGCTGCCGGGATATCTTAGTAATTCGCTTTATGTACTGGAAGCTAATATAAGACATGCGGCAATACTTGGCTATGTAGGTGCAGGTGGAATAGGACTACTGCTTAATGAAAAGATAAGCTGGCGTGAATACAGCAGGGTTGGAATGATTCTTGTTATGCTTTTTGTCGCAGTGCTTGTGATTGAGGGAATAAGTACATTCCTGAAAGCATATCTTGATGGACGTATTAAGAGAAATACAACTGCAAATGTGATTATAAGTGTATGTATCATGGCACTTTTTGTATACAGTCTCAGTGCAGTTAAAGATGTATCAACATCAAAGCTTGGCATTAAGGTTGTTGGTGCGATTATGCACGGAATTACACATCCGGACTGGGAATACATGTTTATGACCGGAAAGAGTGGCGTTATGTATCTTATGCTTGAAACTATTGCAATCGCAGTTGCGGGAACATGTGCCGGAGCAGTGTTTGCAGTAATACTTACATTGATTAATTCGAGAAAATTCATTCCAGCACCTATGGCTTTTATTGGCAGGCTTGTTGTTATGGCAATAAGAACTGTACCTGTGTATGTGTATGGGCTTATATTTATAAGGGTTACGGGACCTGGCAGCTTTGCCGGAGTGCTTACAATGATGATGTGCAGTATCGGACTTCTTACAAAGAGATTCACAGTTGCAGTAGACAACTGGAATATGGCGGCATGGAATGCGTGCAAATGTGCAGGAACAGGATTCATAGCAAGACTACGGTATGTGGCAGTACCTGAGCTTAAGATTCAGTTTAAGGATGCTGTGATGTACAGGCTGGATGTGAATGTGCGGTCGGCAAGTACATTAGGACTTGTTGGAGCAGGCGGAATCGGCGCCCCACTGATTGTCTACATGAACAATTACAGATGGGACGCCGTTGGCTCAATTCTTATTGTATTATTTGTTGTAGTTCTTCTTATAGAGCTTCTTTCAAAATGTTTAAAGAGAATCCACTAAGCTTTCTTTAACCGGCTGTAGTCAATAACATATATGAAAATGTAAAGAACGATATAAAGAATTATTGCTCCGATTACATCGACTACAGAATGCTGCTTTAAAAATACGGTTGCAAGGCATATAAGGATGCAAAGAATGGAAGATAATGTCTTTGTTATTATATGTCCTTTTAAAGCTTTGCAACGTAGCAATGCAAAATTAACTGCCAGTGAGTTGTACACATGTATACTTGGGAATACATTTGTTGAAGTATCTATTGTATATAGTGCATTGATTATCTTTCCACAGAAGTTATCAGGAATATAATCAGGCCTTAATGTAAGACCATTAGGATATATCATGCATATAGTAAGAGAGAGTGACATACCGATTATGAGTGATAACGCAAACTGTATGAATTCTTTATTATCTGCCTTAAAATACATATATATGCAAGCTGCAACCACATATAAAAACCATAATACATATGGAATTATAAAGTATTCACAGAAAGGTATCATATTATCAAAAGGAATATTGATGATATGAAGCCCGGGATAATCACTGTTAATTACTTTTTCAAGAGTTGAAAACCATGGAAGGTATATAAATATATATGCTGCAAAGCATATTCTCCAGCCTTTTCTTTTAAAAAAATCTTTCAATACTGTACACCTCTACATTTTTTTATATTATTAGCAAAATATTTCAAGATTATATCATTGTTGCTGAATAAATGCAATATAATAAGGTTTTGAAGGTTTACAAACCAAATAAATATGTAATATAATGATATGACACATTGGATGCAGGAGATTTATAAATGTTACATTTGAATCATTTGAAGAAAAGTTTTGGTAAGAACGAAATTCTTACTGATATTGAATATACATTTGAAGAAGGAAATATATATCCGGTTCTTGGCGGTGCAGGAGCAGGAAGAACAACTCTGTTTGAGTGTATCGCAGGAGATATTGCTGTAGACTCAGGCACTGTTGAGACTAAGGAGAAGTGCACGCTTTTCTTTGCTGCAAAGCAGAGTGTTCTGCCTATGCTTATTACAGGATATCAGTTTATCAGTATGCTCTGTGATATGAATAAGAACAGCGAAAAGCCTGAATATTATCTTGATAAAGTGAAGCTTACAGGGCTGATAAGAGACAGACATATTGCAGATTACAGTTTTGAGGAGAAGAAGAGGCTTCAGTTAGCAGCTTTTCTTATTCAGAAACCATATGTAATGATGTTTGATGAGGCACTTGATTATTGTACTGATGAATATATTGATGATATGCTTTCAGTTCTTAATGAATATAAGAATGACCATATAATTCTTATATCAACAGGTTTGTTGGATATTGCACATAGAATATCAAAGGATGTGCTGGTTCTTAACAATGGTGAACTCAATCCTATATCACATGAAACTATGCAGATTCCAGAGATAAAAGAAGCTGTATTAGACATACTTGGGGAGGCAGACAATGAAATTATTTAGAAAGCTGTTTGCTGAGAAAATATTACGATATTATGAGGGAACAGAGGCAGGAATTAAGATGATAAAGAGTTTTCCTGTAATAAGGAAACTGGTGAAGGATGATGCTTTTGGTGAAAAATCAAAAAGCAGGGCTATCGTTGGAACTATGGCACAGATATTTATGCTTGCATGGGAATTTATAAGAAAGTTCATGTATGTAATTCTTCTTATATATGTTCCCTATACAATACTTGCATATTTCTTCCCACTAATAAGGATTCATCAGGATATTTCTATAATATATCTGTTTATAATGCTTTCAACTATATGTGGAAGTCTTGCTAATACAACAATATTTGCAATGGGTGACAGGGATTATCTTATGATTCGCATAATGCTTGTTAGTCCGTATATGAATTTTCTGGGAAAGCTTATATATAAGATAGTAACAGAATTTGTATTCTACTTTATTACACTTATAATACTTGGAGAGCCGGTATTTAATGCACTTATGTTGTGCTTTGTTACAGCATGTGCAAGACCTGTGGGTGAGATGATGGCAATTATAACATTTGACCACTTCAGAAGTGTGTACGAAAACAGAAGTGTGCTTAATGGTACAATAATGGCTATATGCGTAATACTTGCGTATGGACTGCCTGTGCTTAATGGCAGAATTGCAGCAAGCTGGATATATGCAATACATCCGTTTGTTGTCTGTGTTATGCTTCTGGTTGGAGCAGGTGCAATGTATTTCCTGTGGTGGTATAAGTATTATCGTGTGATAATAAGAGAGGCAATGCATAATAAAAGAGAATTTTAATTAAAGCAGGAGGGTGATTATGTATCAGAAAAGCAGAAGATTTCAGACAAAAATAATTACATATGCAGTTCTGGTTATATTCAGTCTTCTTGTCATAGGGGTGTTTGTATACAGCTATGTATCTAAATATCAGGAAAATAAGCTGGATATTAAATCACGTTATACATTTTCAATAAGAATTGATGATCAGTGGAATGTTGTATCTGATGATTATGTATCTGATTATGATAATGATAATGTGTCTAATTTTACTAATCCGGATATGGTGGGGCTTGGAACTAAATGGCTCGAAAAATATATCTCACAGTACAGACAGAAATATGTTCCATATTCAAAGTATATTGTAAAATCAGGTATTGATTCAGTAAGCGTGCTTGACCTTTCAAGCAATACAGTTCTTCTGTCCTTCTGGGTTATTCCGCAGAATCTTAATTCGGATTATTTTTCTTCGTGGGAAGGTATTCAGGATGACGGAAGAATAAAATGTGAGTGGGTGGTTTCATTTTATCTTGATAACAACTATGATAATACTGCGAAGCTTTATGTTACTTCAGTCATGAGTTCAGAAGACTATGGACTGAAACAGTATTATGCACAGCAGGGAATTGATTCAGGCGGAGATACAGAGATTACAAGTAATTCTAACAAGGATCAGCTTGCTAATTATTCAATAAAGGATAATTCACTTCTTGTCACTTATGATAGAGAAAAATATATTTCGGTTCCTGTATCTTATTCTTATCTGTTGTATGAGCCTAACAGTTCAACAACACTTAAAGAAGGCAGTTATATGATAACCACAGAAAAAACTGCTTTTGTGTATGGAGGAAAGACAGTTAATAACACTAAAATTCCGGTTACTGTTGTTTATTCGGATGATAAAGGTGAAAACTGGACAACATGTGAACTTGATAAGATATATACGGCTGATTATTATTATGTAAAATTCTTTGATTCTGACAATGGTGTGATTGTCTGCGGATATGCAAAGAGTAATGATACTAATGAATCATCAAGGATATACAGTACAAGTAATGGTGGAGAAAGCTGGGATATAGTTGGAAGCGGACCGGCTACTAATATAATTAAGGGTGTTGTTTATGTATCATCAGATGTCGGCTTTTTCTGTTATGATTACGTTGAAGGTATGGATAGTAATCTTTACAAGACAGATGATGGTGGTAAAACATTTGCAAAGGTAATGCTTGAGGAGCAGGAACTTGATAGTTCAGCTGCGAATCCACAGGGGCAGGAGACCGAAACTAAGACTGATTCCGGAAAAAACGGTATAGATTCTTCAGAACAGTTAAGATGGAGCGATGTATATAAGGAAGCTCTTACACCAGTTGTAGATTCTACCGGAATTATAACAATATATCTTACCCAGGGCAAAAATGCTGTTTATAATGATGGAAAAACGGCGGCAAAATATCAGTCATCTGATAAAGGAAGTACATGGAAATATATTGGCCAGGTTGAGATAAAAGATTAAATGTTTATTAAAGTGTAAAAAATATTTGAATAATATAAACATGCATGGTATCATAATTATAGCAAAAGGAATTATAATACCACGCATGTTTTTTTGATGTATGCATTTTCTTATGGACGCTGGACGTGAATGAGGATTATTCATAAGGAGATTGTAATATGAAAAGCAGACATGGAAAGAAAAAGCGCCTGACAGCAGCAGCTGTACTATTAGGTATACTGGTTATTGGCTGGGCGGTGATATCATATGCAGCGGAAGACGAGTATAAGGTTCATCATAATATTACTATTGATCTTGGTGGAGGAACATGTGATAAGATATATTATCAGTCACAGATTGATAATGGGGATAATGCCGGACAATGGAATGATGATCTGAGAATTGGGGAATATCTTGCTGACCGTTATGGAGAATACCATACTATTATTGATTATAAGGCATCTGTGCCCAAAGCAGATGCGGTAACATCTAATTATTATGACTGTGTAGGAGTTACACCATATGTAAGAATTGGTGCGGTAAGCAGGGATGGATATATTCTGAAAGGCTGGGAAGTTTCAGGAGACAAAGGATGGCATACTGATTATGGAAAGAATGGCATTCGGGTTGAAATAGGGGCTTATACGGAAGAAGATATTGTTATCAAAGCAATATGGGAAAGACAGACATTTACAGTTCATTATAGCGCAGGAGTTGCAGCTGACAGAGGCATTAAAGCTTATCTTCCGGATGATGAGGATGCTTATTATGGAAGAGGGGATGAACTGACAGGTTTTACTGAGGGTGCATCTGCTGATAATGGACTTATATTTACCGGATGGTCCTTTGACAGATATGGTGACTCTGGCATATTAGAACCGGAAAATCTGAGTGATTATAACAAAGATGTGACTGTCTATGCTATATGGGATTATATAATTACATTTGATAATAACACAGACGCAGAGGTTACCGGTTATATGGAGAATATTACATCAAAGCTTGGCAGCAGAATCAGACTTAAAGGAAGCAGTCTGTCAAGAAAAGGGTATTATTTGTCTGGCTGGAATACGAAAAGTGATGATACAGGAAAGTTTTATTCAACTATGTCTGTTGTTGACCTGACGCCTGATGATAGCGGAAAGGCTGTTCTGTATGCGATATGGCAGCCGATTTTTTATGAAGTACATCTGTATTGCAATAAGCCGGAAGAATCAAGTGAGATGATGAAGATTATTGATAATTCAGACTGGGACTGGTATGAGGATGAAGGTTATTACAGCAGATTCTATACATATGATGAAGAAGATGAACTTCCGTGTGTATCGCAGCTATATAGTCTTACCGGTTGGACAGGTTTAGGCTGGGAGACAGAAGACGGCACATATGTTGAAGGCGGCGTGCATGGAAAGCTTAATCTGGCTGATAAGCTTGGTGCAGTTGTTGATATGTCAGCTGTGTGGAAAGAGAATATATACAATATTAATATTGATTCTAATGGTGGATATGATGCCGGTTCTACAATTATCACAGGATATGAGAAAGAGAATGAACTTCCGGATCCGCCACTAAGACCTGGATATGATTTTGATTCATGGAACACTGAAGAAGATGGAAAAGGGACAAAGTACGAAAATAAAGATGTAGTTTCGAAGCTTGTTGAAGATGATGGCGGTAATATGACAATATATGCTCAATGGAAGAAGAAGAAAAAGTTGTGTCTTAAAGTTTCTTCTAATTCATATCTTAAATCATTGATTAATCCCGCAGCAGAAGCTCTTGCAAAGAACTGGTTTGGAAAGAATAATAATACATTGGTGGAAAATATGATGAATAAGTCTGATAAAGACTGTGTTCAGGTGTGGTCAGTAAGCAGAGAAGGAATCTCAAGAACGAGATGATATAACAGAAGATTATAGATGACAGCCTCCTGTTTTTGGGGGCTGTTTTTAAGGTATGTATTTTTATGCAATATATAGATAAATATTTGCTTGAAAATTACATTTAATTATGGTAACATATTGTAAAGTTTGAGAGAAAAAAGGCATTTTTGTGTCTTTTTTTTTGCGCAAAAGTCATTTTAGCGCCTCTTGGCATATGATTAAATTAAATAAACGAAAGGAATTAAGGTGGCATTCATGAAAGCATTTTTGATACTTGAAGATGGAACGGTCTTTGAAGGAACCAGCATAGGTTCGACCCGTGAAGTTATTAGTGAGATTGTCTTTAACACATCTATGACAGGATATCTGGAGGTGCTGACTGATCCTTCATACGCAGGACAGGCAGTAACAATGACATATCCTCTTATCGGTAATTACGGAGTGTGCTATAAGGATATGGAATCCCAGAAAGCATGGCCAGATGGATATATTGTACGTGAGCTTTCCAGAATGGCAAGCAACTTCAGAAATGAAGATCCTATCCAGAAATTCCTTCTTGATAATGATATCCCAGGTATTTGTGGGATTGACACAAGAGCCCTTACTAAGATATTAAGAGAAAAGGGTACTATGAACGGTATGATTACAACTAATGAGAATTATAATCTTGATGAGGTACTTCCTAAGATTAAGGAGTACAGTGTTAAGGGCGTTGTAAGAAAGGTTACATGTTCAGAAAAGTATGTTCTTCCAGGAAAAGGACCTAAGGTTGCTCTTATGGACTTTGGTGCAAAGAAGAATATTGCAAGATCACTTAATAACAGAGGCTGTGAAGTTACAGTATATCCTGCATATACTAAGGCAGAAGAGATTCTTGAATCTAATCCTGATGGAATTATGTTATCTAACGGTCCTGGAGATCCTAAGGAATGTGTAGAGATAATTGAAGAGATTAAGAAGCTGTATAACAGCAATGTACCAATATTTGCAATCTGTCTTGGACATCAGCTTATGGCACTTGCTACAGGAGCTGATACTCACAGACTTAAGTACGGACACAGGGGTGCTAACCATCCTGTTAAGGATTTAAAGACTGGCAAATGTTATATATCATCACAGAACCATGGTTATGTTGTAGATGAAAGCACATTAGACAGTAAGGTTGCAGTACCTGCATTTGAGAATGTTAATGATAAGACTAATGAGGGACTTGAATATGTTGGTAAGAATATATTCACAGTACAGTTCCATCCAGAAGCCTGCGCAGGTCCACAGGATACAGCGTACCTGTTTGACAGATTTATGGATATGATGAAGAAGGAGGACTAAGAACATGCCAAAGATTGAGAGTATTAAGAAAGTATTAGTTATAGGTTCTGGTCCAATCGTTATTGGTCAGGCAGCAGAATTTGACTATGCCGGAACACAGGCATGCCGTTCTCTTAAAGAGGAAGGAATTGAGGTAGTACTGGTTAACTCGAACCCTGCTACTATCATGACAGATAAAGATATTGCTGATGAGGTATATATTGAGCCTCTTACAGTTGAAGCATTAAAGCAGATTATCTTAAAGGAAAAGCCAGACAGCATCTTACCTACACTTGGTGGACAGGCTGGACTTAACCTTGCAATGGAAATCGCAGAGACAGGCTTCCTTGAGGAGCATAATGTAAAGCTTATCGGTACAACTGCACTTACAATCAAGAAGGCAGAAGACCGCCTTATGTTCAAGGAAACTATGGAAAAGATTGGTGAGCCATGTGCACCATCACTTGTTGTTAACAACGTTGAGGATGGCGAAGCATTTGCCGCTAAGATTGGTTATCCGGTAGTTCTGCGTCCAGCTTACACACTTGGTGGAAGCGGCGGTGGTATCGCTAACAATGTGCAGGAATTAAGAGAAATTCTTGAGAATGGATTAAGACTTTCAAGAGTTGGCGAAGTTTTAGTTGAGCGTTGTATCGCCGGCTGGAAAGAAATTGAATACGAAGTAATGCGTGACAGCAACGGAACATGTATTACTATCTGTAACATGGAGAATATCGACCCAGTTGGTGTTCATACAGGTGACAGTATTGTAGTAGCTCCTTCACAGACACTTTCTGATAAGGAATACCAGATGTTAAGAACATCTGCATTAAGAATTATTGATGAATTAGGCATTACAGGTGGATGTAATGTACAGTATGCACTTCATCCAGACAGCTTTGAGTACTGTGTAATCGAGGTTAACCCTCGTGTAAGCCGTTCATCAGCATTAGCTTCTAAGGCTACAGGTTATCCTATTGCTAAGGTTGCAGCTAAGATTGCACTTGGTTATACACTTGATGAGATTAAGAATGCAGTTACAGGAAAGACATATGCAAGTTTCGAGCCAGCACTTGATTACTGCGTAGTTAAGATTCCTAGACTTCCATTTGATAAGTTTATCTCAGCTAAGAGAACACTTACAACACAGATGAAGGCTACAGGTGAGGTTATGAGTATTTCTGATAACTTCGAGGGTGGTCTTATGAAGGCTATACGTTCTCTTGAACAGCATGTTGACAGCCTTATGTCATATGACTTTACAGGACTTACAGATGAAGAGCTTCTTGAAGAGCTTGCAATTGTAGATGATAGAAGAATCTGGAAGATAGCTGAAGGTTTAAGAAGACACATTTCTGCAGCCAAGATGCATGATATTACTAAGATAGACTTATGGTTTATTGATAAGCTCCAGATTATTGTTGATATGGAGAATGCTCTTAAGAGAGGACCTCTTACAGAGAGCCTTTTAAGAGAAGCTAAGAGAATTGAATTCCCTGACAATGTTATCGGCGATTTAACAGGTCACACAGAAAGAGAAATCAAGGAATTAAGAGACCAGTATAATATACATGCAGCATTTAAGATGGTTGATACATGTGCAGCAGAGTTTGCAGCTACAACACCATACTATTATTCAGTATATGGCAGTGAGAACGAAGCGGTAGAGACTAAGGATAAGAAGAAGGTTCTTGTACTTGGTTCTGGTCCAATCAGAATCGGACAAGGTATCGAGTTCGACTTCTGTTCAGTTCATTGTACATGGGCATTCAAAAAAGAAGGTTTCGAGACAGTTATTATAAATAATAACCCAGAGACAGTTTCTACTGACTTTGATATTGCTGATAAGCTTTACTTTGAACCACTTACAGCAGAAGATGTTGAATCAATTGTAGAATTTGAGAAGCCGGACGGTGCAGTTGTACAGTTTGGTGGACAGACAGCTATTAAGCTTACAGAAGCACTTATGAAGATGGGAGTTCCTATTCTTGGAACTAAGGCAGAAGATGTAGATGCTGCTGAGGATAGAGAGCTTTTTGATGAGATTCTTGAGCAGACACAGATTCCAAGAGCTAAGGGACAGACTGTATTTACAGTTGATGAAGCTCTTAAGGCTGCCAATGAGCTTGGATATCCTGTGCTTGTAAGACCTTCATATGTACTTGGTGGACAGGGTATGCAGATTGCTGTATCTGATGAAGATGTAGTTGAATTCATGAACATCATCAACAGAATTAAGCAGGATCACCCAATCCTTGTTGATAAGTACCTTATGGGTAAGGAAATCGAAGTTGATGCTGTATGCGATGGTCAGGATATTCTTATTCCTGGTATCATGGAGCATATTGAGAGAGCCGGTATCCACTCAGGAGACAGTATTTCAGTATATCCAGCTAAGTCTATATCACCTAAGATTGTAGACATGATTGAAGATTATACAGGAAGACTTGCAAGAGCTCTTCATGTAAAGGGCATGATTAACATTCAGTTTATCGTATATAATGACCAGGTATATGTAATAGAGGTTAACCCTCGTTCAAGCCGTACAGTACCATACATCAGTAAGGTTACAGGTATTCCTATTGTTAAGCTTGCAACACAGGTTATTATCGGTAAGACAATTAAGGAATTAGGATATGAGCCGGGACTTCAGAAGGCAGCAGATTACTATGCAATTAAGATGCCTGTATTTTCATTTGAGAAGATCAGAGGAGCCGATATCAGTCTTGGACCAGAGATGAAGTCTACTGGTGAGTGTCTTGGTATATCTAAGAGCTTTGATGAGGCACTTTATAAGGCATTCGAGGGAGCTGGAATCAGACTTCCAAAGCATAAACAGATTATCATGACTCTGGCAGATAAGGATAAGCAGGATGGTATTGATATCGCACAAAGATTCGAAGCATTAGGTTATAAGATATATGCTTCAAGAGGAACAGCCAAGGTTCTTAAGGAAAATGGCGTACATGCAATTCAGGTTAATAAGATTGGACAGGAAGCACCTACACTTCTTGACCTTATCTTAGAGCATAAGATTGACCTTGTAATTGATACACCAGAGAATGGAATTGAGAGAGCCAAGGACGGATTCCTTATCAGAAGATATGCTATCGAGACAGGCGTTCACTGCCTTACAAGTCTTGATACAGCTCATGCACTTATATCAAGTCTTGAGCATGCATTCAATAATCAGGAATTATCTATAGTTGATATTGCCAAGATTGATAATCGTGGTAATAACTAATCTGATAATAATTAAATAATGTAATGAAAATAAGGGGTATCATATCATTTTGATATGATATCTCTTATTTTTTATGGGAATAATATAGCATGTTATTTGCATTAGTTGCAGAGTTATCTGTTATCATGCTCTTACTTTACAAAGATATTTCAACAACAGGATAAGTGAATCAAACGGGTGTATTTTAATAAAAACATAGGAAAAAGGTATGGTGTTTTTATTGACAGATAAAAAGAGGATGATATAATTCTATCTGCTAAGTTAGCAGATGCTAACCTATTGACACATTAAACAGGAGATTTTTGATTATGCCACTAAATCTTGCAGATAAAAACAAAATATATATAATTCAGAGAATTGTTGGAAATAAAGATATGGTACACAGGCTTCAAAGTCTTGGATTTGTTGTGGGTAGTAAGATAAGTGTACTATCTGAAATCAATGGAAATTATGTAGTAGTTATTAAGGATATTAAAATAGGGCTTGCTAAGGAGTATGTTAAGCGTATTATAGTTGCCTGATGTAAAGGAGAGAATTATGTCTAATAGGAAATATATTAAAAGCTTACTCCTTGGAATGAGTGTCATGATGACTATATTGATAGCTATACAGATATATATTACTGTTTATGTGCTAAAACATAACGAAATGCTTCCGAGGATTCTTTCGTGTACAGCACTGATTCTTGATATAATCATACTTGCTGTATTCTTTGTCAGTTCAAGGATAAACGCAGATGTTGACAGTATGGCTTATACAGATGTAACAGGGATTAATAACAAGCTGGCATACCAGAATCATATAAACAGACTTAATAATGCAGATGATACTTTTTTAGTGGGAGTTATAATGCTTGATCTTAATAATCTGAAAAGAGTTAATGATACTCTTGGACACGAGATGGGGGACAGATATATTGAGAGCTTTTCAGCTATACTTGCAGGCATGCAGAATGAACGTATTAGTGCGTACCGTATAGGTGGTGATGAATTCTGCGTTATTCTGGAGAAGACAAATGCAGTAGAGATACACCAGATTCTGGATAGTCTTGAAAGAAAAATAAATGTTTACAATGAAAAAAACAATATTAAGATTTCATATGCCAAGGGATGTGAAATAAGCACAAGAGAGCATTATTATCTTATGGAAGAGCTTACTAAGCGTGCAGACAGCCGCATGTACGAAAACAAGCGGTTAATGAAGGGAAAAAGATTGGATGGCAGAAGGTTAAACGTATGATAACAGGAATTGTAGTAGCATTATTATTAGCAGTAATAGTGTTTCAGTATATGACTATAAAAATAGACAAGGATAAAAGACATGAGGCCGGACATGATAAGCTTACTGGATTATGCAATCCCGAGCATCTTATGCAGAAAATGAAAGAACTGCCAGATAAGAAAAAGAACAGACTTATCATTTATTCAGATATAGCAGAATTCAAGCTTATTAATGAAATATTTGGAATAGAAAAAGGTAATGAAATATTGCTTAAGCAGGCAGATATAATAAAAAAACATGCGGTAGATGGATATTTATACGGAAGAGTTGGTGAAGATCATTTCGTAGTGATTGCAGATGAAGATACATTTAATGAAGAATATCTTTATGAATGCAGGGAGACATTACAGAATGTGCTTTCTGATTCAGTATATAATGTCAGAGTCTGTTTTGGGATATACAGGACTGATAATATGAATGAATCATTATCATTTATGTGTGACAAGGCTTCATTTGCAGTAGCCTCGATTAAGGATGATACACATAGCTTTATTGCTTATTATGATGACACAATGCTTGAAGCTGCTATTAAATATAAGACAATAGTTGATGAATTTGATGATGCTATAAAAGCCGGTGAGTTCAAGATGTATCTTCAGCCACAGATTTCTGCAAAAACAAGGAGGCTTACAGGTGCAGAAGCTTTAGTAAGAAGAATAAAGCCAGATGGAACGATTATTTCACCAATAGACTTTATACCTGTATATGAGAAGTCTGGGCTCATAAGCAGACTTGACAGATATATCTGGGAGCAGGCAGCGGCTAAGTTAGGAGAGTGGAAGAAAGCTGGTATCAATATGAGCATATCGGTAAATATATCTCCTAAGGATTTTTATTATATTGATATATTTAACACATTTGCAGGTCTTATAAAAAAATATGATATAGAACCATCTAATCTAAAAATTGAAATCACAGAAACTACGATTATGTCAGATGTACCTAATCTGATGGGAGAGCTGGAAGAACTAAGAAAAGCAGGATTCACACTTGAAATGGATGATTTTGGAAGCGGTTATTCATCGCTTAATACATTAAAGGATATTAATGTTGATGTATTAAAGGTTGATATGGGCTTTATAAAAGAGACTAAGAATGTTAAGAAAAGCCGCATAATACTTGCTTCTGTGATAAAAATGGCAAAGGAGCTTAATCTTTTGATTATTACAGAGGGGGTTGAAACAGAAGAGCAGGTTGATAATCTGACAAAGCTGGGATGTGATGTATTTCAGGGGTATTATTTTTCTAAAGCTATTGATGTTAACGAGTTTGAAAAGAGATATCTATATAGGAAAAAAGCTGGGTGAATATAATTATAAAACATATATTATTCTGGAATTACACAGATAAAGTAAAGTCATAACATAAAGAGAAAGACAGATAAAGCCAGATAGATGTGAGGATGTGGGAGAAAATCCTGCGTCCTTTTTTGTCGCTTTACATCATTGGTGCAATCGGTGAAGCAAGTGAACCAAAGTGTATTAAAGCAGAATGTGACAACAAACAAGCATCTGGCAGCAGTTATTCGACAAAGAGTCATTCTTCTAGCAATAAGAGCAATCCATATGCTTCTTATGATAGCGGATATGATTCTATCTATGATGATGGAGATTATGACTGGGACAGATATCAGAAAGATAAGGACTATGCTGATGGTGTAGATGATGCGATGGAAGAGCTTGATGAGGACTGGTAAGTATGGCAGGTAACTGGAAAGAACCGGAGTTTGATTTTTCAGAGCGTTCAGATAGAGTGACATTAAAACTGGAAGTTGGATAGGTTGTTTATATTCCGGGTGCGGCAGATATTAGAAATGAAAATACAGACCAAGCGGAACTAAAGTCAATGTCGAAAGAAGAAAGAATATTAGAGTATATCAGACAGAATGGAAATATTTCAACGCAGAAGGTTATGGATTTGTGCAATTACAAGTCTAGAACAGGTGCAAGAAATTTATTAGAGAAATTAATAAAATCCGGCAAGATTGAAAAAGTTGGAGAGAATACAAATACCATTTATACAATATTGGAATAGAGATAGTGGTCAGTGCTGGTCATTTTTATTTAAAAGTGACCAGTAGGTGGTCACTAATATATGATAAGTGACCAGTAGTGACCAGTAAATGACCAATAGTATCCGATAAGTGTCCGATTAGTGACCACCTATCGGACATTCGTAATCACTAGATTAAATAAAATGAATTTATGCAGACCGTCTGCACAAATTGGATTAGGAGCATATATATGGATTTACAAAACATACAAGACCAATTAAATACTGAGTTTGCCAAGGACAGCACGAAGTATATCATGCGTCACAGATATAAGAGATAAGAATGAATTTGAAGGTGAAATCGTGAAAACTCATAAATATTGGGCAGTGGGTGCATTAGCATGTATATTTCGGTCAAAGGTGCAGTTAAGAAAAGTGAAGAAGTAGAAAAAAATTAGAATATTTATGCAATTTGGTAACATATGTTACGGAATATGGTTTGCCTAAATACTATAATACATACATAAGATAAATAAAACAGAATCTGAAAGGAGATTTTTATTATGAAGAAATATGTATGTGGACCATGTGGTTATGTGTACGATCCAGAGGTAGGAGATCCAGATGGAGGAATTGCACCTGGAACACCATTTGAAGATATTCCAGATGATTGGGTATGTCCAATCTGTGGATTGGGTAAAGATGTTTTTGAAGAACTAAGCGAATAAGAAGACTAGTTTATTCGATATAGAGTAAAGCCTCAGCATCAAGAATTTTGATTGATTTCCTTGAAGACAGATGAATAAATCCGTCCTCCTGAAGTGATAAAAGCGTCCTTGAAAGGGAAGGTCTGGTTGTATTCAGATACAGAGCCAGTTCTTCTCTATTCATGGATAATGATACAAGATTGTTGTTATCTGCATGCTCTAATAGGTATGTGGCAATGCGCTGTTTGAGATTACCGCTGGTAAGGACTTCAAGCTGTTGGTTATTTTCATCAGTTCTTTTGGCAAAGAGTTCCAGCATATTAAAAACTACTTTGCTGTGATGAGAGCAGTTTTTTTCACACCTGCCACCAAAGAAGTCCTTTGCAATCTCAAGAAGCTTTACATCAGTTTTTGCTTTTGCATATCCGCTATAGCGGTCTTTATTAAGAAAAAGTTCAACTTCGCCAAAATCTTCCCCTTCGGAAATGTTGGTAATACGAAGAACTTTACCATTAACATTGATGGAGCCAAGTTCTACTTCACCATTGAGAATGAGGTAGAGCTTATTGGGAACATCACCCTGAAAGAATATATAATCGTTTTTCTTATATTCATGAATGACGGACTGAGTACAAACGAGACTTTTCTTAAATTCAGCGTCATCCAGATTATGGAAAATAGACAGGTCTTTGATTTGCATATAAGTACCAGCTTTCTATTATAGTAACATTTATTTTAACATATATGAGGTGGATTGTAAGGAGGTTTTTATGACAGTAATTACATTTGATGATAATTTAATAACAGGCAATAAGACAATAGACGAGCAGCATAAGGAGCTGATTGATCGTATTCAGCAGTTTGTGAGTGCATGTGAATCAGAAGATGCAAGAGTAAAGGCAATTAAAATGCTTGATTATCTTGATGAATATACAGAATTTCATTTCAAAGAAGAAGAAAAACTGCAGAAAGACGTTGATTACCCAGGCTTGGAGGAACATATAAAGAAGCATGAGGAGTTCAGGCATACTATTAAGGAACTCTATGATTATCTGGATGAAAATGAGGGACCAGATGAAAAGTTTATGGAGCAGGTAAAAATCAATGTTATTGACTGGCTGTTTGGTCATATCAAGACATTTGACAGATCTGTAGCTGAATATATAAATATATATGATAATCCTGAAAGATTATAGAACTGTTTGTTACGCAATTATATTTTAATAAAGTATGCCCCAGTCAGACAAAATAACTGGCTGGGGCAATCAATAATCTTTAACTTAAAAAAGATATTTCATTATTGATGAAAATTATAGTATCACCAGCACAGAACATAGCGAGAATTAATTCTATGAATCTGTATAAACTACTTACACCTACTGTTTTGGTTATGTATTCAGAGACGAAATTTCGTCAGGTAATGAATACATATTTGAAAGAATTGTAGAATAACAAAAGGAAGGGATGAGTGAATGAATAAGAAAAAATCAAATTCAAAAAAGGCAGTTATGATAGGCTGCGGATTCGTAGGCTCAGCATCTGTATTTGCGCTTATGCAGAGTGGATTATTCACTGAAATTGCCTTGATAGATGCGGATAAGAATAAGGCAGAGGGAGAGGCTATGGATATCAGTCATGGAATACCATTTGCCAGCCCAATGAAAATATATGCTGGTGATTATGATGATGTGGCAGATGCTGCAATTGTAATTATATCAGCAGGTGCAGGACAAAAGCCAGGAGAAACAAGACTTGATCTGGTAAATAAGAATGTGGCAATATTTAAGTCCATTATTCCGGAAATTACCAAAAGAGATTTTGGAGGAATCCTTCTGGTTGTAGCAAATCCTGTGGATATTCTGACACAGGTTGCAATCAAACTGTCAGGACTTCCGGAGGAAAGAGTTATCGGCTCAGGAACAGTTCTTGACAGTGCAAGACTTAGAAGCAAGCTTGGACAGCATTTATCAGTGGACAGCCGAAGTGTGCATGCATTTATAGTAGGAGAGCATGGAGACAGTGAAGTTGTGGCATGGTCATCTGCCAATGTATCCGGTGTTCCGCTTAGTGACATGTGTGAGATGAGAGGACATTATAACCATAAGGAAAACACGAAGGAAATCGCAGATGCTGTCAAAAACAGTGCCTATGAGATTATCAATAAGAAGCATGCGACATATTATGGAATTGCAATGTCAGTAAAACGTATCTGTGAAGTAATTATGCGTGACGAAAAATCAATACTTCCTGTATCGCACATGATACATGGAGTATATGAGATTGATGATGTTGTATTAAGTATGCCTGTTATTGTTGGTGCAGACGGAATTGAATCTGATATACCGATTAATCTTAGTGGAGAAGAAGCATTGAAGCTAAAAGAATCAGCAGACGCATTAAAGAATATAATTGAAACATTAGAGCTGTAGTAAGAGTAGATAATATACCAGCTTATGTGTAGATTGGAGGAAACGTTATGTTAGAAGTAGGAACAAAGGCACCGGATTTTGAATTACCAGATCAGAATGGAGAATTGCATAAATTAAGCGAATATCTTGGAAAGAAGGTAATTCTGTATTTTTATCCAAAGGATAATACATCTGGATGTACAAAGCAGGCTTGTGGTTTCTCAGAAAGATATCCGCAGATTTGCGAAAAGGGAGCTGTTGTACTCGGGGTGAGCAAGGATTCTGTTGCATCCCACAAGAAGTTTGAGGAAAAATATGGACTTGCATTTACACTTTTATCTGACACTGAGCGCAAAGTGATTGAGGCTTATGATGTATGGAAAGAAAAGAAGAATTATGGAAAAGTGTCAATGGGAGTTGTCAGAACAACATATCTTATTGATGAGAATGGTATCATAATAAAGGCAAATGACAAAGTAAAAGCTGCAGATGATCCGGAAAAAATGTTACAGGAATTAAGCTGATGAAGATAATATTATCACCTGCAAAGAAGATGAAAGTGGATACTGACAGCATAGATACCATGAGTAGTCCGGTATTTTTAGAGAAAACAGAAGAAATTCTTGGGTGGATGCAGGGAAGAACGGAAGAAGAATTAAAGAAATTGTGGAAATGCAATGATAAAATTACGACAGAGAATATTGAACGGATTAAGACAATGAATTTTCAAAAGCAGCTTACTCCGGCAGTATTGGCATATGAAGGGATTGCTTATCAATATATGGCACCAGCTGTATTTGAAGATGGGCATTTTGATTATGTGCAGGAACACCTGAGGATATTATCAGCATTTTATGGAGTATTAAAACCTATGGATGGTATCACACCATATAGGCTTGAAATGCAGGCAAAGGCAGCGATAGGTGATTCCACGAATCTGTAAGATTTCTGGGGAGATAATTTGTATTGGGAAGTTATAGATGACAGCAGGATTATTATTAATCTGGCTTCAAAAGAATACTCTAAATGTATTGAAAAATATCTGACACCTGATGACAGGTATATAACTATTTCATTTTGTGAGCAGTCTGGTGGCAGGCTTATCACAAAAGGCACATATGCCAAGATGGCTCGTGGTGAAATGGTACGATATATGGCAGAAAATCATATTGAAAATCCAGATGACATTAAGGAATTTGACCATCTTGGATATGTGTTCAGAGATGATATATCATCGGATAGAGAATATATATTTGAAAGAAAAACTGTAAAATAAAAACATGGTTGATTACTGGATAAGATAATTGCGAAGGATAGAACAGGAGCAATAAGGGGAAGAAAAATTTTTGAAGTATAAAGTTACGGAGGAAACAGAAATTGAATACAAAGAAAAAATGACTGATTCCACTTGGAATGTGGCTTGTATTTGAAATTGTTGCAGTTACATTATGGTTGACCAAGGATAATCTGTTTTATCTTCTGAATTTCAGTTATATAGGCTCGGCAATAGCGTTAGGGCTGTTACTTTTTCAGTTAAACTATAGACATGCCAGAAGAATCGGTTTTATTCGATATATCACCTTTACCGCATCACTTGTTTTTGTGGGAGCACTGTTTTTATGCCACGTGGAGAATATCGAGCAAATTATGTTCTGGGCATTTCTTGTTGGCAATATCCTGTATTATGCCATTGGAATCATTCTGGCATTTGCGTTTCGGGATAATAGGGCATTCTGTAAATATATCTGCCCAATTACCGTATTCTTAAAGCCTATGAGTTATTTTAGCCTACTTCGTGTGAAGTGTGATAAGGAAAGATGTGTTTCCTGTGGAAAGTGCAAGCGAGTATGTCCGATGAATGTTGATGTAACAGATAATTCCCGTAAAAGAGAAAATGGAACAGAGTGTATTCTGTGTATGGAATGCGTCAAAGCATGTCCTAAGAAGGCATTATAGTGACTAAAAATATGTATGTACAGGAGACTCTATAAGAGCTGGGTGGCATCTACCCAGCTCAATCGTATGGAATTATATTGATAGTTATCGGTATAATATTGGCTGCTCTTCATTTTATTGTGGCTGGAGATGGTATCAGAGATTTATCCTGATAGTGTTCGGCCACTTCCGACCACCACGTAACAACATTTTCTATATTTTTATCACTTGGGTCATTTTTGAATGCATCCGCCTGATAAGCTATAATGGGAATAATCCCATTATCAAGGCAGTCCCGAATCTGCCGGTCAAGTCCCTCCAACAGTTCTTGGTCCACTTTGTCCGCAATACGGATTCTTACATGCGAAATCCCCGCCGCCGCAAAATCCACAGCCGACTGTCTGTTATAGTATTTGCGCCCCTGATTTGTTTTTGACCAATCCACATCCATTCCCTTTCCCAGAAGGGTTTTATACCCTCAAAGAGAAGGTGTTTTTCTTGTAAGAGAGTACACCTTCTTTTTGTAATTTACTCAATTCACTAGATAGAGCACTTCGGTCTGCATTCAGATAATCTGCCAGCCCTTGTCTATCGTAAGGGATTGTAAATGTGTTAGAGCCAGCGTGCATAGATTCGCTAGACAAGTAATTAAGTATCTTGTCACGTAAATTTTTCTTAGAAACATGATCTATTTTGTTCATCAATCTTACATTTTTTCGTGCTATTATCTCTAAAAGGTTATGAATCAATCTTGTATGGAAACTACAAGATGAAGAACAGGTTGTAACAATATGATTTATATTGAAAAGCATGACAGTGAGATTTTCATTAGCAATAACACTGATTTGAGCAGGAACACTGCTGATGCAGGCATAGCTTTCGCCATAGAGCATTCCTGATGATAGCTCTGTAATAATATTGCGATTTCCCCAAACATCATCATTTATTATGAGAGCCTGACCAGATAGAATCATGCCGATAGTTTGTATCTTATCTCCACTTCTTAACAGATATTCGCCTTTTGAATAATTTTTAATGCTGACAGATAGACATTTAAGCATTGGAAGAATTTCTGCTTCTGAAATTCCTTGAAACAAAGGTGTATTCTTTAAAATGTTAATATATTTTTCCATGAGATTTTTCATCCTTCTTTTTATCTTTTCCTTAGTATATCACAAAAGTTGAAAATAATACGAAAATGTTGCCTAGACAACAGAATGATTAATGTAAGTTTGATATAGTTCCATTAAGCAACAAAAGATGATGAATAAAGCAATAGAAAAGGAGAAGAACATGGAAAATAAGATGTTTTGTTATCAATGTGAACAGACAGCAGGATGCACAGGATGTACCGGAAATACAGGAGTATGCGGAAAGTCTGCCAATACTGCAAGATTACAGGATGAGCTTACAGGAGCATTAATTGGACTTGCTCGTGCAACTGAGGGTAATGAGCAGCTTGTAACTGAAGAGATGAATCAATTAGTTCTTGAGGGATTATTTACAACTATTACAAATGTAAACTTTAATGATGAAACATTAAAGCTTTTAATTGATAAGATAGAAGATACAAAAAAGAAATTAGTACCAAATTGCTTTACATGCTCTGACTCATGTGGAAGAAACAATAATTTTGATATGAGTACTCTCTGGACTACTGATGAAGATATTCGTTCATTAAAATCCTTAATACTTTTTGGAATTCGTGGAATGGCTGCATATGCATATCATGCAAGTGTGCTTGGATATACCGATGAAACAATCAGCAAATTCTTCTATAAGGCACTTTTTGCAATCGGAATGAAAGATTGGGGAATGGATAAACTACTTCCTATCGTATTAGAGGTTGGAAAAGTTAATTTAAGATGTATGGAGCTTTTAGATCAAGCAAATACTACAACTTATGGAACTCCTGTACCAACAACGGTACCTCTTACAATTGAAAAAGGACCATTTATTATTATTACAGGTCATGATTTAAAAGATTTACAACTTTTATTAGAGCAGACAAAAGATAAGGGAATCAATATCTATACACATGGTGAAATGCTTCCAGCACATGCATATCCAGAACTCAAGAAGTACTCTCATCTAAAGGGAAACTTTGGTACAGCATGGCAGAATCAGCAGAAAGAGTTTGATAATATTCCTGGAGCAATTCTGTATACAACGAACTGTCTTATGCCTGTAAAACCAAGCTATGCAGACAGAGTATTTACAACAGAAGTTGTATCTTATCCAGAAATTGTACACATAGGAGAAGAAAAGGATTTTACACCAGTTATTGAAAAGGCACTCGCCTTAGGTGGATATACCAAAGATCAGCATATGACTGGAATTAATGGTGGAATACAGGTAACAACTGGTTTCTCACATGGAACTGTATTATCTGTAGCAGATCAGGTGATTGAAGCGGTAAAGAATGGAGATATTAAACATTTCTTCTTGGTTGGTGGATGTGATGGAGCCAGAGTAGGAAGAAATTACTACACAGAGTTTGTAAAACAGTCTCCTGCAGACAGCATTATTTTGACGCTTGCATGTGGAAAATACAGATTCAATGATTTAGATTTAGGAACAATCGGAGGACTTCCAAGAATCATGGATATGGGACAGTGTAATGATGCTTATAGTGCAATCAAGGTCGCAATCGCTTTAGCAGAAGCATTTGAATGTGATGTGAATGAACTTCCGCTATCGATGGTACTTTCATGGTACGAGCAGAAGGCTGTATGTATTTTACTTACGCTTCTTTATCTTGGAATAAAGAACATTCACATAGGACCAACATTACCAACATTCATTTCGCCAAATGTGCTGAATTTCCTGGTAGAGAATTATGGGCTTTCTCCAATTAGTACACCTGAAGAGGATATAAAAAAGTTATTAAATAAATAATCATGAGGGAACCAAACAAAATAGGTGAAAGGTGGTAAAATATTATGAATAAAAAAATGAATTTAAACTGGTCGGTGGATGAAATTACTGGTAATATGCCAGATATTTCTTCTATGAGAAGCAAAGAATTTCAAGTCAAAGAGACTAGCAATACAGAATTGCTGAAGGATTATTTAAAGAGACTTGGAAATGGAGAAGATTTAGAAAGTGTTAAAAAAGATTTTGTTCAAAATTTTTCTGATGTAGAAGCTTCTGAAATCATGAAGGCAGAGCAGGAACTTATAAAAGAGGGAACACCTATTACAGAGGTGCAGAAACTGTGTGATGTGCATAGTGCATTGTTTCATGGCTTAACTAAAGAAGAAAAAATAGCAAATGCTGAAAAGGCAGTCGAAGAATCTTTAAAAAAAGAAGAAAGATCCGAAATGAAAATTATGCCGGATGCGTATGTCAGAAAACATGAGCTTGCAAAAGCACTCAGAGAAACAAAGGGGCATCCTCTTTATTCTTTTACAGAAGAAAATGAGAAGTTTAGTAAAGAAATATCAGATATTAGAGGTGCACTAGAAAAGGGCGAAGATGTAAGCAAAAAAATATCAGATTTTAGACAAATAGCAATACACTATGCAAAAAAGGGTGATTTGATTTATCCACTCCTTAAAGTTCGCTATGAAATTTCAGGGCCATCGGATGTTATGTGGACTGTTGATGATGAAATCAGAGATGAATTAGCAGCAATAGATAAAGAAAGCAATCATGACGAAGAATGGATTAATAGAGTACAGGCTGTTTTAACAAGAGCGGATGAAATGATTTATAAAGAGAATAATATATTGTTCCCTATCTGCGCAGTGAATTTTACAGTCGAAGAATGGTATGGAATCTATGAAGATGCCAAAGACTATGCATTAGTGTATGGCATTGAGAATAGATGGGAAGAAGCAGAAAAATATGTGCAGGATAAAAAGAATCGTCATAAGGCGGCTATTAATGAAGGTGAAATAGTAATGGGAGGTGGACATATGAGTGTAGCACAGCTGGAAGCTATGCTTAATACATTGCCAATAGAGATTACATTTATCGATGATAATAATATAAATCGTTTCTTTAACGAAGGAGCGAAAGTGTTCAAACGACCTGGTATGGCAATTGACAGAGAAGTATTCTCTTGTCATCCGCCTAAGATAGAGCCAATGGTTCGTTCCATTATAGAAAGTTTTAAAAATCATACTAGGGATAGCGTTCCGGTCTGGATGGAAAAGCAAGGAAAACCATTTTTAGTAACTTATTATGCAGTGAGAGACAAAAAAGGTATTTATCTTGGAACTGTAGAAGTGGTACAGGATATGCAGTTTGCAAAAGAGCACTTTACAAGCATTTGAGGCTAAGTATATTATCAAAAATAATGTTATTCCAATGTATATATTGTATGTAGAGAAGACTAATATGATGTAACGCTTTCCTTGACCTTATATAGATTATTAGGTATAATTTATAAGTATATTTAAAAAAAAGGGAAGGTTATGAAATGAACGAAAATCGTAATTCATTCAAGGGCTCTATAGGGTTCGTCCTTGCAGCAGCGGGTAGTGCTGTAGGACTTGGTAACATATGGAGATTTCCTTATTTGGCAGCTAAAGATGGAGGCGGATTATTCCTCGTTATTTACATTGTTTTAGCATTAACATTTGGTTTTACTCTACTCACAACAGAAATTGCTATTGGACGAAAGACAAAGCAGAGTCCGCTTACAGCTTACAGCAAGTTAAAGAGTAAGTGGAAGCCACTGGGTATTATAGCGTGTATTGTACCTATAATGATATTTCCATACTATGTTACAATCGGCGGATGGGTACTTAAGTATCTTCTTGTTTATATTACAGGTAATGGACATGTAGCAGCACAGGACGGATATTTCTCAGGATTTATTAGTCAGACAGCAGAGCCAATCATAATGATGCTCGTGTTTACAATAATTGTTGCATTTATTATATTCCGTGGTGTTAACAGCGGTATTGAATCATCATCAAAGATTATCATGCCATTACTTATTGTGCTTGTTCTTGGTGTATCTGTATATTCACTTACAATTTCATATACAGACATTGATGGCACAACAAGAACAGGTTTACAGGGATTAGGTGCTTATGTAATTCCTAACATGAAAGGAATTACTGTTAAGCAGTTCTGTACAGTTCTTATGGACGCAATGGGACAGCTTTTCTACAGTTTAAGTGTTGCTATGGGTATTATGATTGCATATGGTTCATATGTAAGTGATGATGCTAACCTTGGAAAGTCAATTAACCAGATTGAGCTATTTGATACAATAGTTGCATTTCTTGCAGGTGTAATGATTATTCCTGCTGTATTTGTATTCATGGGAAGAGACGGAATGACAGCATCAGGTCCAAGTCTTATGTTTGTTTCGCTTCCTAAAGTATTTGATTCTATGGGATTTGCAGGAAATGTAATTGGTGCAATATTCTTTGCAATGGTATTCTTTGCAGCCCTTACAAGTGCAGTTTCAATTATGGAAGCTATTGTTTCAAGCTTTATGGATGAATTTAAGTTAAACAGAAACAAGGCTACAGCAATAGAAACTGTAATTGGTATAGCTGTTGCAGTTATCGTATGCTTAGGATATAATAAACTGTTATTTGATATTAAGCTCCCTAACGGAGTACATGCACAGGTGCTTGATATTATGGATTATGTCAGCAATAATGTACTTATGCCAATAGTTTCTATAGGAACATGTATCCTTATTGGATGGATACTTAAGCCAAAGACTGTTATAGATGAAGTTGAGAAAACAGGAATTAAGATGGGAAGAAAGTGGCTTTATACTGTTATGGTAAAGTGGGTTGCTCCAATTCTTTTATTCCTTCTTCTTCTTAAATCACTTGGAATTCTTACTATAATCTGATAAGTAAGATATTACGGCAGAGGTTAACAAGAGGTTTTTTGTATGATTAGTAAAAAATGTTTTATAATCGCAATGGTTACACTTATGTCAATTCTGACACTGACAGGATGCAGCACAATGTTAAAGAATCCGATGAAATATATTCTTTCGCAGGACGAAACCAGACAGGATAATGCAGATAAAGATAATGAGACAACATCAGAAACTGTAGACGATAACAAAGATGACAGTAACAGTGAGCCTGATATACGTGTATATGGAACAGAAGATAATACAGATTATTCCATCGATGGAATGCTGGCAATAGCTAAAGACATTAATTCAGATATGAATAATAAAGATGTTAAAGGAGTTGTTCTTGTTCTCAATAAGAAATACTCAGAAGATGTCAGATATTTTCTGTCGCTTACAGTTAAGGATGATAAACCTCTTGTGATAATACCATATGATTATAACAACGGCAGTCCGGATTATAAGGTAGCGCAGGCAAAGAAGTATATTGATAAAGAACTTGATAAGACAGATAATGCCGATAATCAGTTACCAGAAGGATTTTTGGTTAATGTTAATGATTATATGATATTTGATATCGCGGACACTAAGAGATTAGACAACATAGATATTGTATATGATTATGTTGGAATTGATGCAGATGCATTATACAAGAATATGTATCTTAATGATGCTATAGTTATAGTTTCTTCGACTGCCGATGGAGAACTTTCGGAAGAACTTTCAGAAGCTGTATCAGGAAAGAATGCGGGTATTGTAGTAGTATCATGTAGTGAAGATGCATATATGAAAGGTGATTTTGCAGACTGTGGAGATAGTATCTTCTATACAGACATATCGCCTACGAAAGCGAGAATTATGCTGGCATTATTGTTAGATAATAATAGTGATTCAGACACATTTAAAAATGCTTTTACCAGGAGGAGAGTTTAATGGATTCAATTAAAGCACAGGACATTATAAGACACATTTTTAAGGATGAAGACAAGGGTGTTGAGTATGTAACCGGACTTTCAATTACAGACGGAGTAGAAGTTCTTACTAAAGTTCTTCCAGAGCTTATCAAGAAGGCACAGGAAAAGAATAATGTCAATGATGAAGGATATTTTAATGAAATAGGTAATGTGTATAGAAAGATTGTTGTAGATAAGCTTCTTAATGCTGACCACTTATGGACAATATATTGTGACAGCACAGGTTATCCATATATGGTTGATGATGATATAGTTGTATTATATGATTATACTAATCATGCCAGAGTAGAAGAACAGCTTGGAAAATATGGATATGACATTTCATATGGTATTGAGGATAAGGATTCAATGCAGTATGAGATAGCTCATTTATATCGTAACGGATGCAGGAATATAAGATTCACAGATGGCAAGGATAACGAGCTTATTGTTTCAAGAGAAGAGATTGGAACATATGACCAGTATATAAGAGAAGATTTCGTGACTAATCCAGGACTTCAGAATGCACTTATCAAGTTCTTCCAGGAGTACAGAAAGCCAGGAGATTCAACAGCTAAGGCGGCAATTTTAAGAGATAAAGAAGCAGAACTTAAGAAAGCTATACGTAATGCGGATTACATGGTTCCTTGTACTAAGGAAGAGACAGATGAAGAGGTATCAATTTCACATCCATATGTTGATATTACTGATAAAGTAAGCCACAAAGAAGGTGAGAAAGTTCTTGCACTTCCAGTATTTACAGATGGTTTAGAGATGGAAAAATGTTATGCAGGTAAGCATGAGGATATGCTTTACACATATATGGAACTTCTTAAGACAGTAAAGGAATTGGGTGCTTCAGGGATAGTTATTAATCCTTTAGGAGTAAGTTATTACGTTCCGGTTGATATAATGAAGCAGCTTATAACAATGTAATAAAAGAATAAAATGTATATTTTAAAGACACACTGGTATCGTGATAACTGGTGTGTCTTTCTGAAATTCGGGAAGGAGGATGTGATGGAAAGAGTATATATTGCAATTGATCTAAAATCATTCTATGCAAGTGTTGAGTGTGTTGAACAAGAGTCAGACCCGCTTACCACTAATCTCGTTGTAGCTGATGAATCTAGAACAGCCAAAACAATATGTCTTGCAGTTACTCCTTCTCTTAAGAAATATGGACTTTCCGGACGAAGCAGGCTTTTTGAGGTAGAACAGAAGGCAAAAGAAATTGAAGAACGCACAGGAAAGAAGCTTGAATATACTGTAGCAGTTCCAAGAATGGGACTTTATATAGAATATTCGTCGAAGATATATTCTATATATCTTAAATATTTCAGCAAGGATGACATAACTGTATACAGTATTGATGAAGTATTTATTGATGCAACAGATTATATGAAGCTGTATAATATGACGGCAAGACAGCTTACCGCAAAAGTTATTGAGGATGTGTATGATACGACAGGAATAACGGCTACTGCAGGAATTGCACCTAATCTGTATCTGTGCAAGATAGCAATGGATATAGTTGCAAAGCATATACAGGCAGACAGCAAGGGTGTGCGTATCGCGGAATTAAGTGTTAATGATTACAGAAAAATGTTATGGGGTCATACACCTCTTACTGATTTCTGGAGGGTTGGACCAGGAATATCAAGACAGCTTGAAAAACATGGGATAAAGACTATGGGGGATATTGCGAGAATGTCTCTTGAAGATGAGGACTGGCTGTATAAGCAGTTTGGTGTAGATGCAGAGATTCTAATAGACCACGCATGGGGATATGAGCCGTGTACAATTGCAGATATTAAGAAATATAAGCCCAAGGCGAGCAGCCTGTGTTCAGGACAGGTGTTAAAAGAGCCATATACATTTGAAGACGCAAGAATAGTAGTTGGAGAGATGGCAGATGAGCTTGCATTGGATTTAGTTGATAAAGGTTTTGTGACCGATTCGATTGCGTTAAATGTAACTTATGACAGGGTAAATGTTGATAAAGGAACTTACAAGGGTGAAATCCATGTGGACAGATATGGAAGGGAAGTTCCACAAGGACTTAATAAATCTGTTTCACTTACGACATGTACATCTTCATCAAAACAGTTAAGAGAAGCTTTTCTTGATATATATGATAAATACACTAACAGAAAGCTGTATATCAGGAAGTTAAATCTTACAGTTGCCAATCTTACTAATGAGGGGTTTCAGCAGTTTGATATGTTTACAGACCAGACACAGCTTGAACGCGAAAAGAAGATGCAGCATGCAATGCTTGATATTAAGAAAAAATATGGTAAGAATGCGGTGATGAAAGCTAATAATCTGCAGAACAAGGCGACTGCAATTGAAAGAAACGGTCAGATTGGAGGTCACAGGGCATAGCTTATGGGAAAATATGATGATATAATTAATATGAAATGGCCGGTACCGAGTAAAAGACCAAGGATGGATATGGAAAGCAGAGCTAAGATATTTCTGCCTTTCTCAGCATTGAAGGGTCTTGGCAATGCTATTGATGAGCAGAATAAAACCAAAGATAATATGAGAGAATACGAATATTTTGACGAGGAGAATAAGGGAGAAGAATTTTATGAGTAATACAATGAAAGAAAATAAAATGGGTACAATGCCTGTTAATAAGCTGCTTATTAATATGGCTCTGCCAATGATGATATCAATGCTTGTACAGGCACTGTATAATATTGTTGACAGTATATTTGTTGCAAGAATAAGTGAGGAAGCGCTTACAGCGGTTTCAATGGCATTTCCAATGCAGAATCTTATGATTGGTGTTGCGGGTGGCGTGGGTGTAGGTACTAATGCGCTGCTTTCAAGGGCATTAGGAGAAGGAAGGCATGAAGAAGCTGATAAGATGGCTGTGCAGGGTATATTCATAACAGCCTGTAGCTATATAATATTTCTTGCCATAGGGCTTTTCTTTGCCAGAGAGTTTTTTGTTATTCAGGGTGCTAATGAAGTGATAGCTGACTATGGTTATGATTATCTTTCAGTTATTCTTATAGTCAGCTTTGGTTGTCTGTTCCAGATGATATTTGAGAGGTTATTACAGGCTACAGGAAGAACATTTTACAGCATGATTACACAGGGTACAGGTGCAATAATTAATATTATTCTTGACCCGATACTTATATTTGGTCTGTTTGGTGCACCAAAGCTTGGTATTGTAGGTGCAGCAGTAGCTACGGTTGCTGGCCAGATTGTTGCAGCGATTATGGCAGTGATATTTAATATTAAGGTTAATAAAGAGATACATATTACTTTTAAGGGATTCAGGCCATCAGGAAAAAGAATTGGCAATATCTTATTCATAGGAATTCCATCAGTTATTATGATGGCGATTGGTTCGGTTATGACATTCTGTATGAATAAGATTCTGGTTGTATTCACATCAACAGCGGTTGCTGTATTCGGTGTGTATTTTAAACTTCAGAGTTTTGCATTTATGCCGATATTTGGTATGAACAGTGGAATGGTTCCTATAATTGCTTTTAATTATGGGGCAAAGAGAGAAGACAGAGTTATACAGACACTTAAGCTTGCAGTAATGTATGCAGAGATAATAATGGTACTTTTCATGATTGCAGTTCAGATATTCCCGGTTCCAATGCTGTCAATATTCAGTGCATCGTCAGATATGATACGAATGGGTGTTCCTGCTTTAAGGACGATATCAATAAGCTTTATATTTGCAGGAATATGTATTATATGCAGTTCATTTTTTCAGGCACTTGGAAGCAGTATATACAGCATGCTTGTATCATTTGTCAGACAGATAATATTCCTTGTGCCATGTGCTTATATTTTTTCGAAAACAGGGAATGTTAATCTTGTATGGTGGGCATGGCCTATTGCAGAGCTTGCTTCAGTCGCGTTAAGTGTATTCTTCTTTATCAGGGTAAGAAAGAAGAAGTTCGCATTTATGGAACAGTAACGGATATAATTCAGAAAGATGAGGATAAGATATGAACAGACATATAGAAAAAGCTAAAGAACTCCGTTCACCGCAGAAATGCTATAATTGTGCCGAAACTATTATGATGGCATATGCTGATGATTTAGGTTTAACTGAGTCACAGGCAGAGTGCCTTGGCTGTAATTTTGGTGGTGGCATGAAATGTGGAGGAACATGCGGTGCAATCACCGGGGGACTTATGGTACTCGGCGCACTTGGTGTAAGCAGTCCGGGTGCTGTCGGAGCATTTCAGAGAACAATAAGGGACAATCACAATGGAATGACTAACTGTGCTGACCTTTTAAGAGACAATGCTTTAAAGGGTGGTGAGAAGAAGGCTCATTGTGACAGTATGATTATGGAATCAATAAGGCTTATTGATGAGCTGGCTGATAAAGATAAATAAAACGCAGTTAAATTATTGATAATATTTATCAATAAGATATAGTGAATTATATAATGAAATGTGATAAAGTAAGCGGGGTTAGGGCATTCTAACCTATGCTTACTTTTTTTGTGCCTGCTAATGATAAATTTTCACCTATTGACACAAAATTAATAAGTGCTAATATAATGAATATATGAACGATTGTTCATATAATGATATGAGAGGGCGTGCCAGAAGGAGGTAAATATGTTTTTAGAGATTAAGGGAATCAAAAAGCATTATGGAGAAGGCGAAAGCCGGGTGGAAGTACTGAATGGAATAGACATAGAGGTTAATAAGGGGGAAATCGTTGTACTGCTTGGTCCATCAGGTTCTGGTAAATCAACACTGCTTAATATTATCGGTGGTATTGATGATGCAGACGAGGGTTACATATCTATAGATGGTGAGAAGACAGCGGATATGAATGAGAAGCGTCTTACACAGTACAGAAGAAAGCATCTTGGATATGTTTTCCAGATGTATAATCTTATACCTAACCTTACTGTAAGAGAGAATATTGAGGTTGGTGCTTACCTAAGTGATAAGGCACTTGATACAGATGAGATTCTTAATACATTAGGACTTTTGGACCATGCTGATAAGAAGCCTAATCAGTTATCAGGCGGACAGCAGCAGAGAACTTCAATAGGAAGAGCACTTATTAAAAATCCTGATATCCTGTTATGTGATGAGCCAACAGGAGCACTTGATTACAACACATCTAAGGATATATTAAAGCTTATTGAAGACGTTAATAAGAAGTACGGTAATACTATAATAATAGTTACACATAATGACGCTATCAAAAATATGGCAGACAGGGTTATTACATTAAGAGATGGCAGAATCCGTAAGAACTATGTTAATGATAATAAGATTGCAGCAGCAGACCTTGAATGGTAAGAGAGGAGTTAAGTATGAGAAATCCTTTAAATAAGCGTCTGCCAAGAGAATTAAAGCATGACTTTGGTAAATATCTTGTTATATTCTTATTTATGGTTATGATGATTTCGTTAGTAAGCGGATTCCTTGTAGCAGACAACAGTGTTAAGCACTCATATGATGAGGGCTTTGAAAAATATAATCTTGAAGATGGTCATTTTACATTAGATAAAGAGCCTGACAGTGCTCTTTTAAAAAATATTGAAAGTAAGACCGACAGTAAGCTTTATGACTTGAGATATTTTGAGGAAGATGAGGCTGACAGCGGTGATACAATCAGAGTGTATAAAGACAGGACAAAGGTTAATCTTGAGTGTGTTATGGAAGGCAAAATGCCTGCTGCTGATAACGAAATAGCACTTGACCGTATGTATGCACAGAATGCAAAGATTAAGATTGGCGACACAATTAAGCTCGCAGGAAAAGAATTAAAGGTTACCGGTTTTGTTGCAGTTCCTGATTACAGCTGTCTTTTTGAGAATAATTCAGACATGATGTTCGACTCAACTAATTTTTCTATTGCTGTTATGACTGATAAGGGCTTTGAAAATGTTTCAAGCAATCATGTCAAATATAATTATGCATGGAAATATAACAAAGAGGTTATAGGAGATAAGGCTGAAAAAGAGGCTTCTGAAGATTTTCTTAAAAATCTTGGCGATGTTATCAAAGAATATGATACAAAGCTTATAATGAGTGGCAATAATGAGATTATGAACATATCTGATTATCTTCCAAGATACACTAACAAGGCTGTTAATTTTACAGGAGATGATATGGGTTCAGATAAGGCAACAATTATGCTTTTTGACTATATTGTAGTTGTTGTAATTGCATTTGTCTTCGCTGTTACAACATCTAACACAATCAGTCAGGAGGCAGGGGTTATCGGAACTCTCCGTGCATCAGGCTATAAGAGGAGTGAGATTGTAAGACATTACATGGTCCTTCCTGTTGCTGTAACAATGGTCGCTACTGTTGTTGGTAACATACTTGGCTACACTCTTCTGGAAAAGTTTTTTGTAAATGTGTATTATAACAGCTACAGCCTGTGTACTTACACGACACTGCTTAATGCAGAAGCATTTGTTGATACAACAGTTGTTCCGATTATTATTATGTTTGTTGTTAATCTTATTGTGCTTGAAAAGAAGCTCCGGCTTTCTCTGCTTAAGTTCTTAAGACATGAGCTTACTAACAGAAAGAGAAAGAAGCTTATAAAGTTAAGCCACAAGCTTCCTTTCATGACAAGATTCAGATTAAGGATAATGTTCCAGAATATACCTAATTATCTGACATTGTTCTTAGGAATACTGATTGCAGGTGCACTTGTTGTATTCAGTATCATGTTCGAGCCGCTTATTGATGATTATGCTGATGTTGTTAAGAAGTCACAGATATGTGATTATCAGTATGTGTTAAAAAGTCAGGCAGAAACTGATGTTTCTGGTGCAGAAAAGTACTGTGTGACATCGCTTGATACAACTGATGAAAAATACATGACAGATGATATTATGATATATGGTATTCAGGATAACAGCAGGTATGTTGATGTGGATATCAAGGATGATGAGATACTTGTATCTAATGGTGTAATGGTCAAATACGGACTTAAAAAAGGTGATACATTTAAACTGAAGGATCCTTATTCTGATGAAGAGTACGAATTCACAATTGCAGGAAGCTATAAATATGACGCTGCGCTTGCAGTATTCATGACAAGAAAAAACTTTATTGATACATTTGACAAGGCTGATGATTACTTCACTGGATACTTCACAGACAAGAAGCTCACAGATATTGATGATAAATATGTTGCTTCAATAGTTACATATGAAGACCTTATCAAAGTGTCTAACCAGATGAAGGTTTCAATGGGCGAGATGATGTATATACTGAAGTATTTTGGAATTATAATGTTCGTGCTTCTTATGTATCTGTTATCTAAACAGATTATTGAAAAGAATGCACAGTCAATTTCTATGACTAAGATTCTTGGCTTTAAGAATGGAGAGATTGGCGGACTGTATATAGTTGCAACTTCGATTATGGTAGTTATATCACTGGTTGTTTCTGTACCTATAGTAAATGCTATGCTTAAATGGACATTTTCATCATATCTGTACACTTCGATGACAGGATATATTCCTTATATGGTAAGAAGAAGCTGTTTTGTTGAGATGGTTATTCTTGGAATTGTATGCTATGCGGTTGTTGCTGTGCTTCAGCTTGTGAAGATTTCTAAGATTCCTAAGACGGATGCATTGAAAAATGTAGAGTAAAACCATAGAATAAAACCAAAATTTACTTCTTGACAATACAAAAATAATTTAATAATATACTAACAAACAGTGAGTAGCATTACAGCATAAATCCGACTGTAATGGGACTCACTGTATTTTTTTATGCAAAAAACACCATTGCAGTAGGAAAAGGAGGTAACAATGAAACTGAAAAAACAGTACGACTGCAATCTTGTTATGATGAATGATCTTATTGGTGGAAAATGGAAATTAAGAATTTTATGGCATATTATGAATGGAGATAACAGATTTTCTATGCTTGAAAAAACTATTGACAGTATAACGCCAAAGGTTTTAATGTCACAGCTTAATGAAATGGAAGAAAGTGGTCTGATATTAAAACATGTATTAGTAAGTACACCACCTAAAGTTGTTGTTTATGAGATAAATCCTGAATATTCAGGTATATGTGAAATAGTTAATATTGCCCATTCATTTTCCAGAATGTATGGCACTAAGAATAATATTGACATACTTACAAAAAAGTAAGTTCTTGTCAATAAAGATTAGCTTATTTATAATCACCGTTGTTCACAGCATTTACTAATGCTGTTTTTTAAAGGATGCGAGTTAGTGCATTCTAACAATAGTAAGTGAAAAAGGAGAATAATGGTAATTATGATAAAGACATTTATTAAGAAAAATATAATTACATTGACTCTGGCGATACTTCTACTTGTGTTGTCTGTTGTGTCGCTTTTTATAGGGGTAATTGATATTAATATAAAAAATCTTTTTTTGGATTCACAGTCAATGGAAGTCTTTGTGATATCAAGACTTCCAAGACTTCTGGCAATTTTGTGTACAGGAGTAGGAATGAGTGTAGCAGGACTTATAATGCAGCAGCTGTGCATGAATAAATTTGTTTCGCCAACAACCGGAGCAACAATTTCATCAGCTCAGTTTGGAATTCTTCTGGCACTTATATTTGTGCCGGATGCCACGATATGGGGCAGGGCGATATTTGCATTTATCAGCGCAATACTTGGTACATGGATTTTTGTCTGGTTTATACAGCGGATACAGTATAAGGACATTGTCATGGTTCCGCTTGTCGGAATAATGTTTGGAAATGTTATCGGGGGAGTTACGAACTTCCTTGCTTACAAGTATGAAGTTACACAGGCATTGTCAACATGGCTGGTAGGACATTTTTCAATGGTATTAAAGGGAAGATACGAAATAGTTTATCTGACCGTGCCACTAGTAATACTGGCATTCATATTTGCTAATCATTTTAACATTGTGGGTATGGGAAAAGATTTCTCAAAGAATCTTGGAGTTCCATATAATTTGGTCCTTTTTGCAGGACTTACAATAGCAGCGATGATTACAGCATCAATAATAGTGGTTGTTGGTTCGATTTCTTATATAGGACTGATTGTTCCTAATGTGGTTGCAATGTTCAAGGGCGACAAGATAAGAGGAACTCTTGTTGACACTGCGCTTTTTGGAGCTTTGTTTGTTCTGGTATGTGATATTATCGGAAGAGTTATTATTATGCCGTATGAGCTTCCAATTGAACTTATAGTAGGAATACTTGGAAGTCTGATATTTGTAGCACTGTTAATATACAGACTTAAGCATGGAAGAAAAATTGTGAATATTAAATTATTTAATGAGCAGAAAGAGGTGAATAATGAACAGGAAAAGAAATATATATAAACTGATAATCCTTGCTGTTATCGTTCTGCTTGCAATGGCAGCTTATATGACAATTGGTGTTAAATTTCATAATGAAAGACTTATGAGATTTGCATTCAAAATAAGATATCCCAAGCTTATTGCAATGGTAATAACTGCATTTACGATAGGTGGGGCATCGATAGTGTTTCAGTCAGTTATAAATAATACTATTGTTACACCGTGTCTTTTAGGAATGAATTCGCTTTATACATTAATACATACAGCAGTAGTGTTTTTCTTAGGATCGGGCAGCATGCTTGTTATTAATTCAAATATGAGCTTTGCACTTGACCTTGTAATAATGGGAGTTGTAGCAACATTTATATATAGTTATCTGTTTAAGGTGACTAATCATAATGTGCTTTATGTTTTACTTATTGGAACAGTTCTTACATCATTCTTTTCGAGCATACAAAGCACACTGACAAGAATAATGGATCCTAATGAATATGACACACTTCTTACTTCGTTAGTAGCAAGCTTCAGTAATGTTAATTCTGAGATAATAATTTTTTCATTGATTATAATTGCAGCAATTATTGTGATATTCCGAAAAGAACTTGCAATGCTTGATGTACTTACACTTGGAAAAGAGCAGGCTGTTAATCTTGGAGTTGATTATGACAGATGTATAAGAAGACTTCTGCTAGCTGTGACATTATGTATATCGGTTGCTACAGCAATGGTTGGACCAATATCATTTCTTGGTCTGATAATCGCTAATCTGTCAAGACAGATGTTAAAAACATACCGTCATACACAGTTAATACTTGGTTCTGCATTATTTGGGATGATAGGACTTATATTTGGACAGCTTATAGTTGAAAGAATATTTGTCTATGCAATTCCTGTAAGTGTGTTTATTACGGTTGGAGGAGGAATATATTTCCTGTATCTGCTGCTTGCAGGAAAGAGAGCTTAATACTTAGAAGGAGAACAATAATGGTTGTAGATAAATTGTTGAAAAAATATGACAAAAAAGTAGTTGTAGATTCAGTAAGCTTTTCTATACCAAAAGGTAAGGTTACATCATTTATTGGACCTAATGGAGCGGGAAAATCTACAGTTATGGGAATGATATCAAGGCTTATTGCTAATGATGCAGGTATTATTGAATTTCAGGGAAAGTCAATGCATGACTGGAAAAGCAAGGAGCTTGCAAAGCATCTGGCAATACTTACCCAGAGTAATAACATACAAATGAAGCTTACAGTTGAAGAACTTGTGGCGTTTGGAAGGTTTCCTCATTCAGGTGGAAGGCTTACTGATAAGGATAAAGATATAATTAATAAGTCAATTGAATACATGGAACTTAATGAATTCAGAAACAGATTTATAGATGAGCTGTCTGGAGGACAGAGACAGCGTGCATATATTGCGATGGTTATAGCACAGGATACAGAATTTATTCTTCTTGATGAGCCTACGAATAATCTTGACATATATCATGCAACTAATCTTATGAAAATTATAAGAAAACTAAGTGATGAACTTGGAAAAACGGTTGTCACAGTTTTACATGAAATTAATTATGCGGCATTTTATTCTGATTATATATGTGCATTTAAAGATGGCAGGGTTGCCAAATTTGGTACAGTTGATGAGGTTATGACCAAAGAAGTATTATCAGAGATATATAATGTCGATTTTGAAATAATGAATATACAGGGCAGACCATTGTCAATATATTATTAATTTATTATGGCTTCAGGCCTTGCATGCGGGCTTTAGCATATATGTATGATGTCAGTCGCGAAGCATTGTACAGAAAAATAAAAATAGAAGAGGATAACATATAATGAAAAAAATCACAGCTATATTATTAATGGCACTTATGGTTCTTTCACTTACTGCGTGTGGTAACCAGACAGGTAAGGATAATAATGGTTCAGAGGGAAGTACAGAACCAACAAGCGTAACAATAACAACATTAAATGGACAGAAAGAGCAGACACAGCTTGAGGTTCCATATAATCCTGAAAGAATTGCAATTCTTGACCTTGCTGCTCTTGATATAATAGATAGTATTGGTGTTGGTGACAAAGTTGTTGGAATGGCACAGACAAGCATTGATTATCTTTCTCATTATTCAGAAAACAAGAGCATAAAGAATCTTGGTACAATAAAAGAAGCTGATATTGAAGCAGTTATGGAATGCGAGCCGGATATAATATTTATCGGTGGAAGACTGTCAGCTTCATATGATAAGTTAAGTGAAATAGCTCCTGTTGTATATCTTGCAACAGACAGCAGTATTGGACTTGTTGAAAGTACTTTGAAAAATGCAAGAACAATAGCATCTATATTTGGCAAAGAGAATGAAGTTGAAGATAAGGTTAATCAGTATAATGACAGAATTAACAACTTAAAGAATATTGCGTCTGGAAAGAATGCTCTTGTAGGAATGACAACAAGCGGAAGCTTTAATATTCTTGGTAATGATGGAAGATGCTCGATTATAGGAAATGAGATTGGCTTTAACAATCTTGGAGCAACAGGAAATACTTCAACACATGGAAATGAGGCTTCTTTTGAAACAGTAGTTGCAAAGAATCCAGAATATATATTTGTTATGGACAGAGATAAGGCTATAGGAACTGCAGGTGCAGCATCTGCTAAGGAAATAGTCGAAAATGATCTTGTAAAATCAACTCCTGCATATAAGAATAATCATATTGTTTATCTTGAAAATCCTAATGTATGGTATACAGCAGAGGGTGGAATTCAGGCACTTGATATGATGCTTAAGGATCTTGAAAAGGGGCTTGGAGTAAAATAATATAATGAAAAGTTATAAGCTGATAGTGGCTTATGTATGATTTTTGATGTGATACCTATAGGTAGTCGTATTATCGGCGGATTTATAGGTAGAAATAAGAAAAAATCTTGTATTATTTTGATAATTATTCTGAAAACACCTATAAGATGGTTCATTATGAATCGTCTTATAGGTGTTTTTTGCTGGAAATTTTTGGAATGAGTGAAAAAGTACCTATATATGTTTATGAAAAATGATATTTATAGGAATGGCAATTCCACATGAATAAATCTATACGAAAATAAAAATCACATAAAAGAATCCGCATGAAAATAAAAGCGGCATAAACCAAGAGGTTATAAGCAAAATTAAGCTTATTTCACAACGATAAGCAGGAATTTACATAGAAATCATGTTGACGCCACAAGAATATGCATATATAATTACCTATGATAATTAACAAAGGTAATCAATTCTATAATTATATAACTTAAGGAGACGAATGTATTATGAAACCGGACAAGATTAAGAGAATGCTGGATGCCTGTTATCTGGCTAAGAGGATTAGGGAACTGCTGCCAGAGCTGCCAGATGGGGTTGCGCCTGCTTATATACAGTATATTGATGTAATTCATCATCTGTTGGAAAATAATGATTGTGTTAAGGTTTCGGATATCAGTGACTGGCTTAGTCTTCCAAGACCGGGTGTTACACGTACAGTCAAGGAAATGGAAGCTAAGGGATATCTTAAGAAGACTACTTCACAGGAAGATGCAAGGATAACTTATATTACGGTTACAGATAAGGGTGAAGAGTTGTCTAAGAAATATGATGCTGACTATTACAGTCGACTTAGCGGACATCTGACGGATATTAGAGATGAAGAGGCTGATTCTATGATTGAGACTATTAACAAATTCTACAAGGTGATGAGCGAAAGGAGAGTTGACATTGAATAATTCAGAATCAGATTTTACACAGGGAAGTATATTAGGGAAGCTGATTCCTTTTATGATGCCAATACTTGGGGCATTAATATTACAGGCAGCATATGGTGCAGTTGACTTGCTTGTTGTTGGAAGATTCGGAACTACTGAAGGCCTTTCAGCCGTATCGACAGGAAGCCAGGTACTTAATTTAGTTACATTTGTTATAACACAGTTTGCAATGGGTGTTACAGTGCTTATTGCAAGATATATTGGTGAGAAAAGACCGGAGCAGATAGGCACTCTGATAGGCGGAGCTATTGTTGTGTTTACAATGATTTCAGTGGTGCTTTTCGTTGTTATGATTATTTTTTCAAGACAGATTGCAGTTATAATGCAGGCACCGAAAGAAGCAGTAGGTCTTACATCTGTATATGTAAAAATATGTGGCTCAGGAATATTCTTTATAGTTGCATATAATCTTCTTTCAGCAATATTCAGGGGACTTGGAGACAGCAAATCACCTCTTATATTCGTTGCAGTTGCATGTGTTATTAATATTGTAGGTGACCTTGTTCTTGTTGCAGGGTTTAACATGAATGCTGCCGGAGCTGCTATTGCGACAGTCGCAGCACAGGCGGTAAGTGTTGTATTTGCACTTGTATTACTTTTTAAGAGAAAACTTCCGTTTAAGATAACTAAGAAAGATTTCTCAATTAACAGACATTGCAGGAGAGCATTAAAGGTCGGACTTCCACTTGCATTACAGGAATTTCTTACACAGATTTCATTCCTTGCTTTATGTGCATTCGTTAACAGACTGGGATTACAGGCATCGTCAGGATATGGTGTTGCATGTAAAATAGTTAATTTTGCAATGCTCATACCAAGCTCACTTATGCAGTCAATGGCGTCATTTGTTTCACAGAATGTCGGTGCAGGCAATGAAAAGAGAGCAAAGAGGACGATGTTTGCCGGTATTGGTGTTGGACTTGTGATAGGCTGTATAGTATTCCTGTTCGTGTTGTTTAAGGGTGACCTTCTCACAGCAATATTTACAACTGACGAGGCTGTTATACAGAATGGATATGATTACCTTAAGGGATTTGCGTTAGAGACGATTGTTACAGCAATATTATTCAGTATGATTGGATATTTTAACGGTCATGACAAGACGGTATGGGTAATGATTCAGGGCCTTACACAGACACTGCTTGTCCGTCTGCCGTTTGCATATTATATGAGTATCCAGCCTGATGCGAGTCTTACTAAGATTGGTCTGGCTGCTCCGGTTGCAACTATTTTTGGAATTGTGTTAAATGTGGTATTCTATATCTGGTGTGACAGAAAAGATAAGGCAAAGCATGATGGTTAATGATAAAAATATATCAATAAATGAGTTTTGTGATGTGAAATATTGACATGAAAATATAAAGATAATATACTAATAACGATGTTATATAACACTGTTATAGATAGGAGGAGTAAGTGTCTAAGGCGGTTGAAGGTGTTACTGAAAAGATAGAAGAATATGCCCGAAAAGAATTTAAGAGCAAAGGTTATGTTGATGCTTCGTTAAGAACAATTGCGATGGAAGCTGGAACTACAACTGGTTCAATATATTCACGATATGGTGGAAAAGAAGGCCTTTTTTCAGCATTGGTTGAGCCGGCAGCAAGAGAATTTACAGAAATCTTTGAAGATGTCCAGAAGAAATTTCATGCGATGGAGAGTGAGATGCAGACAGAAAGCCTTGATGAATATTCAAGAAATGGGATGATACAGCTTGTTGAGTATATGTATAACCATTTTGAGGAGTTTAATCTTCTGGTGAATTGTTCTTATGGTACGAAGTTTCAGAATTTTGTTGAACATCTAGTTGATATTGAGACAGATTATACATACAAATATATGGAAGCGGTCGGACTTAAGTTCAAGGAGGGCAGACCTTTGACAAAGGATTTCATGCATATTATGAATACCGCACTTTTTGAGAGTTTTTTCGAGGTGGTAAGACATAATATGTCTAAGGAAGAGGCAATGGAGTATATTGATCTGCTTGAAAAGTATCACAGTGCAGGCTGGAGCGTAATATACGATGAATGTAAATAATAATATATGGCTGTCAGTAATGGCAGCCTTTATTTAAAGGCACAGGTTAGCAATATCTTACTCTGAATAGTGTTATATAACGAAGCAGTAAAGCAAGGAGGATAATTATGGCAAAGAAAGAGGAAAAGCCAGATACAATTAAGCAGTTGTTTGAATATGCCGGTAATTACAGGTATCTGACAATTGCGTCATGGGTACTTGCTACGATAAGTGCTTTCGTTGCACTTGTACCATTTTATTTTATATGGAGATTAATTAAAGAGGTGCTTCGTGTTGCACCTGATTATGGCAATGCGCAGAACCTGTCTGTATATGGCTGGAGTGCCGTTGCATTTGCAATAGGAGCAATGCTTATATACATAGGTGCATTGATGTGTTCGCATCTGTCAGCATTCAGGATTCAGGCCAATATGCGCTCTAAGCTTATGAGGCATATACTTACACTTCCACTTGGCTTTATGGATGAAGAGGGAAGCGGTAAGGTAAGAAAGATTGTCAATGAATCAAGCGCTGCGACAGAAACCTATATTGCACACCAGCTTCCTGACAAATGTGTTGCAACAGCCACACCAGTCGGGCTTGCGCTTCTTCTTTTAGTGTTTGACTGGCGACTTGGACTTCTGTGCCTTATTCCGGTTGTAATCGCATTCGCAGTAATGAGCTGCATGATGGGCGACAACATGAAAAAGAAAATGGCAGAGTACCAGAATGCATTGGAGGAAATGTCAAGCGAGGCGGTTGAGTATGTGAGAGGAATTCCTGTTGTCAAGACATTTGGACAGTCAGTATTTTCGTTCAAGAGATTCAGGGATTCTATCAAGAAATATGAGAAGTGGACTGTATCTTACACAAAGGATTTAAGAATCCCGATGATGGGATATACTGCTGCGATTAATGCAGTATTTGCAATACTTATTGCGGGAACATTCCTTTTCGGCGGAGTTAAGAGCGGCATGGTAAATAACACATTTTTACTGAATCTGATGTTTTATATAATTATTACGCCTATTATTACAGTCACACTTACAAAGATGATGTATGCAGGCGAGAATACAATGGTTGTTGAGGACGCACTTTTGCGAATTAACAGTATTATAGAAAGAAAGCCGTTAGAGCAGACCGCTGATAAGAAGCACCCTGCAGATACATCTATCACATTTGAAAATGTTTCATTCAGATATCCGGGCGCAGCAAATGACGCGCTGCATGATGTCAGTCTTAAGATAAATGCGGGTGAGCAGGTCGCATTTGTCGGACCTTCTGGAGGTGGAAAAACTACGATTGCAAGGCTTATCGCAAGATTTGCAGATGTCACAGAGGGAAATATATTAATCGGCGGTGTAAATGTTAAGAATATTGATGAGAAAGAGCTTATGGATATAGTATCTTTCGTATTTCAGGACAGCCACCTGCTTAAAATGTCTATACTGGATAATGTCCGTATGGGTAAGAAGGACGCCACAAGGCAGGAGATTATGGAAGCATTAAAGAATGCACAGTGCGATGATATTATCGAGAAGCTTCCGGACGGAATAGACACGGTAATCGGTTCGAAGGGAACTTACCTGTCAGGCGGTGAAGCCCAGAGAATTGCTATAGCAAGAGCAATGTTAAAGAATTCTCCTATACTTATACTTGATGAAGCTACTGCATTTGCTGACCCTGATAACGAGGCAAAGGTGCAGGCAGCATTTGAAAGGCTTTCACAGGGAAAGACAGTTATTATGATTGCCCACAGATTGTCGTCAGTTACTGGAGTTGATCGTGTATATGTATTAAAGAATGGTCAGATTAACCAGAGTGGAAAGCATAATGAACTGGCAGAGTCAGGCGGATTGTATGCACATATGTGGGAGGAATATAATAAATCAGTAAACTGGAAAGTGGGTGTGTAATATGAAAGAAAAGCTTATGCATAAATATGCCCTTTCAAGTCAGGGCGCTCAGGATATGATTAAGGCATTCATATCAGTTACAATATCTGATTTGATACTGGTGATACCTGTGTCTTTATTGTATTTTCTTGTTAAAGATTATACGGAAGGAAATCTGGCAGGAAGAGGCGGATTCTATATTGCCGGAGTTATTATCACACTTGCATTGATTGCGGTATCAACATATATCCAGTATAATGCAACATTTTTATCAACATATGTAGAGAGTGGTGTAAGACGAATTACACTTGCAGAGAAGTTAAGAAAGATTCCGCTTTCATTCTTTGGAAAGAAGGATTTGTCTGACCTTACAAGTACTATCATGGCTGACTGCGCACAGATGGAGACTGCATCATCACATTTTATACCGGAGCTTGTCGGAGCGTGCATATCTACAGCATTTGTAGCAATAGGACTATTCTTCTTTGACTGGAGAATGGCAATAGCAGCACTGTGGGTACTTCCGATATCATTCATTATAGTCAGCTGCTCTGGAAAGGTTCAGAGAAAGCTTAACGAAAAGCAGGTGGCACTGAAAATGACGTGTGCAGATGGTATTCAGGAGTGCCTTGAAAGTGTCAGAGATATTCGGGCATATAATACTCAGGAAGAGTATATGAAGGGACTTGATGAGAAAATTAAGGCAGTTGAGAAGCATGCTGTAGCTACAGAACTTGGAACTGCTGTGTTTGTTGGAAGTGCACAGATGATTCTCAAGCTTGGTATTGCAACAGTTGCTTTGGTAGGCGGAGCATTATTAGCCAGTGGAAAGTTAGATGTTATCACATTTTTCATGTTTCTTATGGTTGTATCAAGAATATATGATCCAATGCAGGTATCTTTACAGAATCTTGCGGCAATTATCGCATCAGATGTACAGAGTGCAAGATTAGACGAGATACTTTCACATGATGTGCAGGAAGGTTCGGAGAAGCTTGATAACAAGGGGTATGACATAGAGTTTTCTAATGTAGGATTCTCATATGATACAGGTGATGTTGTATTAAATGATGTATCTTTTACTGCAAAGCAGGGGGAGGTAACAGCTCTTATCGGTCCGTCAGGCGGAGGAAAGACAACAGTTTCACGACTTGCAGCCCGTTTCTGGGACGCTGATAAGGGAAAGATAACAGTTGGTGGAATGGACATATCAATGATTGACCCAGAGACACTAATGTCGCTTTACTCTATAGTATTTCAGGATGTTACACTGTTTAATAATACAGTTATCGAGAACATCAGGATAGGAAAAATGGATGCAACGGACGAAGAAGTTATCGCAGCAGCAAAACTTGCACATTGTGATGAATTTGCTGAAAAATTATCAAACGGCTGGAACACAATGATTGGAGAGAATGGCTGTGAGCTTTCAGGTGGTGAAAGACAGAGAATATCCATAGCAAGAGCGTTCTTAAAAGATGCACCAGTAATACTTCTTGACGAGGCAACAGCTTCCTTAGATGTTGATAATGAAACAATGATACAGGAATCATTATCACAGCTTATAAAGAATAAGACAGTAATGATAATAGCTCATAGAATGAGAACAGTAGCAGACGCCGACAAAATAGTAGTATTAAAAAATGGTAAAGTAGCAGAAAGCGGTAAACCATCAGAACTTATGGCAAAATCCGGAATATACGCAGGTATGGTAAACACACAGCTTACAGCTGCTAACTGGAGTCTGTAACTATACATTTATCAGATAACTTACACTTGATATATGCATGTTGACAGATTGTCACGAAATATAATGTATGTTATAATAACTGACATTAATATAAAGGAAGATTTCTGCAAAAGAAACAAGGTCAGATTATGTTAACATACTCGTTTGAAAACATTGGAAAAGAATCAATATATGAATATTTATACAAATGTATCAAGAAAGATATAATAGAAGGCAGACTTGTTAAGGGTGAGCATCTTCCTTCAAAGAGAACGCTTGCTGTCAATCTTGGAATAAGCACCATAACAGTAGAGAATTCATATGGACAGCTTATGAGTGAAGGATATATATATTCTGTTCCTAAGAAGGGCTATTATGTATCAGATATTTCAGGTGTTGCAAGGATAAAGCCGGTAAAATATGAAGTTCCTGAAATAACCGCAAAGAAGAAGACCGGATATAAATCAGATTTATCATCAAACAGGACAGATCCTGGAAGCTTTCCATTTGCAACATGGGCTAAGCTTATGAGACGTGTTATAACAGACAGGCAGGATGATCTTATGAAAATTTCTCCGGGAGAAGGAACATGGGAGTTAAGAAAAGCGATTGCTATGCATCTGGCTTCATTTCGTGATATGAAGGTAACACCCGGACAGATAATCATTGGCGCCGGAACGGAATATATGTATAGTCTTCTTATACAGCTTTTGGGAAGAGATAAAGTGTATTGTGTTGAAGATCCGGGATATTCTAAGATAGCAAGGATATATGCAAGTAATAATGTGAAATTCTGTTATGCCGGTATGGATGATGAAGGAATGAAGCCGGAAGCTGTAAGAGAATGTATGGCAGATATTGTTCATATAAGTCCTACACATCATTATCCGACAGGTATAACAATGCCGGTAAGCCGGCGTTTTGAACTGCTTGCATGGGCTAATGAAAAGCCGGACAGATATATAATAGAAGATGATTATGATTCAGAATTCCGTATGACAGGAAAGACAATTCCAACCATGAAAAGCATAGATATAAGCGAAAAGGTTATATATATGAATACATTTTCAAGAACACTGACCCCAACAATCCGAATCAGTTATATGGTTCTTCCACCACATCTTGCAGCAACATATCAGGAAAAACTTGATTTTTATGCATGTACTGTATCTAATTTCGAGCAGTATGCACTTGCTGCATTTATAGAAGAAGGATATTTTGAGAAACATTTAAACAGAATGCGGCTGTATTATACGAAACAGAGAGAGGCTGTTCTTTCGGTACTTAAAGAGGAACCGTTCAAATGTGTTGGAAGAGTAAGAGAGGCTGATTCAGGGCTGCATTTTATTCTTGAACTTAATACATTACTTTCTGATAATGAGGTAAAAAGAAAACTTGAGGCAGAAGGCATCCATATAAATGCGTTATCGGAGTATTATCATAATAATACAGATGAATACAGCCACAGCTTTGTTATCAGTTATTCTGATATGAAGATAGAAAACTTCAGAAGTGCTTGCAGTAAAATGTCAGAACTTACACCTTTATGATGATTATTTATGATTGATTGTGAATGAATATAACAGTTGCAAAGAATGTAATAAAGCGGTAAAATCTGTTTATATGATTTGTAAATAATGTGAGAGGGTATTGACAAAAGTATGGTAGACTACAGCATTTTTCCGCTCGATGAAGAGATTAAAGACAAGCTTGCAAAGCTGGAAATAAGTTATGCATTTCAACCTATATTTTATCCGAATGGCATGGATATATATGCATATGAGGCTTTAATGAGACCTAAGAATATTGGTGTTATGGATTTAATTGAAGAGTTCAGGATAAAGAATGATTTGCATACACTTGAGGTCGCAACTATATTTGGAGCAGTACAGTGTTATGCAAAGCGAGGATACCATTCATATATAGCAATTAATTCATTTCCTGCGGAATCATTTACTGCAGAGGAGCAGGCTGTTTTTGATGAATTCTATGCCGATGTTCTTGGAGATAAGGGGATAATAGAGATTTTGGAATACACAGCACTGGACATTGACAAATGGCAGTCTAAGAAGAATTCAATTAACAGAAGCAGATTCAATATAGCACTTGATGATTTTGGAACAGGCAATAATAATATGATGGCAGTGGATATATTTGCACCGCATATTGTAAAGCTGGACAGAAGTCTGATAACAGATATTGAGAATGATGTTGATAAGCAGGAGTATTACTATTATTATAGAGACAGCTTCCATAAAAGAGGCATCAAAGTGCTTGCTGAGGGTATTGAATCAAGAGAAGAGTATGAATTCTTAAGGGATAATGGTATTGATTTAGTGCAGGGATTTTATCTTGGACGACCGGAATAAGATGAATGCCAGTTTATATTTTTTTTATAAATGCTTTATACAATATATATTAACATATCACAAAGTATGTTGTATTATGATGGAGTAAAGAAAACATTTTTTCTCCCTCATATTTTTTTAAAAAGAGCGATGGCAGAGTTAATTTGCCGTCGCTCTTTTTTTGCGCGGACAGCGATGAGAATGTACAAGAAGAAGTGACAGCCATGCTTGCATGGGCTGGGGCTTGTTCTTGTATATTCGGGGAGCGTCGCGACAATGCCAGAACGCAGTTCTGGCATATGAGCTGTCCGTGCGGACAGCGATGAAAATAGATAAGAAAAAGTGGCAGCGATGAGTATTTCAAATTATATATGGCAAACACTGCCATATTAGTGATATAATAATTAATATTTTCAGTATTTCAGGTTCAGTGATATCTAAGGCAATGAGACTGGAATAATATATAACACAGAATAGGGAGAAAATTATGGGAAAGAAAATTGCCAGAATTATAGGCAGAGTATTACTGGTGGTACTTGTTACTATAGTAATGCTGGTGGGAACTTTATTCATTATGATTAAGAGAATATGCAGCGATTCAGCACCTGCAGCTAGAAATCTTTTTATATCAACAGTTCTTGAATCAGGTCAGATGAAGTTTCTTGCTTCGTGGTTCTGTACAGATGCACAGATTAATGAGGTAATTAATGCTAATAAGATGGAGTCGATGGATTCAGATATTGATACATCTCTTATTAATATATCGTCAGACACAGATACACAGACGGTTGACAATAACGGAGAAGTAGAGCAGTTTGATGGGAATGGAATAAGAATGATTGAGATTTCAGGAAGGTCATTCTTTGGAAAAATGCTGATTATAAAAGATCCGTCACAGGTTAAGGTCGGAACTACATACCCATGGGGAGATTACGGTAAGGAGCTTCATGAGATTGTAAGCGGAGCAGGAGCTGTTGCAGGAGTTAACGGAGGTCTGTATGTTTCATCAGGAAACAGAGGCGGCTCACCACTTGGAATTGTGGTGCAGGACGGTAAGATTACATATAACAGTCCTTCAGCACTTTCAGGTCTTTACTTAATTGGACTTAATAAGGATAACCTTTTAGTTGTTAAAGATATAGATGGTATGTCGGCAGCAGATTTTGAAAGCTATGTAAATGAAGCCGGGATCAGGGATGCTGTTGCTTTCCAAGAGGAAAGCTCTGATTCTAATAATCATTTTGTTCCGCTTATTATTAACAATGAAGCAAGAGTATTAAAAGGTCAGGGAAGCGGGGCTAACCCTAGAACAGCAATCGGACAGAGAGCTGACGGAGCAATACTTCTTTTAGTTACAGATGGAAGAGGTGCTTCAGGACATCTTGGTGCAACTGCGTCAGACCTGATATCAGTCATGCAGGAATATGGAGCAGTCAATGCAGCCAACCTTGATGGCGGAAGTTCTTCAACAATGGTATATAACGGTGGCTATGAGATGACAAGCGTAACATTTTATTATCAGAATTCATCATGGAAGCTGCCAACAGCATTTGTTGTAATGCCTAAGTAATTGGAAGGAGAACTGTGTAGATATGAAAAATAATACTAAGAAGTCTATAAATATAGGCAAAATCAATATACCATTAAATTACTGGACAGGGCTTGCCGTATATGCAGTGATTCTTCTTATTCTTGCAATCTGTATGATTGCATATACAGGTTCATGCCTTAAGAAATATGAGAATTCACAGTCGGACAAGGTAATGAATGATTTCATTAATGACTTTACAAAGATGGCTGCTGATAAGACATTGGCTGATAATATTGAGCTTCCAGCCAGCAGTGAATTTGAGGGAAAAGATACATTTGTCAATATGTACATGTCCGAATTAGATGGTACAACTGACTATACATATAAGAAATCAGAGGGCAGTTATAATACAGAAGAGCCTATGTATGACATATATGCTGATGACAAGAAGGTTGCCAGAATGACTCTGGAAGCTAAAGATCAGCATGTTGTTCTTGGGATACTCACAGTGTTTGACTGGAAGGTTAAATCAATTGAGCCTGTATTTTCAGCAAAGACTAACGATTATACTGTATCAATTCCGGAAGGGTATACATTTACAGTTAATGGAATAACTGTGTCAGATGATTACAAGACTGGTAAGGTTATAGAAAATCCTGATTTTGTGAATGTTTCTAAATATGTTACAATGCCAAAGTCAGTTGAATATAAGCTGACAGGATTTGTCAATAAGCCGGAGATTAAGATATATAATGCATCAGGCAGTGAAGTTACTGCAAATGTAGATGCTAAGGGAAATGTATCTGTAGCTGCAAGTGGCAATTCTGCCGATATGCCATCAGAAAGAAAAGAAGAAGCTCTTAATATGGCAAAAATATGGGATAATTTCCTTACTAATGATTTAAGCGGTTCAGGTCATGGACTTGCAACAGTGCAGCAGTATCTTATTGAGGATTCTTATTACTGGAATCTTGCAAAAGATTATGCTTCAAGTGCAGATATAACATTTATCAGTGACCACACATTGTCAGGAAATCCGTATACAGGAGTGACAGTTGATAATTATATTGAATATAATGCTGACTGCTATTCATGCCATATTGCATTTACAAAGAATATGACACTTACCTCAGGCGGTGCGAGAAAAGATGTTATTGATTCGACATTCTATTTCGTGAAGTATGAGGGCAGATGGGCGATTGCGGATATGATTGCGACTACGAAGTGATTTATTCCATGCAGAAGTGAAGCCGAATATTAAGAAAAATGTGCAGGATGCCAATTAAGGGGTGTCCTGCACTTGTCATGTGTGCTACAATGGTTATTGAGAAGAATTATCAATAATGATTTGGGCAGATTATTTAGAAAAGGAAAACACACATGAAGTTAAATGAACTTAAGATTGGGCAATGTGCAAGAATTACCTCAGTTGGTGGTGAAGGCGCATTAAGACAGCATTTTCTTGATATGGGCGTAATTCCCGGGGCGGAAGTTACGCTTGTGAAACTGGCACCTATGGGTGATCCAATGGAATTACAGATACATGGCTATGAACTGACACTTCGAGTTGCCGATGCAGGAGAGATTACTATTGATCCTATAGATGAGCGTACAAGAAAACACGAAAGGCCAGACCGAATATATAAGTCTGACCATCCGGGACTTGGTGAGACTGGTAAATACCATGCTAAGGGAGATGGAGAAAAGCTTCCTGAAGGAACAAAGCTTACATTTGCACTGGTTGGTAACCAGAATTGTGGAAAGACAACTCTGTTTAATCAGCTTACCGGTTCTAATCAGCATGTCGGAAATTTTCCGGGAGTTACGGTTGACTGCAAGAGCGGTATGATTAAGGGACATGAGAATACATCAGTTACGGATTTACCGGGGATATATTCTATGTCTCCGTACAGCAGTGAGGAGATTGTTTCGAGAAATTTTGTGCTTAATGAGAAGCCAAAGGCGATTATTAATATTGTTGATGCAACTAATATTGAGAGAAATATGTATCTTACAATGCAGCTTTTAGAGATGGATGTGCCTATGGTTCTTGCACTTAATATGATGGACGAGGTAGTAGGCAATTCAGGTTCTATTGATATTAATGGTATGGAAAATATGCTTGGAATCCCGGTTATTCCTATATCTGCTGCCAAGAATGAAGGTGTTGATGAGCTTATAAGGCATGCACTTCATATTGCAGAATATCAGGAAAAGCCGGAAAGAACTGATTACTGTGATGAGAATGATTTCGGAGGAGCAGTACACAGATGTATACATGCAGTAATTCATCTTATAGAGGATCATGCAAAGAGAGCTGATATTCCAGTAAGATTTGCAGCAAGTAAGATTATTGAGGGTGACCCTCTTATATTAAAACTGTTGCAGCTTGATGAGAATGAAAAAGAAATGCTTGAGCATATTGTACTTCAGTTGGAGAATGAGAGAGGTCTTGACAGAAGTGCGGCAATCGCGGACATGAGATTTACATTTATAGAGAAGATATGTGAAGCTAATGTTGTTAAGCCTAAGGCAAGTAAAGAAAGAATACGAAGCCAGAAGATTGATAAGATTCTTACTGGAAAATATACGGCAATACCTTGCTTTGTAGCAATTATGCTTGCAATATTCTTTCTTACATTCAATGTGATTGGTGCATTTTTACAGAATGTTCTGCAGATGGGTATTGATGCACTTACTGGCGTTGTTGACAATGCACTTGCAGCGGCAGGCGTGAATAAGGTTATTCACAGTCTTGTAATAGATGGAATATTTGCAGGTGTCGGCTCAGTGCTTTCATTCCTGCCGATTATTGTTACACTGTTTTTCTTCTTATCACTTATGGAGGACAGTGGTTATATTGCAAGAGTAGCATTTTTTATGGATAAACTATTAAGAAAGATTGGTCTGTCAGGAAGAAGTATTGTTCCTATGTTGATTGGATTTGGATGTACTGTTCCTGCAGTTATGGCAACAAGAACGCTTCCAAGTGAGAGAGACAGGAAGATGACAATTCTTCTTACACCATTTATGAGCTGTTCAGCCAAGCTGCCAATATATTCATTCTTTGTCAGTGCATTTTTCCCGGGAAAGGGTGCACTTATAATGGGTGGATTATATTTCTTTGGAATCATTATGGGAATTCTTGTGGCATTGCTTTATAAAGGAACATTGTTTAAAGGCGAAGCTGTTCCTTTCGTTATGGAGCTTCCTAATTACAGACTTCCAGGCATGAAAAATGTTTTGCAGTTATTATGGGAAAAGGCCAGGGATTTCCTGCAGAGAGCATTTACAGTTATATTTGTTGCAACTGTAATTGTCTGGTTTTTACAAAGCTTCAATCTGCACCTTAATCTTGTTACAGATTCAAAGGACAGCATACTTGCACTTATTGCGGGAATAATAGCCCCTGTATTTGCACCTTTAGGACTTGGTGACTGGAGAATATGTACATCTTTGCTGTGTGGTGTCATGGCAAAGGAAAGTGTCGTATCAACAATGCAGATACTTTTCGGAACAGGCATACGGGCAGCACTTTCAACAGCCGGTGCAGCCGCAATGCTTGTATTCAGTCTTCTGTACACACCTTGTATCGCAGCAATTGCTTCAGTAAAGCGTGAGCTTGGCGGAAAATGGGCAGTTATAATGGTTGTGTGGCAGTGCCTGATTGCGTGGGTGATGGCATTTGTTGTGCATGCTGTTGTGATGCTATTCTAGAAAGCATTTATTTCAAGTGACATTACTGGTAAAAATGTGGTAAAATAGCATAAGATTATGCTAAAAGCAAGGAGCGGATGGTTATGAAATACATTTTTACTAATGGACATATCCTTGATGGAACTAAGGATATGAAAGTTTTGGATGGCCATTCTGTGCTTGTTGAAGATGACAAGATTACTGGTATTGTGAAGGGTAACACTGTACCAGACGGCTTTAAGGAGATTAATCTTGAGGGTAAATACCTTATGCCGGGGCTTATTAATATGCATGTTCATCTTGCAGGCAATGGAAAGCCACAGAAGAAACAGAGAGATAATGAAAAGACTGTTAAGCTGCTTATGGGAACAGCACTTTCAAGAGCTGTGACATATAAGGTTGTAAAGGATTTTGCAAAGACAGAGCTTATGAGTGGTGTTACTACTATAAGAACTGTTGGAGGTCTGGCTGATTTTGATACAAGAGTAAGGGATGATATCAGAAATGGCAAGGCTGACGGACCAAGAATACTTGCAGCTAATGAAGGAATTTCTGTGCCGGGTGGACATATGGCTGGTTCGGTTGCGGTAGCTGCTAACAATATAGATGAAGCACTTGTTCAGGTTGATATTGCAAAAAGCCAGAATGTTGACCTTATTAAGCTTATGATTACAGGTGGCGTACTCGACGCAAAGGCTAAGGGTGTTCCTGGTGAGCTTAAGATGAAACCTGAGATGGTTAAGGCTGTATGTGATAAGGCACATGCACTTGGATACAAGGTTGCTGCACATGTAGAGTCGCCAGAGGGTGTAAGGGTTGCACTTGAAAATGGTGTTGATTCAATAGAGCATGGAGCAAAGCCTGATGATGAGATAATACATTTGTTTAAGGAGAATAATGCATTTTTATGCACAACATTATCACCTGCACTGCCATATGCTCTTTTTGACAGAAGCGTATCTAATGCGTCAGAGGTTGAGCAGTACAATGGCAATATCGTGTTTGAGGGAATAAAGGAATGTGCCAAGGCAGCAATTGCCAACGACATTCCGGTCGTACTTGGTAATGATGTTGGCTGTCCATGGATTACACAGTATGATTTCTGGAGAGAGCTTTATTATTTCCACAAATATGTAGGTGTAAGCAATGCATTTGCATTATACACAGCTACGCTTAACAGTGCAGTAATGGCAGGGATTGGTGATGATACGGGTTCTGTTGAAGCCGGCAAATGTGCTGACCTGATTGTAACTAAGAATAATCCGTTAGATGATCTCAGGGCACTTCGTAACGTGGATTTAGTCATGGCACGAGGCAGATTATACAATAATCCGAAGTTCAAAACGAAAAATATTGTCACTAAAGAACTGGATAAATTTTGTGATTTGTGTTAATTTTATTAAAGAATTTTACTTAAAGGAATAAGATTATGAAGATAGGATTTGATAATGACAAATATTTAAAAATGCAGTCTGAGCATATTAAGGAGAGAATTGCCAAGTTTGACAATAAGTTATATCTTGAGTTTGGCGGAAAGCTGTTCGATGATTATCATGCTTCAAGGGTTCTTCCAGGATTCAAGCCGGACTCAAAGCTTCAGATGCTTTTACAGTTAAAGGAGCAGGCTGAGGTTGTTATTGCAATAAGTGCAGAAGATATTGCAAGTAATAAGATTCGTGGCGATTACGGAATTACATATGATCAGGAAGTATTAAGACTTATAGATGAATTTACGGAATATGGACTTTTTGTAGGCAGTGTCTGCATCACTAAGTATTTCCAGCAGCCAGAGGTTGATAATTTTATCAAGGTGTTAGATGTACATGGAATTAAGAATTTCAAGCATTACAAGATTGCCGGATATCCTAATGATGTTGCCAAGATTGTAAGTGATGATGGTTACGGAAAGAATGAATTTATTAAGACTACCAGACCACTTGTAGTTGTTACTGCTCCTGGTCCTGGAAGCGGAAAGATGGCTACATGTCTTTCACAGCTTTACCATGAATATAAGCATGGTGTTAAGGCTGGATATGCGAAGTTTGAGACATTCCCAATCTGGAATATTCCACTTAAGCACCCTGTTAATCTTGCTTATGAGGCAGCGACAGCAGACCTTAATGATGTTAATATGATTGATCCTTTCCATTTGGAAGCATATGGTAAAACAACAGTTAATTATAACAGAGATATCGAGATATTCCCTGTGCTTAATGCTATGTTCGAGCTCATTGCAGGAGAGAGTCCATACAAGTCACCAACAGATATGGGTGTTAATATGGCGGGTAACTGTATTGTTGATGATGAGGCATGCCGTTATGCTTCTAATATGGAGATTATCAGAAGATATTACAAATGTTTATGCGACCAGAAGAGAACTGGTGTAAACAGTCAGGAAATATACAAGATTGAGCTTTTAATGAATCAGGCAGGAATCACACCTTCTTCAAGACCTGTTGTTAATGCTGCACTTGAAAAGTCAGCAAAAAGCGGTGACAAACCGGCGGTTGCAATTGAGTTGGAAGATGGAACTATTGTTACCGGAAAAACAGGTGATTTGTTAGGTGCTGCGTCATCAGCATTGCTTAATGCATTAAAGCAGCTTGCAGGAATAGATGATTCAGTTGACCTGTTATCACCTGAGTCAATCAGTCCAATCCAGACTTTAAAGACTAATTACCTTGGCAGCAGGAATCCAAGACTTCATACAGATGAGATACTTATTGCACTTTCATCTTCAGTTGTAGCCAATCCTTTAGCTGATAAGGCTTTAAAGCAGATTCCTAAGCTTTATGGCTGTGATGTTCACTCAACAGTAATCCTTTCATCTGTTGATAAAGATACATTTAAGAGACTTGGAATGAACCTTACATGTGAGCCTGCATATGAGGAAGAGAAGAGATTTCATAAGAATTAGTTATTGACACATATGCACGCATTTGATATTATTTATCAAGTAACTTAATATTCCATGAGGGAGTAGTTAGCGCGTAAGTGTGATTTGTCAACATTCTGATTATAATAGAGAGTATAATCTGGCAAATCTTAAATAATGAGACTCATGTATATCAATTATTTTCAGTGTGCAATATCACTGAATCTGGTTGATATACATGAGTTTTTTTATACCCCTCGGAAAAAGAAAAATAAGGAGATTTATATGGGTAATTTTATTAATAACGCGCCATTTGCGCTTGTAATTGTGTTCCTAATTATTGGATTTGTGCTGCTGATTAAAGGTGCAGACTTTTTCGTAGAAGGAAGCTCAAGTGTAGCAAAGAGACTACATGTTCCGTCTATTATTATTGGACTTACAATTGTTGCAATGGGAACATCGCTTCCAGAAACTGCGGTCAGTGTATCTGCATCAATTACAGGCAACAATGAGCTTGCAGTAAGTAATGTAGTCGGTTCTAATATATTTAACCTGATGGTTGTTATTGGTGTGTGTGCAATGATAGCCACAGTAAATGTTGCAAAAGAAACAATAAAAAGAGATATCCCATTTTCACTTATCTGTGCAGGACTTTTATTGATTTTAGGAATCCTTGGGGTTGGTGATAAGTCAGGAATGATGCTTGGACATTTTGATGGTGTAATATTTATAGGTGCATTTGCAGGATACATTTTTTACATGATTAAGATTGCACTAAAGGCAAGCAAAGAAGGCAAAAAAATCGAGATTGAGGGCGGTTCTGATGAAGATATTAAGTTGATTTCAGTTCCGCTTAGTATTCTGTTTATTATTGGCGGTGCGGCTGCGATTGCAGTAGGCGGAGATATTACCGTAGACGCTGCCTCAAGAATAGCGAGTGACCTTGGAATGAGCCAGACACTTATTGGGCTTACAATAGTTTCAATAGGAACATCACTTCCAGAGCTTGTAACTTCAATAGTTGCAGCCAGAAAGAACGAAGTCGATATGGCACTTGGTAATGCGATTGGTTCAAATGTATTTAACATACTTATGGTACTTGGTATTGCATCAGCAATCAGCCCAATCAGCATAATTACTGAGAATATTATTGATTTGTGTGTGCTTATTGTATTTACAATATGTGTATGGATATTTGCTGGAACAAGGAAGAAAATCGGAAGAATCGAAGGTTTTTCAATGGTTGTACTTTATTTGATATATGCAGTTTATATCATAATAAGATAAATGAGGTAACATACCAATGTTGTTGTTTTTAAAAGTATTTTTTACTGAATTCATAGCTGAGATGGGTGATAAAACCCAGCTCATGCTTATTGCTCTTACTTCTAAATATAAGTTAAGAGATATTATATTAGGAACTGCTGTAGCAATTCTTGTACTTAACGGACTAGCTGTTTTAGCAGGTGGGCTTGTCAGTGAATTCATTCCAGACTGGCTTATAAAGACTATTGCAGCACTTGCATTTCTTTATTTTGCTGCATCAACAATTGCCGGGGATGATGATGACGAAGAAGAAGGCAGCGGCAAATCAAAGATTAAGTTTGCACCACTTGCAGTTTTCTGTACATTTTTCATTGCAGAGCTTGGTGATAAGACACAGCTTACAGCTATAACATTTGGTGCTAATGAAGGTATGAGTGCAGCTCTTGTTGTATGGATTGGATGTTCGCTCGGACTTTTTGCGGCTGACATTCTTGGTATGTTAGTCGGATATCTGTTAAAGAGCAAGACTCCGGACGGACTGCTTAATACACTTGCATTCGCAATATTCTCGATATTCGGTGTATTTACACTTTATCAGGGACTTAAACTTATAAGGGCATCTGTCTGTCCGATTCCGGTATGGCCAATACTAATAGCTGCAACTGTTGTTTTTATTGTTATATGTGTCTGTCTTTTTATAAGAAGAAAGAAGAAAGAAATTAATTAAAATGAAAGTAATCGTATCATTTTTTATGTGATGCGATTATTTTTTTTGTAAATGTGTCGATATAATAATTAGAAAAGTCAAGGAAGACTTTATCCAATACATTTTCGTTCAAGGAGGAATGAATTATGAGTAGTATATCTTCAGGGAATTTTTCCCAGATAGCCGGTTCGTATGCAGATACAGCGGCTGTTTATTCTAAGTCAGAGACAACTAAGACCGATGAGACAAGCGGAAAGAAAAAAGTCAGTGGTCAGACTATCGGTAATCCCCAGTTAAGCGAGAAAGCAAGCAAATATTATGAACAATTAAAGAAAAAGTACTCTAATATGAACTTTATTCTTGTAAGTGAGGATCAGAAAGAGAATGCCAAGGCTAATGCTGCAGGTTATGCTAATTCCAATAATATGGTTGTACTTATTGATGAGGATAAAATTGAAAGAATGGCTTCTGATGAGAATTACAGAAAGCAGTATGAAGGAATTATTGCAAATGCTGCCAGTGGAATCTCACAGCTTGCAAGCAGTCTTTCGGCAACAGGAACTAGTGTAAAGGGCTTTGGAATGCAGGTTAATGATAATGGTACAGCATCATATTTTGCTGTGCTTGAAAAGTCAAGTGCTGCACAGAAGGAGCGCATTGAGAAGAAGGCTGCAGAAAAGAAGGAAGCTAAGAAGACAGCACAGAAGAAGGCAGAAAAGAAAAAGAATGAGGAGCGGCTGGAAAAGAAACGTAAAGAGACCGGGGATGTCGATGATACTGACGATGCAGAGACCGTAACAGTGACAGCTTCATCAATAGAAGAACTTCTTGAAAAGATAAAAGACCAGGAACAGCTTTTCTTAAGTGATACAGTAAAAACTCCACAGGAGAAGAATGTGGGTCAGAATGTTGACTTTTCTGTATAATGTCAGGGGGTGTGCCTAGTGATATTATCAGGAACAATAGCAAGTACCGTACAATTGCAGATGCTTAATAACAAGTGGATGCAGAAAAAGGAATCTGGCAATGTTTTATCTAAGCAGGAGTTAAACGAGCGTTCTACATGGACATCCGAGCAGTTTATGATTGCAGATTTTCAGGACCAGTTAGAACACAATCGGGAAGCAGAGAAGCGCCAGAAAATAGATAATAAGATTATGTCAGGTGGGAGTCTTTCGCCTGAGGAAATATCTTATCTTGAAAAGAATGATCCTGTTGCTTTAAAGAAATATCGTGAAACTAAAGAAGAAAAAGAAAGCTACAAGGAAAAACTGAGACAATGCAAGACTAAGGAAGAGGTTGACCGTGTAAAGCTGCAGAAGCTTGGAGAACTGGAGAGCTCATTAAGCAGTATCGTCAATGACCCGGCAATACCTAAAAGTGCCAAGTTAGCGAAAGCCCAGGAAATACTTGCAAAGACTAACAACATTGAGGCTGCACATCTTGAGTTTGTCAAATCCGCAGATTATCAGAGTATGCCAACTGATGACGAAAAGAAAGAACAGGATGCAGCAGATAATGATATATCAGATGAGATAACAGACAGCGAGAAAGCTGATGATACTGAACTTACTGATGCTTCCGAAAATACACAGGATACTGCAGATACAAAAGCTTCTGATAAAATATCTGAAAAAGATAATCGCAAGAAAGAATACAATACAGAAATTAAAAAAGTTAGCCGAAAGCTTAAGAAAGGTTTTGAGGCGGCTGACATGCATGTTGACATAATTGTATAATTATGTATGATAGGGAATCCACTCAGATATGACTAAGAATAGTTATGTCTGGGTGGATATTATTAAATCGATTAAATATTTTGTCACATGATAATCACTTCGCTAAAGCATAGTTTAACGAAGTGATTCAGAACGCTCCGTTTGCGTGGTTCCGTTTGTGATACTAAATACTCTAATTAATATTTACACTATACCACATAACCCTCGATTCTATGATATAATATCCTAAGAAATTTCTCCGAGGAGGATAATGTATGGAATACGATGTTATTATTATTGGAGCCGGACCGGGCGGAATCTTTTCTGCGTTCGAGCTTATGAAAAAGTCACCCGAAACCAGAGTGGCTGTGTTTGAAGAAGGCAACACATTAGAGAAGAGAAAATGTCCTATAGACGGCAAGAAGGTTAAATCGTGTATTAAATGTCCAACATGTGCGATTATGAACGGATTTGGTGGTGCTGGTGCATTTTCAGATGGTAAATATAATATAACTAATGATTTCGGCGGAACTCTTTATGAGTATATCGGCAGGGATCAGGCAATCAATCTGATGAAGTATGTTGATACAATCAATACATCACATGGTGGCGAAGAGACTCACATGTATTCTACAGCAGGCACTAAGTTCAAGACTTTATGCATGCAGAACAAGTTAAAGCTCCTTGATGCGTCAGTAAGACATCTTGGAACAGACATTAACTATGTTGTTCTTGAAAATATGTACAATGAGATGAAGGACCATATAGACTTCTACTTTAATACTCCTGTAAGCAATATTGAAGTGATCGATGGCGGCTACAGAGTATTCTATAAGGATGAGTACATGGATTGTGACAAATGTATTGTTTCCGTTGGTCGAAGCGGAAGCAAATGGATTGAAAATGTCTGTCAGAAGCTTGAGATTCCAACAAAGTCTAACCGTGTGGATATCGGTGTGCGAGTTGAGCTTCCGGCCGTTATATTTGCACATCTTACGGATGAATTGTATGAAAGCAAGATTGTATACAGAACAGAGAAATTCGAAGATCTTGTTAGAACATTCTGTATGAATCCTAATGGAATTGTAGTTAATGAGAACACTAACGGTATTGTAACAGTTAACGGACACAGCTATGAAGGTGCTGAGAAGCAGACAGAGAACACCAACTTTGCGCTTCTTGTTGCAAAGCATTTTTCAGAGCCATTCAAGGACAGTAACGGATATGGTGAAAGTATTGCGAGACTTTCCAACATGCTTGGCGGCGGTGTTATTGTCCAGAGATTCGGCGACCTTATGAGAGGAAGAAGAAGCACAGAGAAGCGAATTGAAGAGGGACTTGTAAAACCTACTCTTGCTGCTACTCCGGGTGATTTGAGTCTTGTACTTCCTAAGAGAATTCTTGATGGAATTATAGAGATGATTTATGCACTTGATAAGATTGCACCGGGAACTGCCAATGATGATACACTTCTGTATGGTGTTGAGGTTAAGTTTTATAACATGGAAGTTGAGATTGACAACAACCTTGAGACAAGATATAAGGGCTTATACATAATTGGTGACGGAAGTGGCGTTACACATTCATTATCACACGCTTCTGCCAGCGGCGTATATGTTGCAAGAAAGATTATTGAAGAAATGTAGTTACATAATATTATAATAAATAAGGGAGATTGCCATAAGACAGTCTCCCTTTGTCATTTAATCAAGCTTTATTATTTTGGCATCTAACAAATCAGCATCATCAGTTCCATGAGTGGCAATAAGCAAAGTACGGTTGTTACGCATTTTTAAGATATAATCTATTACATTTAATTTAGTATCTTTATCTAAACCTGTGAATGGTTCATCAAGTATTATTAATTTCCCAGGATATGATAATGCTCTTGCAAGTGCAACACGCCTTTTCATTCCACCGGATAATGAACTTACAGGCATATCAAGACTATCATCTGGAAGAATTGATAACAGATTATTACGGACTTCCTCCCTATTGTTATTTCCACGAAGCACGATTCTGACATTGTCTATTGCAGAAAGATAAGGAATAAGCCTGTCCTCCTGAAACATACAAGATATGTTTTTAGTATCTATTCCGGACATACAGCCGGAATCTGCATGTTCGAGTCCCATTATAATTCTTAAAAGTGTTGTTTTTCCTATACCGGAAGCACCCATAAGACAATATATAGAATTATCTTTAAGGGTTATATTGACATTTTTAAGAACTTCATTGTCATCATAGATTTTGCATAAATCAGTGATTATAATACTCACAATAATTCTCCTGACATTTTAAATTTATTGGATAGAAAGCAGGCTTGTAACACAGTAAAGTGTCTGACCGTTATATACAACCCTTGACCAGCCAACCTCTGTATTATAACCGGTTCTCGTAAAAAACTCGCCTTTTTTAGCAGTTGCAACAACAACAGAATCTGCATCTGTCACACTAGGCTTATTCCTAAGATTAACCTCTTCCTTAGGAGTTACAGTATCGTTACAGTCTGTGAATTTCGTGTTAAATCCGGTTGTAGGATTTTCTGTTGCTTTAGGTGTAAGGTCTGTTGTTAAGTAACTTGTAACAGCGTATACAGTCTGTCCATTGTATACAAGTCTTGACCAGCCACTGCTGCTTGTTCCAGTCCGTGTAATTGTTTCACCATTGATAAGTGTTGCAATTACAGTTGCGTCTGTATCCTGACTAGGCTTGTCACGAAGCCTTACTTCATCTTTGGCAGTAACGGTGTCATTAACAGAGGTGAATACCATGCCTGCTTCTACATCTGGCGATGCGGCAGCTGCAGTTTCACCGCTTAGAGAGCCGTTACTTTCTGAATAACCGAAATAAGCAACGTTAATATCAACATTTGTACCAATTCCTGCTACCCTGCCCTGATTAGTATACTGCCACATGCTGTATGTTCCTGTATATGATGTGGATGGAGTCTCTGGATAAGGCGTTGACGGATATTGTGCAACCCATATCTTAAATGATTTTTCAAGACTTGCAATGTTCCACTGGCTGTTATTGGTAAGTTCAGAGCAAGCGGCATAGAACATAGGTGTATAGCCTTTATCATATATTTCCTGTAAAAATGCAACAGCTACGTCAGTTCTTTCAGCCTTAGTCATGCTCTTCTGCCTGCTTTCAGATGTGTTGAAGCCTTCACAGTCAAATGCTACAGGGTAAGTTATACTGTAGTCTGCTATGAAATCAGCAACCCAGTCTGCTTCTTCAATAGCTTCAGCTTCATTAACTGCTGATGAGAAGAAGTATACACCAACTTTAATTCCGTTGGCTGCAGCCTGCTGCATGTTGTATTTTGCATTGGTGTCAGCATAGATAACACCTGTTTTCTGCGCTCTGTAGCCAACTCTTATCATTGCAAAATCAACACCTGATGAAGCAGCCTGTGCCCAGTCGATAGTTCCCTGAAATTTAGAAACGTCTACGCCAATAGTTATATCTGATGTTTCATTAGTGCTGTTAGAAAGAATTACAGAAGCACCATTACCGGCTGACTGATTCATCGCTCCATCATTGTCGGAATACTGCGGATCCTGTTCTTTCTCATCTTTATCGCTTAAAGTATTATTGCCGTCGGTATCTGTTTCACTGACAGACGAAGTTTCTTCGGTTGAAGATGCATTTGCAGGTACTTTTTTCCCTCTATGACCGAAAGAAACAATAAGTACAATTATTAATGCAATTACTGCTGCTGCAACAATTATGATTGCAGGCAGTAATTTCTTCCAGTTAATATGAATAGAATCATCAAGATATCCAAGATCATCGTCATCAGAATTAAACAGCTTAGACATGTTATACATCGCCTCCTAATTTAAATAATCCCTGCACAGATAATTAAGAAGCAGGGCTGCACCATTACTATCCATTGCAGTACCATTTAGTCCCATATAGTTAATTGTCCAGTAACTGATGGTTTCATCATATGTGAATTGAATCTTCAATGAAGAATTCATGTTATTATATACTACTTTACCGTTGAATTCTACAACCTTTTTATTATCAGCAGAACTGAAAATAGTCCATTCGGGGTCTGTACATTTGTTATCAAGACATTCACCAAATGTTATAGATTCATCCTGAAATATCTGTTGTTCTTTTACTGTATCTATTCTGGAATCCTGCATTGCACTGGCTTTAGTACCTATGCCTGCACTTGTCACACCGATAAAGCATATTATTAATGTGAGTATGACAGCAAGGAGTGTTGAAATTGTTCCTGAAAATGCATCATCTAAACTGTCATGGTACAGTATGAATACAAGAATACCACCTGCTATTCCACCGCCAAGATGACCGAGGATATCTACATTTGCACCATTAGATATAAGAGCATATACAACAATTAACGCAATAGATACGATTACAGTAGTCTTATTAGAATCAGTTTTTGAACTGAAATTAGTAAAAAGTGTTGCGCACATTACACCAAATATTGCACCTGATGCACCTGCTGCAAAGCGGATTACATCAGGATTGATAAGATGTGATATATATACGGATACAAGGCCTGATGCAAGTCCTGAACCGAAATATATAATTGCAGTACGAAGTGAACCTATACGCGGTTCGAGCCTCGAACCGAACAGATACAGCGCAACCATATTATTAATAAAATGTGGTAAATTGGCATGCAGGAACATATAAGTAAGAAGTCTTATATACTCTTTGTTGTTGTGGATGTACTGGTAATTAAGTCCACCTGTTTCAAAATGGTCACTGCCTGCTATTATGCACATAATGCCTGCAAGCAGATTAGCAAGGATTATAATAAGCACAACAGGCATATTCCTAAGACTGACTTCTGAATATCTTTTCTTTCGACTGTGTTGATAAAAATCCTCAGGATTAATTCTGTCAGACTTAATCTCGTATATTTCATCATCAAGATGAAGGTCATCAAATCCATTGGGCTGAAAACCGCTTTGAAAGTTGTTCTGATAGTTGTTATTGTAATCTGGTTCCATAAAATATTTCTCCCCTCATGTTAATTTTCCACTCTACAAAAAAGAATTCAGCATTACACTAAATTCTTTTTCATTATAACATATTGGGTCAATATGTGTTATTTAATATGAAGCTGAGCTTTAATAATAATTCTGTGAGAACCATCCATTTTAGCTTTAATACTTCCATTATGCTCGGAAACAATAGCCTTTGCAATCGAAAGACCAAGGCCATATCCGGTTATCTTAGCGGATGTTGAATCAGCCCTGTAGAATCTGTCAAACATTCTGTCAGTAAGATTCTTATCAATATTATCAACATCATTGCTTACGATTAAAACAATATAGCTTCCTGAAGAATATAATTTAAAGTCTATGTTACCTTTACCTGATGAATATTTAAATGCGTTATCAAGAAGAATTGTAAATAGCTGCCGTACTGATGATGAGTCACCGCAGCATGTAAGGTCAGGTGTAATATCGTAGGTAAAATGTTTACCTGAATCAAGTGCAAGTGCATTATAAGAGCGCACAGCTTCTTCTGCAAGGTCAGAAACAGGAAAAACCACACGTTTTATATGACCGTTGCGCTCATCCATTCTTGCAAGTGATACAAGACTGTTAGTCATAGCTGTAAGATTTTCTGCCTGTTTCTTTATATCTTCAATCCATTCATTATCAGGATTATCCATCTGTAATATATCAGCATCAGCTCTTATTACTGTAATCGGAGTCTTAAGCTCATGACTTGCAGAGGTTATGAATTCTTTCTGCTTGCGGTGTGCTTTTGCAATAGGCATGACGATAAGCTTTGAAGTAAATATAAGAATCAGGAGCATAACCACAATACCTGCACATGATGATTCTATAAGCGAAACAGCTGTTTTCTTAACATCATCTATCATATTACTTCGAAGTACGAATACAGCAATTGTACGTTTCTCTTTTTCATATATGCAATATCTGTAACCATTGTAAAATCCATCAAGTTCGCCTGTCTCATATGCCTCATAATATATTGCCAAAGCCTCATCTTCAGAAATATCAGATATGTTATCGATATTAATGGTTCTGGGGCGGTTATCTTTACCAAATGTAATATAGAAATACCTGGCATCTGCTTTAATTGGCTTCTTATCTAGAATATTAATATATATAGACGAAACAAGATGGTCGGATTTAGCGACCATCTTATTGTATGTGTTTCTGACACTTGTATACACTATAAATCCCTGCATAATTATTACAACTGCCATTGAAAGAACAATGAATTGTATTCTTAAGCGGGTAAGCATTTTCTCATTATAATTAGATGCTTTATTATTTTTTGACATTATATACCTTCTTTATATTAGTTGTTATTTTTAAAATAATATCCCATATTTCTTCTTGTAGCAATAGAATAATCAGACTTTAAAGCCTCAAGTTTTCTCCTGAGATAAGATATATAAGTCCATACGGTGCTGATATCAGAATCAGATTCACTGTCCCAGATTTTCTCCATAAAATGTTCTGCCGAAATAACCTGAGTTTTATTATTCATGAACATCAGCATCATCTGATATTCCTTATTAGTAAGAAGAAATGAACCTGAAGGAGAAGATAATTCACATGTAGTTGTGTTGAGCGAAATATTTCCAAGTGTAATAACATTATCTTGTTGTTTTTCAGAGCGTGTAAGTACACGGATTCTTGCAAGCAGTTCCCTTGTGTCAAATGGTTTGGTAAGATAATCGTTAGCACCATTATCAAGCCCTTCTACTTTATCATCTATTTCAGTCTTTGCAGTAAGCATAAGAACCGGAATGTTGCTGCCGCGTTTTCTTAAATTCTTTAAAGCTGTAATTCCATCCATTACCGGCATCATAATATCCATAATTACAGCATCATATATATCTTTTTCTAGATAATCAAGGGCCATCTGACCATTTTCAACGCAGTCAACAGAATAATTATTCTTCTGTAATATAGTTGATACGGCCCTTGATAATGAGCGGTCATCTTCAACTAATAATATTCTCATATATAATCCTCCAGTCGAATAATATTAATTCCAGTAGCCAAGTTCTATACCCTTTAAGTATATAGCTTTGGCTTTGGAATAATATCCATAAGAGTTAAAATGTGTGAAATCAGCACGAATCTGTTCAGGAAGATTGCCTGTCTGTATATCAATTATATCATTTTCGGTTGGTGTAAGTCCACAGTCAGATAGTGCATTTTCCATAAGATAAAGTCTTGTGTTAAGGAAATGTTCTCCAAATGCATCATACAGAGCTTGTTCCCATAATGTTGCATGAAGTCCTGCATAATTACCATTATTATCGTATACATCCTGATATATGTCAGCTGATTCTCCCGGATTATCAGTATCACCAACAATTATATAATCAGCATAATAGCTGTTATCAATTATATTCTGATATTGTTTTATAAGTTTATCATAATCATTCTCCCAGCCACCATTACTTCCAATCTCAAGAATAAGAATATCATTGCGATGGTCATAAGCTGCTTTAGGAATAACCCTTGTCCATGCGTTAATATACATTTCAGTTACAGAATCACAGTCTGCATCAGAACATATAGAAATATATAAGCCTTCATCAGCTCTTTCGACACAACATAAAACATCATTAATATATACTGTGTCTGGATATGTGTTATCTTCATATCCATATCCGCTGTAGTCATCCATAGTGATTGTTTCTTCATTTTCATCAACAAATTTTACATAAGCTAATGAGTGGTCGGTTATATAGATATCACGGTCAGTGTATATTGGAATTCCGCCCGCGCGTAAAGAAATCTGATATGAATTCTCACCACCTACACCAAAGTTGTAGGTATTGATTGATGTAAAATATTGCAGAGCAGATGGAGTTGTAAAGTAAGATATGTCTTCAATACCATTATCAGAGTATATATATGCTTCGTTACATCCAGCTCCCTGCATCATACTATCACCCCAGCATGTTATGCTGCGTTCAGGGATTTCATCATCTAATACTGATTCATTAGTGTAAGACTCAAGAACAATATTATCATTATTAGATAAAATGCATTCGGGCTGAGAGCTGTTTAATGTTATCTTAGATTCTTTTCCAGAACATCCTGTTAAGAACAGGCTTAATAATATAGTACACATATTTAATAAAGCAAAAAGGTTTTTTTTCATATGAATTTCTCCAATCTGATATCTTTTATCTTTGTTCTGACATTAATATAAAATATCAACCTAAAATTAATTTAAAAATATTCACTAATCATCAATAAAATGGTAAAATATTAAAATATGTTTAGATAATGGAGGCAGATTATTATGGATTCAACATTAAGAAGAACATGGGCTGAAATAGATATGGATGCACTTGCACATAATTATGAAACATTACGGAAAAGAATTGGAGAAAATGTTAAGTTTTTAGGCGTTGTAAAAGCGGATGCTTACGGACATGGTTCTGTACAGGTAAGCAGACTTTTACAGGAGTCCGGAGCAGATTATCTTGCAGTAAGCAGTATAGATGAAGCTGTAGAATTAAGACACAATGGTATTACAATGCCGGTTCTTATACTTGGACATACACCTAAGGAAGAAGTATCTGAGCTTATTAAGAATAATATAACACAGGCTGTAACATGCAGGGCTAAGGCACTTGAATACAGTGAGGAAGCTGTTAAATGTGGTGGTACATTAAAGATTCATATTAAAGTTGATACAGGAATGTCAAGACTTGGATATCTGTGTGACGGAGATTATTTTGAAAGTGGTGTTGAAGGAATATGTGAAGGCTGTACTCTTCCAGGTCTTGATGCTGAGGGAATATTCACACATTTTGCAGTATCTGATGAATTTGGAGAAGAATATGAAAGCTATACTAAGCATCAGTTTGAATTGTTTACCAGTGTGATTGATGAAGTTGAGAAAAAACTTGGAAAGAAATTCAAGATAAGACACTGTGCCAATACAGGTGCTGTTGCAAGATATCCTGAAACATGGCTTGACATGGTAAGACCAGGACTTCTGCTTTATGGATATGGAGATTTTGCACAAGAGCTTGGACTTAAGCCTGTTATGTCACTTAAGACAACAGTAAGCACAATCAAGACTTACCCTGCCGGAACAGCAATAAGCTATGGAGGAATATACAAGACTGACAGAAAGACAAGAATGGGAGTTGTTCCTTATGGATATGCTGATGGATATTTCAGATGCCTTTCTAACAGATATGAGCTTATGACAGAAGAAGGTCCTGCTCCACAGAGAGGCAAGATATGTATGGATATGTGCATGATTGATCTTACAGATAAAATGAATGTTGATGTTGGTAGTGAAGTAGAGATATTTGGTAAGGCTAATCCTATTGAACATATGGCACAGCTTGCAGGAACAATTCCTTATGAGCTTACATGTGCAGTAAGTAAACGTGTCCCTAGAATGTACATAAAGGATGGCAAAGTTTATGAAAAAGAATTATTGTTAAGAGGATAAATGAATGAAGAAAATATTATGTGTATTAATGTCCTGTTTATTGTTTGTGATGGCAGGATGTAGCGGGCATAGTAAGAATTTGAAGTTTGGTGCAGCAGATATAGGCGGATTGTATTATTCATTTGCAAGCACGTTTACACAGCTGGCAGATAAAGAGATTGATGGATATACATTTGAAACAAAGACCACTGCTGGTTCGGTTGCTAATTTAAGGCTTATATCTGATGGGTATATAGACCTTGCTATTGTCCAGGCAGATCTGTTAAGTGATGCATATAATGCAACTGGTACATTTGCTGATAAAAAATATCAGAAGGGTTACAAAGCGGTTGCTTCACTTTATACAGAATGCTGTCAGATTGTTGTAAGGAAAGATTCTGGAATCACAGGTATTGATGACCTGATTAATAAAACTGTAAGTGTCGGTGCATCAGAGTCAGGATCTGAAAAGAATGCAGAGCAGATATTAAAGATGAGTGGAATTACTGACGAGCTTATTAATAAGGTCAATATGGATTATACAGAAGCTGCTGAAAAACTTAAAGCTGGAGAAATTGATGCATTTTTCTGTACAGCAGGAACAAGAACAGAAGTTATAGGACAGTTGTCTAAAGAATGTGACATACGTCTTATAAGTCTTGATGACAAATGCATAGACAAGATGTTATCAGCGTATTCACTCTGTGAAAAATATACTATTCCGGCAGGAACTTATAATGGTCAGGATTCTGATGTGACAACTATTGGTGTTAAGGCAGTTCTGATTGCAAAGCAGTCACTCTCAGACGATGTTATTAAGAATGTGACTAAGACAATATATGAGCATGCTGATGATTTTAAGTATGCTACATCTCTTGATATTTCATTTGATATAAATACGGCGGCTGATGGAGTAGATATTCCGTTCCATTCAGGTGCAGCAGCTTATTATACAGAGCGTGGCATCAATGTTTTGACAGAATAATTCTGTATATCAGGTTAATGCTATAAAGAATGGAGAAATTTAATGAAGGTTCAGTTAGATATGTATCAGACGCTGGCTATTGCGGTACTTGTACTGCTTCTAGGCAGCTATTTACGAAAGAAAATTAAATTCCTTGAAAGGTTCTGTATACCGGCACCTGTTGTAGGAGGACTGTTGTTTGCTATATTTACATGTATATGTTATGTTACTCATATACTAGAGTTTTCATTTGATGACACACTTAAAGAAGTATGCATGGTATTCTTTTTTACATCCGTAGGATTTCAGGCTAATCTTAAAGTACTTAAAAAGGGCGGAAAGTCTATGGTGATTTTTTTAGGATTAGTTATAGTACTTATATTTATACAGAATGGTGTTGCAGTAGGTTTATCTAAGGTTATTGGGCTTGATTCACTTATAGGAATGTGTACAGGCTCAATACCTATGGTTGGCGGACATGGTACTGCGGGTGCATTTGGACCGGTACTTGAAGATTTTAATGTTAAGGGTGCAACGACAATATGTACTGCTGCAGCTACATTTGGTCTTATATTTGGAAGTCTTGTAGGAGGACCATTAGGCAAGAGACTTATTGAGAAGAAAAACCTTTTAGATACGGCAATTCCAGAGGATGACAGTCTTCTTATTGAAGACGAAAAGAAGCATGAAAGACATTCCAGAATGTATGCATCAGCCGTATTCCAGCTTATTATTGCTATTGGTATAGGAACTATTTTTTCATGGGCTCTTACGAAGACAGGACTTACTTTTCCTATATACATCGGGGCCATGATTGCAGCTGCGCTTATGCGTAACATTGCAGAATATGCAGGAAATGGAAAGCTTGTTATTCATATGGGAGAAATTAACGACCTTGGAGGTATAAGTTTATCATTATTTCTTGGAATGGCTATGATTACACTTAAGTTATGGCAGCTTGCATCACTAGCACTTCCACTTGTCATACTGCTTGGTGCACAGATAATGGTTATTATTATATTTACATATTTTATTGTGTTCAATATTATGGGAAGAGATTATGATGCAGCAGTTCTTGTTGCAGGTACATGTGGATTTGGAATGGGAGCAACGCCTAATGCCATGGCAAATATGCAGGCAGTATGTGACAAATATGTTCCATCAGTTAAGGCTTATCTGTTAATACCACTTATAGGAAGTCTTTTTGCAGATTTCCTGAATAGTCTGGTTATTACATTCTTTATCAATATATTATAAGTATAGGGGAGTTAAAATATGTTTAATATATTTAAAAGGGTAAAAAATAAAGTTAATACATCTAAAAAGGATTACAGTCTGTCATATGATAATCTTGCTATTCCTGAGATACACAAGAAAGATTCAGGAAGTGAAGAAGATGATCCGGATATATCATCAGATATTGTCCAGGATGATAATACAGATAAGCCACATGTCACATATGACAGTCTGGCAGTTCCAGAAGTGCATTTTAGAAAGAATAAATAAAAATAATGGGATGATATCACTAAAGGTATCATCCCATTATTTTTATTAACCCTCAAGAACTTCTTCAATATTCTTAAGAATCTCTTCTTTGTCAAATGGCTTGGTAATAAAACGTTTGGCACCAAGCTTAAGAGCCTCAATTACTTTATGCTGCTGTCCGGCAGCAGTTATCATAATTACTTTGGCATTAGAGTCATAAGCCTTAATTTCTTTAAGAGCTTCTGTTCCATCCATGTTAGGCATTGTAATATCAAGTGTAATTATATCAGGGTAATATGTCTTATAAGCAAGTACGCCCTCTAATCCGTCAGTTGCTTCAGCTAATACAGCGTAACCGGCTTCTTCAAGAATATCACGCAGAATCTTTCTTGACATTCCAGAATCATCAACGATAACTACTGTTCCTTTGCTGTCTAATGTCACTTCTCCACCTGCTTTTGCCATAATCTTTCTTACAACAGGCATATCTCCAGCTTTGGTTTCATCAGAGGCAGATATGAAAAGCAGAACTTCACTGTCATGGATATGAATAGGGAGTACATAAGCATCTCCTTTGGCAAACTGGTTTTCATAAGCAAACTGTGGAGTAATCTCCAACATGCTGCCCTTCTTAGAAAGTGCTGTTGCAAATAATCCGCTTATACAGTTAGTAAATTCACCTATAGCATCGTACACTTCTATTCCAAGATTAGCTATATTACTATGAGAGAATCCATTAGCTATATCAACTATAGCTGTCTGTTCACCAACACTTGCAAAACCAACAATAATATCAAGGTCACCTTCTAATTTCTGACCAGCAAGACATCTGTATTCAAGCTGTGAAATATGCTTAATTCTATCTATATAGAAATCAGAGGTTACAAATCTTTCTATATTAGAAAGTGCAAGCCTGCATATATCAGTTACATATGACTTTGATGAAAAGGCAAATATCGGAACAATCTGTTCTAAATCATCATTCTTAAGACCATCCATATCCTCATCAGTAAAACCATGCTCCTTCTGGAATTCCTTAAGAAGCTCATCAACCTTCGATACCGATATATCGGCTGCTTCTGAAAGAACAGAAAGGAATATTGCATAGGCACTTCCCTGCTTTTTAAGAAGAACATCTAACTGTTCTTCAGTAATATAACCCTCTCCAACAGCAATTTCACCAAATCTTGCATCCTTAGTTGTCTGTAAATGATTAATTTCATTCGCCTGTTTCTCAGTAATAATGCCATCAGCTACAGCAATTACACCAAGCTTTGCTCTTGATTCTGCAAGCCTTTCCATTATATAATTGTACTTATTCTTATCTATAACCTCTTTTTCGATAAGAAATTTACCAAATAATTGACAAAACATTACATATCCTCCTAAACATTCACGATTTATTAATTAAATATATTTTATCAGCATTAGTCGGATATGTAAAGAATGTGTCGATACAAATTATTGTAAAGCCTTGAATGCTTCATCAAGATCTTCAATGATATCATCAATATTCTCTGTACCAATTGAAAGTCTGATTGTGTTAGGCTTGATTCCCTGATCAAGAAGCTCAGCTTCGTTGCACTCTGAATGAGTTGTGCTTGCCGGGTGGATTGCTAATGACTTAACATCGGCAACATTAGCAAGAAGTGAGAATAACTCAAGGTTATCAATGAACTTCTGTGCCTCAGCAGCACCGCCCTTGATTTCAAATGTAAAGATTGAACCACCGCCGTTAGGGAAGTACTTTTTATAAAGAGCCTGCTGTTCTTCGTTAGTAGAGATTGAAGGATGATTTACCTTCTCAACTAATGGCTGATCCTTTAAGTACTGAACAACCTTTAATGCGTTCTCTACATGTCTCTCAACTCTGAGTGATAATGTTTCAAGTCCCTGAAGGAAGATGAATGAATGAACTGGAGAAATTGTAGCTCCTGTATCACGAAGAAGGATAGCTCTGATATATGTAACGAATGCAGCAGGTGCTGTATCCTTAGCAAAGCTTACACCATGATATGATACATTTGGCTCAACAAGCCATGGGAACTTATCAGCAGCTCCAACCCAGTCGAACTTACCACTATCAACGATTACACCGCCAAGTGTTGTACCGTGTCCACCGATGAACTTAGTAGCTGAATGGATAACGATATCTGCACCGTATTCAATAGGTCTTACAAGGTAAGGTGTTGCAAATGTGTTATCAACAACAAGTGGAATGTTGTGTGCATGTGCAATCTTAGCAATTCTTTCGATATCAACAACTTCTGAATTAGGATTTCCAAGTGTTTCAATCTGAACAGCCTTAGTATTAGGTTTTATTGCTGCTTCAATAGCATCATAATCAAAAGGATCTACGAATGTAGCTTCAATTCCGTAATCTGGAAGTGTATGTGCAAGAAGATTATATGTTCCACCGTAGATATTCTTAGCTGCTACGATGTGGTCTCCTGCATGAGCAAGTGCCTGGAAAGCATAAGCTAAAGCTGCTGCACCAGAACCAACAGCAAGTGCTGCTACACCACCTTCAAGTGCTGCGATTCTCTTTTCGAATACATCTTCTGTTGGATTAGTAAGACGTCCGTAGATGTTACCTGCATCCTTAAGACCAAATCTGTCAGCAGCATGCTGGCTGTTATGGAATACATATGATGATGTAAGGTAAATAGGTACTGCTCTAGCATCTGTTACCGGATCAGGCTGTTCCTGTCCTACATGAAGCTGTAATGTTTCAAACTTTAAATTTCTTTCTGAGTAAGATTTCTTTGCCATAATTAATTACCATCCTTTTTAATTTATTTCAAAAATGTATTGCTTTCTTGATGTTGATGATAATATAAACCCTTATCCCTACTATGTCAATAGGTTTGTATGATTTTTTTGAAAATATTTTGGAAACGTGTATTGGTTGTGCTTTGGGATGTGTATTGGGATTTGTTTTGCAGTGTGTAGTTGGAGGTGTTTTAGAATTGGCTGTATTATTGTATGAATTTTGCCGGAGACCTACTAGAATCTGATAAGATAATAAAATAGTAGGCTTTTATTTCATGAATTAATCTTTGATTATCTGCAGAAACCTACTAGAACGGAATTTAATATATGTTTCGTGGGTTATTTTGAAGAAAAAGTGTTGTGAATGTGCTGATAAAATAGCTTAGATAGCGAAAAAGACCCACTAAGATATATAGAAAAGTTGTATGAGTAGGTCTTTATACTATCCGACAGGAACATCATCTGTAATAAAGACCTACTCAATTAAGAATTCATAGTTGGTTAGTAGGTATTCCAAATAATTCATGCTAACTAAGTTGTTATCCATTATCAGTGCAGATTACTAGCAAAGTATACTCTGGCAGGTTATCCGCAAAGTCTACCTACGCAGCCTCGCAACAGCAGCTTTCAATGCATCTATTGCATAGTCAGCATCTTCCTTGGTTAAATCCTTATCTATGCTTAATCTTAAAGCACCTTTAGTTTCACCTTTGCTTCGTCCGATAGCAATAAGCACATGTGAAGGGTCGATTGAGCCTGCAGCACATGCTGAACCGCTGGATGCACATATACCGTTCATATCAAGCATAATAAGTAAAGAATCACCCGAAACATCTTTAAAGCAGAAATGCATATTAGACGGAAGACGATTCAGGCTGCCTGCGGGTGAACCTGTTACAACAGTATTGACATCAGCATTAGCATCAATACAAGGTCCATCAAAAGTAACGTCAGGAATCTCACCAAGAATCCTGTCAACAATATAATTACGCATATTAATAATTGTAGGTGTATCTTTATCAAGTGCACCTAAGGCAAGCTTTACAGCCTGTCCCATGCCGACAATGCATGGAACATTGCTAGTGCCTGCTCGTCTTGCACGCTCCTGTGCACCACCATGTATGAAAGGCTCTAACTTGGCAGAATTCTTCATGTACATGAAACCGACGCCTTTAGGACCATGGAACTTGTGCGCGCTTGCACTTAACAGGTCAATATTCATCTCTGTGACATTAATTGGAACATGACACATAGCCTGAACTGCATCAGTGTGAAAAAGAATGCCATGCTTATGTGCAATCTCACCTATTTCACGGACAGGTTCAATTGTTCCGATTTCATTGTTGGCAAACATAACACTTATAAGAATTGTTTTGTCAGTGATGGCATTCTCGATATCTTCTAATGAAACAAAGCCCTCGCTGTCAACATCAAGGTAAGTTACCTCGAATCCATTCTTTTCAAGATATGCACATGTATTAAGAATTGCATGATGCTCTATCTTAGTTGTTATTATGTGGTTTCCTTTATCTCTAAGGCCGAATGCAGCAGACTTTAAAGCCCAGTTATCAGACTCGCTTCCACCGCCTGTAAAATATATTTCATTGCTTTTTGCAGCTCCAATACTGTCAGCTATAATTTCCCTTGCATCTTCAATAGCCATCTTGCTTTTCTGGGCAAAATTATATACAGAAGAAGGATTGCCGTAATATTCAGTAAAGAATGGAAGCATTGCAGACACAACCTCTGGTGCGGTTGATGTAGTTGCTGCGTTATCCATATATATAAGTTTTTCCATAATATTGTCCTTATTAATTAAAAAATAATTAAATAATAGTTCCACCGCCAAGTACATTGTCTCCGTCATATAATACAAGCGCCTGACCTGGTGTTACGGCACGAACAGGCTCGTCAAATGTACATTCAAGAGTATTCTCATCAAACATTCTTATAGTACACATAGCACCCTCATGGCTGTAACGGATTTTACCTTTGGCACGCATTTCACCTTCAAGTGAAGATATCGACATGAAATTAAGGTTGTTGGCGTAAAGCTTAGGTGAGAACACATCTGAATTATCACCGATTACAACCTCGTTGGTTTCAGGGCGTATAGCAACAACAAATGCCGGCTTTCCAAGAGCAAGTCCAAGACCTTTTCTCTGACCAACTGTGTAGTGTATGATACCCTGATGTCTTCCAATTACATTGCCATTGACGTCAATGAAATTACCGGGAACAGAAGTATAGCCTGTTTCACGTGTTATAAAGCCTGCATAGTCATTATCAGGAATAAAGCATATTTCCATACTGTCAGGCTTCTTGGCAACAGTAATACCAATCTTAGATGCAATTTCACGGACCTGATCCTTAGTATAATCACCAATAGGAAGAAGTGTGTGTGATAACTGTTCCTGTGTAAGATTATAAAGTGCGTAAGTCTGGTCTTTTCTGGCAGTTACTGAATTGCATATAGTGTATCTGCCATTAGGAAGCTGGTGGATTCTTGCATAGTGTCCTGTTGCAATGTAATCTGCTCCTATTTCAAGACTTCTCTTAAGAAGAGATTCCCACTTTACATAACGGTTGCAGGCGATACATGGATTAGGTGTACGGCCTTTTTTATATTCGTCAACAAAATAGTCGATTACATTACATTTGAACTCATTCTTAAAATTCATTACATAATATGGGATGTCAAGCTGACCTGCAACACGCCTTGCATCATCAACAGCACTGATACCGCAGCAGCCGTTCTCAGCGGCTTCTGTTGCATCGTCCTGCCATATCTGCATAGTCACACCTATTACATCATATCCCTGTTCCTTTAATAGATAAGCGGCAACAGAGGAATCAACGCCCCCTGACATGCCGACAACAACTTTTTTCTTCATTACTAATCCTCAATCATTTCTTATATCTCTTATTTCGTCTGCAAGTGCGCAGATTTCGTTCCAATGCTTCTTAGAATCCTCATCATATACAGCACATATCTTAAATCCACCCTGTCTTGCAGATTCAATGCCGTGAAGAACATCTTCATATACCCATGTATCTTCCGGTTTAAAATGCATTTTTTCAGCGATAAGCTTGTAGCTTTCCGGATTCTTTTTATTATACGGAATGTCATATACTGTAAAAATGTTGTTAAAACAGTCAGCTATTCCGAGATGGTTAAGTGCAGCGTCAACGCAGCCTCTGTCAGAGCTTGTAAATATGCACATGCAAGAACCGGCTTCATGCTCACGTCTGATTAATTCAAGCATTCCGTCTTTAGCCGGAATATCTGTGCTGTAGTGTCTTGTCATAATATCCACAGCAGTCTGTCGCATAGTTGCTGCATCAGTGTTTATGCCTAATTCATCACGGAAATAAGCAGAACATTCATCAAGGTCCATTACATAAGTACGCTCGTCAAAGTCATCAGGTAACTTATCAACATACTTCATGGCGTATTCCTTGGAAACATTTCTCCAGTAAGGCATAGAATCAAGAATAGTTCCGTCCATGTCAAATATGAAATCCCTGTGATAATTAAATACACGGCCAGTCTTTAAGTAAAGCTCTTTCGTAGCAAGTCCAGGATCATCAGCGGCAAATATAGCTGAAACAACAGCAATCCCGTCAACACCAGTGCCTGCAAGCTCACCGCAGTTGTCGTAATCAATACCGCCGATTGCAACGACAGGGATATTAACTGAACCTGCAACCTCAATCAGTCGTTCACGAGGCATGTATACAGCATCCTTTTTGGTACTTGAACCAAATACTGCTCCGGTTCCGATATAATCTGCACCGAGTCTTACGGCTTCTTTAGCCTGCTCTACTGTCTTGGCGGTCATGCCGATAATCTTATTATCTCCAAGAATACTTCTTGCAGTCATATAGTCAGTGTCACTCTGTCCGATATGTACTCCGTCAGCGTCAGCTTCAAGTGCCGCCTGCACATCATCATCAATAACGAATGGTACTCCATATTTTCGTGCAATTGGCTTAATTGCTTTTGCTTTTGCAACAATTTCATCATGCGATGCATTTTTTTCTCTTAATTGTAAAAATGTTGCTCCATTTTTTAATACATTTTCAACAACATCAATGAGACTGGCTCCGTTAAGCCAGCTTGTATCTGTGATTGCGTATAGACGCAGCTGTTCTTTTCTAATCATAATTAATTCTCCTGAATGAAATTCAATATGTATAATAACACATCTGCCTGTACCTTTGGCATACATTTTTTGACACATTTTAAAAAATTCTATAAAATATTCTGAAAAATGTTGTAACGAAAATTCATTTCGTGCGTCTAACCTATGTAAGACGGAAGGAGGTGACCAGTTCTGAATTACGAGAAATTGTACAATTCCTATTATATGCAGGTGTATTCTTATGTGGTTACTATAGTAAAGAATCAGTCTCTTGCTGAAGAAATCACACAAAATACTTTTTACAAAGCCATGACTGCCAAACGTCCGTATGAGGGCAAGGCGGGTGAGCTCACATGGCTTTGCAGTATTGCTAAGAATCTCGCAATTGATGAATGCAGGAAAAATAAGAAGTTTTCTGAGCTTGATGAGACTTTACCGCAGCAGACGGCTGATCTGGCGGATAAAGTTTCGGATACAGATTCTGCTTTGCAGATTCATATGGTTCTTCATGAACTACCGGAGCCGTATAAAGAGGTATTTCAGTTGAGAGTTTTTGGAGAACTCACATTTGCACAGATTGGAATGGTATTTGGAAAAACTGAGAACTGGGCCAGAGTAACTTATCATAGGGCCAGATTAAAAATAAAAGAAAGGATTGATTAGATATGAGTAATAAAGAATGTGATATCGTGCAGGACTTACTGCCCCTTTATTATGACAAAGCCTGCAGTGAGGCAAGCTGCAGCTTTGTTGAAAAGCATATGGCAGGTTGTAGTGACTGCCAGAAGATATATAATGAATTACAGGAAAACAACGTTGATGAAGTGCTTGCAAAGGAATCAAAAGGAGTACTTGAAAGACATGCAAAAAAAGAGCGTAATGCAGCATACAAGGCAGGAGTTGTGATTGCCGCAATACTTCTACTGCCAATTGTCATTACATTTATAGTACAGCTTGCAACTGGTATGGGTTTAGGCGTATTTTCGGTTGTTACTGCTTCTATGATGCTTGTTGCAGCACTTACGGTAGTTCCGCTTATGTCTACGAATAACCGTCTGTTAAAATGTATTCTTGCAGGCGTTGCATCACTTATGCTTATATTGTTTTTCGTTGACCGGATGAATGGCGGAGGAAACTTCCTTTTTTGGGCTATACCTACAGTATTTGGTATATCAATAGTGCTGTTTCCGATAGTGATATGTCTTGTGTCACTTCCACCGGTACTTAGTGACAAGAAAGCACTTATAACAATGACATGGGATACATTGTGGCTATTCCTTACAATGTTTATAGTGTATTATCATTCCGGAATGGCAGGAATCAGGGAAGGATATACTGTTGCCATTGTACTTATGACTGGCGTGTGGGCAGTATGCCTTGTAATCAGATATCTTCCGGTTCATGGACTGATGAGAGCCGGAATAAGTACGATAATTTCTGTAATATGGGTTGCTTTTGCTAATGATTTTCTTGAGTTTATTCTTTATAAAGATAAGGCAATTGCTATAAGTAATATGAACCTGTCTGACTGGAGCACAGATCTTAGTATTAATGGAAACGTATTATTCATTATTTTATTATCTGGCTGTATAATCGGTGTCGTACTTATAGGTATTGGTGCGTTGCTTATGAGAAAGAAAAATGTTTAGAAGATGAGAAAAGAAAAATCCATGCACAAAGTTATAATTGCTTTGTGCATGGATTTTAATTTATACTTTTGATATATGCTCTGTAATTCTTAACAAGCAGAGGTATTTCCGCAATAAGCATGCCAATCCAGCCAGCAAGATAAGAGAAAGGAAGTGCTTCTATTCCCATGCCTAATGCAAATACAAGTGGTATGGCGGCAAGTACACGGACACCCATATTGATAAAGCTTGAAAGCAGGGTAATCTTTAAGTCGCCGATTCCTCTGAAATATCCCTGAATACCATTAGTCAATGCAGGCAATATGTACATGACAGAGATAAGTTTAAGATATATCACACCATGTCTTATAACTTCGGTATCAGAAGTAAATAGCTTCATAAGTGGTCCTGCAAATACGAAACATACAAAGAATATGAAGATTCCATATATTATCTCAAGAATAATACCGGCTTTAAAGCCTTTGATTACTCTGTCATCTCTTCCAGCACCTTTGTTCTGTGCCATCATTGCTGTCATTCCGTGTGCAATGTTCTGCTCAGGTGTATATGCATAGTCATCAATTCTGTTTACTACTGCAAATGCGGCTGAAACCGAAACGCCCATTGTATTAATAATAGCCTGTATTCCTATTTTACCAAGCTGTACAGTAGCCTGCTGCATAGCAGATGCCCAGCCGTAGCTTATAGTTTTCTTAAGCAGTGAGCGGTCAAATACAAGCCACTTCTTGCCAAGACACAGAATCGGTACTTTGAATTTAATATATATCATGCAGAATACACAGCAGAGAGCCTCGCTCACTACAGTTGCAACTGCACATCCATTGCTGCCGGCTTTCAGGACAACAACAAAGAAAAGGTCACCAAATACATTTAAAACTGCACTTATGATAAGGAAATACAGTGGTGTTGCGCTATCTCCCAATGCCCTTAAAGTGCTTGAGAAAAAGTTATAAAGGAATGTGAAGATGAGTCCTAACATGATTATTCTTAAGTACTGGGTTGTAAGTGTCATAATTGATCTGTCAACCTGAACAAGCATAAGAATAGGTTTTGTAAATACTATTGCAATCAGTGTAAGTGCAAGTGAGAATATCATACCTGATATCATAGTTGTACTTATCTGGCGGGAAAGTGTGTCCATTTTCTTACCGCCGAAATAATTACCCATAAGAATACTTGCACCCATACATAATCCGTTAAGGAAAAGAATAATGAGTGTAGTTATTGGATTGCATATTCCAACAGCAGCCAGTGCTTCTTTTCCAACAAATCTTCCGACAATAATAGAGTCAACCGCATTATAAGTAAGCTGAAATATATTTCCTAGTATAAGTGGAATTGTGAATTTAATTAACATAGGCATAATTCTGCCCTGAGTTAAATCTTTTGCCATAATTGATGAAACCTCTTGTGTGAATTTCGTAAATGATACTGTCCAAGTGCTTGATTTTAATGCTTATTTTTAAATATGTCAAGAAATATGTTATTTACAATTACAAGCCGCAAATTAAGATAAAAAATTAATAACCTGTAATAACAGTACTTAGTCTGCACTTACGTTCATAATCAAGAGATGTCTCTTGTCTGTGACCAGGGTATATTTTATAATCGCCAATTAAAGTGTTCATCATTTTTTCTATTGATGAAATAAGTAATTTCTCATTTCCGCCAGGTAAAGATGTTTTACCATGTTTTTCAAACATAATGGTGTCACCAGAGAAAATATTATCATTAACAATGATTGCCATTGAACCGTCTGTATGTCCTGGCATACCTAAGAAAGAAAATGATAACTCATCAAGATTAATTATATCGTCTTCACAAATTAATATATCGGCTTTTACAGCTTTATAAGGTATTTTAACATAAGGTCTTTCATTAATGAGTTTTTTGTCTTCAAGTCGTCCGGCATCAATTTTAGATATAATAACAGGTACATTAAAATATTCTTTCACTTCTTTTAATGCTAAAATATGATCTGTATGACCATGTGTTATAAAAATGTATTTAAGACACAATCCATTTTCTTCAATTGTTTTAATAATTTCAGCAGCATTATCTGCTGGGTCAATCAGAATTGCATTTTTCTTATTTGAAGAAACAATATATACATTTGTGCTGCATGCACCCAATACTAGTTTTGTAATATTCATAATTCTTTACACACCTCATTTTTATGAGAATATATTTATATTGATTATATCAATTCTGTGTATATATAAATACGAAAAAAACACATGATGATATTTAAATCACATATTTCTATTCAAGAATTTCCTACTAAAACTTTGATTATCAAATCACTATTGACAACCACATTATCTCATGATACTATCACATAAAGAAACTTTGAATATCAAAGTATATTGAAATCTTTAAAGGAGTATGATTATGTTAAGAATTATTGCTGACAGCACATGTGATATATCTAAAGAAGATGCAAGAAAGATGGGGATTCAGATTGTTCCTATATCTGTAAGGTTTGGGAATGAAGAATTCTTAGATGGAGTTGAGATAACACACGAGGAATTTTATACAAGACTTGCTGAATGTGATGAATTACCTAAGACTTCACAGCCAAGCCCTGATACATTCATGAAAGTATTTAATGAAGCTGTTGCTGCCGGGGATGATGTACTTGGAATATTCATATCTTCTGATTTATCAGGAACATATCAGAGTGCCTGCCTTGCTGCTTTAGACGTTGAAGAAGAAACAGGAAAGAAATTATACATGGTAGATTCAAGAAGTGCATCAATTGGAACAGCCCTTTTAATCAGAGAGGCAGTAAAGTTAAGAGACGCTGGTGTAAATGCGGCTGATATCGCTGCTGCATGTACAGAGATGTCAAAATACATCAAGCTTACAGCAGTTGTTGGTTCACTTAAATATCTTAAAATGGGTGGCAGACTTTCAGGAGCTGCTGCATTTGCAGGAACAATGCTTCATATAACACCGGTTGTAAGTATTGAAGATGGAAAAGTTGTTGTGATTGGAAAAACAAGAGGAAAAAAAGCAGCTGAAAAACTTATGCATGATAAGCTCATCAAAGACGGATTAAGTCTTACAAGAGATTTCATGTTTGGTCATATCAACTGCTCTGAATCCTTAGAAACATTTATTAATAAGAGTCTTACTTATATATCGGATGTTAATGGAAATGTTGGTGTAAGCTCTATTGGTTGTTCTGTTGGAACTCATGTAGGTCCGGGAACATACGGAATTGCTTATGTAGAAGCTGCTGAATCAGGAATGAATCGTGAAAGCATCGTAAAGACGGCCTGATTCTTATAGCGTCGCTGTTCTGATGGAACGAATCTGTCAGAATTAACAAGCTCATCAAATTCCTTATATGGAACATACATGTAGTCCATGGTTTCTCCTTCCTGAAGGGTAACATGGACTTCTTTTTCTATTAAATTAAGGTAACTGTGATATATGGCATGTTTAGGCTTATCCACATAGCTATAGAGCGGAATAAGGTCATCAGTAGAAATCTTAATACCAGTCTCTTCATATAACTCACGAATTGCACCTTCAGCCGCTGTTTCGCCTTTAAGTATAGAACCACCTGTAACTTCCCACTTAAGAGGGTATGTTTTATTTCGTGAACGTTCTGTCGTAAGAAGCTTACCATCCTTAGTCATAGTATATACATTGACAATGACATGATACACCCCATCAGGTAAAGATTTTGCCTGGCTTCTTTTTAAATCGAAGCCTAACAGCTTTTCATTCTCATCATAGGCGTCCCATAATTCCTCGTCAACTATTTCAACAAAACTGTCGTAATACTGCTCTTCGAAATATATCATTTCTTCAATCTGCTGGATTGTGTAAGATATATTTTCAGGTGCTATTATCCAGACTGTTTCAGGATCATCACGGCGTCTTGCTACAGCAATAAGCTCGCCGATATATTCATCAACGGCAACATCTACACCTAACAGATAAACTCTCTGCTTATCAAGCTCAGAAAATCCGGCTGTTCTTTCGACATCTACATAGCCACAATTAATAGGATAGACCACCGAGGGGTTATCTTCATCAGTGCTACCTAATGGGTGGTCGATTTTCACGGTTACAGTTTCTTCTCTCATTATATCTCCTTGTTAAATGTTTATTAATTTGATATACAAATATGAATATACACCAATTAGAACAAAGGTGCAACCAGTCTTAATATACATTGTCCGATTCTCAGGATTCTCGGCTTATTGATGTACTTGTCGGTTACTTCCTCACTTCTTCTGAAAATGTTGTAGAAATCATTAAGTATGTCGGCAGCAGTTTCCCTGCCATATACATATGCAGCATTTTCAAAGTGAAGATAAAGACTTCTGAAGTCCATGTTGATTGTACCGACAACAGATACTTCTCCATCGCTTACCCACTGTTTTGCATGAATGAAGCCCGGTGTGTATTCGTATATTCTTACGCCGTATCTTACGAGATCTGCATAATATGATCTTGTGAGGCTGTAAGTAAGCTTCTTATCAGGAATACCAGGTGTTACAATTCTTACATCAACACCTCTCATTGCTGCCATTGCAAGTTCTCTGGACATCTCTTCTGTAATAAGCAGATATGGTGTTGTAATGTAAAGATAATGCTTGGCACCCTTAATAATATTAAGATAAACATTTTCAGCGACCCTGTTATTATTAAGCGGACTGTCAGCGTAAGGAACAACATACTGATTATTATTAACAGCCTTGTATCCGTAATCAGATGCCTTGATATATTTAATATAATCATCCTGAGGCTCGTCTGTTTTCTTAATAGAGTTCCACATAGAAAGAAACAGCATTGTAAGAGTCTTAACGGCATCGCCGGTCAGTTTAAGACCGGTATCTTTCCACTCACCATATGGATGTGTTATGTTAAAGTACTCGTCAGCAAGATTATAACCGCCTGTGAAACCGACCTTACCGTCAATTACGGTAATTTTTCTGTGATCACGGTTATTCATGAACATATTAAATGCAAGCTTAATAGGATTGAATACGCGGCAGTCAATACCATTGGCACGCATTTCTTTGATGAAATCCTTGTTAAGGAAGAAGATACTTCCTACATCATCATAGAATAATCTGACTTCAACGCCTGCGGCAGCTTTTCTTATAAGTACATCTTTAATTCTGTCAAAGCTTGAAGCTTCTTCAATAGCATGATATTCCATAAATATGAACTTTTCAGCTTTTTCAAGTTCTGTAAGCTGTGCTTCAAGTCCTTCCTCACCTATGGAATAGAATTCAATATCCGTATTCTTATATACAGGATATCCTTCATGATTACTCAGATAATGGAACTGGTTATATATATAGATATCCTTATCTTTAACCTCATTAAGAATGTTTTCATCCTGAGAAAGAGATTTTTTATAGGATTCTTCTATTGAATTAAATCTTTTCTTTACATTTCTTGTAACAATGGAACGTCCAAAAAGCAGATAAATAAGTATACCAAGTATAGGAAATGCAAGAATCACAATTATCCATGGCATTTTCATGGCTGAATTAGTAGATGTTCCGTATATCTTAAGCACAAGAATAATTGCAATAAATGTGCTTAATAATGAAATCCATGCGTAGTCCCTGTAAAAATATAATAAAAGATAAGCCAGCCACGCAACCTGGATAAGTACAAATATACCTGTAGCCAGAAGCCGTCCAAAACTGTTTTTTACGGCTGTTTTCTTTTCGGTTCTCATATGCTTGCGATTATCCATAATTTTCTTATCTCCTTGTCCTATTAATCAGATTGCCTTTCCAGCAAACTGTGTCATATACAGCTCATAATATCTGCCTTTAGCAGCAAGCAGAGACTCATGATTACCTGTCTCGACAACTCTTCCATTATCCATAACAACTATGACATCAGCGTCCTGAATAGTTGACAGACGGTGTGCAATAATAAGGCTTGTTCTGTTCTTCATAAGATTAGTCATTGCATCCTGAATCCTTTTTTCTGTTCGCGTATCAACACTTGAGGTTGCTTCATCGAGTATAAGAATCTTAGGACTGGCAACAAATGCTCTTGCAATTGATAGTAACTGGCGTTGTCCCTGTGACAGATTCTGTCCATCTTTGGCGAGCATGGAATCATATCCATCAGGAAGATGCATAATCATATTATGGCAGTTAGCCTTCTTTGCAGCAGCAATGATTTCAGTATCCGTTGCATCCTGTCTTGAATATAGAAGATTATTCTTTACAGTGTCGGCAAAAAGAACAGTATCCTGTAAAACAATTGCAGTATTCTTCCTAAGATTCTCACAGTCGATATCTTTAATATTAACACCATCAATGGTTATACTGCCGTTGTCAATATCGTAGAATCTCATAAGAAGATTGACAACAGTAGTCTTGCCGCTTCCGGTGCTTCCTACAAGTGCAACCTTCTGTCCTGCTTTAACCTTAAGGTTGAAATCATGTAATACTTGTTTCCCCTGAATATAAGAGAAATCAACATGATTAAATTCAATGTTGCCAGTAGAATTATCCATTGTAAATTCACCTGATTTGTCCTCGGAAGGTTCATCAAGAACAGCAAATACTCTTTCAGCTCCGGCTATGGCAGTCTGAATCTGACCCCATATATTGGCAAGCTCGTCAATAGGTCTGCCAAACTGCTTGGCATATACGATAAATGCTGATATTACACCGATGGATACATATCCTTTAATAGCAAAATATCCTCCAGCCCCTGCAATAATGACGAAGCCGATATTGTTAATGACATTCATAACAGGTCCCATAGAACCACCAAGAATCTCGGCTTTAATACCAACCTTAGTCAGTTCATCAGATGTATTATTAAAATCACTGCATACATTTTCCTGTCTGTCAAATGCTGTAACAGTCTTGATGCCAGTGACCATCTCCTCAACAGTACCATTAAGCTGTCCCAAAAGAACCTGCCGTCTGGAATAGAATTTCCTCATGGCTTTAGATAGATTCTTAGTTGCAAATATAGTAAGAATCACTGTTGTGCAGGAACATAATGCAAGCTGCGGAGACAAAACAACCATCATAACGACAGTTCCAATAATAGTGAGAACGCCTGAGAATAACGAACTCATAGATTGCGATACAGTGTTAGAGATATTCTCAACATCATTAGTCATACGGCTCATAATGTCACCATGTGAATGCTGGTCAAGATACTTAACTGACATACTTACAATCTTATTAAAAAGATCCTGTCTCATGTGCTTAACAATTCTCTGACTTAATATGGCACTTAATCTTGTCTGTATAAATGTGCATATACTGTATATTATGTATACCACTAACATGAAGATAAGTATATGATTTAAATTATTAAATTTTCTTAAAGAAATATAATCAATTGCCTGACTCTGAAGCTTTGGAGCATAGACAGAGCATACAACCATTATAACTACGGCAATAAAAAGAGCAGTAATTACAGGTATTTCTTTAGCAAAATACTGCATAAGGCGCATAAATGTTTCTTTACTGTTGACAGGCTTTTCAACAACGGCACCTCTGTTTCTGGGTCCTCCCTTCATGCCGGGAATTCTCATATTAATCTGTGAAGTATTCTTATCCTCAGCCATAATATCTCTGTCTCCTTGCTATTTCTTATTCAACTGTGAATTATATATATCCTGATATATTGCACTGTTTTTGAGCAGTTCGTCATGAGTGCCGACAGCACTTATATGTCCGTCATCAAGAATTACAATTCTGTCTGCATCTTTAACAGAGGCAATTCTCTGTGCAATAATAATCTTGGTAGTGTCCGGATATGCATTTTTAAGCATTGAATACAGGCTGGCTTCCGTCTTTAAATCAAGTGCACTGGTTGCATCATCAAATATAATAATTTCAGATTGTTTAAGAATGGTACGGCTTATGGCAACTCTCTGTTTCTGACCTCCGGAAAGACTGGTTCCCTGCTGTGTCACAAGAGTATCAAATCCGTCTGTTGAAGTACTGATGAATTCCATAGCCTGTGCGATGGAAGCTGCATTTGCAATATCGGTATCAGTTGCGTTTTCACGACCCCACTGGATGTTCTCTTTAATAGTGCTCTGGAATATTTCACTTTTCTGCAGAGCGACAGATATACGCTCACGCAGATTCTTAAGGTTATATTCCCTTACATCAATATCATCAACAAGTACGCTTCCTTCGCATACATCATAGAATCTTGGAATCAGGTTAATAAGACTTGTTTTACCACAGCCGGTTTCACCAAGAATACCGATAGTTTCGCCGGGATTGATAACAAGATTAATATTATCAAGAATCTTCTTATCGCCAGTTAATGGATATGCAAATGTTACATTTTTAAATTCAATCTTACCCTTAACTGAAGGTTTTCCGTCAAATGAACCGTTTTTGATAGAAGGCTCGCAGGCAAGCACCTCATTAATTCGTCTGCCTGAAGCAATACCTCTTGAAGCAGTCTGGAACATATTAGTCATTCGCATAACCGCATTAAGTGACTGCGTGACATATGTAATTGCTGCCATGACATTACCCGGTGTAACAGAACCGCTGGAAACCTGAATACCACCGACCTTGATAACTGCAACTACAGACAGGTTGAGAATAATATTCATAATTGGCTGCATATATGAGAAAATCATCAGCACATTAAGCTGAGTATTTACAAGGTCGTCATTGGATTTTCCGAACCGCTCTTTTTCGTAATCTTCTTTAACATATGCTTTGACAACACGGAAGCCTGATACATTTTCCTGCATTACATTATTAACATTATCAAGCTTTTGCTGCAGTTTTGAAAAAAGTGGATTAGCTTTAGAAAGAAAATATATAACACATATGGTTACAAGCGGCAGTGCACATGCGATAACTGCACCAAAGCTTAGATTAAGGGATAACATGCATATTATGCCGCCGGCAAAAAGCATAAATGTCCTTATAAAACCACGCATACTCATCTGGATAAAATTCTGTAACTGTGTTATATCGTTGGTAACTCTTGTGATAAGTGAACCTGTAGAGAATTTGTCAGTCTGTTCGAAGGAGAAAGACATAATATTTTTAAATATATCTTTTCTTAAATCATTACCAAAATTCTGCGATGCAATATTAGCACACACACCACATAAGATACCGGATAATCCGCCAAGAATTACGAATATTATCATCTTAAGTCCTTCGGTAAGTACAAGATTCAGATTACCAACACCGTTATTAGATAAACCTAAAACACCTTCATCCACGATGGTGCTCATTAAACGAGGCTGAACGAGGTCCGCAAGAACCTCGCCCACCATGAATAAAGGTGCAAGAATGGCAAAAAGCCAGTATTTTTTAAGATATTTCAGCATATAAAAACTCCCTGTCTTTAAATTAATTATTCAAAAACCTTCCTTATGCTGTCGTAATGAAGAAATTCTCCTCTGTCAGCGATAGCCTTGATTTCTTCTGCTGTAGCAAATCTGAAACCGGCAGTCTCTTCTGTCTGTAAATGTATATCTGCTTCTGTAATATCCATGTTAAACTTATAGATATCAACAAAATAATTATCCTTTTCTTCAGGATTATCTCTTCTGTAAGAAAATTCAAATCCGCCATCAGCATGTGATACATCAACACCGGTTTCTTCTAAAACCTCACGGCAGACAGCCTGAAAAGATGTCTCTCCAGCCTGGCATGCACCGCCTGAGACTTCCCAGTGCCCTGGTGCCCATGCTTTAGTTAAGACTCTCTGTGTTATTAAAAATGTATTATCAGGTCTTTTGATTATGCCAAGAACAGTTAAGTGATAGTCACCATCCTTCATGTTCCAGTCATTACGTTTCATAGTACGGCCTGTAAGCTGTTTATCGACATCATAGATATCCCATATCTCGCCCATTATTAATCGTCTCCTGTTAAACTAATTATCTTTATGTTTTTTCAGATAGTCAAGTACGCTGTGTACAGCAACATTTCCTTCACCAACAGCCTTGGCATACTGATAAGGTCTGCCTGTACAGTCACCTGCTGCATATACACCATCAATGTTAGTCTTCTGAGTTCTGTCAACAATAATATGTCCACCAGCCATATCAAGTCCTGATAATAATACACCCGGATTGATAGAATCCTTTAAGAAGAAAGCTCCGCTTACAGGGATAGCTTCTCCCTTGAAAGTTACTGAAGCAACCTTCTTATCTCCGTCAACACTTGCAGGAAGTCCGTTAAAATGCGTTATGTTATCATATTGTAACGTGGTTTCCTTATAAGGTGTGAAAAGATATATATGATTAGCAAGTCCTGCTAAAAATGTTACTTCATCCTCGAATTTAGGTGATGCACATATAACAGCAATATCCTTATTCTTATATAATGCTCCATCACATGTAGCACAATAACTTACGCCACAACCAAGGAGTCTTGCTTCACCTTCAATCTCTCTTGTTGTTGTCATACCAACAGTCATTATGACAGCTTTGGCTTCATATATCTCATTATCAGCACCGGCTGCAAAATAACCGCCGCAGTCATATATGGAATTAACCTGTGACTCTGTTATAGTAATGCCACAGTCGTCAATCTGCTTTAAGAACACAGACTGCATTTCGCTTCCTGTAACAGCAGGAAGTCCAGGATAATTCATGATTTTCTCGGCTTTCTCTATCTTAGTGCTTAGTGCTCTTGAACCAAACCATATAAAGTTAAGATTTCTTGCTTTAGCAGTGAGTGCAGCAGATATTCCCGCAGGTCCGCTGCCGATTATCATAAGGTCATACATATTACATAGCCTCCTTATTATGTTGACTTATAAACTAGTATTAATTAAAGGAAACGGCTTATACGCTCTTTCATCTGCTCTTCGCCCATGATATGAACGATAGTCCATAAATCAGGTGTATTAGCTCTGCCGGTTACCGCTATTCTTACCACCTCTGCAACATCTGATACATTACCCTTGAAGTTCTCAGGATTAGCCTTGTAAGCCTTCATATCAGAAGCATAGCCGTTCTTGTCAGCTATTTCCTTAAGCTTGTTAAACCACATGCTGTTATCATCATTATGGTCATAAGCAGCAAGGTAATCGTTAAGAATAACCTTAACCTCGTCATCAGCTAATCTGAATTCATCTCTTTCACCTGATTTGCCATCAAAGAAGAAACTGATAAGTTCAAATATCTGCTTAGCATACATGAAGTCTTTTCTTCTTCTCTTGGCACCAACACCCATGTAAAGTCTTAATATAGCAAGTAACTTCTCTTTGTCAGCAAACCATACCTTTTCCATCTCAGGTTCATTCTCTAATGCCCAGTTGTGAAGAAATTCGTATAAATCATCCTCTGATAACTTAGAAAGCTCATTCTTACAGATGTTATGAAGCTTTTCCTTATCAAATAATGCACCTGAAACACTCATCTTATCTACAGAGAATGGGAATTCATTGATATCCTTGTCAGGGAATTTTTCATGCCATTCCTCAAAGTTAGAGTTAAGGAGTGTAAGAAGATAAACCTTCATTGTGTATGGATGGTAACCGTCTTTTCTATAGTAATCAAGTGAAAGCTCCGGATCCTTTCTCTTAGATAACTTTCTCTTTCCGCCAGTCTCCTCATCAAACTTCATAAGGTGCGCTGTGTGTGCGTATTTTGGCATCTTGAAGCCTAATACATGGAATAATTCATAGTGTATTGGAACGGAAGCAAGCCATTCACCACCACGTACAACTGTAGTAGTTCTCATAAAGTGGTCATCAATTGCGTGTGCAAAATGATATGTTGGAATACCATCTTTCTTAAGAAGAACTACATCATGGATATTCTCTGGAAGCTTAATCTCTCCCTTAATGCTGTCTGTAAATGTGATTTCATTCTCAGGACTTCCCTGTGAACGAAGTCTTAATACATAAGGCTTTCCTGCCTTAAGATTTTCCTCGATAGTCTCTAAAGAAAGGTCACGGCATACAGCATATTTGCCATAATATCCAGTAAGAACCTTATCAGTCTCCTGCTGTAATCGTACAGCCTCAAGCTCTTCCTCTGTACAGAAGCAAGGGTAAGCAAGACCTTTAAGTACAAGCTCCTTTGCAAATGTATGATAGATATCAACTCTCTGTGTCTGATAATATGGTCCGTATGCATTAACCGGGTCAGAATCCGGGAAGCCTGCACCTTCATCAAATTCAATATCAAAATATCTTAAAGAATTGATTACAAGGTCAACAGCACCTTCAACAGTTCTCTTGGCATCAGTATCTTCAATTCTTAAGTAGAATACACCGCCGTTCTTATGTGCAATTCTCTCATCAGCCAAAGCACTGTAGAGATTGCCAAGATGGATAAAGCCTGTAGGGCTTGGACCTAATCTTGTTACCTCTGCCTTGTTTGGAAGTTTTCTATATGGGTATTTCTCCTCATAATAATCAGGTGTCTTATCCACATCAGGGAATAAGAGCTCTGCTAATTTCTTACAATCCTGTTCGTTCATTATTAATCTCCTTATATTGCTAAATAAATCTCATAATATTTTACACATTTTGCAGACGCATTTCAACTACCTTTTGTAGATAGCGGTATTAACTCATACACAGCTCGTCAATAGTCGCTTGTGAGCTATAGACAGGCATATATGCATATAACTATATTGAAAAAGCCCAAGATTAACATATATTAAGTATATTGCGGAATGCGTATGCTACGCCGTCTTTATCGTGGTGCAGCGTTACGTGGTCGGCTATTTCTTTAAGGTGTGGGGCGGCGTTTTCCATTGCTATTCCTACGCCGGCGTATTCTATCATGTCTGTGTCGTTGTCTGCGTCACCGAAGGCGGCTACATTTTCACGGGACAGACCGAGGTATTCTGTTAAGAACTTAACACCTGATTTCTTGCCGGCGTCTTTATATGATATCTCAAGAAGCTGGCTTATTGAACTTGTCATGTAGACTTCGTCTGTGGCTTTTCTTATTCTGTCCATTATGTTTTTCTTTAATTCATCGTCGCCGACTACTATGTCAATACTGTCTAATTCATGGCAGTGTTCAAGTATGAAGGATACAATGTCGTCTTTAAGAATTCTTGTTTTTTTTACATAGTTAAGTGAGTGTTCTGTAGCACCGTATTTTTCAGGATGTGCAGTATATTCTGTTGAAGCAAATGCCTGTCCTTTTATAAATGCTTCATATGTCACAATATCATTCTCTGTGAGTTTAAGAATTGTCTTTACTGATTCCGGTGTAAGAACATAGGATTTAAGGCACTCTTTGCCTGCAATGCGGTAGATGGCAGCGCCATTGCTTGTTATTGCATATTCAATTCCGGGCACAGATATGACATCCTCAGGCAGTGTGTCAAATGCACGTCCGCTTGCGATACATACATGTACTCCGTTGCTTATGGCATCAATTAATGCCTGTCTGTTTACTTCTGACAGATGGCTTTCTGAATTAAGAGTTGTCTTGTCTAAATCAAGAGCCACAAGTTTAATATCTGTATTCATAATAATCACCTTGTTTCCGTACTTTTCATTGTAATTGCCATTATAAATAAATAAGGCTGTCCCTTTAAGGACAACCTTATATGTATAGTGATGATATGTCAATATTTTAAGCAGATTTTTTATCATCTTTCGATGGCTTAATCTGCCCCTGAACGATTTCGATAATTTCATCAGATAAGAAATTAAGCTCGTCTGCATCGTGGCAGGCAATTATAATTAAAGCACCTCTTTCCCTGTGCCTGATGAGTATGTCACGAATCTGCTCTGTACCTGTATCATCAAGTGCATTGATTGGTTCATCAAGGATAATAATATCAGGATTCTCCATGATGGCAGCAGCAATTCCAAGTCTCTGTTTCATACCAAGTGAGAACTTATGGAAAGTTCTTTTATCATCAGGATCAAGACCAATCTCGGTAAGAGTCTCGCGTATGCGGTTATCATCAATACGTCTGCGGATAGATGCAAGTGTTTTAAGATTCTCAAATGCAGTGTAATTATTAATAAAAGACGGATTTTCAATTAATAATCCGATACTTGGCGGAAACATAATATCTTTTCCGATAATCTGTCCATTAATATCAACAGTACCCTTAACCTTGATAAGACCTGATATAGCTCTCATAAGCATAGTTTTACCACAGCCGTTCTTTCCCTTGAAACCATATATTTTGCCTGATTCCATGCGCAGATTGATATCTTTAAGGATATCATTGCTCTTAATTTTCTTTGAAACATTTGTAAGCTGAATATACATATTAATCCCCCTTAGATAAAGTCTTTTTTCTTTGAATAAATAATACCGGCTGCAACCAGTAATATATTGATTGCAAGCATTAAGCACAGACCGTACGGCCATCTGCTGTATACATGAGGTATGCGGATAGTCATGAAATAATTATAGAAAAAGAACCATTTCATACTGCATATGCTCACAATAAAGAAGAACAGATTAACAACGAATCCGAATACCGCATTGCTGATATAAGCAAGCAGAAGGCTTATGCCCGTCATAGTTACGAGACACACAAAACACAGTATAATAACCAGAGGCATATTGAAATCAAGTTCAAGCTTAGTCTGTAAAAATATTCTTACTGCCTCAGTGCCTGTAATGTTAAGTGACATTGAAAATCTGCTGCCAGTCATAAGCAGACCAACAATTGTGTTAGCAGCAAATATACCTGCCATATATATAATTACAGCCAGTAACATAGTGATATATTTGCTGAGCCACCAGCCGGAAGCTGAACCTGAGATAACAAGAATATTCTTTCCGACAGCTTTCTGGTCAGTCGTTATGTAATAAGTTATTATAAATGTGATATACAGCACTATAAGAATCTCAAACAGCGGAATGTCAATCTGCATGCCGGGAGAGAATTCTTTTGCACCTCTGAATACATACAGCAGGGAATCTCCAAGAGAAATACTGCTGATTCTGGAATTCTTAATACATCTGTATACATTTGAAAAATACGATACAGCCTGAAATACGCAATATATATAGAAAACCATATAGAATTTCCAGCACATCGACCAGAAGCGTCTGATATCAGCCTTTAAAATACATAAGAAAGTATTCATTAATTCTTAAGCATGTCCTTTCTATAGAATTTAATTACAGCCCAGCTTATCAGAATCATATCAATCCATATAATAAACGGAGTTATAACATCATCAGCATAATAGATACCGGATATGTACACATCTGACTGGTTAAGACACATCTTTCTATAGAAGTTCTCAAAAGGCAGAACAGATACATAAGTAGTAAATATACATGCGTAAGTGATAATAAAATCAGCAACCGGATTTCTTATAAGCCAGTGCAGCGCACAGATTGTAAGAATTGTTATCTGAACACGCAGAATATCAAGCAGGAAGCAGATAAGAATTATTACAAATGTGTTCTCAGTCGTAATATTTCCATTAGGAATAAAATTTCTTGCAACACTGCCCTCTTCCAGCCAGTTACAGTTAATAACTGAAGTATAAGATAATGCACAGCCTGTCAGTATCACTGAATTAATCAGAGGAAATACAATACTTATCCAGGCACATTTTTTTACACAGTTAAGCCACAGCTTCGACATTGAAGAATACAGCACAACCCTGAAATCAGACATTTCATATCTGATAATGGATATAATCATGAAAGCTGCAACAACAAGTTCGAGATTGCATAGAAAAAAGTTGTCTGGAAAATCATAAAAATACAAAAAGAAATCCGAAACACAAGGTACTGCGTTATCAAAATATCTGCTTGTGTATGGCAGAGTCCTGATTAATATTGCAATTACAATTGTATATATAATTAATATTTTAATATAATGTTTATGTCGTTCTTTAATCATAGGCAAGCCTCTTATCAATGACGGTCAAATACAATGCGCAGCCTTTTTGGATAGAAAGAATATACAAGACTGATATCAGAAGAATCTATCTTGTCAAGTTTACTTTCTTTAACCATGGAACTTCCTAATGTGCATTGCAGGCGCACTTCTTTCTTTTCACCGGGAACAACTACAATACGTGAATCTTTTGATGAATACATAGTTACTCCGTTGTGTGCATTAAGCTCGTCAGACAAAAAAACGAATATTGATGGTGAGAAATTAACAACCTTATCGGATACATTTTCTAATTCTATAGTCATAACCACAATACGGCTCTTACGGGCAGTTTCCTCACGCATATTAAGCTGCTGACCTGATTTCTCGCGGTATTCGTCGATTGTATATACATTATAATCAACAGGAGTAATCTTTAAACCGTCAATAATAGGAGGATTATCAGATGTGTAAGTTACATCTTTGGCATTAGGAAAAATCATATTGATTCTCACGGTGAATCCTATAAATATTGCAATAAGCAGAGTTATTGCTCCAATAATTATTATTCTATAACGCTTCATTATTCTTTCCTTTCATAAAAAATATAATTCCACATATAACACAGATGATAATTGGTTCACATATGTAGGCAAATAACATTCCGTCCTGTAGCTTGGTTGCAGGTGAAAGCAGAGCCATAGGATTGAATGAATAAATATTCATTACGCTTTTACATAAAGTAGAGATAATACCAAGTCCGTAATAGGTAACGAATGGAGATATTATTACTAAAAATGTATTGTCGATAAAGAATGAAACCGCAAGTGAAACAAGTGCAAATGAACCGCCATATATAAAGAACTGTAATACATATATCAATACATAGATAAGCGGATGTTCACAGAAAAGATTTCCCATTATATACGCACCTGAATGAATAAATAAGCCGTTGCCGGATGGCTTCAATGCAGGAATAAACATCATAGTTGCGCATAGATTCAGTAAAAGAGGAAGCATAGTTACAAGTCCTCCTGAGATAAATGTTGCAATGAATCTGGCAGCATGAATCTTATTCTTTGACATTCTGCTGTAATATTGCAGAATGTACTGGTTCTTGTTATCTCTGCAGAAGAATCCACAATACGGAAGTGCTGCAAGCAGCATAAATATATACAGATAAGATGTAGATATAGGCTTAAGCCCCATAAACATTCCCATCCACGAATTAAATACAGAGAACGGATATGTTTCCACTCCCCCATTAAAGCCGTTAGTAATATTAAGATGCGGCTTCGCACACTCAATAAATCCCCCGACAGATAAGGCAAGTCCTATAAAAAGACTTACATAAAATAATTTGCTTTTAAATAATCGTTTAAGTTCTATTCTTAACAGAATTAAAATATCGTGCATAATCCTCCCCCATAAAAGTAAGTGTAGTGATGTTAGTTATAAAAATGTTTAATCAAGTTCAATTAAATTATTTAGTTCAATTAAGTAACCATTATAACTGTCATGGTCATTATAATTTTGAAAATCACCCTGAATATAATAAGTGTTGTCATTGGAATATGTTCCTAATACATGATAGAAAAACCATAAATCGTACTCTTTTCCAGGTTCAAGATATAAAACATCTTTTTCTTCATTTGCTAAAGCTTTATCTATGAATTCAAGTAAACCTGGATCATACATTAAATTATCAGTCTGTCTTGAGTATCCAGTTGTATAAAAGGTCATATTAGTTGGTTGAGAACCAGTATATTT